>Ga0105047_10000257_pt1 | contig 83919 bp, 77 predicted proteins | sample MAT04_FD_78384 | JGI IMG/M metagenome (GOLD analysis project Ga0105047, IMG submission 78384) | Freshwater microbial communities from Lake Fryxell liftoff mats and glacier meltwater in Antarctica - MAT-04 (megahit assembly) | ecosystem: Environmental > Aquatic > Freshwater > Ice > Liftoff... | reverse complement strand
CGTACCGATATATCCGGTGGATGACCCGAGGAAGGCGTATGACTTCACCAAGCGGGTGGTCATCGCCGGCGGAGCGGGCTTTCTGGGACGGGCCTTGGCGCGGTACTTGGTGAAGCAAGGCTGGAGTGTCGTTATCCTTTCGCGCCGCGCGGCGAGGGAGGACGTGCTGATCCGGACGGTCGTTTGGGACGGTCGCACGGTGGGCGAGTGGAAGGCAGAGCTGGAAATCGCCGATGCCGTGGTGAATCTGACCGGGCGCAGCGTGGCCTGCCTGTACACGCCGGAGAACAAACGGGAGATCCTCGCATCGCGCGTCGATTCGGTGCGGGCCATCGCCCAAGCTTGGGCGAAATGTACGACGCGCCCGCCGGTGATCGTGCAGGCGTCGTCCCTGGCGTTTTACGGCGACGCGGGCGACCGGGTCTGCGACGAGTACTCGCCCCCTGGCACCGGGTTTTCCGTGGAGGTCTGCCAGGCGTGGGAAAACGCTTTTTTTGAGCAGGATAACGGCCCGCGGGAAGTGGTGTTGCGGATCGGTTTTGTGCTGGGCCGCAACGGGGGTGCGCTCGAGCCGCTGGCCAAGCTCGCGCGCCGGTTTGTCGGCGGTGCGGCGGGTAACGGCCGGCAATACATCAGCTGGCTGCACATCAACGATTTCTGCGCGATGGTGCTCTGGGTGATCAATAACCAGAACGCGCGGACCATCTACAACGCCTGCACGCCGAATCCGGTGACGAATGCCGCGTTCATGCGCGCGTTGCGCAAGGCGCTCGGCCGGCCGTGGAGCCCGCCGACGCCCGCTTGGGCGGTCAAGCTCGGTGCGCGCCACATCATGAAGGCCGACCCAAGCCTGGCGTTGACGGGCCGGCGCTGTGTGCCGCGAAAGTCCTTGGAGGAGGGGTTCGTTATGAAACACACCGACCTCGACGCGACGCTGCGGGAATTGGTGAAGCCGTAGGTCGGGGTTTACCCCCGATATCAGGTGAGCCCGCCCGGCGTTTCGCCGTCGCCGAGGCCGCGGCCTTTCGACCGCTCAATCTCCTCAGCTCGTCGAGCGGCTTGCTCGCGCTTCAGAAAGCGTCCGCAAGCGCGCGGCCTCCATCGACCGACATCCTCAGAAGAACGTGTAGTATTTCCCCTCGGCCATCCGGGAGATGAGCAGCGCGAGTTCCATCGCGTGGTAGTCGCCCCACATGGACGATTCGCCACACGGGACTTTCTGGCCCTTCGGGATGTAATCCCAGCCGTTCGGGCGGTGATAGACACTGTGCAGCAGGAGACCCTGGTGTTTGGGATTGGTCGAGAGGTAGGGCTCGGCGAAGAGCGTGTTCGCGACGGTGAAGCCGGCCTGCAGGTATTTTTTGCCCGCGGCCTTGTCGCCCTTCGCGGCCAGCCAGTTGCCGAGGCGGATGAAGCCCTGCGCCGCGATCGCGGCGGCGGAACTGTCCACCGGTTCGTGGCTGTTATACGGATCGGCGTTTTTCGCCTGATAGTTGCCGAGCGCGTGGGTGTTCATCGCGCCGGTGTCCCAGTAAGGAATCCCGTCCTTCGCCGCGTAACCATCGATGTAATAATCGCTCGTGGCCCGGGCGGTCTTGAGGAAGAGGTCGGTCACTGCGCGGCGCCCGCCGACGGCGTCGAGCTCGGCGCCCCGGACGGTGTCGAGGAACTCCAGCTGCTCAGCGTAGCCGCAGATGATCCAGGCGGCGCCCCGCGTCCAGGTCGTGAACGGGGAGAAGCCCTGCTGGCTCGACGGGCAGCGGTAATTGCCATCGTTGCGGTTGAAAATGGACTCATGGACGACCCGCCCGCGCACGTCGTAAATGTCCCGGCCCTCGCCGAAGTAGACGTTGAAGCGCGCGGTGGTCTTGGCGTGCTCAATGGCGCGGTGGAGCAGGTTGGTGGGCTTGTCGCCCTCGCCCATCAGCGAGTGGCCGAGCTGGTGAGCCACGACGAGTGAGCGCATGGAGCGGATCGTGTCGGAAAAGAGCGAATGCGGGCCGTTGAAGGAGTAAACATAGCCCGGGCCATAGGCGGTGGAGGACCAGCGGGCCGCCTGCACGGCGCCGGAGACCTTGAGCGCGACCTCGGTGTAATTGAGCTCGTCCTGGTTGAAGGGAATTTGTCCCTCGAGCATCAAGCGGCGCTGGTTGCCATAGGTGGAGATGTTATTGAAGCCGTGGTCGTGCACGCCGATGTGCGAGACGTGAGACGCCATGTATTTGACGGTCTTGGCCTTGGCGAGGTCCAGCGAGTCGGTGTCGCCGGTGGCGTCGAAGTGCAGGAACGCCAGGCCGAACTGGAAACCCTGCGTCCACTCGGTCCAGCCGCGCGAGGTGTATTGGCCCTTCACGGTGAACACCGGGGTGCCCTTGGCGGGGTCCCACGCGGCGTTCAGCGCGCTGATTTTCCGGCCCGCGAGTTCAAACACGCGGGAAACCTTTTGCTGGAGCCGGGCTGGAGTGAGCGTGGCGTCAATTTTCATGGGATGATCGCCGCGACGTTGCCGCCCCACCCGGGCTGAAACAAGGGCGAAAAAAGCGGGAGATAAAGGAGCTGCGTTTGAGATAAGCAATTACCCGGCTTGTGACACCCCGGGGGCCCTCGTGGACTGGGAACTATGCCGGTTGTTTTACTCCTACCGTGGGTGCTGCTCGTCCTGGCCCTGCTCCTCGGGCTTTGGCTGCTGCGGCGCCATGAGGCGGTGCTGCGCGCCCAGCAAGGGATCGCGGCGGAGCTGAAGCGCACCGAGCAAAAGTTGCGCCGCATCAGCCAGGCGCTGGAAAGCGCCTCGGACGCCATCGGGATCGGCGACATGGAAGCCAACTCCCTCTATCATAACCGGGCGCATCAGGCGCTGTTTGGCTATACGGTGGAAGAGCTCAATGCCGTCACCGCGCCCGCGGCGCTTTTTGCCGATACCGCGGTCGCACAGGAAATTCACCAGACCATCCGCGCCGGCCGTTCGTGGTCGGGTGAGACCGACGTGAAGACGAAGGACGGACGTCTGATTCCGGCGTTTTTACGGGCGGATATCATCCGCGATGACGCCGGCCAGGCGGTGGGAATCTTCGGCGTGTTCCGTGACATCACGGAAGAACGCCGCCGGGCGGAAGAACGGGAGCACACGGCCAAGCTCGAGTCGCTCGGCCTCCTCGCGGGTGGCATCGCCCATGATTTCAACAACATCCTCACCGTCATCATCGGCCATCTCTCCCTGGCGCAGTTTGCGGCCGGGGAGGCCGAGCCGCTCACCAAGCGGCTCCACAGCATCGAGCAAGCCACGTGGCGCGCCCGGGGCCTGACCCAGCAGCTGCTGACCTTTGCCAAGGGTGGCGAACTGATGAAACGAAAAGTTGCGATGCCCGAGCTCATCCGGGAATCCGTGGGCTTGGCGGTGGCGGGTTCGCCGGACGTGGGGGTTGACCTCACCCTGGCGCCCGAACTGTGGACGGTGCAGGGCGACCCGAGCCAGCTCGGCCAGGTGATCAACAACATCGCCCTCAACGCCGTGCAATCCATGGAGCAGAAAGGAGTCCTGCGGATTGACGCCCAAAATCTGGTGCTCGCCGAGGGCCGGGGCGTGCTGCCGGCCGGGGCCCGTCTTTTGCATGTGAGTTTGACCGACACCGGCGGCGGCATCTCGCCGGAAAATCTCCGGAAGATCTTCGATCCCTTCTTCACGACCAAGAAAACCGGGACGGGGCTGGGACTGGCGACGGTGGACGCGATCGTCCGCCGCCACGGCGGACGGCTGGAAGTTGAATCGGTGCTGGGACAGGGGACGACGTTTCATGTGTATTTGCCGGCGACTGTGACGGGCCCCGAGCTACCCTTGGCCCGCGCGCTCTGAGCCCGCCGTGAGCAAGGGATGAAGCCGGCCCGGGCTTGCGCCGGACGGGCTCGTTGGGGAGAGTGGCGCCCATGTCGGTGCTGCTGGAAAATTTTCTGAAAGCCTTTATCCCGCTCTTCGTGGCGATCGACCCGATTGGCCTGGCTGCGGTGTTTCTCGCCATGGGGACGGGTGTGCCGGTGGCGCGGCGGAAGAAGATCGCGAACCAGGCGGCCTGGACCGGCGGACTTGTGGCGCTCCTGTTTTTGTTTCTCGGCCAGACGATTTTCTCGGCGCTGGGCATCACGGTCAGCGACTTTCAAATCGCGGGCGGGCTGATACTTTTCATTCTTGCCGCCAAGGATCTCATCCAGTCGGCGGCGGTACCGGAAGTGCTGCCTGATGACTTTGGCGTAGTGCCGCTGGGAATGCCACTGATCGCGGGGCCGGCTTCGATCACGACCTTGCTGGTCCTCGCCCAGACCAAGACCATCGGCTTGGGCATCATCCTGGCCGCGCTGGCCGTGAACCTGGTGCTGGTGGTGCTGGCCTTTGCCTACAGCGACTGGCTCGGACGGAAAATTGGGGAGACCGGCATGCGAGCGATCTCCAAAATCATCGCCCTGCTACTGGCCGCCATCGCCGTGAACATGATCCGGCAGGGGCTGGCGCGTTAACGAGATGGAGCCGCGGCGCCCCCGCCGCGGTTGGGCTGAGACGCGGCGGGGGCGCCGCATCCCCCAAAAGCCGTCCTAAATCACCCGCCGAAACTCGTCAGCAGCTCGGCGTAGATCTTGGCGGTGGCGACGAGGTCCTTGATTTTTGCAGCTTCGTCGATCGCGTGCTCGTTCCGGCCGCCCGGGCCGTAGCCGAGCGTCGGGATTTTGAGGTAGTGCGAGAAAAAGTGCATGTCGTTGAACCCGCTCGAGACGTTGAACGTCGTCGGGGAACGGCGCACGCGGGTCACGCTCTGGGCCATCGCGGTGAAGAACGGGTGGGTCGGCGCGTGGTAGCACGGGTGGTTGTCGGAGACCTTGGCTACGGTGATGCGGCAGTCCGGGATCCGCTTGGCCGCGGCAGCGAGGTAGGAGCGGGTTTCCTTTTCCGCGGATGCGACCGACTCGATTGCGATGACGCGGCGATCAATCGAGAACTGGGCGAGCGCCGGCACGGTGTTGATCTTGCCGCCTTCGCCGGCGCTGAACACGCCGCCGAGGTTGATGGTGGGGCACATGACCTTGCCCTCGGGCGTTTTGAAGGTGCGCTTGGCCAGCTGGCGCTGGTAATCGCCGAGCAGGAGGACGAGAGCGGACATCTTGGCCAGAGCGTTAATCCCGCGCTGGGGGGTGGAACCGTGGGCCGCTCTGCCGTGGACGGTGACCTCGAGCCAGACGACGCCGTTGTGCCCGCAGCAAACGTGGCCGGCTTCGCCGCCTTCCATGACGATGGCGTAGTCGGGGCGGATCGGGGCGTTTTGGACGAGCCAGCCGGTGCCGAGGGCCGAGTCAGTTTCTTCATCGGCGGTGAACGACACCTCGACGTTCATCTTTGGTGCGGTGCCGGTCGCGCGCAGGGCGCGCAGGGCCATCAAGAGGCTCGCGTGGGAACCCTTCATGTCGGCGGTGCCGCGCCCGTAGATCCAGCCGCCCTCCACTTTGCCGCTGAACGGGCTGCCGTGTTTCCATTGGCCGGAAACGGGAACGACGTCGTAGTGGGCGTTGAAATGGACGGTTTTTTTCGCGCCACGCACAGCGAGCTGTCCGAGAACGTTGTAGCGCGGGTAACCGAGCTGGTCGGCGGGCAGGTGACGGCGGAGCTCGGCCTGCGAAAGTGTGTAGCGGCGGGTGATCAGGCCAAGGGTGCGGAGCTCGCGGGTCAGCAGCGTAGTGACCGCGTCGTAGTCGGCGCCGGGCGGGTTGACGGTGGGGATTGTGACGAGCCGGCGCACCAAGCCGGTGAGGTCGTCGGCGTGGCGGTCGAGATAGGCGGCGGGAGACATGGTGATGAGGCCAGCCTACACGGGAGCCTCGCGGGCCGAAGCCTAAAGGCTTAACGGTGATAATTTACCCAAATGAGGCGCGTTAACATCAGTCCCACAACAACTAGGAAAACAGGACGGACAAAGCTGGCCCCTTTCTTGGTCACTAGCCCGGAGCCGATCCGGGCGCCGATTACTTGGCCCAAGCCCATGGCGAGGCCGGCACCATAATGGATCAAACCGGCGTAGGCAAAAACCGCCACGGAGACGATGTTGCTCGTTAGGTTCATCACCTTGGTGTGGCCGGTGGCCTTGGTGAAATTCTGGCCGAGCATCACGATCAGCAGGATCGTCCAGAACAGGCCGGCGCCGGGACCAAAGAAGCCGTCGTAGAACCCCATCGCGAGGCCGAAGACGATGTAGAACGCGTTGGGTCCCATCCGCGGCGGATGGTCCCCCTCTCCCACTTTGGGTTGGAAAACGGTGTAGACGAAGATCAGCGCGAGCAGCCACGGGATGAGCCGGGCCAGGACCTGCGAATCAATGCGCTGGACGGTCAGCACGCCGATGAGTGCGCCGACAAGGGTGAACACGAGGCCTAGGCGGCACTCGTGAAAATCGATCAGCCCCTCGCGGACATAGTGGCGCGTGGCCGAGAACGTCCCGCACATGGATTGAAATTTGTTGGTCGCGAGCCCGTCGGGCACGGGCAGGCCGAGCGTGAGGAGCATCGGCAGCGCGATAAGTCCGCCGCCGCCGGCAATGGAATCCACCAACCCGGCCGCGAGGCCAGTCACGAACAGCAGCGGATAGACCCAGAACCCAAATTCCATCCGGCCAGAATCACGGAAAGAGCTTGGAACGGAAGTGCGGAAAAGAAGGTGCCCACGTACCGGGGGCGCCCGCCCAGCCCCGTCGTAGCCATTCACCCCCACCCTCAAACCGAATGTCAGCTCATCGGCGACATTTCCCCAGCCGGTCGCGTGAATCGGAATCAAGGTGGGCCGGGCGCTCCGCCGCCCGGCTGGGTCGAAAAGCCGCGCGCGGAGCGCCCGGCCCGCCTTGAGCGGGGCATCGCTTCGCGCAGAATGACCAACGGTGCATTTACGAGCTTCGCTGAGGTGCACTTCCATGGTTGGGTGGCGGGGTGAATGCGGAGGCGGAAAAAATCATCGCGCAGCTGGGACTGGAGCCATTGCCGAAGGAGGGCGGGTTTTTCCGGCGGACCTGGACGAGTGCGACGCGGCTGCCCAATGGTCGCGCGGCAGGGTCGGCGATCTGGTTCTTGCTCACAGCGGATGATTTTTCCGCTTTCCACCGGATAGTGGCGGAGGAGCTGTGTCATTTTTATGCGGGCGATCCGGTGGAGCATGTGCAGCTGTTTTCGAGCCGCGCCAAGCCCCGAGCTTGTCGGGCGGCTGGAATCCGCGAGGAGCGCGGCGCGCGTGACGGTGCTCGGCGCGGATCTCGTCGCAAAACAAACCCCCCAGTTGCGGGTGCCGGGCGGCGTCTGGCAAGGCGCGCGGCTGAGGGCGGCCCCGCCGACCCATGGCTGGGCGCTGCTGGACTGCACGGTCACGCCGGCGTGGGCGGAGGGAGAATTTGAGTTGGGCTCCCGCGTGGCTTTGCTGCGGGACTTTCCGGGCGAAACCGGGTGGATCAAGGCACTGACGCGATGACTTTGACAGGGTGGAAAAGCGCGCCCACGTTGGCGACACCATGCCCCTGACCGATCTGAGAAAAGACTACTCGCTGGCCGGGCTGACCGAGAAGGACCTCGCGCGCGACCCGTTCCGGCAGTTCGAAAAATGGTTTCAGGAAGCGGAGGCATCCAAGCTCGTCGAGCCCAACGCCATGATTCTCGCCAGTGCCACGCGGGACGGCCGTCCGTCGGCGCGCACCGTACTGCTCAAAGGCGTCGACGGCCGTGGGTTTGTCTTTTTCACGAACTACGAGAGCCGCAAGGGCCGCGAGCTCGATGCGAATCCGCGGGCTTCGCTCGTTTTCCCGTGGTTTCCGTTTGAGCGGCAGGTGATCGTGGAGGGCGCGGTGGCGCAGGTGCCGCGGGAGGAATCGGAGGCGTATTTTCACAGCCGGCCGCTCGCGAGCCAGCTGGCGGCGTGGGCCTCGGCGCAGAGCACGATCATAACCGGCCGCAAGGCGCTCGAGGAGGCCATGAAGGATCTTGAGAAAAAATACGCGGGCCGGCCCGTGCCGTTGCCCCCGCAGTGGGGCGGATTCCGGGTCTCGCCCGAAACGGTGGAATTCTGGCAAGGCCGGCGCAGCCGGCTGCATGACCGGCTGCGTTATCGCCGCGGGTCGGATGGCGGCTGGACGGTGGAGCGGCTTGCCCCGTGAAAAAATCCCCCTCTGAGGCCCCGCCTTTGTCCGCGGCCTTGCTGTCCGCGGCACTGCGCGCGCAAGACCAGGGGGTGTTCATCGCCCGGCGGGGCGGCGCGGCGGGCGGGCTCGAGATCCTGTTCGCAAACGACGGATTCAGCGCGATGACCGGCTACTCTCCGGCCGCGCTGCTGGGTCGCCGGCATGGTTTCCTGCACGAGGAAAAGGCCGACGTCCGGAAAATCACGCAGTGGCAGAAAGCCGCGCAGCCGGGACATCCGGCGGCGGGTGAGGGCTACCTGCGGAGAAAAAATGGCAGCGTGATTCATGCGGCGTGGAATTTCAGCGTCATTCCCTGCGACCACGGCGGGCCGGCGCATATCGTGGCGTGTTACCAGGACACGACGGAAAAGCGCCGCCTGCAGGATGCGCTGGTGCATACGCAGCGGCTGGACGCAGTGGGCCGGCTCGCCGGGGGCGTGGCTCACGATTTCAACAACCTGCTCTCGGTCATCAATGGTTACAGCCAGATCCTGGCGGGAGACCTGACCGACCGGCCCAAGTCGCTCAAGCAGATCGAGGTCATCTATCGCGCCGGACAAAAGGCCGCCGTGCTCACGCGGCAGCTGCTCGCGTTTGGGCGCCGCGAGCCCTTGCAGGTGCGGGTCGTCAATCTTAACCAGTTCGTCCGCGACAATGGTGACATCCTAGCCCGCCTGCTGGGCGGCGCGGACCGGCTGGGGCTGGAACTTGATCCAAAAATCGGGCGCGTGCGGACCGATCCCGCGCAATTCCAGCAGGTACTGCTCAACCTGATCCTGAACGCGCGCGACGCGCTGCCGGAGAAAGGCCGGGTGGTCATTCGCACCGCGCGCCGGGAAATCCACCTGGGGCTCAACCGGCGGGCGACGGACGCGCCGCCGGGCCAGTATGTCGGCCTGAGTATCAGCGACAACGGCTCCGGGATGGACGAAGCCACCCAGCGCCAGCTGTTCGAGCCGTTTTTCACCACGAAGCCGGAGGGCCGGGGCACCGGCTTGGGCCTCTCGCTGGTGTATGGCGTCGTGCAGCAGAGCAGCGGGTTTATCACGGTGAAGAGCGCCGTGGGGAAAGGCTCCACCTTTGAAATCCTGCTGCCTGAGACCCATGAACCGGCGGCCGCCGCGGAGCACGCGGATTTAATCGAGCCGCTGCCGTTCACGCGCGGCCACGAATCGGTGATTCTGGTCGAGGAAGACGATGTGGTGAGCAAGATGGTGGGAGGGATTTTGACGGCGGACGGCTACCGGGTGATCGCGGTGAAGACGCCCGCGGCGGCGATGCGCGAAGCCCGGGAGCTGCCCAAGCCCGCGCAGCTGCTGATTGCCGGCCTCAATCCCGAAGGGCTCGCGCTGGCCCGCGCGTTGCACGCGGTGGAACCCGATTTGCGGGTGCTGTGCACCATGGCGCGGGAAAAAGCGGAGTTGTCGTCGTGGTTGAAACCGAGCCGGCGCGCCTACCTGCCGAAACCCTATGCCCTGAGCGACCTGCTGCGGGCCGCGCGCAAGTTGCTCGATGCCTGAGGGTGAGGTTGTCCACGGGATTATGGCGCTGAAGATCTTACCCGTTCGCACCGGCGGGGCGGCGGAAAACATGGCGGTGGATTTTCTGCTGCTGCAGCGGTTTCCCGATGCGACCGTGCCGCGATTCCGGCACTATGGGTGGCGCGGTCCGGCCTTCACATTCGGTTATGCGCAGAAAATCGCCGCGGTGCGCGCGTTGCTGCCGCCCGACCTCCCGCTGGATCTCTGCCGGCGGCCGACCGGGGGCGGACTGGTGGATCACCGGGACGACTGGACTTACTCGCTGGTTATTCCGCGTGGCCATCCGCTGGAGGACCTGCGTGCGACGCAAAGTTATCGCGAGGTGCACGAGGCCCTCGCGTCGGCGCTGCGCGCGCAGGGGGTCGCCTGTGTCACAAAAACGTCGCAGCCTGAATCGGAGGGCCTGCCCGCCGTAGGCTTGGCGAAGGCGGGCATCTGCTTCCAACGGGCGGAAATCCACGACGTGGTCCATGCGACCAGCGGGGATAAAATCGCCGGCGCGGCGCAGAAGCGGAACAAGCACGGCCTGCTTTTCCAAGGCTCAGTCTGGCGCCCGGCGGCAGGTGCGGCCGTGGACTGGGATAAATTTCACGACGACTTCGCCGCGGGACTCGCCGCGCTCCTGGGCACGACTGCGGAGCCGGTGCCGTGGCCGGAGCTGAACGAGGAGGAAGTCAGCGGGCTGACCGAACAGTATTCGGCGGCGGAGTGGATCGAATATCGGTAGGCGGATTAAATTCCGTCGTCGGCCGCCGGCTGGCAGGAACAAATTGAGCGCGAGCAAGGTCGCGGCCTACGTCAGATGCGCGCCTGGCCCGCCACTTACTTCCTCGGCTCGACGACCGCCGGGGCGACCGGCGCGGGAGTGGCCGCGGGGAACGGCCAGGTGTGGAGCACTTTGGCGGTGATCAGCGCGGCGAGCACGGCGACGACCAGGAAGACCGCCAGCCGACGGCGGCGGGAGGCGGCCTTGTCGGCATACGGATCCGTGAGCGAACGGTTTGAGCCGGGAGGGAGTTTCGCCAGTTCGGTGAGCGCCGTGCCGAAGGGAATGTTGATTCGCACGCGGCCGTTGATCGCCCAACCGTTGGCCTCGAGGAGCGGCCCGATCGTTCGCTGGCGGAGCTTGAGGGCCGCAATGATGACGGACGGCAGGGAGATCACCAGGATCAGCGCCACCAGCACCAGCGGCAGCTGCCAGTAGGACATGCGGGCGAGACCCGTGGCCACGGTGGCAAGCGCCCCGCCAATCGCGCCCACGGCGACGCCGAGGGCGGCAACCGTGCCGATGTCGACTTTCTTCGGCCCCAGCGGGGCCGCCGCTCCGCCCGGAATCGGCGTGGTTGAGATATTGTTGACGACCGCGGCATCGGCGAGGGCGGCGCGCTTGGCGACCTGCTCCTCAATCATGCGGATAACTTTCTTGTAGGGCGACCAGAACGCCTGGCGGATGCTGATGGGGTTATCCACGATCTTCATGATCGTAGCATCCCAGTCCTGGCCGGTGCGGTCGTAGAACACGCCGTTGCGGCCGACAAAGAGATAGTCGCTGTCACCCTGGGTGAAGCAGGCGGCGACCTTCATGGTCTGGCCGCCGGCGCGCTTGCAATCGAGGTAGGTGATGTAGGCCTTGCTGGTGACGGCCAGGACCGAGTGCGCCGCGGGATCTTCAACTCGGACGCAGAGTTCGCAGGAGCGGCTGTCGAGATACAGCGTTCCGGCCTGGAAAACCGCGAGGCGGTCGGGGGAATAAAAGTCGGCGAAATTGACGAAGTTGTGCAACAGCGTGCGCAAGTCGCGGTGGTAGCGGACCAGCCGGTCGACGGCAGAGATGGCTCTAAACTCCGGCTCCAGGGCTTTGTCCTGGGCCAGCAAGCCGGTGAGGACGGCGCGGCCCTTGCCCGCCAGCAGTTCCTTTGCCCGCTCATGGCTAAGCTTGTCCACGACGGAGCCGGGTTTGCCGCTAAGCCACGCCTCATAGGCGGCGAATTTGGCATTGAGTGCGGTCCACTCCCCCTCTGTCAGGGTGTTTTTCGTGGTGCCGTAGACCGGCGAGATCACGGCGGCATGCAGCGCGGCGAGCGCGCCAGCCCAGGCGGGATTGACGCCTTCCAGCAGCGGGAGCGGCTGGTGCGCCTCGATGCGGGCAAGCGGAAAACCGGCGACTTCCTCGGCCGTGATCTTCAAGTCCTTCGCGGCAATCGTGAGATACTCGGTTTCCTGGCGGTTGAGCGCCGCAATGGCGCGGCTGTCAAAGGCCGCCAGCCGGCAGCGGGCAAAAAAATCGTCCGCCTTGGCGCGGATCGCGCGGATGGCCGCCACCGCCGCGGCGGTGCCGGCCCCGAGCACGGCGATGTCCTGCGACGAACTCTTGTCCAGCCACGTGACGTAGGCGGTGAGTTCGGTGAAAAAGGTGTCGGTTTTTTCGGCCGTGATACCCAAGGTGCCGGTCCGGTCGGGCACGCCCCCGAGGCAGAGAATGATATCCTTGATCAGGGCCTGCGCCTCCCCATCGGTGGTGGCGTCGGGCGGGATGACGCCATCGCCATTAAGGGGGCTGGACGCGAAGAGCTTTGAGGTGTCCGCCGTGGCGGAGACAAAAATGGAGTTGCTCCCGCCCTTGCCGAGGCTGGCGAGGATTTGCTTGGCGGAGGACAGGATCGTTTTGCCGTCGAGGGTGGCGTCATCGATGGCCTCGAGCGGGAGGGAATCGGCGCCCTGCAGCAGGGTGGCGGGATTCTTGAGGCGGGCCGCGGCCCAATTCACGGCGGCAACCAGCTCCGGCACGCGGATGTGGCCGTCGCCGTCGGAATCCACCAGCGCGAGGGTTTTTTCATCGAGATCAAGTCCCTTGACGGGGCAGGAAAGGGCGACCCAGAGCTTCTGGTCCAGCCGGTCCAGCGCGAGGAGGTCCGCGGTGGTGGCGAGGGAAACCTGGTCGAGACCGCCGAGGCGGAAGAAGTTCCAAGTGTGGGAGGTCGGAGAGTTTTGCATGACTAATCTCCAAGCTGGGAAAAGCGGGCTGTTTGACAACCTGCGAAACAGGCGAATTTGCGCCTGGCGGAGGAAAACGGGGGCTCCGGGTGAGGCGGATTGGGAAACGAGGCTTCGCTCCAGCAGACCTTCTGATCGATTTCGACGGCGAAGGTGTTTTAGGCGACGGACCGGATGAGCGTGATCACACACTCCAGATGACGCGTCTGGGGAAACAAGTCGAAGGGCTGGACCGCGGTGAGGGTGTAACCGGCGGCGAGAAATTCCTTCAGGTCACGCATTTGCGTGGCGGGGTCGCACGAGATGTAAACCACCGCCCGCGGGCCAAACGCAAAGAGCTGGGTCAGGAAGGACGCGTCGCAGCCCTTGCGCGGCGGATCGATGATGATCGCGGTGTCGGCGGCGGGGAAAGTGAGGCCGTTGAAGATGGCCGCGGCGTCGCCCGCCTGGAAGGTCGTGTTGGTGATACCGTTGGCCGCGGCGTTTTTCCGGGCGAACGTGATGCTGCTCTCGCTGATCTCGATGCCGGCGACGCGCTCAAAGGCCGGGGCGGCGGTGAGGGCGAAGAGTCCGCTCCCGCAATAGGCGTCGACCAGAAACCGCGCGCCGCTGGCCGCAGCTTGCGCGCGGACGTAGCCGGTGAAGGCAGGCAGGATGAACGGGTTGTTCTGGAAAAAATCGCGGGCGAGGAAACGCAGTTTCAGGTCGCCGACGGTTTCGGTGACGATGGCGTCGTAGTCGGTCGTGACCTCGCCGCTGGCCTGCCGGAGGAGCAGGGTGCCGCCGCGGGTGTAGCTAGCCTGCCGCGCATGCGCTTCGGCGCGCACGGTGGTGAGACGCTCGTTGATGGCGGGGGTGGCGATCGGGCACTGCGGCACGTCGAGGATATCGAAGCGCGTGCCTTGGCGGAGGAAACCGATGGGCATCGGCTGATCGTCCCGCGGCGGGTTGAAGTGCGGCGTGATTTTGGAGCGATAGCCGAACTCGCGGGGCGAGGCGATGACGGGGGCGACGGGAAACTCGACGCCGGCCATGTGCTGCAGGAGTTCGGCGACCTGGCGTTGTTTCCAAGCAAGCTGCTCCGGGTAGGCCAGATGCTGATACTGGCAGCCGCCGCAGCGGCCGAAGAGCGGGCAAGAGGCCGCCACGCGCGCCGGCGAGGGGGTGAGGACCTTCACCAAGTCGGCTTCGGAGAAATTCTTATGATTGCGAAAGATGCGGACCCGCACCCGTTCGCCGGGCAGCGCGAACGGCACCATGATGACCCAGCCGCCGGAAGCGGAGGCGAGAGGCGATGGGCTATCGGCGATGGGCTTTTCAAGCGGGACGCGGCCCAGGCCCGAGCCGAGGTTGGTGAGCGTGGCGATCTCCAGCTCGAGCTCGGCGTGATACGGGAACGGAAGGTCGTTGAATTTCTTTTTGCCCACGGAACACACGGAATACACGGAAAGCGCCCAAACCAACAAAAAGGATATGGTTTTTTCATCATTCCGTGTGTTCCGTGTGTTCCGTGGGCTTCCCGGTTGAAAAAATTACGAGTCTGCAGAATCCCCGCGTGAAACAGCTCGTGAAGCTGCGGGACCGGAGGCCGCGGGACGAGGCGGGGGTGTTCCTGGTCGAGGGTTACCGGGAAATCCGCCGGGCGCTGGAGAAGAAGGTGGCGCTGGCCGAGATGTATTTTTCTCCCGAGTGGTTTCTGGGCGAGAACGAGCCGGCGCTGATCGAACAGGCGCGCTTGGCGGGAGCGCAGGTATTCGAGCTGACAAAGGATACCTTCGCCAAAGTTGCCTATCGCGAGCGCCCGGACGGGCTGCTGGCGGTGGCACCGCAGTGGAAAAGAACCCTCGCTGACTTGGATGGAATTGTAGGCCGGGGTTTATCCCCGACAGGTTCGAAAGATGCCGGGCATAAAGCCCAACCCACGTTTCTCCTCGTGGTCGAAGCGATCGAGAAGCCGGGTAATCTCGGCACAATCCTGCGCAGCGCGGATGCGGCGGGTTGCGATGCGGTGATCGTCTGCGACCCGGTGACGGATATTTTCAATCCCAACGTCGTGCGGGCCTCGACCGGAGTGCTGTTCTCCGTGCCGCTTGTGGTCGCCGAGAGCACGGCGGTGCACGCGTGGCTTAAGGAGAAGAAGATCCGCATGATCGCGACGACGCCGGCGGCGGAAACACTTTACACGTCGGCGGATCTGCGCGGCCCGCTGGCGGTGGTGATGGGCAGCGAGCAGTATGGATTGAGTGAATTCTGGCTGAAGAACGCCGACCTGACCGTGCGCATCCCGATGGCGGGCCAGGCGGATTCGCTGAACGTCGCGATGGCGACGATTATCACGCTGTTTGAGGCGGTGAGGCAGAGAAGCTCCAAGCCGTAAGCGTTAAGCTCTAAGCTTTAAGCTGCTTCAGATGGGTGACCAGCTCTGCGGTGCCGGCAGTCATGCTGACTTTGGGCTCATAACCGAGGTCGCGGCGGGCGGCGGTGAGGTCGAACCAGTGGTCCTTGGCCAGTTCGGCGGCGATGAAGCGGGTCATGGGGGGCTCGCTATCCACCGGCAGGATTTTCCAGGCGGCCTCGCAGAGCGCGCCAAGGGTGTGGGCGGCGGAGAGGGAGATTTTTTTAGTGACGGGCAGTTCGCCCAACGTGCTCAGCAGGCCATTGATCCAGGCCCAAAGGAGAACCGGTTCGCCGTTGGTAATAAAAAAGGCCCGCCCATCAGCGCGGCGCGGCCCGGAAGGATTGTCACCTATTACGTGACATTGACGGAGGGCTGACTCGGCGAGGAGGTGGGCGTCGACGGCGTTTTCGACGTGGACCAAATCCACGCGGTTCAGGCCTTCACCGATGATGCGCAACCGGCCAGCGCGGGCGCGGGCGAGCACGCGGGGGACGAGATGAGGATCGCCCACGCCCCAGATCAGGTGGGGGCGCAGGGCGATTGTGCGGAGCGTGGCGGAGTTGGCGTCGAGCACCTCGCGTTCGGCGATGGCTTTCGTGAGCGGATAGGGAGACGGACAGTGGGTCGTGAGTGGCAGCGACTCGTTGGCGTTGGCGAGGGCCTCGCCGTTGTAGACCACGCTGGGCGTGCTGGTGTAGATGAGCCGCTGGACACCGTGAGTGAGGCAGCCCTTGAGCAGCGCGCGGGTGCCGAGGACGTTGGTACGGAAGAAATCATCGTAGCGGCCCCAGACGCCGACCTTGGCGGCGGTGTGAAAAACGGTCTCGATTCCGGTGCAGGCGGTGCTGACGGCCGCGGCATCGTCGAGGGAAGCGCGGATGAAACGCACGCCTTGGGCCGCGAGATCCTGGGCCGGCGTGCGGCCGAGCACGGAAACGGTGTGCCCGCCGGCCAGCAGGCGGGCGACAAGACGGCGGCCGAGAAAGCCGCTGCCGCCGGTGACGAGGATGTTCATGTCGAAACAATCTCCTCCCCCTGAGCATGCGCCGCCCACTCGGCGAGCGTGAGGCGGTGAATCTTGGCGTTGTGGCGGACGTCCACGGGAAACCGCGGATAGAAATAGAACCGGCTGATCGTGGCAGTGTGGGCGTGTTGAACCGCGAGAGCGCGCAGTTCGCGGGCGAAAACCTGGCGGTCGGCGGTATTTTTCGGCGCCGCCTCGACGACGAGCGCGGGCTGCTGTTGCCCGCGTTCGCCGAGTCCGATCAGGGCGCAGCGGATGACGCGCGGATGGACGCTGAAAACCTTTTCACAGGGCTCGGTGAACAGCGGGCCCAGGGCAGTTGTGACCCGTTCGGCCGTGCGCCCGCAGAACCAGAGCCGGCCGGTCGGGTCGAGATAACCGCAGTCTCCCATGCGGTGCCAGACCGCGCCGGACGGCGCGGAAGTGACGAGTGACGAGTGACCAGTACCAAGAATCGAGTCAGTTTCGCCACCCGACTGAATCTTGGCTACCGCGTTGGCTTCGGGGAGGGCGTCGTAGGTGTTGGTGACCACAGGTCCCTGCACGATGATCTCACCGATCTGGCCGGCGGGGAGTTCACGGGTGTCAGCGAACGTGGAGATGGGAGAATCGGTGATAGCGATTACCTTGATCGCGATGCCGGACAGCGGCCGGCCGACGCACGCGCCACGGACGGAGGAGGGATCCACTTCGCTGGAGGAGATGGTCGCGAGGGGCAGTGCCTCGGTTGCGCCATAGGGGCTGTGGAGTTGTCCGTGGGAGAGAAACCCGGCGGAGCTTTTCCAGAGGGCCGCGGGGACCGGGGCGCCGGCGCAGAGGACGCGTTTCAGGCTCGGCAAATGGATTTCGTGGGCGAGGCAGTGGTCGCCGATCTTGGACCACAGCGTGGGTGAGCCGAAGGAATTGGTGACGTTTTCCTGAAGGATGGCTTGGACGATCTTGGCCGGGTCAACCTCGGCGGGGCGGCTGGGGTCGATCTCGGGGACGATGGTGGTCATCCCGAGCGCGGGGTTGAAGAGCGCGAAGATGGGCAGCATCGGCAGGTCCACTTCGCCGGGGGTGATGGCGTAGGTTTCGCGGATGAGCTGCACCTGCGCCTCGAACATGCCGTGTTCGTAGCAGACGCCCTTCGGCGCGCCGGTGGAACCGGAGGTGAAGAGGATGGCGGCGAGATCAGCAGCGTGGCTGCTGACCTCGCCGCCAGGTGATGGGTGATGGGCGATAGGCGATGGGCTGGTCGGAGCGGGCGCTGGGGAGGTGAGCCGGGCGGTGGTGGAGTTGCGGGCCCAGACGCGGATTTTGACGGAAGCGAAGGCGGAGCGGAAGAGGTGGCTTGTAATTTGTGCCAGCGGGATGCCGATGAGGGCACGGGGTTTTGAGCGGGCGACGCAGGCGAGGAAGTTTTTGCGGCCCATGCCGGGGTCGATGACGACTGGGACGGCCCCCATCCGGAAAAGCGCGAAGACGGCAGCGATGAGTGGCAGGCCCTGGCGAACCATCACCAGCGTGCGGTCGCCGCGGTTGATGCCGGCGGCGGTCAGGCGGGCGCACCAGGCGCTGACCTCGTTGTCGAGTTCGGCGAAGGTGAGCGTGAGATAATCAATCGCGCCGGCGCCGGTGCGTCCGCGGGGAATCTTGAGCGCGGGGGCCGTGGGTCGGGCGGCGGCCATGAGCGCGAGATGACGCGCGATGTTGGCGTTGGCCGGCCGGGCGGTGGGTTCGACCGGCTCACCACGCGCGGGCTCAGGACTGGCGGGCAAAGACACGGCGGTCCCGCGGTCAGGCGGGTTTGAGCGCGGGAATGTCGCGAAGCAGGTCGGCCTGCCACGGCAGCAGGAGGTCGTCGAGTTGATCGGGGGTGCGGGCGATTTGCGCGAGGAGGGAACGGTTCGCGATCAACGTGGCCTCGATCCCGAGTTTTTTCGCGACTTCATCGCGGTCGGCCTTGATGCGGTCCTGCAGCTCGATTTCGCGTTGGGTGAGCGAAATGTGGTTGGGATCGCGGCCGGGGCGGCGGGGCAGGGTTTTTGGATCGCGGGCGAGGCCGGCGTGCAGGGCCTCGGCGAACGAGGGAAAGAGGCGCGGGTGGCGCTTGCCCAGATTCACGCGGTTCAGGATGGATTCCTCGGAGTCCCCCAGCTCGGCGGCCTCGGCGATCTGGATGAGGAGGGCGTGGCCGCAGACCTTGAAAGGAGGCGTGTCGAGGCGCTCGGCCTGCGATTCGCGCCAGTGCCAGACTGCGTGCAAGGCGCTGAGGCCGGGGCCGCGGAGGCGTTCACTGCGGCCGATGCGCCAGTCGATGTCGGTGGCGGGGGCGAAACCGGTGGAGCCGGACTCGATCTGCGCGCGGCACTGTTGGTCGAGCCAGTCGAGGCGGCCCAGTTTCGCGAGTTCCTTGGTCAGGATGTCGCGGAGGTCGGGCAGATACCAGACGTCGAGGGACGCGTAGGTGAGGAGCTTGGGCGTGATCGGGCGCGCCGACCAGTTGGCCTTCTGGCCGGATTTGTCGACGGTGGCGCCGAAATGATCCTCGAGCAGCGATCCGAGGCCGATGCGAGGCCGGCCGAGCAGCTGGGCGGCGAGCATGGTGTCGAACATGCTTTTCGGGCGGAAACCGCTGAGGTCGTGCAGCAGGCGAATATCGAAGTCGCTGCCGTGCATCAGGAGGTGCTTGGTCGCCAGGCGGGAGAGCAGCGGCTCGAGCTTCAGGCCGGGGGCAAGCACGTCGACGAGGTAGACCTCCTGGCCGACGAGGAGCTGCATGAGGCAGACCCGCGTCTTGTAGTGATACATGTTGTCCGCCTCGGTATCGAGGGAGACCTCTTTGACCCGATCGAGCGCCTTTAGCAGCGGTTCGAGCGAACCGGGCTGGTCGAGGAGTTGGTAATTGGGCGGTCGCGAAGTCACTTTGACGCCCAGCAAACGGCGAACTGGAAGTGGAAGGAAGCGGGAAATCATGTAGCAGGGGCATGCTCCCACGCCGTGAGGAAGGCATCAATCAGCAAAGGGAGATCGTCGCTGTAGCCCCCCTCGAGAATCGCGGCGGCGGGCAGGCCCGTGGCGCGGAGCCACTGGCCCAGCGTGGCGAAATCGTTGGCCTCGAGCGTCATGGCCGTGAGAGGGTCCTGGGCATAGGCGTCGAAGCCGGCCGAAACGAGGATGAGTTCGGGTTTGAAAGCGATGACGGCGTCGAGCGAATCGCGCAGCGCAGCCATGTGGTTCGCGCGCGGGGTGTGAGGAGCGACGGGCCAGTTGAGGCAGTTGTCGAAGGATTCCGTGCCGGTGCCAGGATAGCCGGGGTATTGGTGAACGGAGGTGAAGAGCAGACCGTCGCGGTGGTGAAGGATGGCTTCGGTGCCGTTGCCGTGATGGGCGTCGAAATCCCAGATGGCGACGCGAGTGGTGCCGCGCGCGCGGGCGGAAAGGGCCGCGATGGCGATCTGGTTGAGATAGCAGAAACCCATGGCCTGGGTGGACGTCGCGTGGTGTCCGGGCGGGCGCATGAGCGTGAAGGCGCGCTCGCCGCCGAGGGCGAGTTCGGTGGCAGTCAGCGTGGCGCTCACGGCACGGCGGGCGTGCTGGTCGATGTCGGGCAGGTAAGGCGTGTCGGCGTCGAAGTCACGGTGTTGGGAGAGGCGTTTCAGGTGGGCGGGGGTGTGGGCGAGCAACAGGGTTTCATCCGTCACGACGGCGGTGGGGGTGAGCCAAGTCCAGTCGGGATGGGCTGGGCGAAGATGGGCGGCGCTGCGGATGATGCGCGCAGGCTGCTCGGGTCGCAGGGAGGAGCCGTAGTCGGCGCAGCGCGGGTCGTGGACGATAACCATGGGCGGATGGGATGGCCACAAAGAGGCACGAAAAGGCGCGAAAAACCAAGCGCCGGATAGGAGGTGGGCGGGCACGTCCCGGTGCCCGCATTCTGCCGCGTAACGTTTGGGAGAGCTACGCAAAGCGGCGGGACGGCGTTTTCTCATGCGGGCACCGGGACGTGCCCGCCCACCCGCTTCTTTTGGTGTCTTTTTGCGCCTCTTTGTGGCCAACTTCATCCCATGAAAGTCGTGGTGCTTTGCTCGGGCGGGATGGATTCGGTGACGGCGCTGTATTGGGCGCGGCTCGAACATGCCGTCGTGGCCGTGCTGAGCGTGGACTACGGGTCGAAGCACAATGCACGCGAGCTGCCGTTCGCGGCGGCGCACGCCGACAAGCTTCAGCTGCGGCACGAGATCATCCGGTTGGATTTTGTGAACCGGTTATTCACCTCGGATCTGCTCAAAAGCGGCGGGGCCATCCCGGAAGGCCATTATGCGGCGGAGAACATGAAGCAGACCGTCGTGCCGTTTCGAAATGCCATCATGCTCTCGATCGCCTGCGGCTTGGCCGAGAGTCTGGAGGCGGATGGGCTGGTCATCGCCGCGCACGCGGGCGACCACACGATCTATCCGGATTGCCGGGAGGATTTCATGCGCGCGATGGGCGAGTCGATGAGGCTGGGGACCTATGCCGGCGTGCAACTGCTGCGGCCGTTCATCGCGATGACCAAGGGCCAGATCGCGGCGGAGGGGACGAAGCTCGGAGTGGACTTCGCCCGCACCTGGTCCTGTTACAAAGGCGGGGCCGTGCACTGCGGCCAATGCGGCACGTGCGTGGAACGCCGGGAGGCGTTTATGGAGGCGGGGCTGGCGGATCCGACGGTATATAGCTCGAGCGCTCCGCTCCCGCGCCGGCCCTGATTTGTGACCACGGATTACACGGAATGACACGGATGGAACGCCGGAGGGTCGGAATTGGTTTGGGCAATAAATCCGTGCTCATCCGTGTAATCCGTGGTCAAATTGTCCGATGCTGATTTCGGAGATATTTTATTCGATCCAGGGCGAGGGGGTGCTGACGGGCGTGCCGTCCGTCTTTGTGCGCACGAGCGGCTGCAACCTGCGCTGCAACTGGTGCGACACGCCGTATGCGTCGTGGAATCCCCAGGGCGAACCGCGGACCATTCCGCAGATCATCGCCGAGATCGAAAACCATCCCTCCGCGCGACACGTGGTGCTGACCGGGGGCGAGCCGATGATCGCGAAGGACGTCCGGCTGTTGGCAGCGGAGATCAAAAAGCTGGGACATCACCTCACGATCGAGACGGCGGCGACGGTCGCACCGGACGGCATCGCGTGTGACCTGACATCGATGTCACCGAAATTGCTCAACTCGGCGCCGGATTCGCGGTTGAGCATGACGTGGCGAAAAAAGCACGAGTCATTGCGCTGGCAGCCGGCGGTCGTGCAGGCGTGGCTCGACCGGAGCCAAGGCGAGTATCAGTTCAAATTTGTGATCTCCCAGCCCGGTGACGTGGACGAGCTGGAGGGCATGCTGGCCTCGCTGAAGCGGGAGATTCCGCGCGATCGAGTTTTGCTGATGCCGGAAGGGATCACGCTCGACCAGATCCGGGCGAAGGCGGGCTGGCTTGGCGAACTGTGCAAGCAACGCGGTTACCGCTATGCGCACCGGCTGCAGATTGAACTGTATGGTAACAAGCGCGGCACCTGAGTGTCCCACCGACCACCTTGTTTAACCAAGCACCCCACGGGACTGACCCGCTGAAGAAACTTTCCAACGAATTGCACCAACTGGCGGAGCGGTTCGCCGAGCGGAAGGTGACGCTCCACGAGGTGATGGACGTGCTCGGGGTCCGCGCTTCCGGACTCCTGATTATCATCCTCGCCCTGCCCTTCTGTTCGCCGATCTCGATCCCGGGTCTGTCGGTGCCGTTTGGGGTCATCATCCTGTTCATCGCCGCGCGCTTCGCCTTGGGTCTGCCGCCCTGGCTGCCCAAGCGACTGCTGGCGACCCAGCTGCCACCGCGGTTTTTCCGCGCGGTGCTGGAGGGCGCGAGCAAGTTCATCGGCTGGATTGAAAAGCGGCTGAAACCGCGGTGGCTGTGGTGGACGGCCACGCCTGGGCGCCTGCGGTGGCACGCGGCGATGGTGGGGTTTTGCGGATTTCTACTGCTGATGCCCCTGGTGGGCATCCCGTTTACGAACACCTTTCCGGCGCTGGTGATCGTGATTGGCATGCTCGGCATGATGGAGCGCGACGGGATGGCGATCGCCGGGGCCTATGCCCTGCTCGTGGTCACCCTGGGTTACCTGGGTCTCTTCGCGGGCGTGATGGTCGAGCTGTTTCAGCGTGTCCATCATTGGCTGGTGAAGTAAGGTCTGACTTCAAACGTCCGGAATTTTTTACCACGGATTGCACCCCCGAGGACACGGATCAATCCTAAGGCCGCCTTGCGATTGATTCGTGTCCGCTCGTGTAATCCGTGGTAAAAAATCCGGGATCTGGATCAGTCGTAGCGCTGCCAGGGGAGCTTGTTGGCGTCGATCCAGCGATAGTGGTCGGCGAACTGGAGGGCGGAGGCGGAGGCTTCGTCGACGACGACGGTGGCGCGCGGGTGCAACTGCAGGGCGGAGGCGGGGCAGATCGCGGCGAGCGGGCCCTCGATCATGCGCTCGACGGCCCGCGCCTTGGGCGGACCGAAGGCCAGCAACAGACAGCGGCGGGCGTCGACGATGGTGCCAATACCCATCGTGATCGCGTGGCGCGGCATGGCGGAGCGGGAACCGAAGACATCGCTGTTATCCTGAAGGGTCTGTTCCGAGAGAATCTTGATCCACGTGCGCGAGCGGAGTGAACCGGAGGGCTCGTTGAAGCCGATGTGGCCGTTGCGGCCGAGCCCGAGCAGCTGGAGGTCAATGCCGCCGAGGGCGGTGATGCGCTCCTCGTAGGCGCGGCACTCGGCATGGAGGTCGGGCGCGGTGCCGTCGGGGATGTGGGTGTTGGCCGGGTCAATATTGATGTGGCGGAAGAAATTTTCACGCATGAAATATTTGTAGGACTGGTCATGGGTCCCCGGCAGGCCGACGTATTCGTCGAGGTTGAACGCCGTGACCCGGCTGAAATCCAGCTGCTCCTCCCGGTGCATCCGGATGAGCTCCTGGTAGAGCCGCAGCGGAGTGCGGCCCGTGGCGAGACCGAGCACGCAGTTCGGTTTCTCGCGCACGTAACGCGCGATGATTTTGGCGCCGAGGATGCAGCCGGCTTCGGCGTCTTTACGGATGATGACTTCCATGGGAAAAGCGGACGGCCCCGGAGGTGGCGGGCACGAGGCGCGACCCTAGCCCGGGGGCTGGGTCGTGCAACCGGGAAAATATCACGGCGCGCGAACTGCGCAACCTGCCCTCAACGCTTCAGGCGGGCCTGGAGTTTTTTCATCTCCGGGCTGATGGCGCCGCAATCATCGCCACAGCCGCCGCTCTTTTTCTTGGCGAGCGCGCGCCGCACCAGCCAGGTCACCGCGAGGGCGACCACCACGAGGGCGGCGATGCTTTGGAAAGTCGGGCTCATGTCAGAAGCCAAGCGCGGTGCCGGCTTGGTAGACAACTAACGACAAAACCCACGCGGTGCCAGTCATGTAGAGCGTTTGGAAAATAGGCCACTTCCAGCCGTTGGTTTCCCGTTTCACGACGGCGATCGTGCTCATGCATTGCATGGCAAAAACATAGAAGACCATCAGCGACAGGCACACGAGCGGGGTGAACAGCAAGCGGCCGTCCGGCCAGCGCGCGGCCTTGAGCGCATCGCGCAGCGGGGTGGTGTTTTCGTCGGTGGACTCGGCGTTGAAGACGACGCCCATGGTGGAGACGAAGACCTCGCGCGCGGCGAATGAGCTGATCAAGCCGATGCCGATCTGCCAGTCGAAGCCGAGCGGCTTGATCGCCGGTTCGAGCAAATGGCCGGCGCGGCCGGCGAAGCTCTGGGCGAGCTGCTGAGTCGGCGTCGAGTCGGCGGGTGCCTTCGGATACGCCGCGAGGAACCAAAGCACGATGCTAATGCCGAGAATGACAGTGCCGGCGCGACGAAGGAAGAGGCCGGCGCGCTCGAGCATCTGCAGGGCGACGTCCTTCAGACGCGGCAGACGATAGGGAGGCAGTTCCATGATCATCAACGGCGGCGCGCCCTTGAGGAGTGTGCGCTTGAAGAGCCAGGCAAAGGCGAACGCGCCGACGGTGCCGAGGGTATACATCAGCAGCATGATGCCGACCTTGGCGCCGAGGGAGACGCGGTCGTTGGGCAGCAGCGCAGCGATCATCAACAGGTAAACCGGGAGTCGCGCCGAGCAGCTCATCAGCGGGGCGACGAGGATGGTGACGAGCCGGTCCTTCGGGTCCTCGATCGTGCGCGTGGCCATGATGCCGGGGATGGCGCAAGCGTAGGAACTCAGCAGTGGGATGAAACTTTTGCCGTTCAGGCCGACCCGGCTCATGAGGCGGTCCATGATAAACGCCGCGCGCGCCATGTAGCCGGTGCTTTCCAGCATCCCGATGAAGAAAAACAGGATCAGGATCTGCGGGAGGAAAACCAGCACGCTCCCCACGCCGCCGATGGCGCCATCGGTGATCAAGTCGCGCAGGTCACCGCCGGCCATGTGCGCCTTCACCCCGTCGGCCAGCAGCGCAAAGTGGGTATCGATCCAATCCATGAAAGGCTGGGCGAGCGTGAAAATACTGACAAAGAGCAGTGTCATCACGACACCGAGCACCAGCCAGCCCCAGACGGGATGGGTGACGACGGCATCGATTTTGTCCGAGGTGGTCGGCCCCACGGTGCCGGCGCGCAGCACCACCTCGGAGGAGAGGCGGCCGATGGCTTCGTAGCGCGAGTTGACGAGGATGCCGGCCCAGTCGGTCCCCTCACCTTCCCAGCGCTTTTGCCAGGTGTGCAGAATTTCCGTGGTGCGCGGGCTGAGCGGAGCGGAACCGGCGACGCGCACGGAATCCTGGTCCGTCAAAAGCAGCAACGCCTCGGCGCGCGCGATGAGCGGGAGCTTGCGGTCGTTTTCGGTGAGGGAGGCGGCGAGCTCCGACACGGCGGGTGCGATCGGCGCGGGCATGTCCCACGCGTGCCGCGCGAGCGGCAATTCGGCCCGGCTCATGGTCACGCGCAACTCGACGAGTCCCTTGCCGTTGACGGCCTCGCAGGCGATGACGGGAATGCCGAGTTCCTTTTCGAGCCGGGCGACGCGGACGTTGAGGCCGGCCTCGGCGGCCAGATCCATCATGTTCAGCACGAGGATGACGGGACGCCCGAGGTCGAGGATCTGGTGAACGAGGTAAAGGTTACGCTCGAGGTTTGTCGCATCCACGATGCAGAGGATGCGGTCGGGCTGGGGCGTGTCGCTGCGGCGGCCGAGGAGCACGTCGCGGGTGACGGCCTCGTCGGGCGAGCGGGCGGCGAGCGAATACGTGCCGGGCAGGTCGATCACGGTGATGGGGGCGCCGTGCTGCGAATAGGTGGTGCCGACCTTTTTCTCGACGGTGACGCCCGGATAATTGCCGACCTTTTGTTTCAGACCGGTGAGCGCGTTGAAGAGCGTGCTTTTGCCGCAATTCGGATTGCCCACGAGCGCGTAGATGGGAGCGCGGTTGGCGGCGTCGGCCCGCGCGGCGGAAATATGGGAAGGCAGCGCCATGTCAGGGGGCCGGTGCGACGAGGATGTGGGCAGCGTCGACCTTGCGGAGAGTGAGATGATAACCGCGGACCTTGAGCTCGAGCGGATCGCCGAGCGGCGCGGTCCGGACGAGCGTGACTTGCGTGCCGGCGATCAGGCCCATTTCGCGGAGGCGGAGAAAAGCGGCGCCCTGCTTGGGGAACTCGATCACCTTCGCGGTCGCGCCAATCGCGAGGTCGGAGAGCTTGATTGCGGGGGTGGCCATGGGAAATCAGGCGCGCGCGGAGCGGATGAGCTCAACGACGATCAGGTGCGCGGCGCCCTCGCTGAGGGCGATCCGGGTATTACTGATCTGGCAGAGAAGAGTCCCCTGCCCTGACACGCGCTCGATGATGGTGGATTCGCCGACGCCCATCTCGCGGAGCCGCTGGCACGTTTCGGCCTGGCCCGCCAACTCACAGACCCGGCCTGCTGCCCCGTTGGGCAGCTCGGTCAACCGCATGCGCTGCGGACGAAACGGTTCGAGCTTTGTGTTCATGGCGGAGAAAATTAGTCCTAACGAGACTCAGTTTCACTATGGGTGCAAGAAAAAGGCCCGGGCTGAGGGGCCCGAGCCAAGTAAATCAACGACGACGGCGTTTAACGGCGAGCTGGACGCCCGAGTAGCGCACGAGGCTCTGCAGGTGCTCATACTGTTGCGGATCAATGTCCTTGGCAGCAGCGAGCTGTTCCTCGGCGCGTTTCATCGCGGCCTCGACGGCGTTCTCATCGATCTTTTCCTCGTTGATCGCATTTTCGGCGAGGACGTGAACGCGGTCACCCTCGACCTCGGCAAACCCACCGCTGATGGCCAGCCATTGCGTCACGCCGTTCTTTGTCACACGCAACTCGCCGTGCTCGATTTGCGTGAGCAGCGCGATGTGGCCGGGCAGAATACCGACCTCACCGTCCACCGTCGGGATAACGACGGTGTCGATGGTGTCGGAATAAACCCGGGCCTCGGGAGTGACGATTTCGAGCGTTAAAGGCATGAGGAGAGATTTTTATTAACCACGAAATACACGAATCACACGAAAGGTTCGGAGGCCGATTCTGCTTTAGTGTATTTAGTGTGTTTCGTGGTGGCCTAAATCAGGCCTTCTTGGAGGCCGCGGTCACTTCGTCGATGCCGCCGCGCATGTAGAAGTCGCCTTCGGGGATGTCGTCGAGCTGGCCGTCGAGGATCATCTTGAAGCCGCGGACGGTCTCCTTGACGGGGACGTACTTGCCGGGCGTGCCGGTGAACACTTCCGCAACCGCGAACGGCTGTGACAGGAAGCGCTGGATCTTGCGGGCGCGATAGACTGTCTGCTTGTCCTCGGGGGAAAGCTCGTCAAGGCCGAGGATCGCGATGATGTCCTGGAGATCCTTGTAGCGCTGGAGGACGCGCTGGACTTCGCGGGCAACCTTGTAGTGCTCTTCGCCGACGATGTCGGCCTGGAGCGCCTTCGAGACGGAGGCGAGCGGGTCAACCGCGGGATAAATGCCGAGCTCGGCGATGGAGCGCTCGAGCACGATCGTGGAGTCCAAGTGCGCGAAGGTATTCGCGGGCGCCGGGTCGGTGAGATCGTCCGCGGGTACATACACGGCCTGCACGGAGGTGATGGAACCCTTTTTCGTGGAGGTGATGCGCTCCTGGAGGAGACCCATCTCGTTGGCGAGCGTCGGCTGGTAACCGACCGCCGACGGCGAGCGGCCGAGCAGTGCAGACACCTCGGAACCGGCCTGCGAGAAGCGGAAGATGTTGTCGATGAAGAGGAGCACGTCCTGGTTCTTCTCGTCGCGGAAGTATTCGGTCATCGCGAGCGCCGAGAGGGCGACGCGCATACGGGCACCCGGGGGTTCGTTCATCTGGCCGTAGACGAGGGCGACCTTGGACTTGCTGAGGTCCTTTTGGTCGATGACGCCAGCCTCGGACATTTCGTGGTAAAGGTCATTGCCCTCGCGGGAGCGCTCACCCACCCCGGCGAACACGGAGTAACCGCCGTGGGCCTTGGCGATGTTGTTGATGAGTTCGAGAATGACGACGGTCTTGCCGACGCCGGCGCCGCCGAAGGCTCCGGCCTTGCCGCCCTTGATGAACGGGCAGATCAGGTCGATGACCTTGATGCCGGTCTCGAGGATCTCGGCCTTGGTGTTCTGGTCGGTGAGCGTGGGGGCCGGACGGTGAATCGGGTATTTCTTGTCGAACAGGACCGGGCCCTTGCCGTCCACGGCGTTGCCGGTGACGTCGAAGATGCGGCCGAGTACGCCAGCGCCGACGGGCACCATGATGGGCGCGCCGGTGTCGACGACGTCCATGCCGCGCACAAGGCCCTCGACTGAGGACATGGCGATCGTGCGGGCGACGCCGCCGCCGAGATGCTGCTGGATCTCGAGCGTGAGCACCTCGGCCTTGCCGGAGGTCGTGAACTCGATCGTGAGCGCCTGGTAGATGGGCGGGATGGTGTTCTCCGCGAATTGCACGTCGACCACGGGGCCGATGACTTGGACGATTTTGCCTTTGTTCATTTTGAAAGGAGGGACGGAGGTGGGGTGAAAAATTAAGCGGCGCTGAACTGGGCGGCGGCGATCTCGAGGATTTCCTGCGTGATGCCGGCTTGGCGGGCCTTGTTGTATTCGAGGGTCAGGTCGCCGAGCAGTTTGGTGGCGTTGTCCTTGGCGGTCTTCATCGCGACCATGCGGGCGCTATGCTCGGACGCCTTGGCTTCGAGCGCCTGGTGATAGACCTGGCGGTTGAGATAAAGAGGGAGCAGCGACTCGAGCACGTGCTTGGCGTCGGGCTCGAACAGCATCTGGCTCTCGGCGGCGGTTTGCGGCTCCGGCGTGGAACCGGCGGCCTCGTGCAGCGAGGCGATGGCCGTTTTCACGTCCGACAGCGGCAGCAGCGGCATGACGGTGGGGACCTGCACGAGTGTATTGCGGAAGCGCGGCCAGATGATCTCGACCGTGTCCACCACGCCCTCGTGGAACTGTTTCACCATGAATTCGGCGACGACCTTGATGTCGGCGAAGGAGGTGCGGTCGTTGGAGGGAAAATCCGCGAGCAGGTCGCGGTGGGTGCGGGCGATGAACTGCGTGCCCTTCCGGCCGATGACGGCGTATTTCGCCGGCGTCTTGATCTCGGTGACCAGCTTGAAAAGATTCGAGTTGAGCGGGCCGCACAGGCCCTTGTCGGAGGAGATGAGGATGATCCCGCGGGTCTTCACCACGCGCTTCACGAGGAACTCGTGCTGGGCTTCCTCCACGCGGTCGGCGAGCGCGGCGAGCATGCGGGCCATCAGCTCGGCGTAGGGCCGGCCGGCGAGCGCGGCCTGCTGGGCCTTCTTCATCTTCGAAGCTGCGACCAACTCCATCGCCTTGGTAATCTGGCGGGTGTTCTTGACCGACTTGATGCGCCGGCGGATGTCGCGGGTGGAAGGCATGTTCAGGAAAGGCTGGAAAGCTGAAGGGCTGAAAGGCTGAAACCAATGCTACCGTTTGCGGAGAAGGGTGACGAAGATAGCGACCAATTGATCGGCTTCCGACTTAAGTTCAGTGAGACGGGAAGGCGGAAAGATGCCGTCAGCTTCAAGGCACTCGAGCCAATGAAGGGTTTCATCAGCTTCGCGTAGGCAGTCACCCAGCTTGGCGCGATATTCAGCGGGCGACCGTCCGCGTTGGGCTTCGCGATAGTTGGCTCCGGCGGAATTGGCCGCCCGGACAAGCTGCTCACCGTAAATTTGACCCAGCCGGCCGCGCGGCAGAGCGACGAATAGCTTCGCGACGCGACGTCCGAGCTGGAACGTGCGGCTCCGAAGATCTCCGTGCTCGTGAAACATGGGTTACTCACCGGTTCAGTCTTTCAGTCTTTCGGTTCTTCAGCCCTTAGCTGGAGAATCCAGCTTTCCACTCTTCGCAGGCGGCCTGGAGCTTGGCTTCGAGGTCCTTGTCGAGGGCGGCCTTGGTGCGGATCTCGGTGAGGAGGGCGTCCTTGCGGGTGGTGAAGAATTCCTTCATCGCGGCCGAGGCGGCGACGACCTTCTTGACGTCGATGGCGTCGAAGAAATTTTTCTGCATCGCGAAGAGGATCGCGACTTGGAGCTCGATCGATACGGGGCTGAACGCGGGCTGCTTGAAGAGCTCGACGATGCGGGCGCCACGCTCGAGCTGGCCCTTGGTCTTGGCGTCGAGGTCGGAGCCGAACTGCGCGAAGGCCGCAAGTTCGCGGAACTGGGCGAGCTCGCCCTTGAGTTTGCCGCCGACCTGCTTGGTGGCCTTGATCTGCGCGGCGGAACCGACGCGCGACACGGAGAGACCAACGGACACGGCGGGGCGGATGCCTTGGTTGAAAAGATCGGTCTCGAGGAAAATCTGGCCGTCGGTGATCGAGATCACGTTCGTCGGGATGTACGCGGACACGTCGCCGGCCTGCGTCTCGATGATCGGGAGCGCGGTGAGCGAGCCCTTGCCGTCGAGGCGGGCGGAACGCTCGAGCAGGCGGGAGTGCAGGTAGAACACATCGCCCGGATAAGCTTCGCGGCCGGAGGGACGCTTGAGGATCAGCGAAATCTGGCGGTAGGCGACGGCGTGCTTGGAGAGATCGTCATACACGATCAGCGCGTCCATGCCGTTTTCCATGAACCACTCCCCCATCGCCGCGCCGGAGAACGGGGCGAGGTATTGGTTGGCGGGATTGTCCGCGGCGGGGGCACCGACGATGATCGTATACTCGAGCGCGCCCGCGTTCTCGAGGGCCGTCATCGTGCGGACGATGTTGGAATTTTTCTGACCGACCGCGACGTAGATGGAGTAGACCGGGCGGAACTTCGGGTCGCCGCTCGCGAGGCCGACCTTGTTGATCTTGGCCTGGTTGATGATCGTATCGATGCAGATGGTGGTTTTGCCGGTGCCGCGATCGCCGATGATCAGCTCGCGCTGGCCGCGGCCGATCGGGATCATGGAGTCGATCGCCATGATGCCGGTGAAGAGCGGCTGGGAAACGGATTTGCGGACGATGATGCCGGGGGCGATTTTTTCGACGGGATAAGTTTCCGTCGCAGCGATCGGGCCCTTGCCGTCCACGGGATTGCCGAGGGCGTCAACCGCGCGGCCGAGGAGGGCCTTGCCGACAGGGACGGAGAGGAGCTTGCCGGTGGTGGTGACCTCGTCGCCTTCCTTGAGCTGCGAGACGTCGCCGAGGACGACACAGCCGACCTCGTCTTCCTCGAGATTGAGGGCGATGCCGATGGCGCCGCCGGGGAACTGCACCATCTCGTTATACATTACGGCGGAGAGGCCGTCGATTTTGGCGACGCCGTCGGCGACGGTGCGGATGTTGCCGGTGTTCTTTTTGACGGTCTTGCTGGAAAGCTTGGCGATCTGCTGTTCGATTTGTTCGAGGGCGGTGCTCATCGGGAAATGCGGGTTGGAGGCTGGGTGGTTTTTGGAAAATTAAACGGCGGCGGCGAGCGCGGCCAGCTGGCCGGCGACGGAGGACTCATAGACGTCATCGCCCACGTGCACGCGCAGACCGGCGAGGAGCGCGGGGTTGGACTTCGCGGTGGCGGTGACGGGACGGTGGTACTTTTTCGTCATCGTGGCGGCGATGGCCTTGAGCTCCGCGTCGTTGATCGTGCCGGCGTGTTCGACGACGGCCTCGCCTTTGGCGAGTTCTGCCGCGATCAGGCGGGAGTAGGCCTTGAGCACCATGACGGGGTTAGCCGGGTGGTGCTTCTCGACGTACGCCAGGACCCCGGACACGCGCTCCGTGGAAACCGCCCCGCCCACCACGCTCATTTTGAAGAGCTGGCGGGCGAAAAGCTGGGCTTTTTTGGCGGGGGAAGGCATCTGGGAAAGGATGAGTGAAGATTTATGAACGAGGAAGTGGGTCAGCTTCGGAATGCAGGGCTTGGACTTCTCAACTCTGAATTCTTCCTTCCTAATTGGTTTCTCAGGCGTTGGTGAGCTCGCGGGCGGCGGCGGCGTTGTAGCGGCTGCGGTCGACCTCGGTGAGTTCCTGGGCGAGGACGCGCTGGGTGGTGGCGACGACGAGCCGGGCGATTTCCGTGCGGGCCTCGGCGAGCATCTTCTTTTTCTCGAGTTCGATGGTCTGCTGGGCCTTAACGAGCATGTCGCTGGCCTTGGCGGCAGTTTCCTGGGTCTGCTTGTCGAGGAAGTCCTTCGCGGTCTTGCGGGCCTCATCGATAATGCGGGTGGCCTCGAGTTGGTTGCGCTTGGCGCTGGCGGCGCTCTCGGCCTGGGCGGCGGCGAGCTTGGCCTTCATTTCCTCGGCATACTGGAGGCCGGAGGCGATCTTCGTCTGGCGTTCCCCGAGGGTCGCGAGCACGGGTTTGAACGCGAACTTCCAGAGGATGAAGGCCACGATCGAGAAGCTGAGGACCTGGGCGAGGAAGAGCGGGAGGCTCAGGCCGAAATCCTGCGCGATCTTCGTGATGCCGTCGGTGGCCCCGCCATGGGCGGCGGCCTCGTTAGCGTGGCCGGTGACTTCGGCGAGGACGAGGAGGGAGGAGAGCATGTTGGGAACGGAAGCGGAAGAGGGGCCGCGCCGGCGTAAGCGCCGGTGCGGCGAGGTGACAGATTACTTGTTACCGAGGAACAGCGCGTAGAACGCGACGGCTTCGGCGAGGGCCATGCCGATGATGGACTGCACGAGGATTTTGCCGGAGGCGCCGGGGTTGCGGCCAACGCCTTCAACGGCCTTGGCGCCAACGAGACCGACACCGATGGCGGCGGCGAGACAGCCGAAAGCGCCTTGGATGCTGCCGGTCATTTCTGCGAGGATTGGGTAGTTCATGTTAGTTGGATTTTATTTTGGTTGGATTTCCGCCGTGCGCACGCTTGGCACGCTCCCGACGGGAAAGGCTGGGCTTAGTGGGCCGGCTGCTGGTGGCCGTGGCTTTCGTCGTGCTCGTCGCCGTGATTGCAGATCAGGCCGATGTAAACGCTGACGAGCAGCGTGAAGACGAGCGCCTGCACGAACCCAATAAGTATCTCGAGGAAGTAGAACGGTACCGGCAGGAGCCAGGGAGTGATGGCCGACATCGAGTGGATCAGGTTCTCGCCGCCGAAGACGTTGCCGAAGAGTCGGAAGGAAAGGGAAATCGGGCGGAAGAAAATTGACACGACCTCAATCAAGCCCACCGCAAAGAACACCAGGAAGAGAGGATAGTAGATGGCGGCGGGAACGTCGCTCTTGTCGGCCTTATTGCCGAAAATGTCCTTCAGCACCAGTTTCGGGCCGGCGTAGCGCAGGATAAAATAGATCCAGCAGACAAACGAGACCACGGCGAGTGCGACCGTGCCGTTCAGGTCGGCGTTGCCCGGCCGCACGAACTCCATCCATTCACCGGTGGCGTGGTCGCGCATGAACACCGTACCGACGCCTGGGACGAGTCCGCTCCAATTCTGGATGAGAATAAAGGTGAAGAGCGACACCAGCAGCGGAAACACATGGGGGGCCACCCGCTTCCCGACGATCGGGGCAATCAAATCGTAAATGCCCTCCACCAAGCTTTCGACGATCGCCTGTCCTTTCGTGGGGACGAGCTTTGGTTTTCCGATCGCGAGCCGGATGATGATGATGAGGGCCAAGGCGACCACCCAGCTCGTGATCATGCTGTTGGTGATCGGCAACGGCCCAATCTTGAAAAGCGTATCCGCCGAAGCAGAGACGCCATGCGACTCACTCGCAGCGGCAGCGCTTAAGGTGCAGCCGAGCGAAAAGAGGGAAAGGACGAGTTTTTTGACTCGGGACATGGGTTCAAAAAGGCGGGAGGGGTCTGGCGAAAAGAAAACAGAAAGGCTGCCGGCCAAGCCTCCGTCAACGCCCGAAATCGCTACTTTGCTCGTCTGAGAGAGGAATTAACGGCACCGTCGTGATTTATTGCCGAACTTATGCTCCGTGCGATCGTCGGCGCGCCACGAGTGAGTGGTGGCTGGCCGCGCGGCTTTGGAAAACCGTTACCTGCTCGAAAGGCCAAGGTTCGGAAACGAGTTCCCATGCGGGGTGCTCCCGGATACTGGCCTCAGCGTCCTTAAAATAGGGCTCAAAGTCGGTGCGGAAGTAGAGACCGGCGCCGGCTCTCGCCCGTGCAGCGACCGCAGCGAGGAAATCTGGCTGCAACAGTCGATTTTTGTGATGCCGCCGTTTTGGCCAAGGATCAGGGAAAAGCACGAAAATCGACGAAAAAATGGCTGTTTTGGGTAAAGAATCGAGGAAAACGCCAGCTTCTGCATGAATAAAGTGGAGGTTGGCTAGTTTCGCCCGGTCTCGTTTTCGAAGACCCCGATCGATTCGATCCTTCGTGATATCCACCCCGATACAGAGTTCGTCGGGATGGGCGGCAGCATAGGCGGTGAGAAAGTGACCATGGCCACAACCGACCTCCCAGACAAACGGGGCCGAAGTCGGAATTATACCGGCCAGAATATCGGATAAAGCGGTGCGTCGCTGCGTGATACGGGCGTTATGCTCAGCGGTGCGGGTGGGGTTTTCCATGATGGCGAACGGTTTAGGAGCCGTTCGCTCCCCTACCCGCCCCAATAAGCACCATCAGAATACTGATATCCGCCGGATTGACCCCGCTGATGCGGCTAGCTTGGCCAAGGGTCATGGGTTTGAACTCGGCGAGCTTGAGAGCGCTTTCTCGGCGCAGACCGCGGACCGCGAGGTAGTCGAAGTTGGCCGGGATGCGGATCTTTTCGATGTGGGAGAGTTTCTCCACCTGGCGCTGTTCGCGAGCCAGATAACCGTGGTAGCGCACGCGGTAAACGACTTCTTCGCGGACTGGCGCTGACTCTTTGGCCAGCTCCTCGGGGAGCGTGGCCCCTACCTGATCCCGGCGAATCCCGTCGGCCCATGTGCCCCCCGTGGAGCGGGTTTTCTCGAGCCAATCGACCCAGTGAGTAACCTTGGCTCGTTTCGCTTCGATATTTTGTATACGACTCTGAGGCAATAGTTTATAGCTTTTGCTGTGTTCCAGTAACCTCAATTCTGCGCTGCCGTGATTGAAAAGCAGACGGTATTCCGCGCGGCTGGTGAACATGCGGTAAGGTTCTGTGGTGCCCTTGGTTACGAGATCGTCAATCAACACGCCGATGTAGCCCTCGTTGCGCTGGACCAACATGGGCGGGGTTGCTCGCACCTTATTCACAGCGTTTACGCCGGCAACTAATCCCTGGACGGCCGCCTCCTCGTAGCCCGATGTCCCGTTGATTTGGCCTGCGAAAAAGAGGTTCTCTACTTTCTTAGACTCCAGTGAGGGAAAGAGTTGCGTCGGATGGGCGAAGTCATACTCGACCGCGTAAGCAGGACGCAGGAGCTGCGCTTGCTCGAGTCCTGGTATGCTATGAACCATGTCGACCTGGACATCAAAGGGTAGACTTGTTGACAAACCATTAACGTAATACTCGTTCGTCGACCTACCCTCCGGTTCGAGGAATAAGAGGTGCCGGGGCTTGTCGGCGAAGCGGACAAACTTGTCCTCGATGCTCGGGCAATACCGCGGCCCTACCCCGACGATCTCGCCGCTATACATGGCGGACTTGTGGAGATTTGCGCGGACGATCTCTGCGGTCTGAGGCGTGGTATGGGTCATCCAGCAAGAGACCTGGTCGGTTCCAGGCATCCAGCCGATGCGGCGTTCCTTGGATTGTTCTACGTGGAACATCTCCTCCGGGTCCCGGGTGTCATGGAATGCGAAAAGTGTCGGATGCGCGTCGCCCTTCTGTTCCTCCATCTTGCTGAAATCGATGCTTCGTCCTAGTAATCGTGGCGGCGTGCCGGTTTTCAGGCGCTCTAGCTGGATACCGGCTTCTGTCAGGCTCCCGGACAAACTTTTGGCGCTGAAATCGCCCAAACGGCCACCTTCGTTCTTATTTTGCCCGATGTGCATCAGGCCGCGTAAAAATGTCCCCGTCGTCACGATGACGGTCTGGCCGAGGAAATCGATATCCAGGTTGGTCTGGCACCCGATGACTTTGCCGTCCTTGAATCGCAAGCCGGTGACCGTGGCTTGGAAGATCTGCAGATTCGGTTGGAGCTCGAGCGTGTGCTTGAGTCGGAACTGATAGGCTTTCTTATCGCACTGGGCGCGCGGCGCCTGAACGGCCGGGCCCTTGGACTCGTTGAGCAGCCGGAACTGGATTCCAGTCACGTCGGTGTTGATCGCCATCTCGCCGCCGAGCGCATCGAGTTCCCGGACCATTTGGCCCTTGGCTTGCCCGCCGATCGCTGGGTTGCAACTCATCTGAGCGATGGTATCGATGTTGCCGGAGAGGAGTAGGGTAGAGCCGCCCATGCGTGACGCGGCTAGAGCCGCCTCGACACCCGCGTGGCCGGCGCCGCAGACAATCACATCGAATGGTATCTTATTGTATATCATCAATAAGTGCTATTTCCCAATACAAAAAGTCGCGAACAGTTGATCGAGCATCCGCTCATTGTCCACCTTGCCGAGGATATCCCCGTAAGCCGCGATTGTTCCACGTAGATCACTAGCCAGCAGTTCCACTGGACCGTGGGTTTCGAGCTTCTCCATCGCGGCCTGAAGGCAGACGTGGGCACGCCCTAAGGCATCGGCATGGCGGGCGTTGATCGCTATTGCATCGGCTTGGTCAGGCGGTTGGAAGGAATCAGCCAGACCGGTGATCGCTGCCACCAAGGTCTCAATGCCGTCTCCGTTCAGGGCAGAGACCTTTACAGAGATCAAACCGGAATATACTTTAAGATCGAATGGTATGGACTGAAACAGGTCAGTCTTATTTATTACGGCCACAATGCGATTTAGCGCCATAAGTTTCGCAAGCTGGTGTGGCAGAGCGGGTAGGGGACATGCTGCATCCAGCACCAAGAGGATTAAATCCGCCTCAGCCGCACGCTCGAGAGACTTTTCCATGCCCAGCTTTTCGATGGGGCCGGGAGAGGGGTTAAGACCCGCGGTATCGATGAGGCGCAGGCAGTGCGGGCCGACGATGATGCGTTCCTCGATAAAATCACGCGTGGTACCCGGTTCGGGACTCACGATGGCGCGTTCGTGGCCCACCAAGCGGTTCAGCAGGCTGCTTTTGCCGGCATTTGGCGCACCGATGATCACGGTCTTGATCCCGTCGCGCAGCAATTCGCCGTAATGGCTCGTCGCGAGCAGCCGGTCGGTCTCGGTCGCGAGGGATTCGAGGATACGCTGGACGATTGCACGGTCCTCTTTTGGCAGGTCTTCGTCCGGAAAATCGATAAACGCTTCAACCCGGGCCAGCGCGCCGAGCAGGCGCTCCGTCAGGTCGTTGAGCCGCCGGCCAAGTCCGCCGCGCAATTGCTGGTTCGCGGCTGCGAGGGCGCGTTCGCTGCGGGCGTGGATCAGGTCCATCACGGCCTCCGCCTGGCTGAGGTCCATGCGGCCGTTGAGAAAAGCGCGCTGGGTGAATTCACCCGGGCCCGCGGGCCGGCTCCCGCGCGCGAACAGATCCTCCAGGATGGTTTGCGCGATGAAGGGATTGCCATGGCAGGAAACCTCGAGGGCGTCCTCGCCCGTGAACGAGTTTCCCGCGGGAAAAAACGTCGCCACGACATCATCCACCAGCCGGCCATCTTTCGCGCGATAATCCCCGTGGTGCGCGTGGCGCGGCGGAGGCTTTGCGCCAAAAATTTCCTGCGCAATTCGCGCCGAATCCGGGCCGCTTATTCGTAAGAGCGCGAGCGCAGACGTCCCCACGGGCGTGGCAAGCGCTGCAATCGTGTCGGAAGAACGCGGCATCCGGGAATTTGGCCACAAAGAGGCACAAAAAGACACCAAAAGAAAAGCGTCGCCGCGCGTGGGCGAGATCAGTGGACGGTTGGGTTACGGGTGCCGCTCGCGCTCGTTGTGGCTATCCATCCATAACGTGCTTCTCGACTGAGCCGGACGCACGCAGTTGAAACCGACCTACGAGGATGGCGGTCAGACCGAAAAGTTAACTGCAAAGCAGACGAGAAAACATAGATATTGGCGTTGCTAGACAATGATTTGTGCGGCGATTCTTCTGTTCCAACTGCATGTGTCCGGCTGAGGCGCTGCGACTGCGCCAAGACAAAAACCGGTTTACACCGTTTTACGACGCGAGATCCGGAGTTGAAGGGAAGAAACCGCGGCTCGGTTAAACTCTGAACAAGGAGGGATGGGCCCCGCCAGGCTTGCGCCCAATCGATTCAACCAGGAATGGCACGATAGGACTGCGAGCAGAATTCCACCTTGAGAGTTTGGATGGGAGATTTTTTGTCATCCGTGTCCGGCGTGTAATCAGTGGTCGGATTGTTGTTCCGGAGCATAGTGCGGGACGAAGCAGGGCGCCCCCGCCCCAGAACTGAAACGGATAGAGAATCGAGCCGCGCGCGGAGCGCACGGCCCACCCAAGGCAATAGACCGCGGCCAACTCAGGCCTCCGGGGCACCGGCGATGACGGTGCCGGCGACCACGGTGACTTTCTCCTGCACGGCCTTCGCGATTTTCTCGGCGAGCTCGGGTTTTTCCTTGAGCGCGGCCTTGGCGGCGTCGCGACCCTGGCCGACGAGCGCGCCTTCGTACGCGATCCACGCACCCTTTTTCTCCAAGATCTTGTGCTCGAGAGCGAGATCGAGGAGCGAGCCGAGCTTGGAAATACCCTCGTCATACATGATGTCGAACTCCACCTCGGTGAACGGCGGGGCGACCTTGTTCTTCACGATTTTGATCTTCGTGCGGTTGCCGATGACCTTGCCCTCGGGCGTCTTGATCTGGTCCTTGCGACGGATGTCGATGCGGATGGACGAGAAAAACTTCAGCGCGCGGCCGCCGGAGGTCGTCTCGGGGCTGCCGAACATCACGCCGATCTTTTCGCGGATCTGGTTGGTGAAAATGCACACGCAGTTCGTCTTGCTGACGACGGCGGTGAGGCGGCGCATGGCCTGCGACATCAGGCGGGCCTGGCTGCCCATCGTCATGTCGCCCATCTGGCCGTCGAGCTCGGCCTTCGTGATGAGGGCGGCGACGGAATCGAGGACGATGACATCGATGCTGTTGGAGCGGATGAGCGTCTCCATGATGTTGAGCGCGTCCTCGCCGGAGTCGGGCTGGGAGACGAGCAAGTCATCCAGGTTCACGCCGACCACGCGGGCGTATTTCGGGTCGAGCGCGTGCTCGACGTCGATGAAAGCGGCGAGACCGCCCTTTTTCTGGGCCTCGGCGATGACGCTGAGACAGAAAGTGGTCTTGCCGGACGATTCCGGCCCGTAAATTTCCACGATGCGGCCCTTGGGCAGGCCGCCGACACCGAGGGCGAGGTCGATCGCGAGGGAGCCGGTCGAAAGCGTCTCGACCTTCATCTTGGTATTGCTGCCCAGGCGCATGATGGAGCCGTCACCGAACTGTTTCGTGATGGAGGAGAGGGCGAGCTCGATGTTTTTCTCGCGGACGTGCGAGACGGCGGGGCTGGCTGCGGCGGTTTTGGAGGGGGCGGCTTTGGACATGGCGTAAGAGGGAGTTGAGGTTGCGATTAAAAGAGAAAACCAAGGTGGGCCGCAAGGAGGGCGAGGCAAGCGCGGAGCGGCAAATTGCCGTATGTTTTCCGAAAACTCCCCGCCGCAATGCCCTGGCCGGAAAGCTGCGCAAAAATTCTCGCCGGAAGGTTGCGGACGGATATGTCACCTGGTGTGAGGCCCGGCTTTAGCCAACCCCGCAGAATCCTGTCCTGGCTGATGCTGGGCGCACTCATGCCGGCGGCGTCCGGGGGCGCGGCCAAGCCGGACTACACTGCGGCTCGCGCGTTTGGATACGAGCTCCAGCAGGATTTTGCCAAACGGCACTCGGCGGCGATCGTCGACCGCATGGGCGAAGACGCGCTGCGGCGGAAAGTCTTCGCCGCCTATACCGACGAGGCGGCCACATCAGCCGAGTTGCTGGCGGCGTGGAAGAATGTCTTTTACCCCGGGTTCCTCACTCGTCTCAAGCAATTGGATGTCGATGAGCAGATGGTGCTTGAGCGGGTGTTGAGCATGGATGGCACCCGTCTGCTGGAGTGCGAGCTCATTGCCAAGAATGGAGCCAGCCAGCTGGTGTATTGGGAACTCGCCGAAGAAGGCGATGGACGGATCCGCATCACAGACCAGCGCCTCCTGGGCGAAGAACTCAGCTATTCGCGCCGGTTGAAGCACCTTTTCCTGATCGGAGGATTTTCGTCCATGGTGCTCGTCGGCGATGAAGAGATGATGCTGGAGCGCGAGAGCGACGGATCCCATGAACGGGTCAGGGAAGCTCTTTTGGCCATGGATAAAGGGGCGATGGATGAGGCATTCCGGGGCTGGTCCGACCTGCTGAACTTAAAGCAGACGGCGATCTGGCGGGACTTGCGCCTCACCATGGCTTCCCGGGGCAGTGAGCTGGCGACCCAGAGCCTGCAGGCGGATATTCAACAGGATAACCCCGGGATTGACCCGGTGCTGCGCTACAACGTTGCGGTGGCGCAGAAAGACTATGTGGCGGCGCTGCGCGCGATCGACGAGGTACTGATGAAAACCCATGACGCGCCGTCGTTTCAGGCGTTGAAGTGCGACTTGTTGACCAAGCTTCACCGCGCGAAGGAGGGGCTCCAGCTCGCGACTGGGCTCTACCAGTTATATCCGTATGACTATCTGGCCTATCTGCAGGCGGCCAAGGCGGCCCTGAGCCTGACTGACCTGCCGGCCGCCCAAGGGGTGATGCACGACTGGGCGCAGGTCGCTACCCCGGCGGCGATTGACGCCGTGGTAAAGACCCAACCCGATCTGGAACCGCTCCGCCTCTCGCCCGCCTACCAGGAATGGCTGAAGACGGTTCTGCCCGCTAAGGCGCCGTAACTTTTTTCGAATCCTCGCCACCGGCGACGTGCGCGTGCAACGAAGTCGCCATGGCGTCGAAGATTTCGTCCACCGCCCCGGCAAAGTGATCCATCTGATCCGCCGGCACATAGGACGACGTGAACCGCAGGTCATGCTGGGAATGGAAGTGATTTTGCGTGATGGATTTTTGGACCCGGTAGTCGATGCCGGCCGCGGTGATAACCTGGGACTGCTGGTCCACGCCGACGGGGAACGGACACTCAAAGTCAATGCGGTGGCGGATGAAGCGATCTCCGGGTAAGGCATACGGCCAGTGGCGGCGGCGCGACTCGGGCATATCGAGCAGGGATCGCAGGGCGTAGGCATACGTCACGATCGAACTCTCGCCGTTTTGCCGGTGCACCAGGCCCGGGATTTTGTAGCGTGCCCGCACGGTGATCTGGTTGGCCGCGGGATCGTCCTGCGGGACGGGAGGGTCGAGTTCCTCCAGATTCTTGTAGAAGCGAACCATGAAATTGAACCAGTTTTTGCCGAGCTGCTCAGGGGTCGTGAACTCGAGCTGTTGCCGGTAGAAGTCAGCCTGCAGCCCCCGCAGCACGACCACGGTGTTGAGGGTGGCATCGCCCGACGCCGGGTCGATTGCCAGATGGTCCTCGGTTGTGGCGTCGGGTTCATCGGTATTGTCCAACGGAATGGCCGTCAGGTCCGTCTCATTGGACCGGAGGATGAGGCCGAGCCGGTAAGGCGGCACCGCCCAGCGCCCATGGGTGGTCTGCTGATGCTTGAGCGTGGGATCGAGCCAGCGCATCTCGCCGTCGTGGAGGTAGGCGACGATGGCGTGATTGAACGCGTAGGGGCTCGGACCGTAGTCGAGGAGGCGGTCTTGCCAGTAGGTGTTGACGAGGGCGGGCCATGCTTCGACGCCGAGCTCGCGCAACAGCCGTGACAGCAGCACGGACTTGTCCTTGCAGTCGCCGAAGCGGGTCGAGCAGATCTCGGCGAGTAAGCGGGGTTTCAGGTTGTGGTCCCCCATCGCCATGGAGAAGTAGCGAAAATTCTTCTGCGTCCAAGTGAGCGCCGCCCGCACCTTGTCTTCGGTGGTGTGAAAGTCACGTTTCCACTGGTCGACTTTCGACTGCGCCAGCGGGGGAAGGTCGGCGGTTTGGTTGAAGATCGGTAAAGCCCAATCGACGACGCTGCTCCAACTCGGAAAAGTCGTGACGCGCACGGACGGGAAATACGGATAGGCGAGCGCCGGGATGTTCGCGTCGAAGGGCACCAACGGAAGATCCTTTCCCTCCCAGCGGTAGATCCGTTCGGAGGGGGTGGCTTCCTGCGTCCAAGCGGAACGGAGCGCGGCCAACCCGAAGAGCGCGCGGGGCAGCCGTTGGGTGCCGGGCGGCAGGAAAAAACTGCTCGAGGGTTCGGCCATGGTGGTCGGGTACCGCACGATCCCCAGCTGCCGGTCAATCGGATAGGCGGCCCCGAGGTGCAGCGTCGGCGCGGCGTAACCCTTCATGAGGGGATTGGTCTCGTGGGTCGTGTAGGAGTATTCGAGGACGTCGCCTTCGCGCACATCGTCCAGCACTACTGCGGCCGTGGTGAGGCCGGTGTAAACCTGCTCTTCCAGACTCGTTTCCCGCTGCAATTTCCTGAAATTTGCGCCGGGCAGCCGGTCGCTAATCTGTCCGTCGCGCGTGATGCGCAGCGCATGCCAGGTCACATGCTCATAATCAGGGGAAAAGATGGCCGAGAGCTGCGAATTCTGACGGACCCCCTCCGCGTTCGCGAGATAGACCACCAGATGGAAGAAGCTGTCTCTGCCCTCGGGCGTAATCTTGGTCTGGGAATCATTCAGAATGATGATCGCGGGCGCACCTTGGGCGGACGCCCGCGGAGTGGGAGACCATTCCTGGGTCTCCACCCACGACGGCACCGGACCGGTTTTCATCGTCAACTCCGCCTCATCGGCGGCGCGGGCTACGACGAGTCCGGCGCCGATGGCGAGAACCAGGGCCCATCCCCGATACCGGAACTTCCACGCAGCGCAGGAAAGTGAAGCCAGTGAGGGCATGGGGTTTAATGGGGCGGCGGGTTACCCGGCTTGAAGGCGGTGGCGAACCACAGGGCGAGGATGATGAGCGCGAAACTTACGGCGTAGTTCCACGTGAGTTTTTCCTTCAGGAAGAGCCATGCGAAGACGACGAAAACCACCAGCGTGATGCATTCCTGGATGATCTTGAGTTGGTAGCCGGTGAGTCCGCCGCTGAAGTAGCCCGCACGATTGGCGGGCACCATCAGGCAATACTCGAAGAACGCGATGCCCCAGGACGCGAGGATGACGTAGAGGAGCGATTTGCCCTCGAGCCACTTGAACTTGAGCTGCCCATACCAGGCGAGCGTCATGAAGATGTTCGAGCCGAAGAGGAGCAGAATGGTTTTCATGCGGGACGATAGTAGGCTTTGAACCAGTCGGTGAAGTGGCGCAGGCCGGTTTCGAGGGAAATCTTCGGCGTGAAGCCGACGGCGGCCTGCAGCCGTACGATGCTGGCGCAGGTTTCGATCATGTCGCCCGGCTGCGGCGGGAGCAGCTCGACCTGCGCGGTGCGGCCGAGGAGCTGTTCCAACATGCGCACGAAGAGCAGGATCTCCACGGGACGGTTATGGCCGATGTTGAAGATCCGGAAGGGCGGGACGGGTGGGGTGGCGGGCGGGTAGAGGAGGACTTTCACGACGCCGTCCACGATATCGTCCACATAGGTAAAATCGCGCCGGCCCTTGCCGTGATTGAAGAGCTTGATCGGCGTGCCTTCGCAGATGGCCTTGGAAAAAATCGTCGGCGCCATGTCCGGCCGGCTCCACGGGCCGTAAACGGTGAAAAACCGCAGGCCGGTGATCAACAGCCCGTGCAGGTGAGCGTAGCTGTGCGCCATCAACTCGTTGCTCTTCTTCGTCGCGCCGTAGAACGAGATCGGGTGGTCGGTATTGGCGTCCTCGTGGAACGGCACCGTGGCATTTGCGCCGTAGACGCTGCTCGACGAGGCAAACACGAGATGCTTCGGTGGCAATTTGCGGCAGGCCTCGAGGACGTTGAGGAAACCGGTGAGGTTGCTGTGCGCGTAGGCCGAAGGGTTTTCCATGCTGTAGCGCACTCCGGCCTGGGCGCCGAGGTGGATCACATAGTCGGGCTTGAAGTGGCTGTAGATGCCCTGGAAGGCGTTTGCGTCGGCAAAATCGGCCTGGACGAAGCGGAAATCATCCAGCGCGGCGAGCTCGGCCAAGCGGGCGCGCTTGAGCTCGACGGAGTAGTAGTCGTTGAGGTTGTCCACGCCCAGCACCTCGCAGCGATTGGTGCCGGCCAGGCGGCGGGCCACATGGTAACCGATGAAGCCGGCGGCGCCGGTCACGAGGACTTTCATCCTGTGCGTGATAGGCGAGGCGGTGAGGCGGCGCTAGGAAATTGTAGGGTTGGGCCGTGCGCTCCGCGCGCGGCTGGCTGTTGCCAAGGATCGATGTCGGTCGCGGCTATCTCGCACGCGTAAATTGCCGCGCGCGGAGCGCACGGCCCACCTTCAGCCAACCCTCAGCAGGTCACGTTCTGACCTTCGCCGCCGAAATGCTTTATCCGCTCCTCGGATCCGATCTTGGCCACACCCTCGGGCAAATAGTGGAACTGCAGCGCGCGACGGCGCGTGGGCGAGGAGTTGTGCGGCGTCCCGTGGGGGAGCATGCCGTCGAAGAACAGAAGCCCGCCCGGTTTCAACGGCACGGCGACGGACTTGGTGCCCATGATGACATTATCGCAGATCTGCCAGTCCCGGCGTTGGAAGTGGAGGATCGGGCCTTCCTTGTGGCGGCCGGGGAGGATTTGCATGCAGCCGTTGGCAATGGTGGCCTCATCGAGGGCGATCCAGGTGCCGACGACCGCCGTGCCGAGCGGGTATTCAAAATACGCCTTGTCCTGATGCCAGGGTTTTTCGCGGCCGAGGAGGGGCGGTTTGATCAGCGCCATATCCTGGAACATCTCCGGCGTCGCGCCGCCCATCAGCGGCTTCAACGCGCGGAGCAGGCCGGCGTGGTGCGAGATGGCTTTCAGACGGGCGTCAAACTCGATGAACATGCCGAGCTTGCGCACGGCGTCCTGGCGCTGCTCCGGCCCGAGGGTGGGGAGGATTTCCTTCGCCTTGCCCTCGAAATAGACGTGTTTGAAATCCGGGCGCTTGCCCATGATCAGGTCCACCAAGGCGTCCGTCGCGCCCTGTACCTCGGCGGGCGTGAACGCCTGTCGCACCACAAGATAGCCGTGCTCCAGGTAAAACGCGATTTGGGCAGGCCCGATGTCCTCGAAGTGCTCCACGCCCTCCGCGATGGACTGGGGCTGATACAGCTCCGGCGCGTGCATGTCGGCGACGTAGTCAAACAAGACCTCGGGGGCAGGGGAAGTGCTCATGGAGAAAAGAGGGAAAACTAACGGGGTTCACGGCCACGATAGCCGAAATGGGGTTGCCGGGCCATGCACCGCCCCGCTATTTATTTGTGTTTATCCGCTCCATGAAAATCTCGGGTCACACCTGTTCCGTCGCGCTGGGCTTGGTGGGCCGCGTGCTGTGCGAGCCCGGCTGGCATCTGGGACCGGAGTGGGCGAGGGGACTGCGGGACTACGACCTGTGGTTCGTCTGGGCGGGCCGCGGCCGGATGAGATTGGGAGAAATCACGCTCGAACTCGCGCCGGGCACGTGTGTGTGGATGCGACCGGGGCATCATTACGAAGCGGAGCAGGATCCGGCGGAGCGGCTGGGCGTGAACTACATCCATTTCACGCTGCAGACGCCGGGCCGGCATTTGCCTTTATCCGATTTTACCCCGCCGTTTGAGACGCTGCGGACCCGGCAGCTCGACCTGGTGGACGCGATGATGCGTCGCGTGATCGAATTGCGCGGTGAACCGGCGGCGGCGGCCGTGGCCTCCGAGCTGATGGGCGCTCTATTAATGGAGCTCGCGCGCGAACACGCCGCGGCGCCCGGCCCGGGTGCGCCGGGCACGGACCAGCATCATCGCGACGTGGTGCTGCGCGCGGCCGCGCGGATTCGCGAGAGCCCGGGCCGCGTGCCGCCCATCGCACAGCTCGCACGGCGAGCGGGCTACAGCGTGGATCATTTCTCCCGCGTCTTCCTGAAGGTCACCGGTGAGCGGCCGCAGGATTACATTATCCGCGCGAAGACCGAGCGGGCGCGGCAGCTGTTGTCGGAGTCCGATCTCACCGTCGGCATGATCGCCGAGGCGCTCGGTTTCCGGGACATCTTTTTTTTCTCGCGGCAATTCCGCCAGCGCACGGGCCAGACGCCGACGGAGTTTCGCCGCGGTCTGCGGCGCGGATGAGGGCGCGCGGGATTATGCCAAAGATTTTCCAAAGTTCCGCTTGCCGGGCAAAAACCACGCCCTATAGCTTGCGACTGTTTTCGTCCCGCGTACCCTGTTGCATGAACATCAAAGCCTATCTTAAGCCGCAGTGTGGTTGGTCCAACGGCGTGCGCCTCGTCCTGCGCAAGCACGGCCTGGCGTTTGAGGACATCGACATCATCAACAACCGTACGAATTACGCCGAGATGGTGCAGAAGTCCGGCCAGCCGCTGTCCCCCTGCGTGGAAATCGACGGCGTCATGCTGGCCGATATCTCCGGCGAAGAGGTGGAAAATTACCTGCTCAGCAACGACCTGGTGAAGCCCAGCGATGCCGCGGTGGACGCCCCCCTGAACGCGGGCTGCTCCGACGCCGAGCACGCCAAAATGGCCACTAAAACGATTCGCTTCTTCTGACGCCGAAAGCCGCATCGACGAACTAACCTTCCCGGGCCGGCTCTCGCAAAAAGCGACCGGCCCTTTTTTTGCCCCTACTCCGACCCTCTCCGACTAATCCGGCACATTTTCCGCTCCCCGTTTTCCCCACCTGATGTCGAACGACGCGCGCTCCCTTCCTCCCACCCGCCCCGCCAAACAGGGACTCTACGACCCGTGGTTTGAACACGATGCCTGCGGCGTCGGCTTTGTGGCGGACCTGCACGGCCGCAAGTCCCACGCGATCCTCCAGCAGGCGCTGCAGGTCCTGACCAACCTCGACCACCGCGGTGCGGCCGGCAGCGAGCCTAATACCGGTGACGGCGCAGGCGTGCTGCTCCAGATGCCGCACAAGTTTTTCCAGGAAGTCTGCAAGAAGGCACGCATCACCCTGCCCGCACCCGGCTATTACGGCGCCGGCATCATGTTCCTGCCGCGCAACCCGACGGTCCGCCGCAAGATCGAGCAGACCTTCGAGCGCATCGTCCAGGCGGAGGGGCAGACCTTCCTCGGCTGGCGCACGGTGCCGACGGACAATTCGTCGCTCGGTGACACCGCCAAGTCCTGCGAGCCGGTCATGCGCCAGGTGTTCATCGGCCGGAATCCTTCGCTGGCCGACGACCTGGCCTTCGAGCGCAAGCTCTACATCATCCGCAAGCGCGCCTACAGCGACATCCGCACCTCGACGATGGGCGGGGCGGAGTCGTGGTACGCGCCCAGCCTTTCCTGCAAGACGATCGTCTACAAGGGCATGTTGCTGACGGACCAACTCGCAAAATATTTTCCCGACCTGCAAAACCCCGCGATGGAGACCGCGATTGGTCTCGTGCACTCGCGCTTTTCGACGAACACGTTCCCCAGTTGGGACCGTGCGCACCCTTATCGCTACGTCGCGCACAACGGCGAAATCAACACGCTCCGCGGCAACATCAACTGGATGCACGCCCGCGAGGCCCTGTTTGAATCCGAGGTGTTTGGCGAAGACGTCAAGAAGCTGCTTCCGATCGTCAACCCGAACGGCAGCGACTCGGCGATGTTTGACAACACGCTCGAGCTCCTCGTCCTCGCCGGCCGCCCGCTCGCGCATGCGATCATGATGATGATCCCGGAGCCGTGGTCGGGTGACCAGCACATGGACGACGCCCGCCGCGCGTTCTACCAGTATCACGCGTGTTTGATGGAGCCGTGGGACGGCCCCGCGGCCATTTGCTTCACCGACGGCAAGCAGATCGGCGCCATTCTCGACCGCAACGGCCTGCGTCCGTCGCGCTACACCCTGACCAAGGACGGCCTCGTCATCATGGCGTCGGAAACCGGCGTGCTCGATATCCCGCCCGAGAACGTGCTCCGCAAGGGCCGCCTGCAACCCGGCCGGGTGTTCCTCGTGGACACCGAGCAAGGCCGCATCATCGAGGACGAGGAGATCAAGCAGCAGTTGGCCGGCGAGCGCCCGTACCGCCAGTGGCTTGACGAGTACCTGGTGCACCTGGAGGACCTGCCGGCGGCGCCTTCCGTGCCGGTACCCGACCACGTGACCCTGCTCCAGCGCCAGATCGCGTTCGGCTACACGTATGAGGATGAGCGCATTATCCTGAAACCGATGGCACGCGACGGCGTCGAGGCGCTCGGCTCCATGGGTAACGACGGCGCGCTCGCCGTGCTCTCCAACAAGCCGCGCCTGCTCTACGACTATTTCAAGCAGCTCTTCGCGCAGGTCACCAATCCGCCCATCGACTCGATCCGGGAGGAAATCGTCATCTCCGCCGAGACCCGCCTCGGCTCCGAGGGCAACCTGCTCAACCCGCAGCCGGCCGCGTGCCGCCGCGTCGAGCTGAAGTGGCCCGTGCTGACCAACGACGAATTTGCCAAAATCCGCCGCACCGACCTCCCCGGCCTGAAGATGGGCGTGCTGCCCTCGCTCTTTCGCGTCGCGCGCGGCGAGAAGGGCCTCGCCAAGTCCATGGAGGAAATCTGCATCATGGCCCGACGCATGATCGAGGAGGAGGAGATCAACGTTCTCATCCTCAGCGACCGCGGCGTCAGCCCCGAGTTCGCCCCCATCCCCGCGCTGCTCGCGGTCGCGGGCCTGCACCATTTCCTGATCCGCGAGGGCCTGCGCACGCGGGTCAGCATTGTGATCGAGACCGGCGAGGCGCGTGAGGTCCACCATTTCGCGCTGCTGATCGGCTATGGCGCCAGCGCGATCAATCCCTACGTGGCGTTCGAGACGATCGACGGCATGATCCGCGAGGGCGCGCTGACCGGCATCGACCACCAGCACGCCTGCCAGAACATGGTCAAGGCGGCCACCAAGGGAGTCATCAAGGTGATGTCCAAGATGGGCATCTCCGCCATCCAGAGCTACCGGGGCGCGCAGGTGTTCGAGGCGCTCGGGCTCCGGCAGGATGTCATCGACCACTATTTCACCTGGACCGCGTCCCGCGTGGGCGGCATCGGCCTGGATGTGATCGCGCAGGAGGTGCTCGCGCGGCACCACGCCGCCTATCCCGAGCGCCAGGTTGACGGCCAGGTGCTGCCCGTCGGCGGCATCTACCAGTGGCGCGCGGAGGGCGAGGCGCATCTGTTCACCCCGGAATCGATCCACCATTTGCAGCGCGCGACCCGCACCGGCAATTACGCCTCCTTCAAGAATTTCACCAAGCTGATCAACGAGCAGGGTCGGAACCTCTGCACGCTGCGCAGCCTGCTCGAGTTCAAGGCCTCGACCGCGATTCCGATCGAGGAGGTCGAGCCGGCGGAAAAGATCATGCTGCGCTTCAAGACCGGCGCGATGTCCTACGGCTCCATTTCGAAGGAGGCGCACGAGACGCTCGCGATCGCGATGAACCGCATCGGCGGCAAATCCAACACCGGCGAGGGCGGCGAGGACTCCGACCGCTACACGCCGATGGCCAACGGCGACTCCAAGAATTCCGCCATCAAGCAGGTCGCGGCCGGCCGCTTCGGCGTGACGAGCGAATACCTCGCCAGTGCGAAGGAGCTCCAGATCAAGATGGCCCAGGGCGCGAAGCCCGGCGAGGGCGGCCAGCTGCCCGGCGCCAAGGTTTACCCTTGGATCGCCAAGACCCGCGGCACCACTCCGGGCGTCGGCCTCATCTCCCCGCCCCCACATCACGACATCTACTCCATCGAGGATCTCGCGGAGCTGATCCACGACTTGAAGAACAGCAATCGCGACGCGCGCGTGAGCGTGAAGCTCGTGTCCGAGGTCGGCGTCGGCACCATCGCCGCCGGCGTCGCCAAGGCGCACGCCGACGTTGTGCTCATCTCGGGTTACGACGGCGGCACCGGCTCCTCGCCGCTCACCTCGTTGCAGCACGCCGGCCTCCCATGGGAGCTCGGCCTCGCCGAGACCCATCAGACGCTGGTCCTCAACAATCTCCGCAGCCGTATCGCCGTCGAAACCGACGGCCAGCTCAAGACCGGCCGCGACGTCGTCATCGCCGCGCTGCTCGGCGCCGAGGAGTTCGGTTTCGCCACCGCGCCGCTCGTCGCCAGCGGCTGCATCATGATGCGCGTCTGCCATCTTAATACCTGTCCCGTCGGTGTGGCCACGCAGGATCCCAAGCTCCGCGCGAAATTCGCCGGCAAGCCCGAGCATGTCGTGAACTTCATGAAGTTCATCGCCGAGGAAATGCGCGAGATCATGGCGCAACTCGGTTTCCGCACGATCGAGGAGATGGTCGGCCAGGTCGGATATCTTGAGCCGAAGCAGGCGGTTGACCACTGGAAGGCCAAGGGACTCGATTTCTCCAACATCCTTTATTCACCCGAGGTGGGCGAAAACGTGGGCCGGTTCTGTTCGCAGAAGCAGGACCATGGCCTCGAGAAGTCCCTCGACCTCACGACGCTGCTGGAAATCTGCCAGCCGGCCATCGAGCGCGGCGAGAAGGTCGTCGCCGAATTGCCGATCCGGAACGTCAACCGCGTGGTCGGCACCATCACCAGCCACGAGGTCACCAAGAAATACAGAGCGAATGGCTTGCCGGACGACACGATCCGCATCCGCTTCAAGGGCTCGGCCGGCCAGAGCTTCGGCGCGTTCATGACCAAGGGGATGACGTTTTCCATCGAGGGCGACGCCAACGACTACGTCGGGAAGGGCCTCTCCGGGGGCAAGATTATCATTTACCCGTCGGCCGCCGCCACCTTCTCGGCTGCGGACAACATGATCATCGGCAACGTCGCGCTCTATGGCGCCACCGCGGGCGAGGTTTACATCGCCGGCATGGCGGGTGAGCGCTTTGCCGTCCGCAACTCCGGCGTCAGCGCCGTGGTCGAGGGCATCGGTGATAACGGCTGCGAATACATGACGGGCGGCCGCGTCGTTGTGCTCGGCGCCGCGGGCCGCAACTTCGGCGCCGGCATGTCTGGTGGCATCGGCTACGTGCTGGACGAGACCGGCGACTTCGCCGTGCGCGTGAATACGCAAATGGTCGGCCTGGAGAAACTCGAGGCCCCGGCGGAAATCGCCGAGGTCCGCGCGCTCATCGAACAGCATTTCGAATACACCAAAAGTGTCCGGGCGAAGCAGATCCTCGACGGCTGGAAGCAGTTCCTGCCGAAGTTCGTCAAGGTGCTGCCGAAGGACTACAAGCGCATGCTCGCCTGCATGGATCGCGCGAAGGCCCAGGGTCTGACCGGCGACGAGGCCATCATGGCCGCCTTCGAGGAAAACGCCCACGACCAGTCGCGGGTGGGCGGCAACTGAGCACAAACCGCGAAAAGCATTAAGCGCTAAGCTTTAAGCTTCGAACCCAGAACCTAAACCCACCACCGCTAAAAAAGCTTATCGCTTCAAGCTTACTGCTTACCGCTTCAAAACCATGGGCAAGCCAACTGGATTTATCGAATATCTGCGGGAACTGCCGGTGGACCGTGCGCCGGCCGAGCGCGTGCGCGACTGGAAGGAGTTCCACCACCACATGGAGGAGAAGAAGCTCCGCAACCAGGGGGCGCGCTGCATGGATTGCGGCGTGCCGTTCTGCCATACAGGCAAACTCATCAGCGGCATGGCGTCGGGCTGCCCGATCAACAACCTGATCCCGGAATGGAATGACCTCGTTTACCGCGGACTGTGGAAGGAAGCGCTGCTGCGCCTCCACAAGACGAATAACTTCCCCGAGTTCACCGGCCGCGTCTGTCCCGCCCCATGCGAGGGCTCGTGCGTGCTCGGCATCAACAACCCGCCCGTTACGATCAAGAATATCGAGGCCGCGATCACCGACCGCGGCTGGGACGAGGGCTGGGTCATTCCTGAGGCGCCGAAGGTTCGCACGGGCAAGAAGGTCGCGATCATCGGCTCCGGTCCGTCGGGTCTCTCCGCCGCCGCACAGCTGAATCTCGCCGGCCACAGCGTCACCGTCTTCGAGCGCGCCGACCGTCCCGGTGGCCTGCTGATGTATGGCATCCCCAACATGAAGTTGGACAAGCAGGAGGTCGTCCTCCGCCGCATCAAGCTGATGGAGCAGGAAGGCATCAAGTTCATCTGCAACGCGAATGTCGGCGACAACGTCGAGCCCCAGATTTTCCTCAAGGAGTATGACGCCACGGTCATTTGCACGGGCGCCACGCAGCCGCGCGACCTCCCGATTGAGGGTCGCGACTTGAAGGGAGTGCACTTCGCGATGGAGTTTCTCACCGCCAACACCAAGGCCGTCCTCGCCAAGAAGGGCGACAGCCCCATTCATGGCGGCGGCAAGGATGTGGTCGTCATCGGCGGCGGTGACACCGGCACCGACTGCGTGGGCACCTCGATGCGCCACGGCTGCAAGAGCCTGGTCCAGATTGAAATTTTGCCCAAGCCGCCCGCGGAACGCACGGCCGACAACCCGTGGCCCGAATGGCCGAAGGTTTACAAGATGGACTACGGCCAGGAAGAAGCCGCGGCGAAATTTGGCGCCGATCCGCGCGTTTATGTCACGACCGTGAAGAAGTTCATCGGCGACGCCGAGGGCCGTGTGAAGGAACTCGTCACCGTCGAGATCAAGTGGGGCAAAAACGACAAGGGCCAGTTCGTGCCGGAGGAACTGCCGGGCACGGAAAAGACGCGTCCTGCGCAGCTCGTGCTGCTCGCGATGGGTTTCCTCGGACCCGAGCAAGGGTTGCTGAAGGAGATGAGCGTCGAGACCGACCCGCGCAGCAACGTGAAGGCGGACTACGGCAAGTTCGGGACCAGCCTCCCGGGCGTGTTTGCCGCCGGCGACTGCCGCAGAGGTCAAAGTCTAGTCGTCTGGGCGATCAACGAGGGCAGAGCCGCAGCCCGTGAGTGCGATCGGTATCTCATGGGATCAACGGATCTTCCGTAATCGCTGAGATCTGAGGGTGCCTGTCCGCCGTAGCCTTCGCGAAGAAGGATGATCGCGATCTCATGGGCTCGACGGATCGGCCGTAAAGTTCTTCCCGATTGAGGGCGCTCCCCTCAGCGCGCTGAAAAAATTTCAGGCGCTTCCCCGCAAGAGGGAAGCGCCTTTTTCTTGGCTTCATCCGCCCGCCGCGGCCTGAAACAAGCCACCGATTAAGTGCAATCGGTATGGGTAACGGGTGCCATTTCGCTGGGCACGGCGGATTGGATGTAAGTTTTCGCGGGGTGCCGGTGCCTAATCAGGACAAGCACCCTCATGAAAACGACCACGCCTCACCGCCTATTCAGCCAGCCGATCACCCGCCGGACCTACACCTGGCTCCTGTTCCTGTGTCCGTTTGCCGCCGCTTGGATCTATCTGTCGTCGTCCTCGCGGGCCAGGGATCGACCCGCGAAATTGCGCTGAGCGCGATGAAGCAGACGAATCATCCGGTTCTGCCGCACGAGCCGATCACTTGTCGGACCGTCTACCTGTTATTCTTCATCAGCCTCGGCGCGGTGGTGTGGGCCTCCCTGGCGTCCCATCTCGGGCAGAACTTGGAAGACCGCGAAGCCATGGATGCGACGAACTGGCATATCTGGGTCGACCAGCGGTTCACGCTCAAGGCGCTGTTGTTCCGGCCGGGATACTGGGTGGTGGAGGAGCTGATCTTCCGCGGGATGTTGCTGCAGGTGCTCCGGCGTTATTGCCCGTTGTGGCTCGCGCTGTTGCTTTCCGCCGCGCTTTTCACGGCGGTGCATCTCAGCAAGGGTCCCTCGACGATGGCGGTCGCGTTCGTGATGAGCTATTACTTCGCTTGGCTGATGATCCGGACGAACTCGATCTACGCGCCGATTGTGGCGCATTGGGCGATTGATTTCAACGCGCTCTATGTGGTGTTCCCCCTGCTGGCGGCGTCCGGACGAATCAACCAGGACGGTTTTTTATTTCCATTCTGGGCCTGGGTGGTGTCAGGGACTGTGATCGTCCTCGGTGTCGGCGTGCTGCGCTGGGAATTCCGGCGGCGCCCGACTTGCGAGATCGACCCGCAGCCGACGCCGGCCCGCGCGTGAACGGCATGCCCGACCCCATCGATCAACTCTTCCTCGAGGTTTACCGGGAGCACGCCGGGCTGGTCATCAAGACGGCGCAGGCTTTCGCGACCAACGCGGCGGACCGCGACGATTTATATCAGGAAATTCTGCTTTCGGTCTGGCAGGCGCTACCGCAGTTCAAGGGGCAGGCGAAACTCTCAACGTATGTCTATCGCGTGGCGCACAGCTGCGCGCTGAACTGGAAGCGCTCGCGCCAGCGCTACCGGACGAAAGTCGATCGCTTCGCGCTAGAGGTTCCGGACCTTACCTCCACGCCGGAAGAAAGAGAACGGGTGGCTTGGCTGTACGCCCGGATCCAGCAGCTCCCGCCGGTGGACCGGACGCTGATCCTGCTCTATCTCGACAAAATAAACTACACGGACATGGCCGAAATCACGGGCTTGTCCGAGACGAACATCAGGGTGCGCCTGCACCGCATCAAACAACAGCTCACCACACTTTCGGAGGGAATGACCCATGACGTTTGACGAGATCGAATCCACCTGGGCCTTGCAGCACCGGGCGCAGGCCGGCGCAGCGGACCTGCCGGCGTTGCGGCGCGCGCTCAAGTCGCAGCTTAACCGCCGTCGGCGTTTGCTGGTCCTCGGGGCCTGCAGCCTGGTCTTCAGCCTGCTCGCCATGCAGGTGCTCTTCTTCCTCAACCTGCGGGTCACGCGCGTGGAGGATCAGTGGCTTTCGTTTGCGCGGCTGATGCTCCACCAAGGCCTCAACCTGGTCATCGTGCTCGAACTCGTCCGGATTTATCTGCGCCACCGGCGGCTGGCCCGCGGGCGGGCCGAATCGGTGCGCGACGTGGTAAGTCTCTCCCTCGCTGGCGTCGAAGCGGAGATGTCCGACTATCGCCTGGGTCGCTGGGTCACGCTGGTGTTGGTAGCGCACTCGTTGCTCTCTGTGTATCTCAACCAGCCGGTGGCCCAAGTGGGTTGGGATGCCTTCGGTCTTCGAGCCGGCTTGATCATCGCGGTCTACGCGCTGATTGGACTCCTGGTGTGGCGGCAATATCGCCGTAAACTCCGACCCGAGCGTGATCGGCTGAAGGCCACGCTTGAGCAATTGGAGAATATCCAAGCGTGAAAGCGACACCCGGAGCGCCCCAACCGGCGCGGCCTCGGACTCCATCTGGCGGGTATTGAGCCCGAGATGGAACGTTCGATCGGCTGAACCAGAATTATTGAAGGAGGAAGCCAGGAAACCCGGAAGATCAGTTCAGGCCTTCCTGCAAACACGCCATCTAATCGGTAAGACCCTGGGCCAGAAACCCGCGGGCAAATGGCCCGGTGGAGCGAGATTCGATCTTATGATTCGCCGTGGAGGGTGTGCCAGGTGAGGTCGGTGACTTTTTTTGCCGGGTCGTCCGCGTCTGGGCTTCTGACGGGCGTAGTCGCAGTGACAGGCGCATTGTTGCGGGTGCGAGCCTCGGTTTCAGCGAGCGTGGCCAGCGTGCCGGTGCGGGGCACGAGCACATAGACAAGCTCGCATTCCATCGCGGCGGCGGTGCGGCGCAGGGAGGCGAGGGTGATGCGGTCTTTGGCTTCAGCTAGTTCGAAGGAACGCACGGCGGGCGGCGTGACTTTTAGCCGTTTGGCCAGCTCGGCGAGCGTCAGGCCCAGCGCTTCCCGAATTGGGCGCAGCCAGCCTGCGGTGGGGCGGATAATTTGGCCGACCGAGCCATCGCGGTCGGTCGTTTTGGCCAGTTCGTTAAGAGTTCTGGGATCGGTCTGCATAAACAATAGTTATAACTATTGTTTATGAGTTATTGATAAAGCTATAACTATCGGCGTCGCGTTCTGGGGTGGGCGGGCACGTCCCCCGCCCGCTCTGGGAGCGTCTGCCGGTGTTGTTCACACTATAATCTACCGGGACTTTCAAAATGAAGGCGCAGGGACGCGTCCGCCCACCTTGGGGACATTGCCTTGGCCGGTGAGCCGGCCAATCTGCCCGCATGCGTGCGAACGAGGATGACTCGCCGACGTTGAAGCCGACTTGGGGCGACCGCCTCGGCTGCCTGTGGACGGCGGGGTCGTGCTGGTTGATGGCAGGGATGTTTGTCACCGCGTGGTGGTGGCCGCGCGAAGTGGAGAATGGCCGCTGGGCTAAACTGGGGGTCGGCTTGCTCGTGCTGGAGTTTATCCTGATTCACTCGGGGGCGTTCCTGAATTCGTTCCTGACGAAGAAGGCCGGTTGGGCCCGCACCGGGAAGCTGCTCGGGCTGACCGCTTTCTACACCTTGTTCGGCGTGGCGATCGCCCTGGCGTTTCAAAGTTGGTGGATCCTGGGTTCGTTCGCGCTGGTGATGGCGGGCCGGCTCTGGTCGGTGTTCGGCGGTCCGAATGACATGGATCGTGCGATCTCGCAGCGTCGCGTGGTGGCGAGTGCGCTGCTCTTTCTCGGGCTTACGGCGGCGACGCTCTTCCTGCCCCTGCCGCGCGGTGGACTTAAAGATCCGTTGCTCAACGAAGTTTGGCCGAACCGGGGCAGCGGCGCACGGGAGCAGCGGCCGGAGATCGCACTCGCCATGAGCGCGCCCTATTTCCTTTGCCTCGGGCTGGTCGAGGTCCGGCCACCCCGCAAACTGCCGCCGGCTTTTAAGTCGGCGTGATTGATACCCATTCTTTACCGAGGCGGGGTGGTTGGCGGGAACGCGTCATGCTAGGGTGTGGGCTATGGCCTACAAAAAAATCGTGATGGAGCTGGATAAGAAGATCGCGCTGGTGGCGCACGACAACAAGAAGCGCGACCTGATCGAGTGGGCGAAGTTCAACCGCGACCTGCTCGCGCACCACAAGGTTTATGCCACAGGTACCACCGGGCTGATGCTGGAGGAGGAGCTGGGTTTCCACATCACTAAGCTCCAGAGCGGGCCGCTCGGCGGCGACCAGCAGATCGGCGCAAAGATCGTGGACGGCGACATCGACTTCCTGATTTTCTTCTGGGATCCGCTGGAGCCGCAGCCGCACGATCCCGACGTGAAAGCGTTGCTGCGCATGGCCGTGGTCTGGAATATCCCGATCGCCTGCGACCGCGCCTCGGCCGACTTCATGATTTCCTCGCCGCTCATGGACAAGCGCTACCTCCGGCTCGTGCCGGACTACGATGTTTACCGTGCGCGGGTGATTCCGGAGCGCGAGTCAACGACCACTGCGCCGGAACACACGGAGATCAAAAAAACAGCCGCGTGAATAGGTGGAGGGGCTTGTCCCCAAGACGCTGGTTTGATTCGCGGAATCCAACAACGTGTTGGGGACAACGCGCTCCACCCCGGACCTGTACCAACCAGCGGCACGGAGGGCGTGCCTTCACCCAGGCTGCGGTGGGCACCGGAGTGCCCCGCCTGAGCAATCTGTTCCAAAAGCAGAGTCCCAATGACACCATTGCCTCGCGGCGTCGGTTGAGTTGCATAGCCGCGCATGCCTTCCACCCCCATCCCAGGCTCCTCGGGCGAGATCCTCTCCGAGCTGCCGTCAGCCTATCTCCCGGATCCGGCCACGGGCCTGCTGCATCTGCCGCGGTTTCTGGCGAAATGCGCCTACGCCCAGCGCCACGGTTCACTGCCGCCGAGCTATGCGAAAAATTACAAGCGGGGGATGGACCGTTTCCTGTGCCTGCACCTCGGCGTTGATCCGGCGGCGGTGGAAAAAATCGTGCATGAGTGCCTCGAAACCGGGCGGGACGAGGCGGAGCGCGACCGCCGGCTGCGCGCACTGTTCCCCGCCGACCTGCGCGCCGCCAAGTGGAACCGGAGTTATGTGCAGAAGGGAATGTCGCCGAACGGCCGCGAGTTCATCCACGAGGCGCTGACTGCCATGGGGTGCGCGGACCGCGCAGAGCAGATCGTCAGCGTCGTCGACCTGATCGAGTTCGACGAAGGCCGCATCGCGTGAAGCGGTCCAGGGGGAGGGCGAAAAAAAAGAGCCGCCCCAATAAGGAGCGGCTCATGTTTTTGACGGCAGAAGAAGTTACTTCTTCTTTTTCTTAGCCGTCGTTTTCTTAACCGCTTTCTTTTTAGCTTTAGCCATGTGGTGGGTTTCCTTTTTTGGTTTTTGCTCCGGCCACCTCATCACGGAATCGGTGAAGCGCGCACGGGCCAGTGTGAAACTCGGCGACACTGCGCGGCCGCGCAACAAAAATGCACGTTCGGAAAATTTTTCCAGCGCGCGCAATTCGGACCGAAAAAATGAGAATTTCCCGCTGGCGCGGACCGTTACGGATGGCCGATGACGCGGCGGATGGACTCCAAATTTTCGCGCACGAGTTCGCCCATGGATTCACAGCGCAGGTATTCGGCGCGCTGGTAGTGCAGCGCGAGGCCCGCGCGGAGCTCGTGCACTTTCTCCCGCGGCGCGATCGGGTCCGGCTCCATTTCCGCCAGCAGGGCGTTCAGCCGCAGGTGGGCGAGTTCCGCCCGCTGCAGCATCAGGGTCTGCTCTTCCCGCTGGTATTGCCGCGCCGTCTGCGTGTTGAGGTGCTTGGTGCAATAGCCGACGATGGCGACGTTCTCCTTGAAGAACTGCGGCAGGTAGAACTTCCGCCGGCCATTGTACGACTGCTGGTCGAAGTCCATGGCGCGGATGCGCACCTGCGCGCCTTCGAAGTCCGGGGTAATGACCACGACGTAATTGTACGAGCGCATGTCGCCGAGCAGGCGCACGAAGCAGCGCTCGTTGAACTTCACCATCTCCTTGGCCACGCGCACGGGGCTGAGCTCCTTGTCGTGCAGCCAGCGACTGATGAACGTGTCGCCGGGAATGCCCGCGATGTGCTCCTCGACGAGGGTCTTGCCCGAGGTGAGGAAGTTGAGGCGGTTGGGCGAGAGCAGGTGCTCGAGCTCCAGGCCGTAGACGCGCGAGGCGTCACCCTTCTTCACGTAGAAATAGTCCTGGTTGTCGTTGTAGGCGTTGACGACGCGGATGCGGAACGGCGTGGAGTTCCCGAAGCTGCAGAAATCCACGCGATCGACGTAGACATGCTTCACCACGGCCAGGTCGCCATCGACCTTCAGCAGCGCGTAAACGCGCTTCAGGTCCTCGTACAGCGCATCCATCTCGTCCGCGCGGTAGATAACGCTGTCCCAGAGCGTCGGCTTGCCGTTGGCGTCCGTCAGTGGGATCGCCTCCTGAAAATCCCGCAGCCGTTCATACGTGACGGGCAGTTCGCGCTCGCGCTTGTAGCGCGCGAGATAGCCGCGCAGGCCGGGAAGGATGGGGAAGCACGGCTTCTTCTGCGTCGGAGGGATGGAATGGGAGGTGACCTCCATGGCGGCACGTTTGGGCCTCGCCGGTGCGCTGGCGAGCCAGCTCTGCAAGGTTCAGGAAGCGACGGCCCACCCTTGGTTTTGCCCGCGAATCGCGACGAATCAGGACGAATTTTCAAATCTCGATTCGTTTCACCACGAAAGACACGAAGCACACGAAAGCCCGGGCCTCCTGATTTTCTTACGGATGACACGGAGGTCACGGAGAGATCAGGCGAAGGCCTCGGGGTATTCGATCTGGATCGGGAGTGATCCGTGTCCTCCCTGTATGCTGTGGTGAAAAGCATCCTGACCTCTTCCCTGGTTCGCGGTCGCCGATCCCCCATGAAAATGGGCGCGGAATCCGCTGGCGCCGGGTACGCAAAACTGGCCCCTGCGCGCTAGGCGAGGAAATGCTTGGCGAGGGCGGGCGACACGCGGGGCACCGCGCGCACGGCGCCGCCGGCGCGCAGCGACTCCGTGCCCATGCAGCCGGCGGCGATGCTTTCGCGCGCGGCGAGGGGCGAGGTGTCGGTTTTTCCGCCATTTCGCGCAAAGCCCAGAAATTCCGCCATGATACACGGGTCCGCGCCGCCGTGGGCGCCTTGGCTCACCGGAATGCGGTAGGTGATGTCGCCCCGTTCATCGTAACCCTGCTTGCGCTTGTTCCACACCCGCACGCAGGTGCCGGGTTCGCCGTTGCCGAAGTTTTCCATCCGGCCCTCCGTGCCGATCACCACGTAGTTGCGCCAGTAGTCCGGGGTGTAGTGGCACTGCGTGTAGGTCGCGAGGACGCCGTTATCGAGCTGCATCTGCATCGTGCTGAGATCCTCGACATCAATGCGGTGATTGAGCCCGCGCATGGCGGTCGGGGGAAATGCCTTGAGCTGCATCTCGCCCGGGCGGTTGCGGCTGAGTCCCTTCGACGCCGGTTTGCGTCCCGGCAGATCGCCGAAGAGCGTGAGCGCACCGAGTGCATTCACCTTCCGGCTGTAGCCACCGCAGAGCCAGTGGATGATATCGAGGTCGTGCGCCGCCTTTTGCAGCAGCAGGCCGTTCGTGTAACGGCGTTCAGCGTGCCAGTCGCGGAAATAGAAATCGCCGCCGTGCCCGACGAAGTGCCGGACCCAGCAGGCCTTCACGTCACCGATGGCGCCGCCGTCGATCAGCGCCTTCATTTTCCGCACGAACGGCATGTGACGCATGTTGTGGCCGACATAAAGGCGGGCCTTGGTTTTCGCGGCCGCGCGCAGGATGCGGTCGCAACCGGGGATGGTCAGGGCCATCGGTTTCTCAAGGTAAACCGCAAAGCCGCGCGAAACCACCGCCACGGCCTGCTCTTCGTGCAGGAAGTCCGGCGTGGCGATGATGACGGCGTCGAGTTTCTGATCCAGCAGCGCCCGGTAATCGCCCGTGGTGAAAATCGCGGCGCCATAGTCCTCGCGGTTGCGGGCGAGGGTCGCCGCGCTCACGTCGCAGCACCCGACGACGCGCGAGCCCCGCCCGGGGCGGTGCGCGAGCGAGCCGAGGAGCTGGCCGCGTCCGCCGGAACCGATGATGCCAATCTGGAGTTCGAAGTTTTTGTTTTTCATGAGTGGGATCGCGGGGCGGGAAATGCCCAGCGGAGGAAATCCGGCAGTTCCCGGGCCCAGGTGGACGGGTGGTGCTGGCCGCCGGCGGTCTCTTGATAAACGACCTCGCGGCCCCGAGTGAAGCCTTTCAGCGCCAGCTCGTCGATCAGCTCGGTGGTGTCCTGGATCGCATCAATGACGCCGTTCCCATCGCGGTCGGCCTGCTCGTCCTGCGTGCCCGCCTGAAACCAAAGCCGCAGGGCCCGCGGCGCGGCTGATTCCCGCACGAGTTGGTGGACGATGCGGGACGCCTGCTGTTCGGCGACGCTGGTGTTACTCGCGCGCCACCAGAATGACCCGGAAAAAAGTCCCGCAATGCCAAAAACGTCGGGGCGCCGCCACGCGAGGTCGAAGGCGGAGAGGGCGCCAAGCGAAGCGCCCATGACCGCGACCTGGGCCGGGCGGCGCGAGACCTGGTAGCGTTTGCGGAGCAGGGGGACGACGGTGTCGGTCACAAACTCCTGAAACTCCAGGGCCCGCGCGCCGAAGCCATCGCCGTTGAGTCGGCTGGCTGTGCCATACTGATGCAGTCGGTCGTGGTTGGCGGGAATGGCGGCGACGACGGGGGTGACGTGGCCGGCCGCGTGGTGACGGGCGAGGGCGCCGGCGAGTTTCCACCCGCTCATCTCCTGGCCGTCGTGCGTGACCAGTAACGGGTGCTCATGGTCGTGGGTGTAGCCGGGCGGCAGGTAAATTGTGAGCGGACGGCGGCGGCCGAGCTGCGGCGAGGCGACGCACGGCAGTTTTTCGAGGCGCACGCCGTCACCGCCCTGCAGCCACTTCGAAAGACGCGGAAGCAAAGGTGAGGCGTGGCGTGGCATGGTGGGCGGGGCGGAAATCAGGCCGGGGCAGGGAGCCGGTGTTTGCGGCGGTAGGCAAGCGGACGCTGCTGGTTGGCGTAGGCTTGGAACGCGGTATAAAACGGTGCGACCGAGGCGAAACCGCTCTCCAGGGCGACGTCCACTACCTTGGTGTCGGTGGTGATGAGCAGCCGCTGGGCGTGCGAGACGCGGAGGCGCGTGACGTATTCCCAGACGCTCACGCCGCATTGTTTTTTGAAAACTCGCATGAGGTATTTCGGGTGCAAGCCGGCGTCGGCGGCGATGGCAGTCACGGTGAGCGGGTCGCGATAGTGCTCGGCGATGAACCGCGTGACGCGGGCGATCTGGCCGGCGCCTTCCGGCCCGGCCTGCGGGCGATGACGAGGCCGCGCGGTGGCGAGGGCGAGCCGGTGGAAACGCGCCTCCATCTCCAGCAGCAACACGCGGCGACGACCGGGGTTCCGGCTGTGGGCGTCGTCGAGCCACCGTTCGAGCTGTGGCCGGTCGGCGGGATCCGGGCGGGCGGACACGATTTCTCCGCGGAGCAGGCGGTCCTGCAGGCCGTGGGGAAGCTGCCACTGCAAAAACCACGCGAGCGGCAACGTGATCCAGATTCCGGGTCCGACGATCCCCGGGGCGACCGTCTGGTGGGGCACGCCGCCCCAAAGCACGGTGAACCGGCCGGCTTCCACGGGGGTGACCGCGCCACCGTGTAGATAGGAAAAGCCGCCCTCGAAGAGGAAGTTCACCTCGAGATCCGGATGCGTGTGCGGGGCGGACATGAGGCCGGCATCGGCCAGGCGCCACACCCGGAAGCCCAGTTCCTGCTCGTGCCGGGTAGCGGCGGGCAGGGCGGTAGCGGGCGGCATAAAGGTTACTTATCAGGAAAAAGTTAGGAGTAAACGGAAAGAAGTTTCTGAATAGTTCTATTATAGTGGTGGGATGGAACGCTTTCACGGCCACAACACCACCCCGCCCAAGATCGACCACCCGAAGGCGCGCATTCCCACGGAGCTCGACGAGTATCTTTTCGACCTGAACGGATTTGTCGTCATCCGGGGCGCGCTCTCGAAGGAGGAAGTCGCCGATTGCAACGCCCGCATCGACACGATCCCACGTTCGTTGCCGCGCCTCGGCTGGCACGGCTGGGTGCAGCGCGAGAACCATCCCGAGCACCGTGGCATCAGCTACCAGCAGGTTTACGAGCTGGGCGGGGCGTTTGAGCGGATGATCGACCACCCGAGTTACCTCAACTACGTGCTGCGCTTCATCGGTGGCCAGGACACGTTTGATTACCATCACGGGCCGCTGTTCATCGACGAGAATTTCTTCACGATCCGCGGACCCGGGGAGGCCATCACGCTGCACGCCGGCGGCCACGACCGGTGCAAGCGCATGCAATTCCGCTACCACAACGGGCGGTTCCACTGCGCGCAGATCAACGTGCTGATCGCGCACACGGACATCGGGCCCGGCGACGGGGCGACGATGGTCATCCCCGGTTCACACAAGTCCAACATCGTCCATCCCGAGTTCCTCAACCCCAAGCGCGGCGAGGAATGGATGGAAGGCAAGGGCGGCTCCGTCGATGGCGTCGCGGGTGCGCAGGAAGTGCATATGAAGGCGGGCGATGCGATTGTCTTCGTGGATGCGACGTGCCATGGCTCGGCCAAGCGGGTGAATCCGGGCGAGCGCAAGATCAGCGTCTACCGCTATGGCTCCTCCTGGAATCGCACGCGCTGGGGCTATCACGCGTCGCCCGATCTCCTGGCGCGGGCAAATCCTTACGCGAAAAAGCTGATCCACCCGCAGGAATACATCCGCCCGCCGGGCACGCCGGCGCGGTGGTGAATTTTAACCGCGAAGATCGAACCGTTAAACCCGGAATTTAAAGGGGGAAGCGAGGAAACCAGGAAGGCAGCCAAGGCATATTGCTCCCTACTTACCTCGATTGATTTCCTGGTTTCCTGGCTTCCCCCTTTAAATCTGCCCTCGGGCTGGTTTTTGCCTTCGCGTTCTTCCCAGTAAATCCCGGCCTACGATTTTCCGGCAGTCAGGATAACCTTCAGCGCCTTCTCCTTCGCCGCGTGGGCGAAGACATCGTAGGGCTGCATGATTCCGGAATTGAAAAGGGGGCAGCCAGGAAACCAGGAAGGCAGCCAAGGCATTGGCCCCCACTTACCTCGATTGATTTCCTGGTTTCCTGGCTTCCCCCTTTAAACCTACCCTCGGGCTGGTTTTTGCCTTCGCGTTCTTCCCAGTAAATCCCGGCCTACGATTTTCCGGCAGTCAGGATAACCTTCAGCGCCTTTTCCTTCGCCGCGTGGGCGAAGACGTCGTAGGCGTGCATGATGTCGCCCAAGGGGAAGTGGTGGGTGATAAGTTTTTTCGGATCCAGGCTGCCGGCGGTCACGGTCTTGAGCAGTTGCGGGGTGGTGACCGTATCCACGAGCCGCGTGCGGATCGTGATGTTTCGCGCCCAAAGTTTTTCCAGGTGCAGTGTCGCGCTGCAGCCGTGCACGCCCACGTTGGCGATCCGTCCGCCGGCGGCGATGATGGCGGTACAAAATTCGAAGGCCTCGGGCGTGCCGACGGCTTCGATGGCGACATCCACGCCTTTTCCTTCGGTGATTTTCATGATCTCCACCTCGGCGCCGGCGAACGGCAGCGTGTGGGTCGCGCCGAACGTGCGCGCCACCTCCAGCCGGTTGGAATCCGGATCCACCATGATGATGGCTCCGGGTGAAAAGAACCGGGCCGTGAGCAGCGTCGAAAGGCCGATCGGGCCCGCGCCGATGATCGCAACGGTGTCGCCGGGCTGGACTTCGCCATTGAGCACGCCGCACTCGTAGCCGGTGGGCAGGATGTCGCTGAGCATCACAAGGGGCTCGGGTTCGTGACAATCCGGCGGAATCAAGTGCAGGCTGCCGTCCGCGTGCGGGATGCGCACGAACTCGGCCTGGGTGCCGTCGAGGAGATGGCCGAGTTGCCAGCCGCCATCCGCACAATGCGAATACATCCCCTTCCGGCAGGCGGGGCATTTGCCGCAGGACGTGATGCAGGAAATCAACACGCGGTCGCCCGGCTTGAACTGGGTGACCCCGCTGCCTGTCTCCGTCACGACGCCCACGCCTTCGTGTCCCAGCGTCAGTCCCGGCGGTACTTCCGGAACGTCGCCCTTCAGGATGTGCAGGTCGGTTCCGCAGATGGTGGTCAAGGTGATGCGAACCACCGCGTCGGTCGGTTTGAGCAGAACCGGGACGGGCTTGTCTTCCCACGCGCGCTGGCCGGGGCCGTGATAAACGAGGGCTTTCATAATTGCGCAGGATAGTCCTTCCGCGCCGCCTCGGCGCGGCGTCCCTTGGCGTAGCCTGCGCATATCTTGGCGGTGGCGGGCGCAAGAATTGACCATCACTGCGCAAGGACTGCGCAGCCGGAAAGTGGGGAACGAAGTAGGCTGGCAGCATGAAAACCATCCTTGTCCCCCTGGATCTCTCTACGGCCACCACGCGGGTGTGTGACGCGGCCGCGGCGTTCGCCCAGCTCATCTCTGCCCGCTTGGTGCTGGTGCATGTCGTCCTGCCCCAGCCGGTCCGGTCGGGCGATTTTTTCGCGTTCGATGCGGGGGCCGTGATGGCGGCGGCGGTCGCCGAGGAAAAATGGGCGGATCGGAGGCTCCGGACGCTGGCCAAGCGCTACACGGGCAAGAAACTCTCGGTCCAGACCTTGCAGAGCACCGGTCAGCCGGCCGGGGAAATCCTCAACCATGCCATTGCGACCAAGGCCGACTACATTGTGATCGGTTCGCATGGCCATGGGGCCGCATTCGACCTGCTGGTGGGGAGTGTCGCGCAAGGCGTGTTGCGGCGGTCCCCCTGCCCGGTGCTGGTCATCCCGATGAAGCGCCGCTGAGCCGGTTCAGCCCATTGCGACCATGGAGGTGCTCAAGGCCATTTATCAGCGGCGGGCCACGCGTCACTTCACGGATGCGGAAGTGACCAAGGCCGTGGTGCGCGATCTCATGGCGGCCGCGGCCCAGGCGCCGAGCGCGTTGAACGGTCAGCCGTGGGCCTTTGCAGTTTTACACGGGCGCCAGCGCCTGATGGGCTACTCGCACCGGGCGAAGGCGCATCTGCTGGCCACGAGTGATCCCGCTTTCGGCCTCGATCCGCGCATCGACCAGTATGCCAGCGAGACGGTAAACATCTTTCATGGCGCGGACACGCTGATCGTGATCTGCGCCAAGCCCGGCCGGTTTACGCCGGTGGAGGACTGTTTCCTGGCGGCGGAAAACCTGATGCTGGCCGCGCATGGCATGGGCCTGGGCAGTTGTCCCATCGGTTTTGCCCGACCCTGGTTCAACCGGCCGGAAATCAAGGCTGAGCTGGGATTGGCCACTCCCTACACCGCCGTCCTGCCGATCGTCGTCGGCTATCCGGCGCAGCCGCCGCCGGCCGTGCTGAAGCATGATCCGGAGATTGCCTGCTGGCACTGGGACGATTGAGCCGCCGGACCGAGCAGCCATGACCAAGAAGATCACGATCATCCAAGGGCACCCCGATGCGAAGGCGCGGCATTTCGGCCATGAGCTGGCGGACGCCTATGCGCGGGGCGCAGCGCTGGAGGGCAACGAGGTGCGGCGCATCGAGGTGGCGAAGCTGGATTTTCCACTCTTGCGCGCCGCGGCCGACTGGAATGACGGACGGCTCCCCGCGAGTTTGCGCGCCGCGCAGGCGGACATCGCGTGGGCGGACCACCTCGTGGTGATATTTCCGCTGTGGTTGGGGACGATGCCGGCGCTGCTGAAGGCATTTCTCGAACAGGTGTTCCGCCCCGGATTTGCACTGATCTACGAAGGCCACCGGTTTCCGCAGAAAGGGCTGGCTGGAAAATCGGCGCGCATCGTCGTCACCATGGGCATGCCGGCGTTCTGGTATCGCTGGTTTTTCCGGGCGCACGGCGTCCGGGGACTGGAACGGAGCATCCTCGGATTCTGCGGGGTCAAACCCGTGCGTGAAACCCTGATCGGCTTGGTGGAGGCGAAGGACAGCTCCGGCCGGGAAAAATGGCTGGCCAAACTTGAAACCCACGGCCGGGCGGCGGACTGAGCGGTTGGCGGTCCCGCTCGAGTCTCCCGGCCCGGCTGGGTTTCGGGCGGAGCGAGGGCTACCGCAGGAGCGATGGCGCGACCTTGGCGTAAAACTCCCGCGCAGTGGCGAGCAACTGCCCTTCGGTCAGGTGATGTTCATCGACGACCTGGGTCCCGATGATTCGCGCGGCCAGCGCGGGATGGTGCTGCTGCGACCACGCGATAAACTGTTCCATCTCGCTACCCGACCCGCGGCCGGCGCCGAAGAGGATGATTTTGGCAGTGCCGCCGAGCGCAACTGCGATGGTCCCGAAAAAGGTAGTGGGATCCGATTCCTCCCGGCCGCGGGAGACGTCGTCTGTGAGCCGGGAATTGACGTGGGCGATGTGCTGCTGAATCTTTTGGGGAACGTTGCCCACGAGCTCGGACCGGAACAGACGCGCCTCGTGGTGGTTGAGGATCACCAGCCAGTGCGTCGCGTCGGGCGGCGCGGGCGCCTCGGAACGCTCGATAAAATGGCGCAATTCCATGAGCACGGCGGCGTCGGCGACCTCCTTGGTGTGCGGCAAATGCACGGTCAGGGTCTGACCGTTGCGATTCACCCGGGCATGGCCGTTGTGCTCCTCGGCGACGTGGCCGAGTTCGCCAAGCAGTTCCCGGACGTCGTGCCAGGCGAGATTATGCGCCGCCGGCTGGCGGAAGATGGATTCATAGGTCCGGAGCCGGGAGCCGGTGACGGCTGCAGTGGTTTTCATAAAACTGGGAAGATAAGCTAACCCCGCGCCGGGTCTGAGGGTGACTTCACAAAGAGTGTAACCGGTTGGCCCACCCTCCGCTGGGCGCATTTTGCGCAACACCCCGCATATCCCTTGCGGAGGCCCACGGGGATCCGCCGGTTCTTTTGAAGGTTGCCGGATGCGGCATTGAGGCTAGCAGGGTGGGTCGTGCCTACTCCCGAAGCCCGCGCCAAGCGCAGCCGAGTCCTGGTCGAGCAGCTCAAGCGCTCGCAGATCTATCGCGACTACGAGAAGGCGTTCCGCGAGACGACGGGACTGCCATTCAACCTGCGCGCGATCGAAGCCTTCGACCTGCCGCATCACGGCGACCCGAAGGAAAGCCCCTTCTGCGCGCTGATGGCGGGCACCAACCAATCCTGTGCTGCGTGCCTGCAGCTGCAGCGCAAGGTCGAGGTGCAGGCGAAGCTGGAGCCGAAGACCCTGAAATGTTTCGCCGGCCTCTGCGACTCAGCGGTGCCGGTCCGCGTGGGGGAAAACCTCGTGGCTTTCCTCCAGACCGGGCAGATCCTGCTGCACCAGCCGAACCATCGGGAGTTCAAGAAAACGACCCGCGCGCTCATCGGCTATGGCGTCGAGACGGACCTGAAGCGGCTCGAGGAGGCGTATTTCCAGACGAGGGTGCTGGACAAAAAGAAATATGAGGCGGTGCTCCGCCTGCTGACGATCTTTGCGCAGCATCTTTCGCTACTCAGCAACCAGCTGATGGTTTCGGCCGAGCAGGTGGATTCGCCGCTGGTGACGCGCGCCAAGCTTTTCATCACCGAGCACCAGGGCGAGGAGGTCTCGCTGAAGCAGGTCGCGGCTTCGGTGAACACGAGCGCGTTTTATTTCTGCAAGATGTTCAAGCAGGCGACGGGGCTGACCTTCACCGATTACCTCGCACGCACGCGCATCGAAAAGGTGAAAAACCTCCTACTTAACCCGCACAAACGCATCAGCGAGGTAGCCTATGAGACGGGCTTCCAGTCGCTGTCGCAGTTCAACCGGGTGTTCCGGCGCGTCACGGGGCAGGCGCCGACGGTTTGGCGCGCGAAATTGCCGGGCACGTAGGTCGGGCTTTGTGCCCGATATCCGGGCAATTGTCGCCCGCAGGCAATCAAACCGGTCGGGGATAAACCCCGAGCTGCGCGAATACGCGCCGCATGCCGGCGGTCACGAGGGCGAGGGTCAGCAGCGAGTTCAGAGGCATCAGGATGGCGGCGATCAGCGGGTTTATCCGGCCGGCCACGGCGAGACCGACAGCGAGCACATTGTAGGCGATCGAAAAAACCAGGAGCATCCGCTGCGTGCGGCGGCGCACGGTGTTGATGCTGATCAGCGCGCGCAGGCCGCCGATGCCGCGGCCGAGGTAGTAGAAATCCGCCTTTTGCGCGAGGTGGCCGCGGTGGATCACGGGCGTGCCGCGGCAAAGCGCGTGGTCGAAGGCGAGGCTGTCGTTGGCGCCATCGCCGAGCATGAGGCTCGCGCTGGCGTCGTGGGCATCGAGCCAGGCGGCTTTGCCCTGCGGTGTAAGTTCGCCGATCGCCTGTGCGGCCGGCAGGCCCAGTTCTTCGGCGAGGGCGGAGACCTTGGCGTGATGATCCCCACTCAAAATAAACGTGTCGTAACCCAGCCAGCGCAGTTCCGCCAACTCGGACCGCGCGTCCGGCCGGGCGGTGTCGGTGAAATGGAAGTGGGCAACGACTTCACTATCGCGGGTGAACAGGGTCGAAGTGCCGGTGACTTCGGGGATGAGATTCAGCGGAGCGGCCCACGCCGCGCGACCCAGCCGCCAGCAATGCCCGGCTGCGTCCAAAGTGACGCCCTGGCCGACGATTTCTGTCACCTGTCCCGGTAGAACCTCACCGGTTCCGCTGCCCAGCAGGTTCTCGAGGAGACTTTGACTGACGGGATGGGGATTGTCGGCCACCAGCGTTCGCAACGCGTTGCGCGCGCTCGGATCCAGTGAGTGCAACGCCTGGGGATTCTGCAGCACCGGCGTCTCCAGGGTGAGCGTGCCGGTTTTGTCAAAGACCAGCTGGCGCACGCGGTTGAGGCGGCCCCACAGGTCGCCGGTGCGCACAAATACCCCCCGTTTCCGCAGGGCGACGGTGGCCATTTCGTCGGCGAGCGGGAAGGCCAGTCCGAGGGCGCACGGACACGACACGACCAGCACGGCGACGACGACCGAGCCGGTGCGCAGGGCGTCGCCCGTGGCGAGCCACCACGCGATCCCGGCGCCGGCGGCGGTGACGAGGATACCAAAAAGATAACCCCGGATGACTTTTTCCAGGAGGGCCGGTTGCGTCCGGGCCCGCGCTGCCGGCGCGAGCAGTTGAGCGAGGAGTGATTCGGTCCACGGCTGCAACGCGGTCAGCTGCGCCTCGGTCCGGCTGACATTGACCGCACCGGACGGTATGCGCTGTCCGGCGTGAAAGACCCGCGGCTCCGCCTCGCCATTGATCGAGGCGAGGGAAAACGCGGCCGCGACGGATTCGAGCCGGGAGTCCACCGGCACGGTTTGGCCGGCGGCGGAAAAGTAGCCCTGGTCGACGACCAGTTGCTCGGGTGGTATTGCACTACCGGCGGCGAGGCGCACCGAGGGAGGCTTGGGCTGCTCGCGGAGCAGCCGGCGCTGGTTGCGCTCGACCGCGGCGACCTGCGCCCAGCGTCCCGTCAGCATCAGCAGGATGAAGCCGGAAACGAAATCGAAGTAAATGAACTGCTCCCGGCCGGTGAACCAGCCGTAGAGCGAGCCGAGGTAGGCGCCGGCGATCCCCAAGGCGATCGGCAGATCAAGATGGATCGTGCCGGCGCGGACAGCGCGCAGCGCGCGGTTGAAAAAATAGCCACCGCCGACGAGGACGCTGAGAGTGCCGAACGCGAGTGAAAGGGTTCCGAACAACCCGGCATACGCGAATGCCCGTTCCATCCCGAAATACACCGGCAGGGTGAACAGCATGACATTCATCGCGAGCGCCGTGCAGAGTCCGATGCGCCGGACGAGTCCGCGCGTTTCCGGTTCAACGGGCGCTTCGCCCGCCGGTCCCACGAGGTAGCCGAAGGATTGCAGCTTCCGCGCAAATTCGACGGTGGAAAACTGTCCCGGGATCCAGCGCAGGCGCAGCTGCCCCAGCTGGGCGCTGGCCTCAATGTCGCGAGCGCCCGGTTGTTTTTGGAAAATCCGCTCGATCAGCCAGATGCAGCCCGCGCAGGAGACGCCCTGGACATCGAGGGTGAGTTCCGGCGTCCGACCGTTCGCGGCCGCCGCCGCCTGCAGCTGCGCGGCTTCGGCCCAGGAGAAGTCGCGCGACTGGAAAACGGCGGCATCCGCCGGCGCGGTGATCTCGTCCTTGAGGTTGTAATAGCCGGACAGTCCCTGTTCCTGCACGAGCCGGTACACATACGCGCAACCCGCGCAGCAAAACCCGGCGGCCCGCGCCGGGCCCTCGTTCAAAGGAGCCCCGCAATGCCGGCAGGTCAGCTGGGCGCGGGGCGCTGGCGCGGAGCGGGCGGCGGGAAGCGTGGCAGCGGCGGGGCGCATGTCAGAAGCAGAGGAGCGACGCCGGATCGGGCCCGGCAAAACCCAGCGTGCCGCGCAGCCGCCAGCTGATGACCAGCGCGACGGCCAGCGCCAGCGCGAGCCGCAGGCGGCCGAGCCACAGCGGATTTAACCGCGAGCGGATCCAGACGGAGCGCGATTGCGCGAGCCAGAGCAGCGGCACCGTGCCGAGTCCGAACGCCAGCATGAACTCGGCCCCGCGGACCGCGGAGCCGGAGAGCAACGCGAGCGTGAGCAGGAAATAAAGCGGCCCGCACGGCAGCAAAGGCGTGGCGAAACCGAGCGCGGCGGCGGCCTGCACCCGGGGACGCCCCCGAATCCAGCTGCTGAGCCGCAGGGAAAACCGGCTGAGCAGCACCGGCTTGGGAAGGAAGCGGTCCCAGCGGAACGCCATCGCCGCGAAATAAAGGACCAGCACCCACGGCAGCCAGCGCAGTGCGGAGCCCGACACCCAGGTGAGCGGCATCCGGCCAAGGCCACCGGCGACGGCGCCAAGGATCATGTAGCCGGCGAGGCGCGTGCCATGGTAAACCGTGCTGACTGTCTGCGGATCGGAGTGATCGGCGCGCGCGGGCATGAGCGCGCACGCGAGCGGGCCGCACATGCCCGCGCAGTGCAGGCTCGTGATGAGGCCGGCGATCAGCGCTGTAGCGGGGGAGTTGACGGCGGCGAGTTCCATGTCAGCGGCGCGGGGCGGTTTGGAGCGGAACCTCCTCCACGCGGTGGTGGGCGGCGATGATGAGCCACGCGGTCCAGGCAGCGAGTTGGAGCACGAAGACCGCGACAAAGATCAGCCAGAGATAACTTCGGCCCGAGGACGGAGCAGGTTCAGTGGCGGCCTTCGTGGGTTGCACGTTTTTCCTCCTCTTCCTCGCGCAGCAGGCGGACATCCGGGCCGAGAAATTCCACCTGACGCTCAAGATGGAAAGTTCCCGCCGGATTCTGGATCCGGACGGTGAACAGAAAGGGCCCGCGATAGTCGGAGCGCGGCTGCTGGAGCACGAGTGGCTGCACGACTTCACCGAGTTCCGGCACGGTGACGGGCTCGATTAACCCGGTCTGGCGCAAGCTGGCGGGGGTCTGCTCGAGGTGGAGCAGGAAGCGCACCGGTTCGTTCCGCTTGTTCACGAACCGGACGAGAAACTGGTTGCGGACGAAATCCGCCGACACGATGTAGGGTGCACCGGTAATGCGGGTGACGCCGAGATTGGCGGGGCGGATCGTGGAAAGCGCCCAGCCGGCGACCCCCGCGCCGATCAGCAGGAGCAGGCCATAGAGCATCGTGCGCGGACGAAGCCAGCGCGTGGGTTGGCCCGCGAAGGAAGTCTGTGAGTCGTAGCGGATGAGTCCACGCGGGCGGTGCAGGCGCGTCATCACATCGTCGCAGGCGTCAATGCACGCCGTGCAGCCAACGCACTCCATCTGGAGGCCCTGCCGGATATCAATGCCGGTGGGGCAGACTTGGACGCAGCGATTGCACGCCACACAATCACCCACGCCTTCCGTGGCGGGTTTACCCCGGGGCTCGCCCCGCGTGGCGTCGTAGCCGATGACGAGTGAATTATCGTCAATCAGCGCGGACTGCAGCCGGCCGTAGGGGCAGATGACGATGCAGAGCTGCTCGCGGAACCAGGCGAAGTTGAAATAGAGGGCGCCGGTGAAAACCGCCATGAAAGCAAAGGCGCCCCAGTGTGCGGTGGGCGCGGCGCTCACCATCAGCCAGACTTCGGGCAGAGACACGAAGTAGGCGAGGAACAGGTGCGCGATGGCGGCGGAAACGAGGAGATACAGTCCGTGCTTGAGGACGCGTTTGAAAAACTTCCCCCCGGTCAGCGGGGCGTCGTCGAGCTGACGGCGCCGGATGGCGTCGCCCTCAATCATGCGCTCGATGCGCCGGTAAACGTGGTCGAGAAAAACCGTATGCGGACAGGCCCAGCCGCACCAAATACGGCCAAAGAGAGCCGTCACAAAAAAGAGTGAGAACCCGAGGCCGGTGATGACGAAGAACATCAGCCACAGGTCCTGCGCCGCGAGCGTCAGGCCGAAGAGGTGGAACCGGCGCTGCGCGACGTCGAGGAACACCGCCGGGTAGCCGTTCACCTGGATCCACGGCAGCGACAGGTAGAACGCGATCAGCAGCAGCGACCACACGCGGCGGAAGTGCGTGAAGCGTCCGTGGGTGTCGGCCGGAAAAAGGAAGGGGCGGGAGCCGTCATCCTGGATTGTGGTGACGGAGTCGCGGTTGGGGAGCGGTGGGGCCATGCTTCATTGGGGCGGGCGGGGAACCCACTCGGCCTGAACTTCGACGGGTTCGCCTTCCTGGTGGTGGCTTAGGATGTAGGCCACGGTCTCGGAGACTTTCTTGGAGCCAAGCACGGGCCCCCACGCCGGCATGCCCTTGGTCAGCACGCCCTTGTCCACGGTGGCGTAGAGGTCCATCGCCTTGCCGCCGTGGATCCAGAGCCGGTCCACGAGGTCCGGGCCGATCGCGCCCGTGAGTTTCTCCGTGTGGCAACTGGCGCAGGTGGTGTTGTACGTCGCGCGGCCGGCCTCGATGAAGATCGGGTTGCGGCTCATTTTCCAGAGGCTGGCGTCGTCCAGGGAGGGGGCGTTGGCGAGGCGGGTGGCCTCGATGACGGCGAGCTGCTGCTCGACGGTCTCTACGTTGGTCTGCCCGAGGTGCGCGCGCTGGTAATAGGCCCAATAGCCGGCCCAGAAGACGATGGCGCCGTAAAGCGTCATCAGCCACCAGTTCGGCAACCGCTTGTCGTATTCCTGGATGCCGTCGAAGACGTGGGGCCGAATCGGCTCGTTCTCGTCGGGCAGGGGCGGTTTAGGCGGAGGGGTCATGGCGTTCGTCGGCGTCGGTGGTGAAAGGCAGCTGGGCGAATTTCTCCACCTCGGCACGTGGCATGCGCAGGGCGCGCCACGTGATGGTGCAGAAAATCGTCGCGGCGGTGACAAAGGCCGTGATGACGTAAATCGCCGACGAGTCTTCGAGAATGAGGCGTTTGAACATGGGGAAGAATTACGGGTGGGCGGCTTTGGGTGGGACGGGGACGGACTTGCCGAGCGTCTGGAGGTAGGCGATGAGGGCCACGATTTCCGTGTCGGCGGCGACATACGCGCCGGCCGCGCGGAGGTCCTTGGCAATGCCCTTGGCCTGGTCGTCGGCGGAGTCGAAGATCTGCTGTGCGCTCAGCGGCCCATACGGCACGCCGAGCATCCGCTGGACCTTGATCTTCGCCGGGAGCACGGAGGCATCGAGCTTGTGGGTCAGGAGCCACGGGTAGGTGGGCATGTTGGACCCGGCCGAAATCGCGCGCGGGTCCTCCATGTGGCGGAGATGCCAGATGTTGGGATACTTGCCGCCGACGCGGGCGAGGTCCGGGCCGGTGCGCTTCGAGCCCCATTGGTAGGGATGGTCGTATATGGACTCACCAAGCCGCGAGTAGTCGCCGTAGCGCAGCACGTCGGGTACGAGCGTGCGGATCATCTGCGAGTGGCAGTTGTAGCAACCCTCGCTGACGTAGAGATCGCGGCCGGCGAGTTCGAGGGGCGTGTAGGGCACCTGGATGCGGTCCTCGACGTTCTGTGCCTTCTGGACGAGGACGGTCGGAATGATCTGGATCAGGCCGCCGGCGGCGACGGCAACGAAGGTCAGCAGGGTAAACGGCAGGGCGTTGAGCAGGAGTTTTTCATACCAGTCGCCCCAGGCCTTGCTGCGCGAGGGAATGAGCGCGTAGGCGGCGATGAGGCACGCGAGGGACCCGACGAGGCCGGCGGTGCTGACGAGGTCGGTCCCCAGCATCCACAGCGTGGCGAAGCCGACGCCGAGCACCGCGAAAAGCGTGGGGGCGCTGAAAAAGGCGCGGGCGAGACTGAGCCGGGCCTCGGGGTTGGGGGTTTCCTCGTAGACCTCGATCGTCCCGTTGACGGGCGCGGCGCCGCGGATGGTGCGGTAAAAATTATACGCGAGGAGGAACCAGCCGGTGAGATAGAGGGTGCCGCCCACAACCCGCATCAGCATCATCGGCCGGATGGTGGTGAGCGTGTCGAGAAAGTTGGGATACGCGAGGACGGTGCCGTGCTCGATGGTGGCATTGAGCATGAGGCCCTGCGTGATGCCGCTGGTCCACATGGCGGCGACGTAGAGGAGGATGCCGACGGTCCCGATCCAGAAATGGAGGTTGGCGAGGGCGGTGGAGTAGAGGGGCTTGTTCCACAGGCGCGGGAGCAGCCAGTAGATCATGCCGGCGGCCATGAAGCCGTTCCAGCCGAGGGTGCCGGCGTGGACGTGGCCGATGATCCAGTCGGTATAGTGCGCGAGGGCGTTGACCGACTTGATGGAGAGGAGGGGGCCCTCGAAGGTGGCCATGCCGTAGAACGTGACGCCGGCGGCGAAAAACTTGAGGACGGGGTCGGTGCGGAGTTTGTGCCACGCGCCCCGGAGGGTGAGCAGGCCGTTGAGCATGCCGCCCCACGACGGCGCCCAGAGCATGAGGGAGAAGGTCACGCCGAGGTTCTGCAGCCAGTCGGGCAACGTGGTGTTGAGCAGGTGGTGCGGGCCGGCCCAGATGTAGACGAAGACGAGGGACCAGAAGTGCACGACCGACAGCCGGTAGCTGTAGACCGGGCGTTCCGCCGCCTTCGGCAGAAAGTAATACATGATCCCCAGGATCGGCGTGGTGAGGAAGAAGGCCACGGCGTTATGCCCGTACCACCACTGAACCAGCGCGTCCTGCACCCCGCTGAACACCGGGTAGCTGTGCAGCAGGCTCGTCGGGATCGAGAGGTGGTTGACGATGTAGAGCATCGCCACCGTCACAATCGTCGCGATGTAGAACCAGAGCGCGACATAGAGCGCGGGCTCGCGGCGGCGGGCGAGCGTCCAGAAAAAGTTTACGGCAAAGACGACCCAGATGAACACGACGGCGAGGCTGATCGGCCAGATCAGCTCGGCGTATTCCTTGCCGCGGGAGTAGCCGAGCGGGAGGGTGATGGCGGCGGCGACGATGATCAGCTGCCAGCCCCAGAAATGCAGGGCGGAGAGAAAGTCACTTGCGAGCCGGGCCTTCACCAGCCGCTGGGTGGAGTAATAGATGCCGGCAAACATCATGTTGCCGACGAAGGCGAAGATGACGGCGTTGGTGTGCAGCGGGCGCAGCCGGCCGAACGTCAGCCAGGGCAGGGCGAAATTGAGCTGCCAGAAGTTGAGCTGCGCCGCGATGAGCAGACCCACCAGCATGCCGACGGCGCCCCAGATGAGGGTGGCGAGCAGGAACTGGCGGACGACGCGGTCATTGTATTCGATCGTGATTTTTTGGCCGGGCATGGAGGAAAGTTCAGGAGGAAGCAGGAGAGACGGGCCGTTTCAGGCAGCCGGGACAGGGGGCCTTGCGGCCGGTGCGGCAGCCGCAGCCGTCATCGGCGTGATCGTGGTCATGGGCATGTCCGTGGGTGCGCGCGGGCGCGTGATCGGGCGTGGGTGTCGGGACCGGGCGCATGCGGCCGGCGAGGCGTGGGGTTTCGTCGGCGAGGGGAAGCAGGGACTCGCGCTCGGCGTTACTGAACCGGCGCGAATGCTCGCGCAGGAAAAAGATCACGAAGGTGAAAACGAGGCAGAGGCTGACCGTGATGGTGAGTGGGATGACCGGCAGGGAGAGGGCGTTCATGACCGGGCCTTCTTTGGGTTGGAGGTTCCTGGGTGCGCGCCGCGGACCGCGTGTCCGTGCGCATGGCCCGCGCGGTGGCGGATCAATTCCTTGGCGGCGAGCCAGTTGTCGACCTCGACGCCTTCGAGGCAGCCGCCGTCAATCCAGAGGTGATAGGCCTGCTTTTGAATCTCGGCCTCAGAGGGGTCGGGGGCCGGGGAGGGGGATGACTTGGAGATCATGGATGCGCCGTGGTTTGGGTTAAGGCCACAGTCTATCCGCGGGGCGCTGAACCGGCTGCGCGCCGGTTGGCGATGGCTGCGCATATCTTGCCGTCAGGGTCTTAGCCGGGGCCCGGTTGGGTAAAATTTCCCCCGCGAAGGCCGCGAAGCTGGGTCCAAGCAGGGGGCAGATTTTAAGAGGGAAGCGGGGAAGCCAGGAATCGAATCAAGGCAACCAGCGATGGGGAGGCCAGGGCTGCGTTCCCGGCTTCCTGGCTTCCCCCTTTAAATCGGGGTCTGAACGCCCGAAACTCGTCCCTGGCCACCAGGCCGCCAGCGGCCGGCCGCAGAGACTGGCTGCGCATAGTTTGCCGTCAGGCTTGGAGCCGGGGCCCCGGTCGGGTAAATTTTCCCCGCGACGAACGCGGAGCTGCTTCCAAGCAGAGGGCAGATTTTAAGAGGGAAGCGGGGAAGCCAGGAATCGAATCAAGGCAACCAGCGATGGGTAGGTCAGGCCTGCGTTCCCGGCTTCCTGGCTTCCCCCTTTAAATCGGGGTCTGAAAGCCCGAACTTCGTCCTTGGCGATCAGGCCGCCAGCAACCGGTCGCAGAGACTGATCAGCCTTTCGCGCAACGGTTCACCTTGGGCGGTGAAGGCCCGTTGCCGGCGTTCATACTCGGCGCGGCCGGCGGGAGTCTCGATCGCCATGGGCTCGAAGCCGAGGGCGCGCAGGTCGTAGGGGCTCGCCCGCATGTCCGTCTCGCGGATGTCGCGGGCGAGCTCGAAACAGTCGGCCAGCAGTTCGCCCGGCGTGAATGCGCCAAGTTTGAAGGCCCATTTATAGAGATCCATGTTGGCGTGCAGGCAGCCGCGCTGTTCATGCGCGGACACGGTGTCACGGGTGGGCTGGAGGCGGTTCAGCGGACGCGCGGCCGGCGTGAAGAAACGAAAGGCATCGAAGTGCGTGCAGCATACGGGCTGGGCCTCGACGAGCTGGGCGAGTTCCCCGCGGGAAAAACGCAGCGGATGGTCCTGATGGCGGATTTCCTCGGGCGTCTGCCGGTAAACCATCGCCCACTCGTGCAGCCCGAAGCAGCCGAAGAACGGCGGGCGTTCGCGCATCACCGCCAGCAGTTCGCGCAGCCAGCGGACAAACTCCCGGCGCGAAGGACGCAGCGTGGCGGGATCAAGCATCACGCCGTCGGGAGTTTCACGATATTCCGGGCGGCGGAGGAATTCGCGCGCAGTCTCCCCGCCGAGCACGAGATCCGGGCCCGGCTGCCAGCGACGCAGCCACGCCGGGCGAAACGCATAGTAGCTGAACAAAAAATCATAGACCGGATGCTTCTCGCCGCGCGCTGCGCGCGCCTGGTGTGGTCCCAGCCACGCTTGCACGCGGGTTTCATGCGCGGTCCGTCGGGCGAGCCAGTCGGGCTCGGACAAGACGGCGGGGGCAGAGGAAGTCAGCATGGCGGATTGGGCGGTTCGGGAATGGTTTCCGTAGGATTAATGTAGTGGCGCAGACTTGCTGCGCCCTTTGCATGGATCATTCGAGGGTGCAGCAAGACTGCACCCCTACAGCCGCACGAGCAGCTGGCGGACGCCTTCGATTGGGGTCCCGGTGATGGCGGTGAGCGGCATGGGAGAGCGCTTCGCGAGGGCGTCCATCACGAGGGGATGCGTCAGGATGGGGCCGCTCAGACCGGCGGGGATGGATTTGAGCGCGGTCGCAGGGAAAAGTTGGGTCGCGACCGTGATCGCGAGGTCAAGCAGGCCGCCGGTGGAATCGAGGACGATCTGCCGCGCGGTTTCGTCGGGCTCGTTGGCGAGTCGGAGCACGGCGGGGGCGAGCGCGGCGATGTGGCGGGTGGCGTCGGCGTGCGAATAAAAGTGACGGGTGATCATGCTGGCATCGACGGGGGCACTGAGTTGGGCGTGGGTGATCACGGCGGCACGGATCCCCGACGGCGGCGCCCAGCCCTGGACCTCGAGCAGCGCGCGGGCAATGGCGCGCGCGCCGAGATCGTACCCGCTGGCGGCATCGTCGAACCGCCAGCCACGCCCGCCCGCGTAGTGCACGGAATTGTCCGGACCCCGCGCGGCGACAAACGACCCGGTGCCAGCATGCAGCGCCAGGCCGGCGTGGCCGTGCGTGGCGAGTTCGAGAATCGGGAGGGAGTCATCCACCGCCTGGACCCGGCCGAAACCCTTCAGACCGGCGGCGAACTCTGCCCAGAAACCGCGACTGCCCGCCATGCAGAGGAGGGTGTCGGAGATGACCAAGGGATCCGGGATAGGCGTAGGGGAAGTTTGGGTGAGCTGCGCGGCGGCCTGCATGCGCAGCGACACCAAGGAGTCCAATAAAATGGAGGCGGCGGACTCCGCGCCGACGACACTTGGGTTGCAGCCGGCCACGGTGTGACCGGTGACCTTGTGGCCGGTGGAGTCGGTGAGAATGCACTCGGTCTTGGTGCCCCCGCCATCCACGCCGATTTTGTAATTCATGGCCGGCACGGCGGAATTCACGCCAGCTGGCGGCTGAGGCGGCCCTGGTATTTTGCGCCGACGGTGCGGTTGAACTCGATGGCGCCGGGAATATTTTGGCTGCGGAGCACGGGGACCGGGTGGCCGTTGGTCTTCAGCCAGTCGATCACGGAGAGCATGAGCAGGTTGAGCAGCATCGCGCCGACGAGGGTCGACGTCGGGCCGGAAAAGACGCCGGGGGCAAACTCGATGAGAATGTCACCGGGCACGCCGCAATTGTCCAGGGTCTCATCGGCGATCTCGTGGAGATTTTTCCCGCCGGGGTGCACGGTCTTCGCGGTCGTAGACATGGCCAGGGCGGTGAGGCCGACGACGTGCAAGCCTTTCTGCTTGGCGTAGAGGGCGACCTCGAGCGGGGCGCTGTTTTTGCCGGAGTTGGAAATGACGATGATGGTTTCGCCGGGCAGCAGGTGGTATTGGCGGTCGTGGCGGGCGACGAGCGAGGTGCCGTAGCCGACGAGGTTCTCGATGAATCCGGCGGTGGGATCGATGATGCCGCTGACGCAGGCGAGCCCGCCGGCGCGGCCGATGATCTCGCGGGCGATGCAATCGCTGTGGCCGCTGCCGAATGTGTGAAGCACGCCGCCGCGGGCGACGCTGGCGCCGATGACGGGCGCGAGCCGCGCGATGACCGGCGCGTTTTTTTTCTCCGCGTGGACGAGGAGATCGTGCGCGCGGGCGGAGTAGGTCTCGGGAAGCGAGGGCATGCGGAAGAATCAAACGCGGCGCCCGCAAAAGCCGACAAAAAAGCTTTTACGGCCCGACCCGGGTTGGAGACAATGCAGCGCCCCATGAAAGCTTTTCCCCGGCTGGTGAGTTGCGTCGCGATGGCTTTGGTCGTGGGCGCCGGCGCCCGTGGGGCGGGTGGGGAGAAGCTCCCGGCGGAGGAATTTGCCCGCGGCCCGGCGATCCAGCACGCGGTGCTTTCCCGCGACGGAAAATTTGTCGCTTACGTCATCACGTTCGAGAAAGAGGAGCGGCTGGTCTTCCGCAACCTGGAGACGGACAAAGTGCAGGGCATTATTTATCCGCCGGAGACCAGCCCGCTGGAACTGGGCTACACCGGTTTTTTCTGGGTGGGCAAGGATCGCGCGGCTTTCAGCCTCTATACCGACGGGCTTTCGGCGATGGACGTCACCGGCCGCAATTTTGTGGGGATTGCGGGAAGAGACCGGCAGACAAGCCAACCGGAACAGCAATACACGATCCTCAACGGCGTGATCCACACCTTTGCCGGAGAGAATGACGGCAAAGTGCTGATGGGAGAGTATGATATTCCAATCGGTTTGGCGGACGCCCAGTTTTTTTCGCTCACTCATCCGAATGTGGCGAAGGTGGACACGCGGACGGGGCGCTCTTCGCGGGTGGTGGTCAATCCCGGCGATGTCGCCTACTGGCTGGCGGATGGCAGCGGTTTCGTGTGCATCGGCGTCCAACAGTCCAAAGGGCTGAACCGGATCATCCACCGCCAGAGTGAGGCCGATTCCTGGCTCCCGCTCCCGGAACTGGATTACAACGGCCGGCGGACCGTCCCGCTGGGGGTTTCCGGGGATGGTCACACGCTTTATCTCTCGCGGATCACGCCGGCGGGCACGTGGGGGGTGTATGCCTATGACTTGGTCAAGAAGCAGGTGGGCGACCTGATTCTAGGGCACGAGCTCTACGACATCATCCCGCCGAATTGGAATTTGGGCTACGACAACTTTTCCCTGCAAAGCCTCGTCATGTCGCCGGACAAGCAGGAGTTGCTGGGCATCCGTTACGTGACGGATTTGCCCCATGTCCTCTGGCTGGCTCCCAACATGGCCGACGCGCAGGCAGCGCTGGACCAGTCCCTGCCCAACGTCGTCAACACGATCACGAGCATGAGTGACGACCGGCAGAAGTTCCTGGTGCTGTCGTGGGCGGCGAACGACCCGGGCACTTATTACATCCTGGACCTGAAAAAGAAGTCACTGAAGCCCTTCCTGGCCCGCGCGCCCTGGATCAAGCCCGCCCAGATGGCGAAAGTCATCCCGATCAGCTACAAGGCGCGCGACGGGCTGCTGATTCACGGTTACCTGACCATCCCCCCGGGGCGCGAGCCGGAGCATCTGCCCCTGGTGGTGTATCCGCACGGCGGCCCGTGGGCGCGGGATGCGTGGGAGTTCGATGGCACGGCGCAATTTCTCGCGAATCGGGGCTATGCCGTCTTGCAGGTGAACTACCGTGGCTCGGTAGGTTTTGGGGATGCGTTTTACAAAAAAGGCATCCGCAAAGTCGGACACGAAATCCAGAACGACATCGAGGACGGCGCGCGCTGGGCCATCGCGAACGGCATCACGGCGCCGAAGCGGATGGCGATCATGGGGGGCAGCTACGGCGGGTACTCGGCGCTGATGGGGCTGATCCAGACGCCCGACCTCTATACCTGCGGCGTCAGCCTCGCGGGCGTCACCGACTGGGGGGCGCTCATCGAGCGCAACCGCGCGATGTTTCCGATCGCGGCCGGAATCCAAGCCCATTTGGTGGGCGACCCGGCCAAGCAGGCGGCGGACCTGCGGGACGTGTCGCCGATCGCACACGTGGGCCGAATCCAGGTGCCGGTGCTGATCGTGCATGGGAAGGACGACCAGAACGTACCCTATGCGCAGGCCACGGCGTTGGTGGCGGAACTCGAGAAGGAAAAGAAGCCCTACGAGTTCATGGCCCGGGCCAACGAACTGCACGGCTTCCGGAACGCCCGGAACCAGGCGGAATATTTCCGGCGGGTGGAGGCTTTCCTCGCGAAATATCTGTCGGTAGAGGCTCCCGCCGGTGGCCTGCCCTCGAAATAATCGCCGGACACCTCTTCCCCGTGAACAAAAGGCTTTCTCCGGCAAGCCCGTGCTGAGAAGCTGAGCCCGCGTTTCTTGGATCACCCCCCTTTTATCCCCATGAATCTGAAAATCTGGCTGGCCTTGGTGTTGAGTATGGCGAGTTTCGCGGCGGCTCGGGCCGCCGCTCCGGCGGGTCCCCCCGTGCAAGTGCCGATGGAGAGCTTCGCCCGGTTGCCGGCGATCCGCAAAGTGACGCTTTCGCCGGACGGAAAATTCATTGCCTACTCGATGTTTGATGACCTGCAGACGGCCTTTGCCTTCAAGAACCTCGATACGGGCTGGACCAAGGGCGTGCAGGGCACGGGCACCTTTCGGGCCGTGAATCCCGAGTGGGTGTCCAACGAACGCGTCGTTTACGGCGGCCTCGCCGGCATGAACCGTGATGGCGGCAATTACGCCGGCCTGCTCGGCTACGCCCGACAGGTGGACAAGCGTGACCAAAACCGGTTGAACGCCGGCGGAATTCTCTTCCGCGAGTTTAAGGGTGAGCATGAAGGCCGGATTCTACTCACGGAATTTGACCAACTGCCCCATGCCTACAGTTACGGTTTTAATTATGTCTATTACCCGAATGTGATCCGCATGGATACGCGGACCGGCAATTATGCCCGCACGGTCGAGAATCCCGGCAATGTCGTCAGCTGGGCGACGGACAAGGACGGCACCGTGCGGTTGGGCGTGGAACTCGACAAAGCGGGCTACAGCACCGCCATTTATCGCGAAAACGAAGCGGCCCCCTGGCTCAAGTTGGCCGGGCTGGAGCACATCAAGCGCACCTTGGGCCTCGCCGGAATGAGTGCGGACGGCGGCACACTGTACGTGACCAAGCCGGCGCCCAGCGGTATGTGGGGTCTCTATGAGTACGACCTGAAAAAGCAGAAGCTGGGCGAGATGATGGTCGGCCATGATAGTTTCGACATCCTCCGCAGCGGGGGCTCGGCGGGCGGACATAGCATCGAGCGCATGGTTTTCGCTCCGAAGACTCATGCGCTGCTGGGCATCCAGTACATTACCGATGTACCCAAAGTCGTTTGGTTCGATCCCACGATGGCGTCGATTCAGGGGGCGCTCGATCAGGGTTTGCCCAACAAGGTCAACAGCATCGTCGAGATGAGTGACGACCTGAAGCGGATCGTGGTGTTTTCCTGGTCCGCGAAGGATCCCGGAACATATTACATTTTCGACTTGGACAAAAAACAGTTGAAACCGCTGTTCGGGACCGAACCCTGGATCAAGCCGGAACAGATGGCGGACGTCTACCCGATCAGCTACAAGTCCCGCGACGGGCTCGTCGTCCACGGTTATCTGACGGTGCCGGCGGGCCGCGAACCCAAGGGCTTGCCGATGGTGGTCTATCCCCACGGCGGACCGTTCGTGCGCGATATCTGGGGTTTCGACCCCGACACTCAGTTTCTCGCCAGCCGGGGCTACGCTGTGCTCCAGATGAACTACCGCGGCTCACCCGGCTATGGGGAGGATTTCTTCGTGAAGGGCCAGCGGCATATCGGGCGGGAATTGCAGGATGACATCACCGATGGCACCCGGTGGGCGATTGCCCAAGGGATTGCCGATCCGCACCGCATTGCGATCATGGGCTGGAATTTTGGCGGCTATTCCGCGCTCATGGGCACGATCCGCGAGCCGGATTTGTACCGCTGCGCCATCGATTTGGCGGGGGTCACGGACTGGGTCGCGCTGCTGAAGT
>Ga0105047_10000255_pt1 | contig 84047 bp, 67 predicted proteins | sample MAT04_FD_78384 | JGI IMG/M metagenome (GOLD analysis project Ga0105047, IMG submission 78384) | Freshwater microbial communities from Lake Fryxell liftoff mats and glacier meltwater in Antarctica - MAT-04 (megahit assembly) | ecosystem: Environmental > Aquatic > Freshwater > Ice > Liftoff... | reverse complement strand
CCGAGCGCACCGAGGGGCAGACCAACAAGAAAATCCGGCTCCTGCGCGACTATCAGGTGGCCGCGGTCCGTGCACTTCAGCAAGCCGCCCTGCCGGGCAAGCACCGCTTCCTCTTCGAAATGGCCACAGGCACCGGCAAGACGCTGCTCAGCGCCGCCATCGCCAAGCTCTACCTGCGCACCGACAACGCCACGCGCATCCTCTTCCTCGTGGACCGGCTGGAACTTGAGAACCAGGCTTGGAAAAACTTCCGGCTCTACCTCGCCAACGACGGCATTGAGACGGTCATCTACAAACAGAAGCGCGCCGACTGGCAGAAAGCCCAGGTCGTCGTCACGACCATCCAAAGCCTCGCCGCCAAGAACCGTTTCCTCACCGAATTCGCGCCGACGGATTTCCAGCTCATCATCAGCGACGAGGCGCATCGCACCATCAGCGGCAATAACCGGGCGATCTTCGAATATTTCGTCGGCGCCAAGCTCGGGCTCACCGCCACACCACGCGACTACCTCAAGGGCGTGGACGAGAGAGACCGCAGCGAAAGTCCCCTCGCCTACGAAAAGCGGCTCCTGCTCGACACTTACAACACGTTCGGCTGCGACGACGGCGTGCCCACGTTCCGCTACGGCCTGCTCGATGCGGTGAAGCACGCGCCGCCCTACCTCGTCAATCCGGTGGCGCTCGATGCTCGCACGGAGATCACCACGCAGATGCTCGCCGATGGCTATGCCGTGAAAGTGACCGCCGATGAGGACGGCCAGGAAACCGAGCTGACTTTTGTCGGCCGCGATTTCGAGCGAAAGTTCTTCTCGGATGAAACCAACCAGAGCTTCGTCGGCTGCTTCCTCGACCACGCCAAGCGCGACCCGCTCACCAATGAGGTAGGCAAAACCATCTGCTTCGCGGTCAGCCGCCGGCATGCCACGAAACTCGTCACCTTGCTGAATGAGGAAGCCACACGCCGCTGGCCCGAGGCCTATGGCTCCGGTTCGGCCTTTGCGGTGCAGGTGACGAGCGATCAGCCCGGCGCGCAGCAGATGACGCTCGATTTCGCGAACAACAACCTGAACGGGAAATCGAAATGGCGGGCGACGGAGTTCCGCGACTTCAACACCAGCCGCACGCGGGTCGGCGTGACGGTCGGCATGATGACAACCGGCTACGACTGCGAGGACCTGCTCAATGTCGTGCTGGCTCGGCCCATATTCTCCGCGACCGATTTCATCCAGATCAAGGGCCGCGGCACGCGGCTCTTTACCTTCAAACACGACGCTGCGGGCAAACATGCGGGCAAGGATGGCTTTGCGCTCTTCGATTTCTTTGCCAACTGCGAGTTCTTCGAAACGGAGTTCAACTACGACGAGAAGCTCAAGCTGCCCAAGGCAACTCCTCCGATTGGGCCTGGCCCGACAGGAGGGGACCCAGGGGGTGGCAACAAGCCAGAGGCCTACACCAACACTTCACCTGATCCCATCAAGGATCTCACCGCCGAGACCGTCGGCTTGGAAGGTATGAAAGTGGATCGCGAAATGTATCGCGAGCGCTTCGCCACCCAAGCCCAAGAGGCCGCCGCGCAGCATCCTGAACTCCGCGAAGCAGTGGCAGCCTAAAATTGGCCCGCCGCGGAAGCCCTGGTTTGCAAGCTGCTCATGGACAAGCCGAAGGAATTTTGGAATCTGCTCAAATTACAGGAAGTATTTCGCTCCGACCGGCTTCCGTCCCTTCGCGAAATCCTCCAGGTCATCTTCGGCCTGCAGCCCGGGGTCGCATCCCGCGAGCAGCTGGCCAGCGAGCATTTTGAGCGCTACCTTGCGACCCAGCCAATCGACGCCACGAAAGTCCGGGAAGTCCGCCAAGTGTTTCACGCCATCGTGTTAGATGGCGTGCTGCGCGGGCTGATTGAGAAGGGCGCCTACGCCGAGCTCCGTGCCCAAGCCGGCCTGCACCAAGCCATCAAAACACTCGGCCCCGAAGGAATAAAAGCTCTCAGTGATTACATCAGCCGGAGCGTTCCGATCGGCGATTTTGTCAAAGTCGCGTAGATACTTGGGGCAAGAGTTACCGGCGCCACTCGGGATGCCCACGGAACACACGGAATACACGGAAAGTCCGGACAGGAACCTCGGTCAACCAGTCTGAATTCCATGTATTCCGTGGGCCATATGTCGGGGATAGACCCCACCTACCGCGGCGTAGGCCCCGCGGCTCCAGCCCGAGCCAGATGGGGACGCGGCGCCCTCGCCGCGTTTTTTACCCCAGCTCCAGCCCGTCCTTTATCTCCCGCACCGGGATAAACTTCGCCCGCTCCTGCCCGACGGCGTTCGGGGTGTGCAGCGCGAGCATCAGCTCGCCTTCGAAGGTCTTGAACAACATCGGGTGGCCCGCGTCGCTGGCAATGAGCGGGGTGGGCGACTGCACCCACGGTCCCGTCACTTCGCCATTCATGCTGCGCGCGACACCGGTCAGGTAGCCGCCTTTGCCAAAACTCGACCACAGCATGAGCAACACCCCCGACGCCAGTCGGTGCAGCCAGGGTCCATCCGTCACGCGATAGCCGGAAAATTTGTCCCAGGTCTGCGGCAGGCTCCACGCCGCCTCGCTCGCGCGAAACAGCCGCCGCGACGCCCCCGCCGCGCGCATCAGGTCCGGCGTGAGCTCGACCGCATGCATCTCGCCGTCGTTCACCTGCAGCCACTCGCGCACAAACACCAGCCACGGCGTCCCGTGCGCATCCACGTGCAGCGTGCCGTCAATGCTCCACCACCCCGGCGGCGTGATCGGCCCGTTCGCCAGCGGCTTGAACGGCCCCGCCGGCGTGTCCGCCACATAGATCCGCGTGTAGCGCCGCTCCGGTCGCGTGATTTCCGCCCCGTGCATGAACGTGCCGAACAAGTACCAGCGCCGGCCCGCCGTCGACCCGGCGGAGGAGGGTCCGCCATAGGCCTGCACCTCCGGTGCCCAGAAATAGGTCGCCCCCACCGGTCCGTCCGCCGGCGCCAACGCCGGCTGCGGCTCGCTCCAGGTCTTCAGGTCGCGGCTCGTTCGCACGAGGAAGCCGCCGTGCATCGCCTCGCCGAAACCCGCCGTGCCGTAGAGCAAATAGGACTGCGTCGCGGCATCCGCGACGACGAAAGGGTCACGGAGCTGGAGGTCAGAGAGTAGAGCCATACCCAGAAATCACTAACCACGGATTCCCCGGATGTAAACGGACGAGAAGCCGATCCGTTTCAGGCTTCCGGAGTTTCAACCCAGAGTTCACGGAATGCCCAATCCGAGTTCACAAAAAATTCCGCTGTGGCCTCAAGTCCTCCTCCGTGCCCTCTGTGGTCCAATCCGTTTCAGGGTATCGGAATTTCGACACGGAGTTCACGGAGTGTCCAATCCGACTTCACCGAGAATTGGCCTGTGGCATCCAAATCCCCTCGGTGACCTCGGTGTCCCAATCTGCGTCCCAATCCGTATCTCAATCCGTTTCAGGCCTTCACCAACGCGGTCAGTTCCGGCACCGGGCCTTCCTTCAATTCCCGCATCTCCGCGCCGTGGTAATAAAACGCCGGGCCGTGCTCGATCGTGATCTGCCCGGCGTGCAAGCGCGCGACCGCACCGTTGCCGATGCCCAGCACCGTCTCCGCGGGATTCAGCCGGAGATAGATCCGGATCTTGTTCGCCCGGCCGCCGAAATCGCCGTCGTTGGCGCGCGGATGGTGCGGATTGATTACGACGGGCAGCAGGCCGAGCGAATTGCGCGTCGGCACGTCCACCACGGGAAAGTCATTCGTGCAGCCGATGTTGATGCCGGCCAGGTTCGCGCCGGCACTCGTGCCGTTGTAGGGCACGCCCGCAAGCACCCGGGCCCTGAGCGCCGCCAGCTGGTCCGTCTCCATCAGCGTGCGCAACAGCAGGAAGGTCTCACCGCCACTCACAAAAAACGCCTCCGCCTCCTCGATCTTCCGCAGGGCGCCTGCGCCCGACCAGTGATGCAGCGACTCGACCGCAAAGTGATCCTCGGCGAACAGCTCGGCCAGTTTTTTCTCGTCGGCCTCACGCCGGGCCGGCTCCGTGGCATGCAGGATCAGGAGGATCTTCTGGCGCGAACCGTACTGCAGCCGGTGCGCCGCCCGCACGGCGTCGGTGATCTTGCCGTCCTTCGTGATCGTGCCGCCGCTGGCCATCACGCTGGCCACCGCCGACGTGTGGAAGTTCGGCCCACCCGGGAAGAGCCCGTCCTTGGTCATTTCCGCGCGCAGCCCGGCCGGCAGCGTCGCGGCCGCCCCGGCGAGGGCGGCGGTCTTCAGGAAGGTGCGGCGGGTGGTGTTCATGGTTTCGTTTCCTCCAGCGGTCGATCGGGAAACGGCCAGAGGCCGAGACCTTTCATCCGTTTTTCCAAATCAAATTTTCGAAACAGCGCCGCCGTCTCTGCCGGCGTGCGGCGCGTGGTGGACAACCCGGGCTCGTTCGCGAGCCGGTAAACGAGGGCCGCGACGGTCGCCGCCGACTCCGGAATCATGCGCGGATCCACCTTTTCCACCGTGTCGGCAAAATCATGGTAATAACGCACGACGTCCGGCTCGATGCGTCCGCCGAGCGTGAGCGAGGGAATGCCCTCCAGCTGGAACGACGTGTGGTCGCTGCCGAACCAGTTGATGTTGCTCACGCCCAGCTTGAGCTTGCGTGCGCCGAGCGAGACGTCGAAGCGCTCCAGCACCGGCAGGAGTTCATCGTAGCCGAGCGAATTCACCGCGATCGGGAAGCCGACCATGTCGAGGTTGAGCATCGCCGCCACCGGGCGCCCCTTCAGCGCCGGCGCATGGAGCCGCGAGCCCCAGAGCCCTTCCTCCTCACCGTTGAACCAGACGAGCTCGATCGTGCGGAGATTCTCCGGTGCGTGGGCCTTCAGCACCTTCGCGAGCGCAAACAGCTGCGCGGTGCCGAGCCCGTTGTCCGTCGCCCCCTGCCCGAGATCCCAGGAGTCAAAATGCGCGCCCACCACGATCAGGTCCCCCGTGCGGCCGGGAAAGGTCACAACAATGTTGGCCGTCGCGACCGCCGCACAGTGCGACCGCGTGAGCATGCTCACGCGCACGATCTCGCCGCGCTTCAGCAGGCGGGACATCCAGAGGCCCTCCTCCTGGGTAATGGCATAAACCGGGACACGCAGCGGCACGCCATTGAACGACCCGGTGCGCGCGAGCAATTGGCCGCCATTGACGCGGTCGGTGAACAAAGCGCCGCGCAGGCCGTGTTTGACCGCGCGAGCGTCAAACTCGCCGCGTGGCACGTTCGAGGTGAGCGCGAGCAGGCCGATCTTGCCGCGGGCGTCGAGTCCCGCGAAATCCGCCTCCCGCCCATCGTGCAGATCGATCACCTCAGCCTCGAACCGCTCATTCGGCTGCGTGTAACTGAGCGAGGCAAAGCGCAGTTTCCGTTTCACCGGCGCGAGCATCTCGGCCTCGTCGTCGCCGCGGATCCATCCCGGCATGGTGAACGGCTCGAGCCGCGCCTCGATGCCCAGCGCCTTCAACTCGGCCACCGTGCGCTCCAGTGCGCCGCGGTTGTTGACGCTGCCAGTAAGCCGTCCGCCGAAATCATCGCACAACCGCGTGAGAAACTCCGTGCCGGCCTGGTCCGCCAGCGCGTCCGCCACGATCGCGTCCTGCACCTTCTGGTCGGGCTGGGCGGTGAGCGGCACCGCGAGTACGACTGCGAGTGCGGCGAGCGCGAATATCCATTTGCATTTTGCAGGGCGGGGTCGCCCTCCTCTGTCCCGCTGACCGGGACTCCGGAGGGCAGGCTGATCCCGTCTCCGAAAGGTGGAACGCGTTGCCCCCAACGCGTTGTTCAGCTCCGTCGGCGAGAAGAGTTGGGCGGCGCCATTCAACGCGTTGGGGGCAACGCGTTCCACCCTCGATCTGTTCAAGGTGGACCGGGCGCTCCGCGCGCGGCTCTGAGGCCGATCCAGCCGGGCGACGGAGCGCCCGGCCCACCTCGGCAATCTTATGAGCGTCTTCATGGCTCGCGGATCCAGATGCGCATCTCACCTTCGCCACGGTTGTTCCACAGGCAGTAGGGCACGGCCTTGATGACTGCGGGGGCGGAGGACGGTTCCGCGGTGGAGTAAAGTTCTCCGTCCGGGGCGCTCACGCGCTGCGCCGGGCCCTCGAGCACGACCGCTCCACCCAATAGTTTGGGGTCAAAGCGCGCGGTGAGCGCGGCCGTCTTTGGCAGGCGCAGCAGGCCGAGCTGCGGACCGTTGTCCACCTGCTCGACGCAAAACACCATCGGGCCGCGCTGCAGCGCCACACAGCCGGCGTCGTGATGCACCGAGGGATGCGCGCGGATCCGCTGGATCGTCATCGGGAAATCCAGCGTGACCACGTCGCCCGCACGCCACTCGCGCGCGAGGTACAAATAGCCATCGTGCACGTGCGCGGGTGCAGATCCGGAGGTGAATGTGGGTCGAGGTTTATCCCCGACCTCCGGGATCCGATCGCCGGCCGTGAGGTCAATCGCCTGGCCGTTCAGCTGCGCCGCCGGCGCCGTGCACCAGCCCGGCAGCCGGAGCCGCAGGGTGAAAGTGACCGGCGATGCCGGTGACACCTCGAGCTTCACTGCTCCCTCCCAAGGATAATCGGTGTGCAGCGCGAAGTTGATTTTCTTCCCGGCGATCGTGGCCTCGAGGCGGCTGTCGGCGTAGAGGTGGACGGCCAGACCGTCGGGCAGCACGGAGTGCGTGTGGTAGCCGAGCGAGGTGAGCGTGCGCGCGATGTTGGGCGGGCAGCAGGCACAGCCGAACCACGGCACCCGCTGCGTCTTGATGTAATGCATGTCGTAGCGCCGCTTCGCCTCGGCGGGGCGCATCTCCAGCGGGTTGACGTAGAAAAACGTCTTTCCGTCCAGTGCCATGCCGGCGAGCACGTTATTGTAGAGCGCGCGCTCCATCACGTCGGCGTAGGCCCCGCGCAGCTGAAGGTCGAGCATCCGGCGCGCCCAGAACACGAGGCCGATGCCCGCGCAGCTCTCGGCGTAGGCGCGGTCGTTGGGCAGGTCGTAGCGTTCGGCAAACTTCTCGCCCATCCACTCTGAGCCGACGCCACCCGTGATATAGAGATGATACTTGGTGAGATTGTCCCAGAGCGTGGTGCAGGCCTGCCGCAGCGATTCATCGGGCAGTGCCAGCGCGAGGTCGGCCATCGCCGTCGCGAGATACATCATGCGCACCGAGTGGCCGACCGGATCGGCCAGGTCGCGCACGGGCCGCGAGCCTTGCAGGTAATCCCAGCCATCACCGTGGAAATACACCGGCAGCTTTTCCAGGCCGAGGCGCTTCACTTCCGCCTCGTAATACAGCGGCGCCGCGCCGCGCTGGTTGATGAAATACGCGGCAAGCTGCGCATAGCGTTTTTCGCCGGTGGCCCGGGCCAACTTGACGAGCGAAAGCTCGATCTCCTCGTGGCCGCAATACCCCGGGATCTGCCCCGCGCTCAGGCCGAAGGTGCGCTCGATCATGTCGGCCAGTTTGCTGACGACGTCCAGCAGCGTGCATTTGCCGGTCGCCTCAAAGTGCGCGACGCCCGCCTCGATAAAGTGGCCGGCGATGTAGAGCTCGTGATACTCAAAGAGGTTCGCCCACTTCATGTGCGGCTCCTTGAGCTGGATGTAGGTGTCCAGGTAGCCGTCGGGCTCCTGCGCCTTGGCAATCGTCGCGATGATCCCGTCGAGTTCGGCGTCGAGCGCCGCATCCGGGTGCGTCGCGAGGCGGAACGACGCCGCCTCGATCCACTTCGCGAGATCGGAATCCTGGAACCAATAGCCGTGGAACTTTCCTTCCTTCTCCCCGGCGGCAATCTGGAAATTATTCACCGTGCCGCTGCGCTCGGCGCCGGGCAGACGGTCATTCAGCGCTTCCCACTGGAAGGGAATGACCACGTCGCGCACGAGCTGCGCGCGTCCGGCGAGGAAGCCGCGCTCGAAGCGGATTTTAGGGAGGGCAACACAGGTGGGACTGGTCATGCGGGTTGGTGGGGAAAAAAGAGCCGATCAGGTCGCAAAGCGGAATGAGGCGACCGAACCGGGGGGCAGGGTGACGGTGACGGACGACCCTTGGTTGACCGCGACGCCTTCGAGCGGCTTGGCGACCACCGCGCGCGGCTGGTCGAAGGTGTTGCAGACGGTCATCTCATCCGCGGCGATGACCTGCGCGGTGGGGACGGTGAACGCGCGGCCCGCGAGGGCCAGCTCGAGTTCCACGGCTTGCTCGGAGTCGGTGTTGCAGAGCGTGACGTTGATTGCGCCGTCACTGCCGAGCGAGGCGGTCGCCGACACCGCGGGATATTCCCGGCCCCCGTGCTTAACCGTTTTCGCGGTGGACTCGACGCGCAGGCGTTTCGCGCCCTGGTGCGCGGCGTAGAGCGCAAACACATGCCACGTCGGGGTGAGGATCATGCGGCCGGCGCCCTCCTCGGTCAGGATCACGGCCTGCAGGACGTTGACGGTCTGCGCCAGGTTCGCGATGCGCACGCGTTCGCAGTGGTTGATGAAGATGTTGAGGTTGAGCGACGCCAGCACGGCATCGCGCACCGTCTGCTGCTGTTCGAGAAAGCCAGGATTCGTGCCCGCCGTCGGCGCATACCACGAACCCCACTCGTCCACGACGAGCGCGGTCGCCGCCTTGGGATCATACCGGTCCATGACGGCGCAGTGGCCGCGGACCAGTTCCTCCATCTGCCAGCCGAGCGCCATGACGTCCTTCCAACCTTTGAGATCGAAATTCGTCGCGGGGTGCGATGGCGGCCAGGGCTCCACGCCCGGAACCGTGTAGTAATGCAGCGACAGCCCCTGCAGCATCGGTCCACCGAGGGGATTCTTGAAGGTCTCGCGCATCATCACCTCGGTCCAGTGGTAGTCGTCGTTCCGCGCGCCGCTGGCGACGCGGTAAACCTTGGCGTGCGGAAAATCCCGGGTGTAGGTCGCGAAGCGGCGATACTCGTTGGCGTAATACTCGACGGTCATGTTGCCGCCGCAGCCCCACGTCTCGTTGCCAACGCCCCAGAGCCGCACCTTCCACGGCTCACGACGGCCGTTGGCGACGCGCTCCTCGGCGAGGGTCCCGGCGGATGCGTTGCAATACTCGACCCATTCACGCAATTCCCGCGGCGAACCGCTGCCGACGTTGCCGGCGAGATAGGGCTCGCAACCAATCTGCTCGCAGAGGTCGAGAAATTCGTGGGTGCCCACGGCGTTGTCGTCCACCACGCCGCCCCAGTGCGCGTTAATACGGCGCGGCCGCTGCTCGCGCGGGCCGATGCCCTCGCGCCAATGGTAGTCGTCCGCGAAACAGCCGCCGGGCCAGCGCAGGTTCGGGACCCGAATCTGTCTCAGGGCCGCGACCAAGTCGTTGCGCCAGCCGCGGATGTTGGGCACCGGGGATCTTTCCCCCACCCAGAAGCCATCGTAGATGCAGCGGCCCAGATGCTCGGCGAAATGGCCGAAGATGTGGGGATCGATGACCGGGCCGGGGGCTTCGGCGTGAAGGATCAATTTCACTGGGGGCATGGGGTGCGGGAATTCGGAACGCGAAAGACGAAAACTCCCTTTCACCTCAGGGCAGCACGCGGTCGGTAACGGAAGGCCCGTTGAAATCGAGCACCCGCTGCATCTTGCCGTGCGAGATCGTGATCCGGTGCGAGTCCTTTTCGGCGTTGAGGTAAGGGCCTTCGTAGAGTTTCCAGCGCGTGTAATCCAACTTCGCCCCGTTGACCACCGGCGCCGCGCCGTAGGTGAAGGCGACCTGTTTGCCGCGCAAGGTGGTGAAACTCACGGTTGGCACCGGCTCGAGCTTGAACGTGAGCGGCAGCGCCCGGATCGCGGCTTGGAAGGCGGCGAAATCCTTGAACTCGTCCGCACTTGCGGCCTGCAGGATCGTGCCGTTGTTGAGGTGTTCGCTGATCAGCAAGCGGTCGCCGAGGGCCTTTTCGTCCTTGGCCCAGCCGCCGTCGCGGTGGAGATAGGGCGTCCAGCGGTACGCCGCGAGCGGACGATACGCGAGATAGGTGCGGCCGCCTTGGGCAAAAATCCAGCCGGACGCGTCCTCGGTGAACTGGGTGAGATCCTTGGAAAAGTAACCATTCACCTGGGGAAATCGTGTGCCCGCCGGAATCGCATAGAGAGCGATCACCGTGTCGAGGTCTTGGAAGACCTGCTCATAGGGCGAACTGCCAATTACTTTGGTCGCCAGGTCGTAGCTCGGTTTGCCCTCGACCGCGAGGTTGGGGATCATCGTCTCGGGATAGGCCGAGAAATACATCTGCATGGAGTCGTTCGCCGAATACGGGTGCAGCGAGAACATCGTGTTGTGCACGCCGCGCGGATCCGCGAGGGCCCACGTCACGTCCCAGACGTGCGTCTGGATCGGGTCCGACAGGCCGCCTTGATAGGAGCCCACGGCATAGTCCTTCCGCATGTAACTGGTCTTGTAGATCGGCGGCATCTGCTGGTCGCTCAAACGCCAGCGCCGGCGCGTCCGCTTGAGGTCGCGCGACACGGTGTCGGCGTCGGGTTCCACGGCGATGCGATACATGATCTCGGGCACATCGTAGTTCTTGGCCGACAGCGCGAAGAACATGCCCCAGCCCGCGTAGCCGGCCGGCGGCACGGTGTTGCCGAAGAGCAGCCAGTTAAAATAGGAGGTGATCGCATTCCAGCGCTCGACGACGTCCCGCTCGTCCGTGCGGGCATTCGCGCCGCGCAGCATGCCGTGGAGGGAATTCGCCGCGAGTTCGGAGAAGAGCAGGTCGAGCATCATGTGGCCGCGGAGCCGCATCGCCGGGTCCTTTGCCCAGGTCGCGAGATAACCCAGTGGGATCGCATACTCGGCGATATAACCGGTGGGGGTGTATTCCCCCTGTCCGCGGGCGGTCGAGAGCTCCATCCAGTGGATCAGATACGCGCGCGCCTCCGCGACGTTCTCCTCGGAACTCTTGCCCGTATACCAGCTGGCGGCCGGCTCGTTCGGATACAGTTCCGCCATCAAATAAAGTGAGATGTAATACATCGCCCAGTGATTCTCGGTGTCGCCGCGCACCTGGTAGGCCGTGCGCCACGCATCGCGGATCGCGAACTTTGCCTCGGGTGTGAGCTGGTCCTGGCCCAGCAGCGCCATGGCCGTCACGGGAAACATCCAGAATGGCCCCGTGCCCGGGTCCTTCATATACTCGATCACCGCCTGCGACACCGCCGCGCTGTCTTCCCGTCGCGCCAGCTTGGCCAGGATCACCTCGCGCCCGTAGCTTAAGCCGGGTTTGGCTTGGGCCGCATAAAAGGCGTGGACTTCGTCAATGCGCTGTTCGTAGGCAACGCGACGCTGGTTGGCGTCAGTCACGACGACCGGCGCGGGCATCGGCCCGGCAAAGGATGGCTGGGCTGCGGCGGGAAGGACGGCAACGAGGGGGAGGACGAGCAGGAGGAAAATTTTAGGCTTCATGGCTGGGTTCTGCGGTTACTTCGCCGCAGTCGGCAGAAAGAGAAAATAGTTGATGACCGAACCTTCGAGCGCGCTGCGCGTCCAGGTGCGGCCGAAATCATCCGACGTGTAGAGCGACTCACCCATCACGCTCGCATACAGCCGGCCGGTGTCCGGATCGATGCCCACCCGCGCGACGCGATGCGGCGGCGGCAGGCCCCCGTTGCGCTCCGTCCAGGTCGCGCCGCCATCCTCCGTCGTGAGCACGCCATAATGCCATCCACCCATGGCGATCCGCCGCGGATTCGTCGCATCGAAGGCAAAATTGTAAAGCGGATGATCGGAGGGCACGCCGGGAAATTTTTTCCAAGTGACGCCGCCGTCCGCCGAGGCCCAGGCGCCGGCGCTCTGCGTCACCGCCACCCACTGCTTGGGATCGTGCGGTGACTGCTGGATGTCATCCACCGTCGTGGTGGTCGGGAGCACCCGCCGCCACGAATTCGCGCCATCCTCCGTCAGATAAATTCCCGACTCGCAGCCCGCCAGCAAGCGGCCGGCCTGAGTGCGGTCCACTTCAAGGGTCTGGGTGTATTTGCCACGGTCCGGCAGGCCGTTTTCCCCCCGCACCCATGTCTGCGCCCGGTTCCGCGACACGGCGATGCCGTCCGGCAGCGCGAGATAAACGTGATCCGGCGCGTGGGGATCCACGGCGATATCGCGGCCCTCGGTTATGTCCCAGCCGTTCGTCTGGCGCCAGGTCTTGCCCCCGTCGAGACTGCGCCAGCAGCCACTCAAGGCGGCGGTGTAAATGACGTTGCGATCGCGCGGGTCAAAGGCGACGGCGGTGATACTCATGTCGTTGTAGCCAATGTGCCGCCACTCGCCGTCCGGGCCCCGCTGGAAGAGGCCGCTGATCGTCGTGATTTTTGAGCCGGTGACGTAGCCCTTGTTCAGGGCTGCGCTGATGTAGAAGTCATGGCGAGCGGTGGGCGGAACCGCCGCAGGCGTGGCGAAGGCAGGAACCGACGTGGCGACGGCCACGGAAAACAGGACGGGTCGGAGAAGATTCATGGGAGTGACAGAAGGTTAAGTGAGGCTGCCGGGCTGGCCGCCCCCGTGCGATTCGGGTCTTTTCTCAGGGGAGAACGGAGTCAGTGATGCTGAGCGTGTTGAAATCCAGCACGCGTTCGAGCCGGCCGTGGGTGATCGTCAGCTTGCGCGAGCCCTTCTCGGCGTTGAGATACGGGCCCTCGAAGAGTTTCCATTTCGTGTAGTCGAGCGGCTGGCCGTCCACCACCGGGGCCTGGCCATAGGTAACGACCACGTCACGACCGCGCAGCGTCTTCAGCTTGACCGTCGGATTGGGCTCGAGGCTGAACGTCAGCGGGAGCGCGATGATGGCCGCCTTGAACGCGGCGAAGTCCTTGAACTCGTCCTCGCTCGCCGCCTGCACGATGGTGCCATTCTTGAGATGCGGGCTCTGGAGCAGAGTGTCGCCGGTGGGGACCCGCTCCCACTTGTAGCCCTCGTTGGAGGGCAACTGGAGGTAGCCGCGGTACGGAGTCAGGGTGTAGGGTGCCAGGGGCCGGTAGGCCAGATAGGCCCGGCCACCCCGGGCGAAGATCCAGCCGGATTTGTCCACGGAGAAGTCGGCGAGATCCTTGGAGAAAAACCCGTTGATCTGGGGGTACCGGATCCCGGGCGGAATATCGTAGAGGGCGACGACGGTATCGAGGTCTTGGAACACCTGTTCATAGGGCGACGCGCCCAGGATCTTGTCGGGCTCATCATACGACGGCTTACCCTCGGCGGACAGATTCGGGATCATCAACTCCGGATAGGTCGGAAACCATCCCTGCAGCTGGTCCGGCGAGGAGTACGGGTGGTTCGAAAACATGGCATTATGTACTCCCCGGGGGTCCGGGACCGCCCAGGTCACATCCCAGACATGGGTCTGAATCGGATCCGCCGCACCACCCTGATAGGAGCCGACGGCGTAGTCCCGGCGCATGTAGCTGGTTTTGTAAACCGGCGAGAACACCACGTCGCTGAAGCGCCAGCGGCGGCGGGAGCGCTTGAGGTCGCGCTGCACGTAGTCCCCCTCACGGTCCATCGCGATGCGGTAGATGACTTCCGGGACCTCGTAATTCCTGGCCGCCACCGCAAAATACAGTCCGAAGCCGCCATAACTCGCCGTGGGCGGGGTGTTGCCAAACAGGAGCCAGCTGTAGAACGAAGCGTGGTCGTTCCACCGCTCCATCACGGGTATGTCGGTCGTGCGCGCATTCGGGCCGCGCAGCACCCCGTGCAGCGTGTTCTCCGCGAGGTCGGCAAACAGCCAGTCGAGCGTCATGTGCCCGCGCTGGCGCATCGCCGGATCCTTGGCCCAAGAGGCCAGGAATAACATCGGGATGGCATACTCGGTGATGTAACCCGTCGGGTTGAACTCTCCTTGCCCGACCGTCGTCATGAGGTCCATCCAGCTGATGAGATAGGCGCGGGATTCGGCGAGGTTCTCGGCTGAACTTTTCCCCGTGTACCAGGTCTCGGCCGGTTCGTCCGGATAAAGTTCCGCCATCAGGTACAGCGAGGTGTAATACATCGCCCAGTGGTTTTCCGTGTCACCACGTATCTGCATGGTGGTGCGCCAGGCGTGACGGATCGCCGCCCGGGCCTCCGGCGAGAGCAGGTCGCGACCCGTGTAAGCCACGCACACCACCGGAAACATCCAAAACGGCCCGGTACCCGGGTCCTTCATCAGCTCGATCACCCGGGCCGAGCACGCGTCGATATCCTCGTGCCGCACGAGTTTGGACGCGATCGCGGCCATGTCCAAGGTTGCCGGGTCGGCCAATTTCACCCGGCTGTTCCGCCAGTTGATCGCCTCGTCGATGCGGTTGAAATACTGCTCACGCCGCAGGCCGGCATCCTGCACCACGGTGGCCGGCGGCGGCGCCGCCGTAAAAGAAGGCTGGGCTTGCATGGCGGCCGGGGTGGCGAGGGCCACCGCGAGGGAAAAACAAGGGAAGAGTTTCATGACTTAAAATCGCGGGGTTACTTGGCCGGGGCCGGCAGGAAGACAAATGAAGTGATATCCGAGCTCTCGAAGCCGTCGTGTTTCCAGGTGCGGCCAAAGTCCTCCGACCCAAACAGGCCCTCGCCGGTGACACTGGCATAGAGCCGGCCTGAACCGGGTTCGACCGCGAGTCGCTTGACCCGATGCCGGTCCGGCAGCCCGGCGTTGCGGGTCACCCAGGTTTTACCTCCGTCCTCGGACGTCAGCACACCCTCCGCCCACCCGCCGATGGCAACGCGCTGCGGGTGGGTCGGATCGAAGACCACACAGTAGAGCGGCTTCCGGCTGGGCACGCCGGCCAGTTGTTGCCAGCTCCGACCCCCATCATGCGAGGACCAGGCCCCGTTGCTTTGGGTGACCGCCAGCCAGGTCTGGGGATCGTGGGGAGATTGTTGCAGGTCGTCGACGGTCGTGTCGGTGGCCAGCACCCGCCGCCATGTCATCGCCCCATCGTCCGTCAGGTAAATGCCCGACTCACATCCGGCGAGGACGCGACCCACCTGCGTGCGGTCGACTTGGATGGTCTGGGTATACTTGCCGCGGTCCGGGAGGCCGGTTTCGCGACGGTGCCAAGTTTGACCACGGTCGTGCGAGACCACGATCCCGTCCGGCACAGCCAGGTAGACGTGGTCGGGCGCGCCGGGGTCGAGGGTCACCTGCAACGGTTCAGTCAAGGTCCAGTCGGTGGTGATGCGCCAGGTCGCGCCGCCATCGAGGCTCCGCCAGCAGCCATTGTTCGCAGCCAGGTAGATCACGCGACGATCGCGCGGGTCAATCGCCACGCTGCGGATGCTCGTGTCATTATGGCCGAGGTGCTGCCATTCGCCCTGTCCGGTCTGACGAAACAGTCCGTTCATGGTCACAATCTTCGATCCAATGACATAGCCTTTGTTGACTGCGGCCGAGACGTAGAGGTCGTAACCGGCAGCGGCGGGAGCCGCGGTGGCCAGCAACGCGGGCAGGAAAAAAGCGAGGAGGGGTTTGATCATGACGGAAGCATTGGGTTCTGGAATTGCGGTGGCGCCCGGGACCGGAAATGGTCGGACACCCCCTATGAAACTATCCTGGATCTTGATGCTAGTGACTGCCTGTGTCCTGCCCGCCGCGCGTGCGGCGGAAAAGAGTTCGCCCGACCAAAGGCTCGCCGCCCTCGGTCTCGTCCTGCCGGCGGTGCCCGCGGCGGTCGCCAACTATACGCCGGCGGTGCGGAGCGGAAACCTGGTCTTTCTCGCCGGCCAAATCCCGCGCGGAAGTGACGGAAAATACCTCAAGGGCAAGGTCGGCCATGACTTTACCGAGGCCCAGGCCACGGCCGCCGCGCGCACCTGCGCCTTGCAGCTGCTGGCCGCGCTGAAAGCCGAGATCGGCGACCTCGGCCGGGTAAAACGCATCGTGCGCGTGGGCGGGTTCGTGAATTGCACCGCCGATTTCACCGCCCATCCCCAGGTCATCAACGGGGCCTCCGACCTGCTGGTCGCCGTGTTCGGTGAGAGCGGCCGTCATGCCCGGGCCTCCGTCGGCGTGTCGTCCCTGCCGGCCGGTGCGCCCGTGGAAATCGAGCTGACCGCGGAAGTCATGGAGTGAGGCGGGCGTCATCGGATTTTCTGGAGAATTTAGCCGGGCAGCACGCCGAGAATGGCTCGATGGATTTTGATCTTCATCAGGTCAAAGGGAGGTTCGGCGATCAGGCGTGGCGCACGACGTCGCTGACCGCGGCGATGAGGCTCTCAACTTCCTCGTCCGAGTTGAACAGGTGGGTGGAGACCCGCGTTGCGTCGAGTTTCTGCTCGCTGACCGGGCGGCAGCGGAAGTGGTGGGGGGCGGCCCAAAGTTTGCCAAAGAGCTCACTGTAGCCGATGCGCGGCGTGCGGAAGGTCGTGATCGAGCCGCGCAGCTCGGGTCGCACGGGCGTCAGCACTTCAACGCTGGGAATCTTCGCCAGGCCCTCATGCAGCTGCACCGCGAGCTCCCGGCCGTGCCGCGCGATGCGCTCGCGGCCCACCGCGCGGTGAAACTCCACCGCCGCCGCCACGCTGGCCACGGCAGCCGCGCTGCGCGTGCCGTATTCGTGCCGCATGGCGTCGTTGGCGTAATGGAGCGTGCCGGGCAGGAACGGTAGCTCGCCCGAGTAGGCGCCGATGCAGACCGGCGCGACCTCATCGTTGCGCTCCTTGGCGATGAAGAGGAGGCCGGTCTCGTGCGGCGCGCCGAGCCACTTGTGGCCACTGGTCGCGAAGGAATCGCAGCCGAGGTCGCGCAGCCGGAACGGGAACATGCCGGCGGACTGCGCGCCGTCGATGTGGAACCAGAGGCCGTGCTCGCGGGCGATCTTCGCGATCTCCGCCGCCGGCAGCAGAATCCCCGTCGGCGCCGTGACGTGGCTGATTTGGATGACCTTGGTGCGCGGCGTGAGCAGGGCGCGCACGCGCTGCAGGTTGCCCTCCACGCTGGTGGGATCGGGGGTGAAGAGTTTTACCACCACCCCGCGTCGCTGGTGCTGGTTGTACCACGGGAAGGAACCGCCGGGGTGCGCGTGATCCTCAAAGATGACCTCGTCGCCCTCGCCGAGCGCGAGTCCTGCGGCGATGATCGAGTTGCCCTCGGTAGCGTTGCGGGTGAAGCAGATCTCCGTGGGCTCCACGGCAAAAAAATCCGCCACGGTGTGCCGCGCGGCATGAAAGGAATCGTGGCCAGTGTCAGAGATGACCTGATGGGCGAGCATCGTGGCGGTGAAGGTCTTGAGCACCGGATTGGCCGCGGGGCCGAGGCCGCCGGTGTTCATGTAATGCAGCGACGCTTCGAGCGGGTACTGCGCGCGCACCGCGCGCCAGTAGGCGGCGTCGCTCCCGGCGTCATAGGCGGGCAGGGCCGCTGGGGCAAAGTCCACGCGTTCGGCCAGCAGTTTAGGGAGGGCCAGCGTCCCGAGCGCACCCACGCCCAGGCTGCGGAGGAAGGACTTGCGATCGAGGTTCATAGGGCGGCGAAAGTGAGGGAGTGGTCAATTTCGAGGGCGGCGTTGGGCGCGATGATCAGGTCCTGGTCAAATTGCACCGGGAACGCCGCCAGCGGATAACCGTTGCGGCGCACGAACCAGTGCAGGGGGCCGGGGTTGTTTTCGAAGCGAATCATAACCCGTCTGAGCGTTTCGTCCAGCTGCCCGTGCCATTCCATCCAGCGCGCCGGCGCGCCGTGCACGGCCTCCAGGCCTTCGCGTCCGCCCTCGGAAATGATTTTGATCTTCGGGTCGAGATGGTCGTCGAGCAGCTCGCGGGCGCCGCGAAAGGCCAGGCCGGTGTAATGCGAGCCGGCCTTGCCCCCGGCCGAATGGGGATTGCCCAGCGCCAGCGCGCGCCCGCTGGTGTTCACGAGCTTCGCCTGCCAGTGGAGGATCCAGGACTGGGCCGCGAAATCGGCCGTGATCGTGAGGGTGCGTTCCTCGCGGAAAAGCCGCTCCTTCGCCGCGCGCCAATCCAGCGTGTGCGCGAGGACCGCAGTTTGCCCCGCCGCCTCGAGTTTCGTCCAGGCCGTGTGTTGCTGCACGCCGTGGTCGTCGCGCCATTGGTAGCCGTCGGCCGGCCGGCAGGTCGGCCCGCCCCAGAAATTAAAACCGCTCACATCCGTCAGCGTGAACGCCAGGCCGTGGTGCCACGGGTGGTCGTTCGGGCGGAAGTTGGTGAGCGTGTCGCCCGCGAGCGAGTTGAGCGGGTGGAAATAGGGCTTGGGCGACTCCTTGGCGTCCACCGCCGACACATACACGTAGCGGCACAGCAGCCGGTCGCCCGCAAAGAGCGAGACGGCCGAGCCGGTGTCGTGTTGCAGATGAAGTGAGCTCATGCGACCGCGAACGCCTCCTCGAATTTGCCGCCCGTGACGGTGCGCTCAGCGGCGCCGGGCGCGGCGACGGTGAGCTCGATTCCCGCCGGGGCGGAAACCGACAGGTGAAATTTTCCGCCGGCTACTTTCCACGCCACCTCGATGAGGCCGCGCGGCGTGCAGACGCTGCCGGCGGCGTGCGTCAGGCCGCAACGGTGCGGCGCGATGCGGGCCTTGGTGAAACCGGGCTCGGTCGCCGTGACGCCGAGGATTCTCTGCTGAAATTCGAGCACCGGGTGGGCGGCCCAGGCGTGACAGAGCGAACGCCAGTAGCTGTTTTCCTCGACGAAGGTCGAGAGGCCGTAGCCAACCGACTCGTGCCACGGGCCGAGATGCTTCGTGAGTTCATCGGCGCGCCCGGATTTCGCCAGGGCGGCGAAACCCGTGTGCAGCCAGAAGAAGGAACCCGGCGCGAGTTTCGGGTCGTTCGGGAAACGCCTCATGATGATCGCGCGTTCGCGTTCACCCGCGAAACCCGCGACAATCGCCCACGCGTTGCCGTATTGGCTGACCTCGGGGCCGCCGGGACGGTCGAAATAAAGGCCCTCGGACTCCGACCAGAAAAGCGCATGGGCCTTGCGCCGCAACTCGCCCGCCTCGCGGGTCAACGCATCCGCCTCGGCCGCGCTCCCGAACGAGCACACCAGCAGCGCCGCCTCATCAAGGGCGTTGATATATTGCGCGGAATGAATGCAGGTCGTGCCGGTGTCGGCCCCGGGCACGACGCCGCGCGGCCACCACGGGCACCAGTCGGTGATGTTCCAAAAGGGCAGCTTCGCCGGCAGGCCGTCGGCATCGGTGTGACGGCGATACCAGTCCAGCACGGCGCGGATCCCGGGAAGTAAATCCTGCACGGTCGCGCGGTCGCCGGTGCAGTAGAAGTAGTCCTTGATGTTCGTGATCCAGTGGATGCTCCACGCCGGGATAATCTGCACGAGCCGGGAGGGGAAACGCGCCTGCGTGAGCCCGTGGGAAAGCCGCGACCAGTCAAAATGATACAGCGCCTGGCGGCTCAGCCGGTAATCGCCCGTCGTGAGCATGCCGAGCTTCGACGTGATCATCGTGTCCCCGGCATACTGCATTTGCTCGTAATGCGGACAGTCCTCGAACGTCTCGTGCGAGCACATGCGCATCGTGTGCAGGCCCACCGTCCAGATCCGGTCGAGCGCGGGATCGGACGACTTGAACGTCGCCGCGACGCGATACGGATATGCCGTGAACCGGTGCGACACCGCGCGCAGCGTGAGTGGCGCGGCGCCGACCTTGATCTGCAGGCCGACGTAGCGGAACGCGCGCCAGTGCAGCGGCTCGAAGGCCTCGTCGCGACCGGACGGCTCCCAGATGTCGCCCCAGCCCGTCACCTCACCGCGGCGGTCAAAAGTCCAGCCGCGGCTCTCATCGGCGAAATGCGACGCGAGATTTGCGAGCGATTGCCGCTTGCCCAGCATCTTCGCCCCCGGCGTATCCCAGCGCAGCCGGAGCGCCTCGGAGTATCGCAGGCGGACCTCGCTGCCTGCCCCGCCGGACACTTCCAAGTGCGGAAACGCCGTCGTGAGAATCCGGGTATCGAGCACGAGGCTCACCGTGGTGTTCGCGGGCAGCGTCAGCGGCGTGCCCTGTTGCAGGAGCGCCTGCCACGGCGCCGGCACCGGCGCGCCGCCGGCGAGAAACGCCTCGGCGAATTTTTCCGGCGCGCCTTCCTCCAGCATCGGCACCATGCGCGGCATCAGGCCGTAGGGGCTGGCGGGATCGCGGCGGTTTTCAAAGCGCTCGGCCTTGAAAAGCAGATGCGCGGCCGGCCACGCCGAGTCGTCGAACTCCGGCGTGTTCCAGCCCGCGGGAATCAGGCTCGCGACGCGGTGTTCGAAGTAGCCGAGATAACCCTCGAAGGTCGTGTGCTCGTTTTGGAAACGATGGGCCTTGTCCACCGCGACTTTCCACGCCTCATCCGTGCGCAGGTCGGTGACCGCCTCACCGGTTCTACCCTGCAGCGCGCCTTCGAGGACAAAACCGCCGGTATAGGTCATCACCGAGCACGGCGGGCCGAGCAGGGCGGGCCGGTGCGCGACGCGCGACATGTCGAGCACGAGCGCCGCGAGGACGTTCCGCCCGCGGCGCAGGTGCGGCGCGAGGTCGAACGTCTCGTAGAAGTGATGGTTCACGTCGCCCTTCGCCGGGCCGCGGCCGAGGCAGGTGCCGTTGCAGAAAAACAGGTAGCGGCTGTCGCCCGAGACGTGGACGGTAAGCTGGACCGCGGCTGGGTCCGCGACGTCAAAGGTGCGCCGGAAGTAACGCACCTGATAGTGCGACGGCGTTGCGGCCTCGGGCGGAGGAGCGGAGTGCGAGCCTTCGGCGGACCAGATCCAGGAGGCGGAGTTGACGAAAGGGGCAGCGGGCACGGGCAGGTGGCGGGACACGGGGTTATCGCCGGAGAAAGACAAGGTCCGAGGCATAGGCGCCGTACAGGCCGCCATCGCGCCAGGTGAGGCCGAGGTCGTCGGAATAAAAGGTCCCCTCCTCAAACGTCGAGGCCCAGAGGCGGCCTTTCACATCGGGGTCAAAGGCGAGCACGAAGACGTTGGCCGATGGGAGTCCCGCGGTCCGGTCCGCCCAAGTGCGGCCGCCATCAGCCGAGACGCGCACGCCAACCGCCCAGCCGCCCACCGCCATTTGCGCCGCTTCGTGTGGCGAAAGCGCCGCCGCATAAAGATTGGCCATCGCCGTGCCCGGGTCCATCGCGGTCCAAGTCTGGCCATCGTCGCGCGAAAGCCAGGCGCCTCGGCCCTGTGTGCCGGCCAGCAGGAGCCTCGCCTCCGCCGCGCTTTGCGCGAGCCGCAGCACGCTCACCACGGGAAATGCGGCGCGCTGCCACGAATTCGCCTCGTCCGTCGAAACATAAACACCCTCCTCCGTGCCGAGCAGCACGCGTCCGGGGTGTGCGGTATCGGCGACGATGGTCTGGCAGTAGAGGCGGTCCAGCCCCTGCTGCGCGAGCTGCCACGTGGCGCCGGCGTCGCTGGACCGGAGAGGTCCCCAGGCGGTCGCGGCATAGACCCGGGCCGGGTTGGCCCGGTCGAAGGCGATGCTGCGCACGTCAGCCACTTCCCAGCCGGTGGCCTTGCGCCAGGTGCGGCCGCCATCCACCGTGCGCATGACACCGTCGGCGCTCGCAAGCAGCAGCACCCCCGGGTCCGCCGGATCCATGGCCATACTGGCCACACCGAGGATGCGCGGGCCAAAATGCGTCCACTGGCCTGCGGCGTCGCGGACGTAGAGGCCGGAGTCGAGCGGCGTGGAGGAGTTTTTCTGCGCCTTGGTCATCGCGACGGCGGCATAGAGCCGGCTCGGCGTCGGGGCCGGCGTCTGCGTCGGGGCCGGGGCCGGCGTGGCGCAGGCGCCCACGGCCAGCGTCAAAAGCAACGGAAAGATGGGACGAAGATTCATGGCTGGGCGGGAACGACCGACTGCTGGCTGAGGTTGTGCTTGAAATCGAGCAGCAGGCGCTCCGATCCGAAGGTGATCTCCAGTTTCTGGCTGCCGCGGGCCGCGTGGCCGAACGGGCTGTCGAAGAGCGGCCAGTTCGCAAAATCCACCGGCCGGCCGTTGACCGCCGGCGGAGCGCCATAGCGCGCGTGGAGCACGGTGCCATCAAGGGTCGTGAAGGTCGCCTCGGGCGAGCCCGCCGTGGAGTATTTCAGCGGCAGCGCGCGCACCGCGGACTTGAAGGCGTCAAAGGTTGCATAATCGCGGGCCGCCGCGACCTGCACGACGCAGCCGTTGCGCAGCGCGTCGCTCACATAGCAGCGGCTCCCCTCGCCCCACTTACTGAAGCCGGCCCCGATGAAACCCTTGGCATCGTTGGCGAGCAGGTGGGTCCAGTCGTTGGGCTTCCAGACCCCGGGGGCAAACGGCCGGTACGCGATGTAAACCGGGCCGCCCTGGGCAAAGATCCAGCCGGAGGAGTCCTCGACGGTGTTTTCCAGGTCGCGCGAGAAGAACGTGGTGATGTGGCTGAAGCGATTGCCCTCCGGCATGTCGTAGAGCGCGACCAGGGCCGCGCCCTGCTGGAACACCTGCTCGTAGGGGGAACCGCTGGGCAGCTTATCCTCGGAGTCGTAGTCAGCCTTGGAGCGCGCGATGAGGTTGGTGACCGTGTCCCAATCGGCCCCGAAGTACATCGTCCCCTCGAGGGGCGACGAATAAGGCTGCACGCTGAAGAAGGTGTTCGCCGCCTTGGCCGTGGGCAGGTCCGTGCGCCAGAGCAGGCTCCAGGTCTGCTGCTGGATCGGCTGCAACAGGCCGCCCTGAGTGGAACCGAGGATGAAGTCGCGGTCCACGTAGCTGTATTTATAGACGGGGACCGTACGCTTGTCCCCGATCACGAAGGAGTCTGGGCCGGCGTGGCGCATCCGCCAGCGCGTGCGCTTGAGTTCGCGCTCGACGTAGGGCTGGTCGCGGTCGCGGGCAATTCGCTCGAGGATCGGCGGAGGAGCATAACCGCTCAGCGCGAGCACCTGCATGATGCCGTTCGGCTGGCGTTCACCGAACCCGAAGAGATACCAGCCGAGCGCCTTCGACGGCGTCAGCCCCGGGGCCACGATCTGGCGCGGATACACCCGGCTGTGCGCCCCGCCGTAGTAACCGTCGAGCGCCTCGACCGCATAATCATAGAGCACGTAGTCGAGCAGCATGTGCGCCTTGTGCCGGAACGCCGCGTCCTCCGCCCAGCCCGACAGCAGGCAGAGGCCGACGACATATTCCTCCAAGTAGTTCGGGGAATCGTACTCGCCTTGGCCGAAGGAGGTCGTGACCTCCATCCAATGCTCCAGGTAGCTGCGGGCCTCGGCCATGTTTTCCGCGGAAGACCTCCCGTTGAACCATTGCTCCGGACCCGCCCCGGGGTTGGCCTGCCCCGCGAGATAGAGGCTGGAATAATAGAGGACCCAGTGGTTCTCCGTGTCGCCGCGGCTTGGCCAATAGGTCCGCCACAGCTCCGCGATGCGCGTCCGCGCCGCCTCGTCGAGGCCCCGCTCGCCCGCCATCATGACGGTGACCATGGGAAACATCCAAAACATGTTGCCATCGGGTTTCCCGGCCGTGATTTGCGCCAGGCGGGCGAGTGCCGCCTCCCGGTTCACGCCGCGCTGCAAACAGGCGGCAACATCATAATAGCCCCCCTTCGTGGGGTCGCCAGGAACGATCGCGGCGAGGGACGCTCCGAGGACCTCCTCGCGCCGCTCCTGAAAACGATCCGCGATCTCCGCGTTCGTCAGCGATCGCGGGCTGGCTGCTTGACTCCCCCCCATCGCACCCGGAAGCGCAGCCACGATGGCTAGCACGAAGAGCACGGACTGTCGCCAATTCACCAGTTTCAAAATCATAAATGGGTTGTGTCGAGCGAACGAGAAGGCTCAGGATGAATCCGCTTCATTCAGCATTTCAACCAGCATTTTCCCTGAAATTTCAATTTATGCCCCGCTCTAAAAAACACCCCACCCCCCGCCTCGTCCAATGCGCGACCACGTGGTCCATGATCGCCTGGCCCACCGCCAAGCGCGAGTGGTCGCTCGAGCGCAAGATGAAGGAAATCAAGGCCGCCGGTTTCGACGGCATCGCCGCCTACGCCAATCCCGAAGTGGGCGCCCTCGCGAGGAAGCTCGGCCTCAAACTCATGGGCGGATTTGACGGTCGCGACGCCAAGAAAGCCCGCCAGCAGATCATCGAGCAACGCGACAACGGCACGCGTTACATGAATGTGCAGCTTCTGGACCACGACACGGCCCCCGCGGTGGCCGCCAAGCTGGCGGTGCAGCTCATCAAGCTGTCCGACGAACTCGGCGTGGCGGTGCACATCGAGACCCACCGCGACACCGCCACGGAAACGCCGGAGAAATACGACGAGATCCAGAAGCTGTTTCAGAGGGCCACGGGCCGCCTGATGCCCACGACGTGGGATCACTCGCATTTCGCCGTTTCGAAGCATCTTTTGCCCGCGGTTTACTCCCAGAGGCTGCTCGTCTGGCCCAAGCTGATCCAGCTCTCACATCTGTTCCACCTTCGGCCGTTCAACAGCCAGCATTGCCAGATCCCGGTCACCAACGGGAAAGGCAAGCTCACGCCCGAGTTCAAGGACTACCTGGCCTTCGTGGAGGATCTTTTCACCCTCTGGCTCCAAGGCCCGGACCCCCGCGGCGAACTCTACGTCTGCCCGGAGCTCGGCATGAGCCACGGCTACCATGTCAGCACAGACCCGCATGCCTGGCCGGACGCCGTCAGAGCCCGCAAGGAATACGCCGGGGCCTGGCGAAGGGCCTTGGTTCGCGCCCAGAAAAAGTAATTTTCAGGCCGGTTCCATTGGTGGCAGGCCGCGAGAAGCGGCCTGAAAACCCTTGACGGAGGGCAATGATTTTCAGAATTGTTTCCTGAACTTTCACGGCGCACCCCCAGCCATGCTCATTGCCGATATTGCACTCCGGGCCAAGGTCTCCCCTGCCACGGTTTCTCGCGTAATTAATCAGCCGCATCTCGTTGCGCCGGACCGGCTCGCCCGGGTCCAAGCGGTCATGAGCGCGGTCAATTATGTCCCCACGCCCCTCCATCGGCGGCGTGGTCCCAAGTCACGCCTGGCCGTACCCAAGAAGATCGCCGTTTGGTTCGTAGGCGCAAAAAAGACCTCCAGCCAGAATTGGTTTCAGGACCAATTGCTCCAGATCCAGCCATCTAACGAGCGACAGCGCATCGAGTTAAGCGTAATGTTCACCGACAAACCGGATGAAGTGCCGCGCGCCTTGATCGAGCGCCAAGTGGATGGCGTCATCATCCAAGGCATGGAGCCCGCTGCGTCCAGCATGCAGAAAATCGCCGGGTTGCCGCACGTGTGGTTTATGACCCGCCGCACGGCCACGTTTCCGGGCGACTACGTCGAGCCCGATAATGACCTTAACGGCCGCTTCGCTGCCGATTTCCTGCACAGCCGCGGCCACAAAACCCTGGCGGTCATTTCCACGGATCCGGCCTACAGCGCGGTGGCCTGGCGGGTCAAATCGTTCGGTGAACGCGCGAAGGAGCTCGGCCTCACCGTGCACAACATTCTCGGCAAGGCGCGCCCGGGCACCAGTTACCTCGAAATCGCCCCGATGCACGAGGAGAGCGACTCCCTGGTCCGGCGCATGATGCAGACCTCCCCGCGCCCCACCGGCCTGTACATGCCCGTGGATCATTTCTGCGGCTCCCTCTTCCGTTCTATGCGGCAGGCCGGGCTGAAACCAGAACGGGATTTCGAGGCCGTGCTCGGGAACTACAATCCAATCATTTACCATAACCTCGACCACCTGCCGGCCGCGTTGAACATCAACCTCCCCACTTTGGTCCGAAAAGTGGTCGACCACCTCGTCTGGCGCATCGAGAATCCGACGGCCATCGGGCGCGTCGGCATCACCATCTCCCCCACCTTGGTGACCATGGGCCAGGCCAAGCAGTTGATCGCCTGAAAAATCAAAAAAGTCTCGCTTGCTAATGTCGGGGGGTTTCCATGCTCTTTACCTCGTTTTCACCCTCATTCCCCCTGAGCGGTTTACCCCACTCCACTCCCTCGTCCGGTACCCTCGCTTATCGCGTAACTCCTGACCCTCTCTCCGTCCCTTTCCCGACTTTTGAACCGGTTCACACCGGGTCAAAACCGGAAACTACAAACCACCCCATACAACGAATGAACTCAGTACTCAGCTACCAAAAGCACAGGGCCAGCAAATATCTGGTCTCCTGTTTGGCTGCGCTGGTCGCGGTTTCGGCTCCCTCCTTGCGAGCCCAGACCACCACCACCACGACCACCACGACCCCCGCGGCCGCCGCAGTGCCGGCGGACGAAGGCGTGCAGACCATGTCGAAATTCAATGTCAACAGCGAGAAGGACAACGGCTATCTGAAAACGAATGCCGCCACCGCCACTCGTATCGGCATGGAAGTCCAGCGCACCCCGCTGGCGATCGAAATCAAATCGGCCGAGTTCCTCGCCGACACGAACACCCAGAGCCTCACGGACATTCTGCGTTATTCGTCGTCCGGTTCGGGTGACAACTCGTTCCTGATGGCTCGTCCGGCCAACGGCGCTACGCCCGTGGGTAACTTCACGATGCGCGGTTTCCAGATCAACACGATGCTCCGCAACGGTGTGAAGCGTTATACCGCCTTCAATCTCGATGACACGGAACGCGTCGAGCTCATCAAGGGTCCGGCGGCCCTTTTCTTCGGTAATGGTGCACCCGGTGGCGTGATCAACTACATCACCAAGGTTCCCGTGTTTGCCCGCATTCCGACCACCGTGTCGTATGTGACCGGCACCGACCACAAGCGTAAGTACGTGATCGACAACAACACGTTCTTCTCCCCGAAGGCGGCCATGCGCGTCATCCTCGTTTCACAAAACGACGGTGGCGAGCGCCGGTTTGAATACTTGAAGAACGACAGCGCGGTCGGTTCGCTGACCATCGTGCCGTTCGAGAGTGGCAAGCTCCGCATCACGGCTCAGGCGGAATACACCAACCTGAAGTACAACTTCACCCGCGGCCAGGAATGGTATTTTCCCCAGGGCTGGTTTGACGCGTACTCGCAGTCGCTCAGCAATCCCGCCTCCACGGCCCTCATCTCCCTTGAGAATGGTGTCGCCAAGCAATCACCGACCTTCTTTGGGGCCAATGCGATCGGTAGCGCTGGCGCTGCCGCTCAGATGGCCGCACGGTATGCCGGTGTTGGCGCCCATGGCACGTGGGGTAACGACCTGCGCGCTGCCGCGAATGACTACACCCTGCCCAATTACACCCGCATCGAGAAGGGTGCCTACTACACGGATGCCAATGGCAACCGCGTCCACGACGAGGGCTTCAACTACGATGCCCGCGGCGCCTTCAACAAGGACGAGGTCCGCACGGTGGACGTCACGGTCGAGTTCTCCCCCTTCGATTGGGTGGACGGTCGCTACGTCATCACGAAGGACAACAATCGCTATGACTCCATCGAAGGTGGCTATCAGCCCTACGCTGATGGTCGTCGTTTCAGCTCCTTCGGCGGCGTCGGCGCTGGCAGCGCCGGCTACTACCTCGCTTCGACGGACCACCAGTTCGACTTGATCTTCAAGAAGGACTTCTGGGGTGTGAAGAACAAGGTACTCGTCGGCGGTACCTTCCGTGAGGCTCTCCAGCAGTACAACGCCGTGGCGTTCGTGTACTACGGCCTCATCCCTGGCGCCAACAACGCCACGGGTAATCCGGGCTACGTCTTCACCGGGGGCACGGCCACCCAGGGTGCGAACAGCATCCCGGTCAACCAGGTCATCCGCGACCGTTTTGGTGCCATCAAGAACGTCCAGCAGGTGTTTTCCGAATGGGATCCGGGCTTCGAGATCCAGCCGGACATCAAGCCCCTGTTCGCGATCGATCGCGCCCCGCTCGATGGTTACTACTACCAGGAGCAGGCCGGTTACGTGAACTACCAGGGTCAGTTGCTCGACGATCGTCTGACGATCCTCGCGGGCGTGCGTCGCGAAATGCACCGGGATAGCGGTCAGTATCTGACCAATAACTTCCCGTACTACTCGCCCCCGCCGTCGGCTTACTTCGACACGGTGCGGTACCCTGAGAACCAATACGGTTATAGCGCCTCTTACTCGGGCGACAATGCTGGTAACCACTCGCGTATTGCGGGTACTTCATGGATGGTCGGTCTCTCGTACCAGGTGAAGAAGGACATCAACGTCTACATCTCCTCGAGCAAGATCTACAACCGTAACGGTGCCACCAACGTGGGCGGCTATGCCGACCTCGTGGTTCCGCAGTGGTTCTCGGCGGTCCAGTCCTACCTCGGCTCCCTGCCCGGTGGCAATGCAGCCAATCCGTTCATCTACCGCGGCGCGACGATCAATAGCGTGGCCGACCTGACCAATGCCCTGCACGCCATTGGGGCCGACGTGCTGATCAAGCCAGAGACCGGTCGTAACACCGAAATCGGTGTGAAGACCTCCCTCTGGGACAACAAGCTCGTCAGCACGGTCTCGTTGTTTCACATGTTCCGCGTCAACCGCCGCGTGGATGACCCGGCCAGAGTGGCTTCCGAGCCGCTCAATGGCATCAACAACTACCAGTACTTCGGCGCACCCGGTGAGTTCATCAACCCGAATGGCTTCAACCTCTCCGGTGGCCGCCTGCTTCGCTATCGCACCGTTGGTCAGAAGGACGTCGTCGAGGGTGCTGACTTCGAAGTCACTTGGAGCCCGATCCGCAACTTCCAGTCCGTCATCAACGGCGCCTGGATCTGGAAGGCCAAGACCGACAACGCTCCGACCATCAACAAGCCGGGTTCCGCCGCGTACAACGCGTTGGACCTGACCACGGTGGCTGGCAATAACAGCAAGGTTAACTCGGACATCTACTACGGCTCGCGTCTCGAGAACGTGCCGAAGTACCGCTTCAACACGTTCAGCAAGTACACCATCACCGACGGTCTCTTCCACGGTCTGTCCGTGGGCCTCGGCACGCGCTACTCGTCCAAGACGGTAGTCTCGCGTTCGGTGGCGTGGAATCCGCTCAACGGCGGCTTCCAGGCCGGTGGTTACTTCGTGTTCGACGGCCTTGTCAGCTATCCTTGGGAAATCGACGGCTACAAGATCACCTCGACGATCAGCATCCAGAATGTCGGCGACAAGCTGTACTTCGATGGTGGCGTCGTGGCCTCGCCCGGTCGCCAGGTGTTCATCACGAACAAGCTGAGCTTCTAATCCAAGCCGCCTAACCAGCGCCTTACTTCAAAGGGCGGAGACGAAAGTCTCCGCCCTTTTTCTTTGCCCGGATCCGAGGGTCTGCGTGCAGTTCGTGGTTCGGTGGGTCGGGGTTTACCCCCGATTTCCGACGCTGATTATCGGGCGTAAACCCGACCCACATTTACCTCGATCGCAAATCCGTCACTATGCCGGCTTCCAGCAGTCCACTTTTGTTCGCCCTTCCCGCCGTTTCGCCCGTATCACCAGACGTGTCCTCCCCGGCCAAGTCCTCTTTCTGGCACCGCCGCATTCTCGGGCCGATCCGCGCGCAGCTCACCCACGGGGTCACGCCGGACAAGATCGCCCTGACCTTCGCCGTCGGCACCGCCTGCTCACTGCTGCCCTTCCTCGGCTTCACCTCGCTGCTCAATCTCGGCGTCGGCCTGTGGCTGCGCCTCAACCAGCCCATCCTGCAGACGCTCAACCAGATTCTCGGCCCCCTGCAGCTCGTGCTCATTCTCGTCTATGTGCGGATGGGTGAAAAAATCTGGGGCGCCGCGCCCGTGCCGCTTTCCGTTTCGACCTTGGTTCATTCCTTCAAGGAAAACCCGGGCGCCTTCCTGCAACGCTTTGGCTGGACCGGCGTGCACGCCGCCACCGCGTGGCTGCTCAGTGTGCCGCTGATTGTCGCCGGGCTCTACTATGGCCTGCGTCCGCTGATGCGGAGACTTTCCCGCGGGGCCGCCCGCTGACTGCTTTGTCCGTTGGGATTGGCCTGCGTCTTACTACCCATGGCCCGGTACTGGACACTGCCTGCCGCCCGGGCCATTCTGCGAGTCTCTCCTGCTTTTCCCAGCGCATGACTTCCGGCGAAAAATTCCTGGCCGCCCTCAAGGCGGAAAAACCCCTCCAAATCGCCGGCGTGATCAACGCCTACTCCGCGCTGCTCGCCGAGCGCGCCGGCTTCCAGGCGCTCTATCTCTCGGGCGCCGGCATCGCCAATCACTCCTATGGCCTCCCGGACACCGGCGAAACCGATCTCAATGAGGTCCTGACCGACGTCCACCGGATCGTTCGCCGGGTGGATCTCCCGCTCCTGGTGGACATCGATACCGGCTTGGGCAATCCCACGGTCGCCGTTCACTCCATCGCGGGCGCCGGGGCCGCCGCGGTGCATCTCGAAGATCAAATCCCGGCCAAACTGTGCGGTCACCTCCCCGGCAAACAGCTCGTCCCCACCGCCGAGATGGTCGTCCGCGTCCAAGCCGCCGTCAAAGGCCGACCCAAGGGGTTTGTCATCATGGCGCGGACCGACGCTGCGTCCGTCGAAGGGCTTCCCGCCGCCATCGCCCGCGCCCAAGCCTACGTCGCCGCCGGGGCCGACATGATTTTCGCCGAGGCGCTCACGTCGCTCGACGAGTATCGCCAGTTCACCTCCGTGGTTCACGTCCCCGTGCTCGCCAACCTCACGGAGTTTGGCCGGACCCCCTTGTTCACCCTCGACGAACTCCGCAGCGCCGGCATCGCCATGGCGCTCTACCCGCTCTCCGCATCTCGGGCCGCAGCTGCGGCATCGTTGGAGGTCTACTCCACCATCCGGAAGGAGGGCACGCAAAAGTCCGTGATCGGGAAAATGCAATCCCGCGCTGAGCTCTACGACATCCTGGGCTACCATCCAAAGTCCGATGCCAAACCCTGAAACTCACCCCGAAGAACACGGAGGTCGATCTTCCGAACCTCGGAGGATTGCCACAAAGAGGCCCAAAAATTTCCAAGCCTTCGGCTCGAATCCCCCGCGCGCTTATAAGCGCAATGGAGATTTTCCCGCAGCCCCTAAGCCCTTGTGCCTTTTTGCGGCAATCCTTCCGAGGGCTTGGGCTTCGTGGTCTTCGTGACCTTCGTGGTTAAATGACTCCGATGCCCGACCCCACTCCTCTCCCAGCCCCCCGCGCCAAGAAATCTGTCGCGCTCTCCGGGGTCATCGCGGGTAACACCGCGGTCTGCACCGTCGGTCACTCGGGCAATGACCTGCACTATCGCGGCTACGACATCGCCGACCTCGCGCGGGACGCCACGTTTGAGGAAGTCGCCCACCTCCTGATCCACGAGCGCCTGCCGAACGCCGCCGAGCTCGACGTCTATCGTACGAAGCTCATCCGGCTGCGCAGCTTGCCGGCTGCGCTCTGCACCGTACTGGAACAGATTCCGAAATACGCCCACCCCATGGATGTGCTTCGCACCGGCTGCTCAGCCCTCGGCGCGCTCGAGCCGGAGCTCCTCCCCGAATCCGGCGCGAGCTCCTCCTCCGCACCCGCCGCCCGGGAACTCGCCGACCGGCTTCTCGCGGTGTTTCCGTCGATGCTGCTCTACTGGCACCACTTCGTCACGAGCGGCACCCGCATTGCGGTCGAGACCGCCGACCCCTCCCTCGCCGCGCATTTTCTCAACCTGCTCCACCAGCGCACGCCGTCCCCCGCGCACGTCCGCGCCCTCGACCAGTCCCTTATTCTCTACGCCGAGCACGAGTTCAACGCCTCCACCTTCACGGCCCGCGTCATCACCGGCACAGGCACGGATTTTTATTCCGCCATCACCGGCGCCATCGGCGCCCTGCGCGGCGCGAAGCACGGTGGTGCCAACGAGGTCGCGCTGGAGATTCAGCAGCGCTACCGCACCCCCGACGACGCGGAGGCGGATCTGCGCGCGCGCCTCGCCCGCAAGGAAATCGTCATCGGCTTCGGCCACCCGGTTTACACGGTCGGCGACCCGCGCAATCCCATCATCAAGGACCTGGCCCGCCAGCTCTGCACCGCTTCGGGCAACGTGAACCTGTTCGCCATCGCCGAACGGATCGAGACGCTCCTCTGGAACGAAAAACGGATGTTTCCCAACCTCGATTGGTATAGCGCCGTCGTCTATTGCGAACTGGGTGTGCCCACTGCCATGTTCACGCCGCTGTTCGTCATCGCCCGCACCGCCGGCTGGGCCGCGCACATCGTGGAGCAGCGCATCGACGGCAAAATCATCCGCCCCGGCGCCAACTACACCGGCCCCGAAAACCGTCCTTTCATCCCCTCGGCCCAACGCCCCTGATTTTCACCACGAAGTTCACGAAGAGCACAAAGAACGGACATTTCCTTGGCTTGGACTTCGTGCCCTTCGTGTGCTTCGTGGTGAATTCCGATTCATGAGTTCGCCCATTTCCAACCTCCGTCCCGCGCCGGATAATCTCCTTACTGATCTCGCCGATTACGCGCTGAACCCGTCGATCCCGAGCGCCGAGGCTCTCGATACCGCCCGCTGGTGCCTCGCCGATACCCTCGCCTGCGGCATCACGGCCCTCGCCTATCCGGCCTGCACCAAACTCCTCGGCCCCGTCGTTCCCGGCACCACGATCCAGCACGGCGCACGCGTCCCGGGCACCGGCTACGAACTCGATCCCGTTCAAGCCGCCTTCAACCTCGGCACGATCGTCCGCTGGCTCGACTTCAACGACACCTGGCTCGCCGCCGAATGGGGCCACCCCTCTGACAACCTGGGTGCAATCCTCTCCGTCGCCGACTGGCTTTCCCGCCTGCAGGCCGCAGGCATCACCCCCGCCGCCTTCCATTCGCCCCTCGCCCCTCGCCCCTCGCCCCTCGCCATGCGCGACGTCCTCGTCGCGATGGTCAAGGCCCACGAGATCCAGGGCATCCTCGCCCTCGGTAATTCATTCAACCGCGTCGGACTCGACCACGTCCTCCTTGTGCGCGTCGCCTCCACCGCCGTCGTCACGGCCATGCTCGGCGGCTCGCGCGAACAGGTGACCAACGCCCTCTCCCAGGCCTGGCTCGATGGCTCGGCCCTCCGCACCTACCGTCACACGCCCAATACCGGCTCGCGCAAATCCTGGGCCGCGGGTGACGCCACCAGCCGGGCCGTACGCCTCGCCTTGCTTTCCCTGACCGGCGAGATGGGTTACCCGTCCGTCCTCACGGCCAAGACTTGGGGTTTCCAGGATGTCTCCTTCAAGGGCAAACCCGTCACCCTCGCCCGACCGCTCGGCAGCTATGTGATGGAAAACATCCTCTTCAAAATTTCCTTCCCCGCCGAGTTCCACGCCCAGACCGCGGTGGAATGCGCCGTCCAGCTCCACCCGCTCGTGCAGCACCGCCTCGGCGAAATCACCCGCATCGAGCTGACCACCCACGAGTCGGCCATCCGCATCATCGACAAAACCGGCCCGCTCCATAACCCCGCCGACCGCGACCATTGTCTCCAATACATGACCGCCATCGGCTTGATTTTCGGCAACCTCACCGCTGATCACTACGAGGACAAGGTCGCGGCCGATCCGCGCATCGATGCCCTCCGCGCCAAAATGACCGTCACGGAGGACCAGCAGTATTCGAAGGACTACCTCGACCCGGAGAAACGCTCGATCGCCAATGCCGTCGAAGTGTTCTTCTCGGGCGGCTCCTCCACCGCGAAAATCGCCGTGGAATACCCCATCGGCCACCGCCGCCGCCGCGCGGACGGTATTCCCCTCCTCCAACAAAAAGCCCGGGCCGCGTTTGCCGCGCACTTTGGGCCCGCCAAGGCGGGCTCACTGATGGAGCTCTTCACCGATCTCGCAAAGCTGGAGGCCTTGCCCGTGCATGGCTTCACTGCGCAGTTCGTGAAGCCGGATTTTACGCCACCACGACCTTGAGCTGCTCGTATTTCCGCTGCGCCCGTTCGCTGGCCAGCTGGAAGTCCCGTTCCCTTAGCAGCGCGGGTTAACCCGAGGAGCATGAGTTCTGGTTCGCGTAGGCCGCCTGCTCGCAGGCTCTTCCCCTCTGAGCGCGAGCAAGGCCCGCCAGATATCGGAACCCGGGTCGCCTGACCCGGGTCCCACCCATCAGACGCAAAAAACCGGCGCGGATTGTTCCGCGCCGGTTTCATTAAGATCAGGAATTTTCCTGGAGCTAACTCAATTCCAGTGGCCTTCGTAGAAACGGTAGGCGTTGCCTTCCATCTCCGTGTGCGGCGCGATCCAGCTCGAGCCCTTGTACGGGGGCAGTTCCCAGTGGCCGGCCATCCATTGATAGCGGCCTTCACGCCACGTCCAGTAGCCGGCGACCCACACGTAATCACCCGACGGACGCGCGAGCACGATTTCCTGCTGCAGCGCTGGCGGCGCTGAGGTCACAACAACCGTGTTTACCGCGGGATTTGGATTCGTAGTCGTGGTCGTGGTGTACGACGTGGCGCCCGAGGGCGACGTCGTGACGTAGGTCGGCGACTGTACGGTCGCCGGCGTGGTCTGCGTGGTCGTCACTTGGGTGGTCGTGGGCGACGGCGGCGGGGCGGAAACAACATGCGACTCTTGGGAAGAGCAGCCGGCAAAGAGGGCCAGAGCGCCGCAGAGGGCAAAAGCAGGCGCGAGGAAAGTCGCGCGGCTTGAAGGGGTGGGTGTATGGGTATTCATGCCCAGCACGCTGACCGGTAAACCGGTCTCCAGTTCGGCCCGGTAGCCCGAATAAGCAATACCCAGCACGGGGTCATCACCCCACCAGTTTCCTGATTTGCCAGCCGCCGCCGGCCCGGCTTGGTTGGTGGCTTACCAAATGTCACGCACTCTCGTCAAAGACGCCCTCAACGCCCCCGCGCCGATGGATGCCATCTTCCTCCAGGGCTGGGTCCGCACCCGCCGCGACGCCAAGGCCTTCTCCTTCATCGAGCTTAACGACGGCTCCTGCCTTAAAGGTATCCAGATCGTCGCCGATGCCGCCCTCCCCGACTACGCCCACATCGCCAAGGCCAACACCGGCGCCTCGCTCGAGGTGCGCGGCAAACTCGTCGAGTCAAAGGGCTCGGGCCAGAAATGGGAGGTCGTCGCCACCGGTTTCACCGTGCTCGGCGAGGCTGACGCCACGTACCCGCTTCAGAAAAAGGGCCACACGATGGAGTTCCTCCGCGAGATCGCCCATCTGCGTCCGCGCTCCAACCTCTTCGGCGCCGTCTTCCGCGTCCGCAGCCGGCTCGCTTACGCCGTGCACCAGTTTTTCCAGGAGCAGGGCTTTTTTTACGTCCACACACCGATCGTCACCGCCAGCGATGCCGAGGGCGCGGGCGACATGTTCCGCGTCACCACCCTCGACCTCGCCAATCCGCCCAAAACCGAGGACGGCGGGATCGACCACGCCAAGGACTTCTTCGGCAAGAAAACCTTCCTCACCGTCTCCGGCCAGCTCGAGGCCGAGATCTTCGCGTGCGCGCTAAGCAACGTGTACACCTTCGGTCCGACTTTCCGCGCCGAGAACTCCCACACCTCGCGCCATGCCTCCGAGTTCTGGATGATCGAGCCCGAGGTCGCTTTCTGTGACCTGAACGGCGACATGGACCTCGCCGAGGAATTCGTAAAATACCTCATCCGTGACATCCGCGCCCACTGCCCGGGCGACCTCGAGTTCTTTTCCAAGTTCGTGGACAAGGACCTGCTCCCGCGCCTCGACTTCGTGCTGGAAAAGCCGTTCAAGCGCTGCAGCTACACCGAGGCCGTCGAGATTCTCAACCAGAGCGGCAAGACTTGGGAGCATCCCGTCGCGTGGGGTGACAATCTCCAATCCGAGCACGAGCGCTTCCTCACCGAGGAGCACTTCAAGTGCCCGGTTACCGTTTATAACTACCCGCGCGCGATCAAGGCGTTCTACATGCGCCAGACCGACGGCTGCGCCGAGGGCCGCGAGACCGTCGCCGCGATGGACCTGCTCGTGCCCGGCATCGGTGAGATCATCGGAGGCAGCCAGCGCGAGGAACGCCTGGACAAACTCCGCGCCGGCATGGCACTGCACCACCTCGACGAGAAAAACTACTGGTGGTATCTCGACCTGCGCCGCTACGGCAGCGTGCCGCATGCGGGCTTCGGCCTCGGCTTCGAGCGCATGCTCATGTTCGTGACTGGCGTCGGCAACATTCGCGACGTCATCCCGTTCGCTCGTACACCGGGCACGGCCGAGTTCTGAGTTTCAATAAAAGGCGGGGGTCGCTGGACCCGCCACTCGTCCGCAAATCTTTCCCGCGGATTTCACGGATCAACGCGGATGAATACCCGCTATCCGCGTTCATCTGCGTAATCCGCGTAATCCGCGGCATGGTATTCATGAATCAACGCGGAGCGCATTCCCACCCTCCCACCTGAAGCGCGGTGAAGGGAACGCGCTCGACGTTTTGCACCGCCTCACAAAAAAAACGGCGCGGATTGCTCTGCGCCGTTTTTTTCTGCACCTGAACTTGGCACTGACCCCTCAGTGCCAAAATCCTATGATCGAATAAGTTTTTGCACTGCAGATTTTTGGCCCATGCGCGCGCCACTCGCGATCAGGGGACATGGCAGGCATGGCGGACAACGGCATGCCTCACAGACGCCTGATTCACCGGCCGGTTGCATCGGGAAGTGAGATTCCTCTTCGGTATCGATCACGACCAGCGAAAGGTGTGCGTTAAACCGGGTCCTTTCACCGTCCGCCGACCCGCCCGTGACGGTGGACGGCCCTGGTTACTTCGAAGCCAGCACCATGTTCGTGGCGCGGACCTTCGAGAAATTCAGCGCAACCTGCGCCTGCGTGCTGGCGGCCATTTTCAGGAGGGCGCGGGCCGCGAGATCGCGGCGCAGGGTCGTGTCGGACGAGGCGTAGGCCTGCGTGATCACACCGACGAAATTACGGGTCGTGACGAGATCCTTGTCTTGGTCGGGGTTGTTGACGCCCTGGGCGATCCAGCCGCCGCCGGACTTTGCCACCAGCGCATGCGCCACGCCGCGGCCGCCGCGATTCACATAAACCACCGACATACCCGCGCGGAGATCTGAGAAAGCACAGGGCGTGACGACGATCGCCGTGCCGCTGGCGTAAAGGGGCTGCATTGATTCACCGGCGCCGAGAAAAGCCTGCGCACCCACTACGTTCGCCGCCGCAGCTTCGGCCGAGCGGAGTTCCGCACCCTGCGACACCAGCACGGGCGCCGGCGCCAGCGCCACGATCATGTCGAGATCCCGCCCCACCGACAGCGAGCTGCAGCCACTGAAAACGAGCGCGCCAGCCGCCATCGCCAGAACGGCCCCAAATCGGATCAAGGAGGACCGGGAGTGGGAGGGAACGTGGGGATGGCCGTTTTGCATGCCCTCACTTTACGCTTTTCGTGGTTACCCCGGTATCCGTACCGGCCCTCGTTCTGCCTCAGGGGGGCCCGCTGGGTGCTTCTACTTATATCGGAGGGATAGATTGCTGACTCCCCCCAATGGGTTATCGTAAGTTTTTGATCTACCGAAGGATAAACACTTCCATAGCCGGGGTTTTTGGTCGATTAAAGTACGTCCTCTGACAGATTTCCCACTACCTCTTGCCGACCCCCCACGCGCCCGATGATCCAAGTACTCTACGTTGACGACGACCCGCAGATTTCTGGCGTGGTTGAGACGTACTTTTCCCGCAAGGCGCCGGAGTGTGTCCTGAAAATCGTGATTACCGGCCGGGCCTGCCTCGATCGCATGGCGCAGGGCGGGATCGATGTGCTGCTGCTGGACTTCGAGCTCCCGGATATCGATGGCCTCCATATCCTCAGCGAACTCGCCTCCCGGGGCGATACCACGCCGGTCGTCATGGTGAGCGGTCGGGGCCAGACCAAACTCGCCGTCCAAGCCCTGCGCGCCGGCGCCGTGGATTGCATCGACAAGACCAGCCCCCAATTCCTGGACCTGCCGGCCATCGTCCAGCACGTCTACGCGCGCCATCAGGAAAAATTTCCCCGCCCCCGCCCCTCGCCCAGCGCGGAAAAATACCACCTCTTGCTGATCGAGAGCTCGGCGACGCTGCGGAAAACCCTGGTGGATTTCTTCGGCCAACACGCTCCGCGCTTCACACTCGTCACCTTGCCCGCCCTCGACGGCCTCGAAGGCGCCCTCGCCAGCCGCGTGGTCTTCGACGCCATCGTCCTTGGGCCCAATCCCGGCCCGTCGGGGCCCCTCGATGCGCTGCGCAAAATTCACTCCCATTCCGCCGGCGCCCCTGTGCTCATCCTCGCGGCCCGCAATGACGGCGAGGCTGCCGTCGCCGCGTTCAAGCTCGGCGCGCAGGACTACATCCTGCAGACCGAGGGCTACCTTTCGGAGCTGGTGTTTTCCCTCAACAGTTTGCTGCGCCACGCTGACACCGACCGGCTCAATCAAAAACTCACCCGCGACCTCGCGGAGCTCAACCATTCCCTCGAGGCCCAGGTCGTCGCGCGCACCCAGGAGCTCTCGACCGAAGTGGGCGTGCGCCAAAAGGCCGAACGCCACGCGGCCGAGCACGCCGTGCGCCTGCAAATCCTTTCCAAACGACTCTTCAAGATCCAGGAGGACGAGCGCCGCGCCATCGCCCGCGAACTCCACGACCAGGTCGGCCAGATGCTCACCGGCCTCAAGTTTCAGCTCGAGGCCCTCGTCAAGGGCGCCGGCGCCGGTTCCACCGCCCCCGTCTCATCCCTGCAGGAGCAACTCGGCGAATCCCTCACGCTCGCCACTGAGCTCATGGCCCACGTGCGCGAACTCACCCAACAGTTCCGCCCGCGCATCCTCGACGACCTGGGCCTGCAGGCCGCCCTCGAATGGCATGCCCGCCTTTTCCAAAAACAAACCGGGCTCCATGCCACCGTGGAGGTCTCCCTGCCCCAGGAGCGCCTCCCGATCGAGCTCGAGATCGCCGTTTTCCGCATCGTGCAGGAGGCGCTGACCAACATCGCCCGCCACGCCGGTGTCACCGAGGCGTCGGTCACCGTGACGCACTCCCAGGACAACGGCACGGCGGACGGCGGCGCCAAACTCCTCGTGGACATCACGGACCGCGGCCACGGCTTCGACCTCGATGCCGCGCTGGCGTCCCGCAATTCCATCGGCCTGACCAGCCTGACCGAGCGCGTGACACTCGCCGGCGGCACCGTGGAGATTTTCTCGCGTCGCGGCCACGGCACGCGGATCCACGCCGAATTCCCGCTCGGCGTCGGCGCGGAGCCCAAGCCCGACCTCGCCCTGTCCCCGTCCCACGCCCGCCCATGAACACCATCGTACTCGCCGATGACCACGAGATCGTCCGCAAGGGCGTGCGGAGCGTCCTCGAGGCGGAAAACAAATTCACCGTGCTTGCCGAGGTGGCCGATGGCCTCGCCGCCGTCGCTGCGGTCGACCAACACAAGCCCGACCTCCTCTTCCTCGACCTCAGCCTGCCCCGGCTGCACGGCATCGAGGTGCTGCGCCAAGTGCGGAACGTGAGCCCCAAGACCCGGGTGCTGGTGCTCTCCATGCACAACGACGAACCCTACGTGATCGAGGCACTGCGCGGCGGGGCGATGGCCTACCTGCTCAAGGGCTCCGACACCGCCGAGATCGTGCACGCCGCCCGCGAGGTGCTGGCCAACCGCCGGTTCCTGAGCGCCCCGCTGTCCGACTGGGCCATCAGCGCCCTCGTCAGCAAGCCCGCCGAGGCGACCGATTCGCTCGCCACCCTGTCGCCCCGCGAGCGCGAGGTGCTGCAATACGCCGCCGAGGGCCTGAGCAACAGCGAGATTGCCGAGAAGCTTTTCCTGAGCCCGCGCACCACCGAGACGCACCGCACGAACCTCATGCGCAAGCTGAACCTGCAGTCGCAGACCGACCTCGTCCGCTTTGCCATCCGCAAGGGCCTGATCCAAGCGTGAGGATTTACCACGGATTACACCGCGGACCACAGATCAATCCTAAGACTGCCTTACGATTGATCCGTGTCTGGCCGTGTCATCCGTGGTGAAATGGATCGGAAAGTAGAAGGAGTTGTCCCCAACGCGTTGGCTTGGGGCTCAACGAGGAAAAGCGCGTTAGTGACAACGCACTCCCCTTAATCTCAATCCTCACTCCTTCGGCTCGGCCTTCTTCCGCCCACGGGTGGCCGGCTTCTTTTCCCCACCGTCCGCGTCGGGATACTTCGAAGCCTTGGCATTGAGCCAGAGCTCGTCCTTGGCGTTTTTGTTGAGCCAGAAGATTTCGCCCGCGTGCTCCACAAAGACCGGCTTCTCGCGCGTCTTCTCGGGCACCTTAAGCCCGGCTGCCACCAGCGCAGCCACAAAGTCTTCAGTCGATTTCCCGAGCTTTTCGGCCAGGCGATCGGTCTTCCCGGCCACCGCACCCGTCTTGGTTTCCTGCAGGAGCAGGCGGACCCCGGCAAACACGGAGCCCGGTGTCGGAATCGGTGACGCCGCCGAAAGCTCGGCGGACGCGGGCCTGCCCGCCGTAGGCTCGGCGGAGGCGGGAGCTGTATCCAGCGGCAGTTCCGCGCCTTTTGACGCGCCGTCGTCTGCCGGTTTTTCCCGGCCGTTGATCCACAGTCCGCCGCGCGAATCGAGATTGAGCCACCAGAGGTCCGGGCCGACTTCGATCGTCACCGGCTTGTCCGCCGCCGCTGCCGGTACCACCAGGCCCAGCGTCTTGAACGCCGCCACGAGGTCGGCTTCGCTGCAGCGAAGGGCGCGACAAAGGAAGGTCGCACTGCCCGAACCACCGGGTTCATGGCGGTTGCGGCGCATGTGCGGACGGATCCGCTCGAGCAACGCCGGCCCAGTGGGCAGCGGTGCACCTGACTTCGGCTTTTGATTTGGCTGGTCCGGCTTTCTCTGCGCCGGTGCTTCCGCCGAACCCTGATCAGCCGGAGCGGTTACGCCCGACGCGGGTTCCGCCGCCGCCGGTCCGGCGGCCTCGCTCGCCACGAGGGTACCCTTCACCACCCGGAACACCGGGCGCGGCTTTTCGCGCGTGTTGAGCCATAACTCGCCGCGGCGGTTGATGTTTACCCAGAAAAGATCGCCGTCGTATTCCACGTAGACCGGGTCGGCATTGTCGTCGGCCGGGATCTGCAGGCCGCACTCGACCAGCGCACCCTTCACGTCCTCCTCGGAGAGATCCCATTTCTTGGCGAGGTAATCGACGCCCACCGCCATGCCCGGCCCCCGCTGGTTGCGACGCATGTGCGGCTTGAGCGCGTCGAAGAAGGTCGGGAGCTCGTTCTCGGCGTTAAGCTGGTCCCACTCGTCCTTATCCTGCTCCGGCGCATCCGGGTCGGAGTCGCTCGAGGTGTCCACCGGCTTGCGGAAGCCGTCGTTCGGCGCGGACTTTTCCTCCAGGAAGCTGGGCGCCTTGTCCTCGGCTGACGGCGCATTCGGCGCGGCCGCCTGGAACTTCGCGGCAAACTCCGCCCGCAATTTCTCCGCCTCGGCCTTCGCGGCCGTGGCCACCGCATCCTCCAGCGACCAGTCGCGCTGCGTGGAGCGCCGCACCAGGCCGGTGAAGGCGAGCAGGTTGTCCGGCTGCGAATGGAAATGGACAATCTCCCATTCTTCGCGGCCGAGATCGTTCAGAAATTTTTCGAGCAGCGCAGGGGTGGCGAAGCCGCCCTTGCCGCTGGTGATGACCTTGTATTCCCAGAGTGACATAAAAATGGTGTGATGCGCCGGAGCCCAAGGCATCCCAAATGCCGGAACCCTTGCCGAGCCAAATCGCGCGTCCCTACCGCATCACCACCGTCAGGAAACGGTCGATGGCGTAGTCGGCCAGCTGGCCCCCGGGTCCGGCGGGATTGAAGTCAAAGCCGTGCGTGGCCCAGGGCAGCCGCAAATAATAATGCCGCACGTGCAGCTCCGCCAGCCGGGCGTCCAGCCGCTCGCTGTGCCGGTCCCACGACAGCGTGTCGAGTTGACCATGCACCAGCAGCGTCGGCGGCGAATCCGCCTGCGCCAGCGCCTGGCCGCTGGCCGACTCATACCGCTGCCTGTTCTGGTCCGTCGGCGGGCCGCCCAGATATTGCAGCATGAGCTTGGTTGAGTTGAGGGCGTCGTCCGGCCGCGAAACCGACCACACAAACGGCATGTCTTGCGGCGCATACAACGCGATCACTCCCCGGATGGCGGGATCATGGGCGCCATAACCCACCGCCGAGGCGACTTGTCCGCCCGCGGAACGGCCGAGCAGGACCAGCCGCGTCGGATCAATTCCGAGTTTCACCGCCTGCGCCTTGAGCCAGGCGATTGCCGCCAACACATCCTCGCGTTGCGCGGGCCAAATCGACTTCGGCGCCAGCCGGTAGCTGACCGCCGCGACGGCGTAACCCCGGCCCGCCCAGCGGGCATTCCACCCGGCCAGCTGGGTGCGGTCCCCGCCGTCCCAGCCGCCGCCGTGGATCACCACGATGCAGGGCGCACCCCGGCGGGGACCCGGGTCGGGAAATTTCTCGGTCGAGACCCGCGTGGGCGCATAAAAATCGAGCTTCAACTCCTGCCCGTCCGGCCGGGCAAACACCTCCGTCGTCATCACCGGCACCGGGATGCTGCCGCGGCTGAACAGCGCGCCAAAATCCATCACGGGCCGGTCCGGCGCGAAGCCGCCCAAGGCCGCGGACAACTCCTCCGGCAGGTTTTCTGCCATCCGCCGGGCGTTGTACACCGGTCGCAAAAAGGCCACGAAGGCGACCGCACACAGCCCCAGCGTCAGGGTCCGCGCATCGCCCGCCGGGCGGGTGCAATTGACCAGGGCCAGCCCCAGCGGCAGCAGCGCCAGCCAGTACCCGAATTCCCCGGCCACGATCGCCAGCTTCCAGCTCCACATGTAGTCGGGCGCACGCACCAGCGTTAGCAAGGAGACAGCGGCCAGCAAAAGGGCCAGCAGCGGAAAGACGAATTTCATTTCCCTGATTACGCGCCAACCTGGCCCCAAGGAGAATCAATTTCTTCGTGTCCTGCCCGCACTTCGTGGTTGAGTGGCGTCATGCGCCGCCTCGACCAGCTCCTTTCCAGCCTCGGCTACTGTTCCCGCCGCGAGGCGCGCGCTTGGGTGGCGCAAGGCCGGCTGTCGGTAAAAGGCGAGGTCGCCGACGATTTCAGCGCCAAGGCCCACCCCGCCGACGTGTGTGTGGATGGCGAACCGCTCGACCACCCCGAGGGCCTGCTGTTGCTGCTGCACAAACCCATCGGGCTGGTCTGCTCGCATGACGGACGCGAGGGCCCGGACATTTACTCGCTGATCCCCGAGCGCTGGCGCCACCGCAACCCACCCGTTACGAGCATCGGCCGGCTCGACAAGGACACCAGCGGCGTGCTGCTCCTCACCGATTTGTCGCCCCTCGTGCACCGGCTCACCTCGCCCAAACACAAGGTGCCTAAAATCTACCGCGCCACCCTCGACCGCGACCTCCCGCCCGGCCTCGCCGAACAGTTTGCCAGCGGCACCCTCCTTCTCGACGGCGAGGATGCCCCCTGCGCGCCCGCCAGCCTGACCGTGATTTCGCCCCGTGAGGGCGAACTGACCCTCACGGAAGGCCGCTACCACCAAGTCCGCCGGATGTTTGCCGCCACCGGCTCGACCGTCCTCACCCTGCACCGCGCGCGCTTCGGCCCGCTCGAGCTCGGCGACCTCCCCCCGGGCCAGTGGCGTGAACTGCCGCTGGACTGTTTCGGTGCATGAGCCGGGTTCGCATTTAACCGCGGGACACGAAGGGGCGCGAAGGCCGATCCCAAGCATCGGGAGGTTGGCCACAAAGAGGTACAAGGAGCTCGAAGCCTACGACCCTGTCTCCCGCGCGCCTATAGGCGCGCGGGAGATAATTGCCGGAGCCCCAAACTCTCTTTGTGCCTTTTTGTGGCGATCCTCCGAAGGCTCGACCTTCGCAAGACTTCGCACCCTTCGCGGTCAAATTGGATCATCCGATCGGCAATGGATTAAGGATTTCCCATCCCGGAGCATCCGTGCCATGCAGGCTTTCGCATGTACGACTTTCCCCTCACTAGCGCGCAAAAGGCCCACCTCCGCGGTCTCGGCCAGACCCTCGAGCCCGCCTTGAAACTAGGCAAGGGCGGCTTCACGCCCGAGTTTCAAGCCGAGCTCCAGAAATACCTGCGCACGCACGAGCTGGTGAAACTCCGCCTCCTCGGCACCGAGCGCGCCGAACGCGCCGTGCTGTGCGCCCAAATCGCCGATGAGGGCCGCTGCGTGTGGGTCGGCTCGGTCGGCCACACCGCTCTTTTCTACCGCCAGCATCCCGAACCCGCCCAGCGGAAGATCGAGTTGCCGGGTCCGCCTGCGGCCGAGTCTGAGTCTTGACCCGGCCACCGGGCGGGGATTTCCTCGGGTGTCGCTCCTTCATGGAGTCCTCTCAACCCTCAACCGCGCAACCCACCATGACTGTCCTTATCTCCAGTTTTTCCCGCCTGCCCCTGCCGGTTGCCCTGATTGCGCGCGTCTAACCGCGTCGTCCATTTCTCCCCGAAATTCAGGCCGCCCGCCCGGGCGGCCTTTTTAGTTTCCGGGACCTGGTCCCTTCGGCCCGCGCGTTTCGACTCAGCCTTTTGCCCTTATCGTCTTTTGATTCCCTCCTTCCTTTTTGCCTCCCATGGATCTCTCCTCCCTCGGCTGGGATGATTTCTTCGCGAATCATTTCACGCCGTTTGCCTCCTCTGATTTCGTCCCGGCGCGCGTCGCGCTCGAGCACAAGCACACCTGCGTGCTCTATTCCGCCGCCGGAGAATTCACCGCCACCTGCACCGGCCGTCTCCTGCACGAGTCCGCCGCGCGTACCGACCTGCCGGCCGTCGGCGACTGGGTCGTCGTGCGTCCGCGCCCCGGCGAGGCGCAGGCCGACATCCACGCCGTGCTGCCCCGCCGCACCAAATTCTCCCGCCGCGCCGCCGGCGACGAGGAGGTCGAACAAATCGTCGCCGCCAATATCGACACGGTCTTCCTTGTCACCGCCCTCGACGAGCACTTCAACCTCCGCCGCATCGAGCGCTACCTTGCCGTCGCCTGGGACAGCGGCGCCCAGCCAGTCGTCGTCCTCAACAAGGCCGACCTCCATCCCGAACCCGCCGCGGTGCACGCCGAGGTCGCGACCCTCGCCTCCGGCGCACCAGTCGTAACCGTCAGCGCCGCGCGCGACGCCGATCCCGCCACCGCTTTTGCCCCTTGGCTCGCGCCCGGCCGGACCGTCGCGCTGCTCGGCGCCTCCGGCGTCGGCAAATCCACCCTGATCAACCGCCTGCTGGGCACCGACCGCCAGCTCACCGGCGCGACCAGCGATACCCACGGCAAGGGCCGGCACACCACCACGCACCGCGAACTGATTGTCGCGCCGTCCGGCTCCATCGTTATCGACACCCCCGGCATGCGCGAACTGCAGCTCTGGGACCTCGGGGCGCCCACGCTCGACGAGACCTTCGCCGACATCGCCGCCCTCGCCACCCGCTGCCGCTTCAGCGACTGCAAACACGAGGCCGAGCCCGGTTGCGCCGTGCGAGCCGCGCTCACCGCCGGCTCGCTCGATCCGGACCGCTGGCAGAGTTTCCTCAAACTGAAGCGCGAGCAGGCCTACGCCGCCCGCAAAGCCAACCCGCAGCTCGCCCGCGCCGGCCGCGCCGCCTGGAAGAAGATCACCAAGGGCCAGCGCGTCCGCTCCCGCTATCAACCCGAGGATTGAGCCGGGCCGCGGTCCCGACGTCCCTGCAATATTGACGGTCCGCATGCGGACTGTCTTCGTCTGCTCCCATGTTCATCATCATTGGCGGGGACGGAAAGGAATACGGCCCGGTTTCCGCGGAGCAGGTGCGGACCTGGTTGGCGAGCGGGCGGGCGAATCTTCAGACCAAGGCCAAATATGCCGGCACCGAGGAATGGCACACGCTGGGCGATTACACGGAGTTTGTCGGGTCCGCCGACGTCCCACCCGCCGCGACTTATGTCGCGCCGGCCGAGGTGAAGGATGCCAAGGCGTTTGCCGATGATTTGATCGCGCGCGCCACGCCCCTCGATGTGTTCGGCTGCCTGGAACGCGCGATCAAACTGTGGACCAGTAATTTTTTCCCTTTGGTGGGCGTTACACTGCTCGTTCTGCTCGTGATCATGGTGACCAGCATCATCCCCTTCATCGGCATCTTAAGCCGGTTGCTCCTTACCGGCGTATTTTACGGCGGGCTGTATTACTATTACCTCGGGAAATACCGCCACGAACCCCGCACGGTAGGTGATGCGTTTGGCGGGTTCTCCATGGCCCTGGTGCCGCTCATGCTCGCGAACCTGATCACGGCGGCGATCACGGTGGGCGTGATGCTGCTCTGCTGCGCGCCGATGTTTGCGTTTATCATGCAAATTGCCGTCCAAGGCGCCCGGCATATGCAGGGGTTTCCGACGTTCAGCCCGCTCGTCATCATCGGTTTCCTGGTCGGACTCCTGGTCATGGTCTACCTGAGTGTTTCCTGGATCTTCACCTTCATGCTCGTGATCGACCAACGTCTGGGGCCTTGGACCGCAATGGAAGTCAGCCGCCGCGTGGTGACCAAGCAATGGTTCCGGGTGTTCTTCGTGATGTTCCTCGCGGGCATCATTACCCTGCTGGGCTTCCTCGGCCTGTTCATCGGCATCTTTTTTACCCTGCCCATCACGTTTGCGGCGGCGGTCTGTGCCTACGAGAGCCTCTGCCGCCCACCGCCGCGCGCCTGAGCGGGTAGAGAGCCAGGCCCTGAGGTGGGCCGTGCGCTCCGCGCGCGGCATCCGAGACCCCGCAGCCGCGTGCGGAACGCCCGGCCCACCTTACTTTACCTTCGCCAGCCGCGCCTCCAGCGCGGCTTCGCTTTTGATGGGCGAGGAACAGGCGCCGTTCGCGCAGAGGAACGCCACCGCATAATCCAGCTCCGGGTAAATGGCCTCGCCGCGCGGCGCCGGGCCCTCGCGCCGGTCCCACCACTCGATGAGCTTGCTCGCATCCGGCAACCGCAACGCCGCCGCAAACATCGCCTGCGCCGTGGGATCATCCTTGTGGCCCACGATCGCGACATGCACCGGATCCGTGCGCGCCTCGTCCTCGGCCAGCAGTAGACCGGAGACATAAAATCCGCGCCCTGCCGCCGTCGCGGGGGCCAGGATCCAGCGCAGCGCGGTGCCGGCCAGCATGCGAAATTCCTCCCGGCCCGTCGTCCGCGCCAACGCCACGGACCAGCGAATGAGGGCAACGTTCTCCTCGAACTGCGGCCGCGGCGCCGGAAAGGCTTTCACCGTCGTATCACTGCTCGCGAATCCTGCCTCCGTGCCGCGGGTAAAATGCTTCGCGATGTAATGTCCGGCGGCCGTGGCGTGTTCCAGCCACTCGCGGCCCTGCGTAAGTTGGTGCAGGGCGAGAAACGCGCGGCCCATCGCGAGCGTGTCGCCGAGATACGGTCCGGCCTTGTCCGTTTCGTCATGGCGGAAACCACCGTCCGGCAGCGCGCGATGCGCCATCACCCAGCGGGCTGCGCGCATGGCTTCATGGCGATAGGTGTCATCACCCGTGACGGCCGCGAGCTGGCAGAGCGCCACGATCACCCAGCCATTTTCCCGGGCATAAATGTGCCGGTCGATCCGCGGAATCCCGCGCGCCCGCCGCCCCGCGTCATCCAGCGCGTAATAATCTGCGCTGTGCTCTCCGGGCACGAGATCAGCGTCCTGGCTCGTGTACACCACCCCGTCCGGGCTCGTGAGGAATTTCCGCAGGTAGCCGTGGATCGCCACGGCGCTGGCGAGGTCGGCCGGATCATGCCATCGCGCATAGGCCTGCGCATAAATTCGCAGGTTCTCCGCCTGCATCTGCATGATCTTCTCGAAGTGCGGCTCGTTCCAGTCGCCGCCGGCGGAATATTGATAAACCCCACCCCAGACCGGGTCGATGAGCTTGCGCTGAAGCCGCAGCGTGTCGCGCGCCTGCTGTGCCGCCGGCGGATCCGCGGGCGAAAGGTGCAGGGCCAGCTCCACGCTGTCCCAATCGAGATATTTATGGCTGAAGCCCCAACCGCCCGCCTTGGTATCGTAACCTTCCGTCCATTTTTGCACCAGCTCCGCCCGTCGCGCGTCGCCCAGCTCGGTGGCGGTGGCCGCCGTCACAATTTTTTCCGGCCGCACCGACGGCCCCGGCGTGGGATCAGTAATGACGGCCTGCAGCAGTGCGATCATGCCCTTGGGCGGAATATAGCCCTGGCGCTTCACCAGTTCATTGCCATCCGGCGCGAAGATGACCGTGGCTGGCCAGCCGTAGTCTTCGTAACGATTCGAGATATCCGGCCGCGAATCCTGGTCCACGCGGACCGCGAGATAGCGCGATTGCATGAGCTTCACCACCGTCGGGTCGGGATAAGTGACCTCCGCCATCACATGGCACCAGTGGCACCACACCGCCTCGAGATCGAGGAGGACGAATTTGTTCTCCCGCTTGGCCTGGGCGAAGATTTCCGGTGACCACTCATGCCAGACAACCTCCTCGGGTGCCTTCTCCGCGGAGTGGAGCGGCGCCGCGACTCCCAGCAACACCAACACGGCGGACAGCAGCAAACGGGACGTGGGGTTCATAGGAATGGCTACGCGGCGGCGCCCCGGTTGGACGCCGGTATTTCAGAGGCCAAACCGTTTCAAACCTTTCCCGCGGATTTTCCGGATAGGCGCGGATGAATACCCGATATCCGCGTCAGTCCGCGTGATCCCCGGAAACGTATACCCGGATTCAGGCGCCTATACTCCTCCGCGTGGCTTACTTGTCCGTTGGCGCCTGCTTGCCGAGCAGGGCATCGAGCGAGAGTTTGCCCGGGCCGAAGATAAAGATGATCACCGCCGCGAAGAGAAAGAGGAACGGGTCGGCTCCGAGGAACTTGTCGGGGTCGGAGAAGAACGCATGCAGCGCCGGCTGCTCCGACGTGAGGTACGCGACCATCATCACACCGATCAGCGGCAGCGGCACCACGCGGCCACCGAGGCCAACCAGGAACAGCAGGCCGAAAACCAATTCGGTCGTTCCCGCCATGATGGCGTTCAGCTTCGGCGCAGGAATATGCAGGCTCTCAAAAAAGCCCGATGTCCGGTCCAGGTTCAACAACTTGCCCTTGCCCGTCAGGAAAAACTGCCAGCCCCAGTAGAGCCGGATAACGAGCAGGAAAATCGGGCGCAATATCCCGGCGATCGTTGCGAGGACGTGGGTCAGTTTTTGATACATGGGGAAGGGGCAGGATCAGGTTGACGGGACCAAAATGAGAGCGCGGACGCCGGGACCTTATTCCCGGCGGCAGAGCCAGCCCAGCGTGGTCCAGAGCGCAAACCAGTCCTGCACCTGCTCCGCGGTCACGCCGCGCCCGGCCGCAGCAACAGCGCGGTTAAGCGTCTGGCCGTCCCGCAACGCCGTCAGGATTTTGAAGGCCGGGAGCTCCAGTCGCTTGTAATATAGCCGGTTGTCCACGCGATGCACGGCCACCCAGACGCGTTCGCGGCGCGGCAGCGGCACCCGGCGGAGCCGGGCCTCGGAGTGTTCCGCCGCCGTGGCGTTGCTCGCTTCGGCGCGGAGCGCGTCGCGGCGTTTGACGGCCAGGACGTAATTGTCCACCGGATGCTCCAGCGCGAGCAGCCTGACATAAGGCTGCAGGCCCAGCTTTAGCCGGGCGGGACTTGTCCGGGCAAAATCCGCGGGCGCGATGACGGGGTGCGAGGCCTCGTCAAAGGCCATGGTTTGCGCCCATTCAAAGCGGGCGATCTCACGGGCCAGCGCGGTGCGCGGGGCGGTCCAGCGCGGCTGGGTCCGGATGAACTCTTCCAGCCGCGAGCAGAGATTGCGCAGCGTGAAGGAACGCGACGGGTTCTTGGTGAGATAAGCCGTGGCGAGCGTGGAAAATTGCTTCTCGCCCAGCGCGGCCCGCAGGCCGGGCGCGTCCTCGTAGAAACTGTCGATGATCCGAAACCAATACATCCGGTTGTAAATCTGCAGCCGCTCAAAAGCCGTCAGCCGGTCGTTGGGCTTCACGAACCCCTCCACGACTTCCGCCGTCGACCGGCCGTCGCTCCACACCTTTTGCATCAGATGGCCGGGCGCGAGCGGACGTGTTACCGCGTCCTTCATCAGGCGCTGGAACTCCCGGAGCGCCCGGGTCGAATCAAGCCGCGCGGGTGCGACGGGCGGGCGTTTTCTTTTGGGCAGTTTGCGCATCGGCAATGAATTCATTGGCCTTGAGAGCCTCGTCATGCACCTCGTTGAACGACGGGATGCGGTCGTCCCATTCGAGCAGCGTGGCGGTCACGCCGCAGAGCCGCGTGGCGTGGGCGTAGAGCTTCCACACCGGGTCAAGCACCGGATGGTCGTGCGTATCGAGGATGTATTTCTCGAACTGGGTGTGCCCGGCGATGTGCATCTGGCCCACGCGGTGGTGGGGCACGCCGTTGAGGTAGTCGTAGGGGTTGAAACTGTGGTTCTGCGACGAGACGTAGATGTTGTTCACATCGAGGAGAATTCCGCAGTCGGCACGCTCGACGACCTCGGTGAGAAATTCCCATTCGGTCATGTCGGAGACATGAAATTCGGCATAGCTGCTGACATTCTCGACGCAGATCGGCACCTCGAGGAAATCGCGCACCTGGCGGATTTTTTCGGCGGTGCGCTTGGCTGCGGCCACCGTGTACGGCATCGGCAGCAGGTCATGTGTGTACGTGCCGTCCACGCTGCCCCAGCAAAGATGATCCGAGAGCCAGGGCGTCTGGGTGCGTTTCACCAGCGCCTTGAGCCGCTTGAGATGCTCGCGGTCGGGTTTGTCCGCCGAGCCAAAATACATGGAGACGCCGTGCTGGACGACCCGGTACTGCTCGAGAATCTGATCAAGAATCTGCAGCGGGCGGCCGCCCCCGCACATGAAGTTCTCCGAGATGATCTCAAACCAGTCCACGACCGGCTTTTGCTCGAGAATGTGGGTGTAGTGCGGCACCCGCAGGCCAATGCCGATCCCGTAATCGGTGCGGCCGTTAAAGGCGTTGGCGGGCATGGGATAAAATTAAAGGGGAATAGATTGCGCCGCGAGCGAAGAAAAAAAACGCGGCCGACGACATTCGCCGGCCGCGTCGAGGAAAGCTTACGCGAGCTGGTCAGCCAGCATTACATGGAGCCGCAGCCGCCCTTGCCCTTGCAGTCATTCTTGCCCTTGCAGTCATGATCCGCGGACTTGCAGCCGCCCTTGCCCTTGCAGTCATTCATGCCCTTGCAGGATTCGGCGCTCTTGCAGCCGCCCTTGCCTTTGCAGTCATTCTTGCCCTTGCAGTCATGGTCCGCGGTCTTGCAGCCACCCTGGCCTTTACACGCGTTCATGCCCTTGCAGGAGCTCTTGTCTTTGGCGTGGTCGGAGGTCGACGTGCCGGCGTCGGTGGCCGCGTGAGCACGCACCGCGAGGGAACCGGAATACAGACCGGCCATGGCGGCGGCCGTGATGATCAGACGGGTTGATTTATTCATATCGTAACTGAGTTTTGGGTTGTTTGACCTGACTAAGTGACGGCCAGTAGGCCGGCTCAGCATGGTCATTATGGGAGTAGCTACGTTCCGAGTTATTCCCGGGATTCAATTTTCGCGCAACGGGATTGTGGCCCAAGGATCCCCCGCGCCACCTAAATGTAACTTAATGGCAACCCTCCGACCGTCCACCGCTCACACCACGCGATCCGTCAGCGCCCCACCGTGCTCGAACGCCGCGAGGTTCGCCAGAAAGTGCTTCACGATCGCCTCATCCTGGTCGAATCGCCCACCCGCCGTGTGTGGCGTGATGTAACACCGCGGCGCCGTCCACAGCGCGTGCCCCGGCGGCAGCGGCTCGGGATCAAATACATCCAGGTACGCCGCGCCGAGCCGTCCCGAGTTCAGCACTTCGAGCAGCGCCGCCTGGTCCACCGTCGTCCCGCGGCCCACGTTGTAGAATTTCGCGCCCGGCTTGAAACACGCGAGCCGGCGGGCGTTCACGTAGTTCAACGTGCCCGCATTGTCCGGCAGGATGTTCACCACGTGGTCGGCCTGCGGCAGGATCGCGCTGATCTTCTCCTCCGGGATGATGTGTACCCCCGCCTCGCTGCGGACCGAGCGGCGCACCGCATAAATCTTCATGCCGAACGGCGCCAGCAGCTCCGTCAGCCGCCGGCCAATGGCACCGTAACCGAGCAGCACCACCGTCTGGCCCGTGAGCAGGCACGAGTGATAACGCCGCTCCTCATAGTGCCAGGAATGATCTGTCAGTTGGTCGCGATGCGAGGGCATGAGGTTGCGGCCCAGCGCCAGCATCATCGCCAACACGTGCTGCGCGCAGGGGTCGGCAAAGACCCCCGACGCATTCGTGAAAGCCGCGCCCCGCGCCCGGAAGGCTTCGCGAAACTCCGGGGTGTCGTAACGCGTGTAACCTGCCGACGTCACCTCGACCCAGCGCAGTTTCGGGAAACGCAGGCATTCCGCCGCGTCGGGCTGCCCGAACGCGATGTCCGCCTTGGCCAGTTCCGGGTCCGCCGCGCCCGCCGTCAGCACATTGGCCGAGGCCTGGCTCGAGAAAATCAGCCGGTGGCCGCGCGTGCCCTCGGTCAGTTGCCGCACTTCGGCCTCGTTGAACTTTGCATTGCACCAGATCGTCAGGCTCATGGGGAAACCGGGTTCGCGGGACTGCGCAGCACCGCCAGGCGCGCGTTGAGATCCGTCAGTAATTCCGTGTGCTCCCGCGCCTCGGCGTCGTCCGTGTGCACCAATCCGCGCGCAAACGGCGGCTGCTCACCCATGCCATCCCGCCAGTGGCTCCACGCGTACCCCACCACCGCCGGGTGCCGCGACGCCCGCTCCAGCACCGTGCGCCCGCGCCGCAACATCCGCTCGACCGCCGTCAGGCCCCGGGCCCGCCGCGCGCCCGGGGCGCCGAAAAACCGCGGATTCACCCAGCTGAAATCACCCGCGAGCACCGGCCCCGCCGGGACCAGCGCTATGTCATCGAGGTCAATCCAGGGCACGTCCACTGCCGGGAACGCGCACTGCGCGAGCACCGCCGCACCCGCCCGCTCGCCAAACCGGCAGCCCAACACCAGGTGATGCGGGTCGTGCGCCCGGATCGCGGCCGACGTCAGCGCAAAATACCGCCGGGCAAATTCCTGCGACCAGCGCGCATCGTCGCGCTGGTACCCGCGGGTCGCGATCCCCTGCTCCACCCGCGTCAGCTCGCGCACGACTTCCTTGTTCTTGATCACGGGGAGTCCCCACGACTTCGCCAGCGCTTCCAGCTTGCCGCCGTGCAGCGCCAACGCGAATTCCCACGCCGCATGATACGCCGCCAACCCCGGCTCCAGGCTCAGGCAGATTTGCAGCAGCGTCGGTCCGGCGTGGAGGCCCGGCTGCGCCCAGCCCAGATTGTCGTCGGTCACCCAGCCCACGAGCTCCCGCCGTTCACACCACGGCAAACAAATCTCGCCCGCCCGGATCGCCGCGGCCCTCGGCCACTCGGGATCGAAGACATCCGGCAACCGCGCCCCCGCCATATAAATCAACGCGCCGGCCGAACAAAAATCCACCGTCCCCACCCACGGCAGCCCTTCTTCGCGCAAGGTCGCATCCGATCCTGCACCCAACGCGTTGAACCCCCAAGCCCGCAGCCGCGCCGCCGGGTCGTGCGACGAGTCGTCCGCCCCGTGCACCTCGTTGACTCCCCGCAGAAAAAACGGCCGGCCTTCCACATCCAGCAGCCACCAACGGCCCGTCGGCGTCTGGCCTACCCGGAAATACCCTGCCGTGCCCCGCCCGCTACCGGGTCGGAGTTCCAGATCCTGCGGGGCCTCGCTGGTTTGCGCCATCGCCGCGAGGCTGGCACCCGGCCCCGCAAATGCAAAGCGCGATTGCCGCGCGGCAGCGGATGGGTTTGCGTCACCGGTCATGACCCCGGAGCGCTTCGCTGCCCTCACCACCCGCTTTGCCCAGTTGTGCATCGGCGTCGTCGGCGATTTCTCCCTCGACCGCTACTTCGACATCGATCCCGCCCGGGCCGAGACGTCCCTCGAAACCCGTCTGCCCGTCCACAATGTCTCCCGCGTGCGCTGCTCACCCGGCGCCGCCGGGAACATCGTCCAAAACCTCGGGGCCCTCGGCGCCCGCCAGCTGTGGCCCGTCGGTTTCTGCGGCGAGGATGGCGAGGGCTTCGAACTCCTTCGCGCCCTCCGCGCCATTCCGGGCGTGTCCTTGGATAATTTCCTGCGCACGCCGGACCGCCGCACGTTCACCTATACCAAACCTCTCCTCCATTCGCCGTCCCAAGCGCCGGTGGAGCTTTCCCGCCTCGACATCAAGAACTGGTCCCCCACGCCCGCCGACGTGGAGGGTGAACTTTGTTCCGCCCTCGAGGATCTCGGTCCGCAATTCGACGCGCTCATCGTCATGGACCAGGCCGGCGTCCCCGGCTGCGGCGTGATCACCCCCGCCATCTTGAAAACCGTGCGCGAACTCACGCTCGCCCACCCGCGCCTCGTGGTCGTCGCCGACAGCCGCCACGGACTCGGTTCATTTCCCCCGCTCGTCTTCAAGATGAACGCCGCCGAGTTCACCGTCCTCACTTCCCCGGCTAAGACCACACGTCACGCCATAGGTGACGTTGATCACACAGCCGCGGATCTCCCGCTCGCGGAAATCATGGCGGGGGCCGACCGGCTCGCCGCCGCGAGTAAGCGGGCCGTCTTCATCACGCTCGCAGAGCGGGGGATCATCGGCGCCGCACCGGGGGAACCCGCTGTCCATGTCCCCGCCCTACCCGTGCGGGGCGAAATCGACATTGTCGGCGCCGGCGACGCCGTGACCGCCGCCCTGACGCTCTCGCTCGCCGCCAGCGCCACGCTCGCCGAGGCCATGCAACTCGCCCAAGCCGCTGCCTCCCTTGTCATCCACCAACTCGGCACCACCGGCGCAGCGCGCTCGCCCGAGCTTCGAAAGCTGTTGTTCCCATGAGCACTGCTGCGCTGCCGGTCACCCTCACCCCGCCGGTCCACCGCGTGTGCCCGGGCAGCAAGCCCGCGTTGCTCGTCGCGGAATTCCGCGGCACCGGCGACATCGCCATCCTCATCCCCTTCCTGCGCGCGGCCCTGACGCGGTACGACGTCACGCTCCTCGCCGTCCCCAACGCCGCCGGTCTGCTCCAGCGCTTCGCCCCCGAGGTCGAATTGATTACGTGCGCCGCCCCGTGGGCGCTATTCTCCGGCAGCGCCAACCTGCCCCGCTGGCCGTGGCGCACGCTCGGACACATCTTGCGCGAACTCCGCTCCCGCCGCTTCGCCACCGCCGTCTCGATCTGGCCGCTCGCGTCGGATCATTTTTTCCTCCGCCTCGCGCGACCCGGCCGTCTGCTCGGCTACGGGCGGAAAGGCGCCGGCTGGCTGCTCGATGAAAACCTCGCGGATGGCACCCATGTCCACCGACCTGAGGCTTGGCGGCGACTGGCCACGAAACTCAACCTCCCAGCCATCACCGCCGCTGCGCCCCGGCTGAAGCCTCCCGCCTCATCCCGCCGCATCGTGCTGCATTCTGGCGCGTCGCAGCCGCTCCGCGTCTGGCCGCTCGAGCGTTACGCCCAACTCCTCCGCCGGCTGCGCGCGCAGGGCTGGGAGACCGTCGTGCTCTGCGATCGGGACCAGCTGGACGCCTGGCGCGCCCTCGGCGAGCCGCTCGCCCACAACGCCGGCAGCATGGACGAACTTGTCGACACGATCGCGGGCGGCGCCGTTTTTCTCGGCAACGACTCCGGCCCCGGCCATATCGCCGCGCTGTGCGGTGTGCCCACGTTCACCATTTTCGGCCCACAAATTCCCGAACTGTTTGCGCCGGCCCATCCCCAAGCCGCATGGATCGAAGGCCGGCCCTGCCCCTACAAGCCCTGCTACGACCACTGCCACTACGCCGAACCGTTCTGCCTGACGGGCCTCGAGGTGGAGGCGGTGTGGCCGAAGCTCGAGGCTTGGGTGAAAACAATGACTCAATCAATTTCTACAGGAGTTAACGGAGGAAACTGAGAGGATTTCCGATCAAGCTCCGTTCTCTCCGTTCCTTCCTGTTAAAAAATCCTGCTTCGTCTCCTCCCCATGCTGAAAAACAAAACCGCCGTCATCACCGGCTCCACCAGCGGGATCGGCTTGGGTATCGCCCGCGCCATGGCGCAGGCCGGCGCCAATGTGATGCTCAACGGCTTTGGCGACGGCGCCGCCATCGAAAAACTCCGCAGCGAACTCGCTGCGGCCACCGGCGTCCGCGTGCTCCATCATCCGGCCGATGTCAGCAAGGCTGACGAGGTCGACGCCATGATCGCAGCAACGGAACAGGCCTGCGGCAGCGTAGACATCCTGGTCAACAACGCGGGTTTCCAATACGTCTCGCCCGTGGAGGATTTCCCCGTGGAGCGCTGGGCCGCGGTCCAGGCGGTCATCCTCAACTCGAGTTTTTACGCGATCCGCGCCGCGTTGCCCGGCATGAAGCGCCGGAACTGGGGCCGCATCATCAACCTCGCCTCGGCCCACGGTCTCGTCGCCTCGCCGTTCAAATCCGCCTACGTCGCCGCCAAGCACGGCCAGGTCGGCCTGACCAAGTCCGTCGCGCTCGAAGTCGCCGAGACCGGCATTACGTGCAACGCGGTCTGCCCCGGCTATGTCCTGACGCCCCTCGTGGAGGGCCAGATCGAGAGCCAGACCAAGGCCCACCACCTGCCGCGTGAACGCGTGATCAAGGAAGTCATCCTCGCCGCCCAGCCCTCAAAACGCTTCGTGGAAATCGACGACATCGCCGCGCTTGTGGTTTTCCTTTGCAGCGACTCCGCCCAATCCATCACCGGCACCGCCATCCCCATCGACGGCGGCTGGACCGCGCGGTGAGGAGTATGTTTACCATGAAGGGCACGAGCGCCACGAGGGCCAAACCATTCGGAATTTTTAACCACGGATCACACGAATACTCACGGATCAATCCTGAGTCCGGATTTTCGTGGGTTTGATTCGGATCCGTGTCCCTCCGTGTGATCCGTGGTTAAAAGTCGGGGGGTATGCTTTTTTCAGTTTCTCGGGGTTTTCGTGTTGAATCTCGGTCAGATCCGTTACTCACCACAGCCCGAGGTTGACCCGCGTCACCTCGATCGCCTGGTCGGTGTCGTTGCGCAGCTCGAGCATATTCGCCCCCGCCTGCAGTCGCGCGGAATCGAAGCGGTAGAAATGTGACCAGTCGCGCGTCGGGCGGTGGCTCCCGATGTTGGAGAAATTATTCGAGGGCGGGATAAACTCCGCGAACAGCTCCGTGGGGTGGATCGTGGGGACGAGTTCCACCGCGTGGCCGTTCAGCGAGACCGCCAGCGGCGCGTCCGCCACGATCAGCAGCCGCGCACGCCACGCCGGCAGCGCCGGGCCCGGCACCGGCAAGGGCAGCGTCACCGCGCTGTGCGCCGGCACCGACACCGGCAACACCGCCGGCTGGTCCATCTCCTTGCGGTATTTATTCACCGGCAGGGAAAAGAGCAGTGGCTGGCGTGCCGCCGTCGCCGGCGACTCGAGCCCCGCCAGCCAGTCATAGGGCACCGTCCCGAACTGGTAGCGCACCACGAAGTTGAACAGGCTGATCCCGTCCGCGCCGGAGTCATACAGGCCGGTCGCATACGCACGGAGCGACTCAGGGCAGTGGAACTGCCAGCCATGCTCGATTTCCACCGAGGCATAAATTGGCATCGCCGGCCCGAACTTCGCGCGAAATTCGCTGATCGGCATCGTGTAGTCCGAATCGAGGAACTCGGACACCACCACAAAATCGACCAGCCCACGCTTCACCCAATCTTCGACGTCGAGGCCGAGCACCCGGCAGCCGCGCAGCGAGCTCGGCACGCGCACCGCGAGCTTCAGCCCATGCGCGCTCGTCAGTGCGCGCGTTTGCTCGACGATCCGCGTGAGCACCGCCCGCTTCGCCCACACTTCGTCGCCGACCCCAGAAAGATGCCGCGGAAAACGCATCCAGTCCATCTGCAGCCCGTCCATCACCGGCGCATATTTCTCCACCACTTCCTTGAGCATCGCCGTCACGTAGGCCGACGCTTCCCGTCTCGAAAAATCCAGGCTCCAGTTCATCCACTCCGGATCGCCGCGTGCGGCCGCCTCGGGCCGCGCGATCACGTCGGGATGCTGCTCGCGCACCACCGGCAGGTTCCAGTGGTTCGCGTCCGTGGGATTGTGCACGTCGTTCATCCGGAACTCGACAAACGTCTCCCGGCCCGACGCCTTCAGTTTTTCTAAGAAATATCCGAACGGATCGTTTCCCTTGGCATGCTCGGCGATCAATTGCTTCAGGTTCGGGTCGACCAGCCCGACTTTCGTCGGAAAATACATCCGCCCCGCGCCGCTGCAGAGCAGGTAGGTCGTCACGTTGGCCGGGATCTCGCGCACTTCCTCGTCCACATCGGCGCGATAGTCGGTCGTGAGCGTCGAAAACAACAGGTGCCCGTCATGATCAATGAGCAGCCGTTTCTGCCGGGCCGGCGTCTCCGCCGCCGCCAGCGGCAGCGCCAAAACCATCAGCAGCGTCCAGGCTGCTCCACGCCAAGAAACAGGGGGAAGGGATTCCATCGCGGCGAGACCATGGTGCGCCCTCCGGGAGTTGTCTAGCCCCGCCCATGGCCACACTTGCCAAGCCAGTGGCGGCAGGCCAGTAAGGGGGTCGCCGGTCCGCTTCTTATGGAATCCTTCCTCGTCTTGCTGGGTCTTTTCTTGTTCGCGGTCCTCATCGTCCTCCCGATCTGGACAATCGTCAAAATCCACTCGCAGCGCCGCAACCAAGAGCTCTTGCAGCAGCAGCTCCGCGGATTGCAGCAGGAGGTCCAGACCCTGCGCGCGGATTTAAAGCATCAGCCGACGGCCCCCGCCCAACCGGAGTCCGTGGCACCCCCGCCCGTGGTCCCGGTTTACACTCCGCCCGCGCCGGCATCCGTTTCGGTGATGCCTGCGGTTATCACCCCGCCGCCGGCCGCGGTCGCGGCCCCGCCATCTCCCCCACCCACTGACCAAACCCCGGGGACCGTGGACCTGCCGCCGTTGCTACCGCCGGTCGTCGCCCCGGCCGCCGCCCGGTCCGCTTATGCCCCCCCCGCCCGGACCAAGCCCGTCATCAACTGGGAGCAGTTCATGGGCGCCAAGCTCTTCGCCTGGCTCGGAGGCCTCGCGCTGTTCCTCGGCGTCGCGTTCTTCGTCAAATATTCCTTCGAGCACGACCTCATCCCGCCCGAGGTGCGCGTGGCCATCGGCTTTGTCGTCGGACTCGGCCTGATCATCGGCGGGCTGAAGATTCCCCGCGACCGCTATGCCATCACGTCCATGACGCTCATCGCGGCCGGCATCGTGTCACTCTACGCGGTCACCTTCGCCTGCAACTCGGTCTATCACTTCGCGTTCTTCGGCCCGATTCCGACGTTCCTGCTGATGATCCTGATCACGGCGACGGCGTTTATCCTCGCCGTGCGGCTCGACGCCCCCGTCGTCGCCATCCTCGGCATCCTCGGCGGCTTCCTCACGCCCATCCTGATCAACACGGGCCACGACAATCCCCCCGGCCTCTTCGGTTATCTGGCCCTGCTTGATGTCGGCCTCTTCGCCGTGGCGCTGCACCGCCGCTGGTTCTATCTCGTGCCACTCGGCGCCGCGGGGACCGTGCTGATGATGATCGGCTGGGCCGGTCGTTTCCACGTGCCCGAAAAAACGACGACGGCGATGATCGTCTGCCTCGGCTTCAGCGCCCTGTTCATCGGGGCCAATGACGTTGCCCGCCGGCTGGGCCGCCACCACCGCTTGCTCTCGTGGTCGGCCGTCGCGCTGACGCTCGTGGCGTTTGCCTTTGCCGCCGGTTGTCTCGACTACCCGACGGTGGCGGCGCGGGCCGGGCACTTTCTCGGCTTTGTGCTGCTGGTAGACGTTGCGATGCTGATCCTCGCCTGGCGCGACGAAAACCTGCCGCGCATCCATTTCGTCAGTGGCTTGATCGCCTTTGCGCTGCTCGCGTTATGGACTGGCAGTTATCTGACCGACTCGATGCTGCCTTGGGCGCTGACGGCATTTCTGCTGTTTGCCGGACTGCACACCGTCTTCCCGCTGTTGTTGGAACGCCACCGGCCTTCATCCGCGCCGGCTTGGTGGGGCCAGCTGTTCCCTCCGCTCACGCTGCTGTTGATGCTGCTGCCGATCTTCAAGCTCGAAACGGTTTCCCTCCTTATCTGGCCCGCCATTCTGCTGGTGGACGTGCTGGCGATCACCCTCGCGGTGCTGAGCGCCTCGCTGCTGGCCACGGCCGCCGTGCTCGTGCTCACTTTGCTCGCGACCGGCGCGTGCATCTTCCGGGTGCCCACGAACATCGCCTTTGATTCCTCGCTGCTGCTGGTGATCGGAGGTTTCGCGGTATTCTTCTTCGCCGCCAGCTTGTGGCTCGTGCGCAAGCTCGGCGCGAAACTCCCCGCGGCCGACCGGCAGTTCGCCGCGGTCTTCGGCGACGCCCGCGCGCAGCTGCCCGCCTTCGCTTCACTGCTGCCGTTTCTGCTGCTCATCATGGTCTGCCTGCGATTGGACGTGCCCGACCCGTCTGCGGTGTTCGGTCTCGGTCTGCTGCTGGTCGTGCTCACGCTCGGTCTGGCCCGGCTGTTGGTCATCGCATGGCTCCCGGTGTGTGCGCTGGTGGGGATGGCCGCGCTCGAATATTCCTGGCATTCCTCGCATCGCGTCACGGCGGGCAGCGCGCTCCCTTGGTATCTCGCATTTTATGCGATCTTCGCGGTCTACCCCTTCCTGTTCCGGAACGTGTTCGGCCGGCTGACCGGGCCGTGGGCGGTGGCGGCGCTGAGCGGACTCGCCCATTTCTGGATGATCTACTCGGCCGTCAAACCCGGCTGGCCCGCCGATTTCCTCGGCGCCGTCCCTGCGCTTTTCACCCTCGCCCCGCTCGCCAGCCTCATGCTCACCCTGCGCACCGAGCCGGCTGGCAATCCCGCGCGGCTTAACCAGCTCGCGTGGTTCGGCGGCGTCACTCTGTTCTTTATCACCCTCGTCTTCCCGATCCAGTTCGAACGCCAGTGGCTCACGGTCGCATGGGCGCTTGAGGGCGCCGCGTTGCTTTGGCTGTTCCACCGCGTGCTGCATCCGGGTCTGCGCGCCACGGGGGCCGTTTTGCTGGTCGTCGCTTTTGTGCGCCTCGCGCTCAATCCCGCCGTCTTCTCCTACCACGCCCAAAGTGGCACGCCGATTTTCAACTGGTATCTCTACGCCTACGGCCTCGCCACCGCCGCGATGTTTGTGGGCGCCTGGTTGACCGCCCCGCCGCGGGAACGCGTCCTGGGAATTAACGGCCCTCCCCTCTTCAACGCCCTCGGTGTCATCCTCGCCTTCTTCCTGCTCAATATTGAGATCGCCGACTATTTCACGCCCGCCGGCTATGGGCGGCTCACCTTCGAGTTCTCCGGCAGTTTCGCCCGCGACATGACCTACACCATCGGGTGGGCGCTCTTTGCCCTCGGCCTGCTCATCGCCGGCATCTGGAAGAAAACCCGCGTCGCCCGCTACGCGGCCATCGCCCTGCTCAGCGTCGCCCTGCTCAAACTCTTCTTCCACGACCTCGCCCGGCTCGCGCAGCTCTACCGCATCGGCGCCCTCTTCGCCGTGGCCGTCATCGCCATCCTCGCCTCCTTTGCCTACCAACGCTTCCTGCCGAGCAATGAAAAGTCGCCCCCTCCCCCGCCGTAACCGCCTCACGCTGCTGCTCGCCTTCATCGCCGGCACCCCGCTCCTCGCCGCGCTTTCACCCACCGAGTGGCAGCACCGCCAGAGCCTGCCCGTGACCGCGCCCGGACTTGTGCGCGTGGAGCTGCCCCTGGCCACCTTCGATGCTGCCGCCGCCCAGCAGGAGGATCTGCGGGTCGTTGATGCCAACGGCCGCGAAATTGCGTCGCTGCTCGACGATCCGCCGGTGCCGCAGGCCTCGACCCTTCGCCCCGCTTCGTTCCAAGTGACTCTCGAGGGGCACACGACGGTCCTCACCCTCGGGACCGGCACCCAGGACGCCCTCGCCTCCGTCAGCCTCGAGACGCCACATCCGTTTTTCCTCCGTGCCGCGCGCGTGGAAATTTCCGACGACGCCGACCACTGGACCACGCTCGACGAGGGCCTCCCGATTTTCCGCCAATGGGGGGCCGAAAAACTTGAGCTTCCCCTCGGCCAACATTCCGCGGCGTTCGTCCGGGTGGTGATTTCCGATAATCGCGCCGTCGCGTTGCCCTTCACCGGCGCGCGCCTCCGCCTCGCCGCGGGCCCGGCTCCTGCCCTCATTCCCGTCGGCGCAAAGATCACCCGCCGCGACGAATTCGCCGGCGAAACGGTGCTGACCCTTTCCCTCGACGGCCGCCATTTGCCCCTCGCCGCGCTGGAGTTGGAGACCGAGGAGCCGCTGTTTACCCGCCGCGTCACCGTTACCGTGCGCGAGGTGCGCGACGCGGTCCCGGGCGAACGCACCGTCGGCGCCGGCTCCGTCTATCGCGTGGCCCTCGACGGCGCACCCGCCCGGGCCCAGCTCGAGCTGCCCCTGAATTTTGCCCCGCAGACCCGCGAGCTGCTCGTGCATATCCACAACGGCGATTCACCCCCGCTCGCCCTCACTGGTGTCCGGTTGAAACGCTGGCCCGTCCGCCTCCTCTTCCTCGCCCCCGCCGCCGGCAACTACACCCTGCTGTCGGGCAACCCGCAGGCTCGCGCACCCCAGTATGATCTTGCCGGATTCGCCGGCGAGATGCGCGGTGCTTCCGCCACGGCCGTCGTGCCGGGTGGCCTTGAAACGACCTCAAATTACCAACCGCGCGAATCGCTCTCCGCCGCTCCTCTCCCGGACATCCCGCTCACCGGCGCGCGGCTCGACACCACTGATTGGACCGCTCGCCGCGCCCTCTCCATCGACCGCCCCGGAGTGCAGGAGCTCGAGCTCGACCTCGAGGCGCTCGCGCGCTCCCGGCCCGACTACGCCGACCTCCGCGTCGTCCGCGAGGGCAACCAGATCCCCTACGTGCTCGAGCAACCCGCCCTCGCCCGCTCGCTCAGCTTGCAGCCGGCCGCCAGCCCCGATCCGAAACGTCCGTCCGTCAGCCTCTGGCAGCTCCATCTCCCGCAATCCGGCCCGCCGCTGCGCCGGCTCGTGCTGGCCTCCTCCACCCCGCTCTTTCAGCGCGAATTCCGCATCTACGAAAAACTCACCACGCCCGAGGGCCACGCGTACGAGTCCACGCTCGCCTCCGGCCACTGGAGCCGGACCCCCGAGCCCGGCGTCCCCGAGACGCGGATCTTTGACCTGTCGGTCCGCGTGCAGACCGACACGCTCTGGATCGAAACCGACAACGGCGACAATCCTGCCATAACGCTCGGCACCGTGCAGGCCGTTTACCCGGTCGTGCGGCTGATCTTCAAGGTCGCTGACACCACCGGCTTCGAGCTGATCTACGGCAATAAGTCCGCCAACGCCCCGCGTTACGATCTCAGCCTGGTCGCGGTGAGACTCCTCACCTCCAGCCGCAACGTCGCGAAACTCGCCCCCGGCGATCCCAACTCTCCCTCGGCTCACGTTTTTTCGGGCCTCAAGGGCGGCACGATTTTCTGGGCTGCCCTCGCCTTGGTTGTCGTCGTCCTGCTCGTGGTCGTAGCCAAGCTCCTCCCCAAGCCACCCGCGGCCTGAAGACGGAGAGTTGGCCACCAAGAGGCACAAAACGCACAAAGAAATGCCGGCCGAATCCCCGGGATCTTTTTTGCGCTTTTTGTGCCTCTTCGTGCCCAACCTGCCGGGTCAGTCTTAACCGGCGGCCTTACTCCGCCCAAGGATCAAACAGCACCTTGATCGCGGTTTTGTTTTTCAACCGCTCCACTCCTTCCACGTAGCGCGTGAAGGGCAGCGTGCAGGAAACCAAGGGCGTGAGATCCAATTTTCCCGCGCGGATGAAACGCAGCGCGGTTTCCGCCGCAGTCCGGTTGTGGTCGCCGTACCCCATCAGGACCACGCCCGGGCCCCACATATGCCGCGGTTCATACGGCACCGGCTCCCGCATCACGCCGAAAGTCGTCACGCAGCGGCGGGTGCGATCCAGCAGAAAGCTGATGGCGGGCGGCAGACCCGTGCAGTCAATCGCATCGTCGAGCGCCCGCGGACCCCTGCGGTCGGCCTTCCACGCCTGCGCATCCGGGGCGCAGGTGCGGTCGGCGCCCATCCGGCGAGCCAACGCCCGCCGCTCCGGCACCATGTCGATGCCCACCACTTCACTCGCCCCGTGCGCCCGGGCCATCTGCACCGCCAACAGGCCGGCCGGCCCGAGCCCGGCGACGCCCACGCGCCGGCCCGCGACGCCACCCAGCTCCGCGAGCCGTTGAAATGAGACCTCCACGCACATCGCCAGCTCCAGCGAGGCAATCTGCGCCGGCGCCAGGTTCGACGGGATCTTCAGCAGCGCCCGCTCGGGAAACGCGTTGTACTGCGCATAAAAACCCGACCGGACCTGGCCCGTGTCCTGCCACGCCACCACCCGCATGCCGGTCTTCAGGGTCTTCACGCCGCGACCCACCGCCACGACTTCGCCCATTGCCTCGTGGCCGGGCGCACCCGGCGTGTAAGGATAGGTGAGCGTCATGCCGGGGAACATCGGCTGGCCGCCGAGGATGTGCATGTCCCAGTGCGGACAGGTCGTGACGCCGAGCACGCGCACGAGCACTTCGCCCGCGGCAGGCTTGGGCATCGGCGCGTCGATCCAGGACGCCACCCCGGGCTTTTCAATCACGAGCGTTTTCATGGTCGGTTTCATGGGAAATGTTTCAGGCCCGCGCCGCCGGCCAGTCGAGGACGACGCCCAGCACCGGCTCGCGTTTCGATTCAATCAGCGTCCACGCCTCCGCGGCCCGCTCCACGGGAAAGCGATGTGAGATGCAACCGAGCGTCTCAAGCCGGCCGTCCGCAATCCAGCGCATCGTCTCATCCAGTCTCGGCTGCGTCCAACCCGAGACCAAATCGAAGGAAATTTCGGGCCCGCGAAACTGCTGGAGCGCCTGCAGCAGATTCACTTCCCCCGCTCGCGGATAAAATCCGGCAATGATCATGTGCCCGCCACGTTTCATCTGCGGCAGCCAGTCCGTCAGCGCGCGCTGGCTCCCCGCGGTCTCCACCAAAATTTGCACCGGGCCCAGGCCCAACGCCTGCATCGCCGCCACACCGCTGTCCGAGCCGGCCAGGATCGTCTGGCCGTATTTCTGAAAACGAACCAGCCGGTCCGGATGCCGGCCAATCAAGACGACCTTCGCGCCCCGGCTCGCCAGGGTCTGCCCGGCCCATTGCCCGACGAGACCCTCGCCCACTACGACGGCGGTCTCACCCGGCTGCACCGGCGAACGGGAACCGCAATTGTAGCCGACCTGCGCCAGCACGAGTCCGGAATACGCCGCCGGGTCCAGGCCTGGCGGCAAGGGCATCAACGCCCCCTGTTCGCACACCGAGGGCGAAACGTGGCCGGCATACCTGTTGTCAAACATCCCGCAGACCCGGCTCACCGAGGCAAAGACCCAGTCGCCCGGGACAAACCGCGTCACGGCGGCCCCGACCGACAAAACGCGGCCGACTTTCTGGTAACCCGCCACCATGGGAAAAGGAGCGGGGTCACCCTGCTGCCAAGCCACGTCCCCGGAGACCCGCTCGCCCCTGAGGAACGACCCCTCAGTGCCGTTGCTGATCCACGAGTGATGCAACTCCACTACCACGTCATCCGGCCCCGGCTCCGGACATTCAATCTCGCGATACGCGACCTGGTTGCGGGCAGTGAAAACGACAGCGTGGCTTTTCATGGGGCGGGGTGACCGGCCCGGCAGTCACCCAGCCGCCTCTCACGATGTCAAACCCCGCGACCTGCCGCCTGAGGGGGAGCCATCAAGACGCACAAAGGCACAAGGAAACTGCCGCCCTAAACTCCCCGATCTTTTTGCGCTTTTTGTGCCTCTTTGTGGCCAACATCCCCAACGGTCATTTCTTCGCCAGCGCCGCGATCGCCTCAAACGCCGCCGGGTTATCAATACTCGTAATATCCCCCGCCGGCTGTCCGAGGAACACCCGCAACATCGCCCCGCGCACGATCTTGCCGCTCCGCGTCTTCGGCAGCGCCGGCACGACAAAAACACTTTTGGGCGCGAGCGGCTTGCCGAGTTGTGTGGCGACCTGCGCCACGAGGTCTTGCTCCGTCGCCGCTTGGCCGGGCTTGAGCACCACAAAGCACACCAGCGCCGTGCCTTTGAGGTCATCCGGCACGCCGATCACCGCCGCCTCGCTCACCGCCGGATGCGTCGTGAGCGCGCCCTCGACCTCACCCGGTCCGACCCGCTTGCCGGCGACTTTCATCGTGTCGTCCGTGCGCCCAAAAAGAAACCACTGGCCGTCCTCGTCCACTTTCGCCCAGTCGCCGTGATACCATACGCCGGGAAATTTCTGGAAATACGTCTCCAGATAGCGCGCGTCGTCGTGGAGAAAACTCTTCGTCATGGACGGCGCGGGTTGCCGGCAAACGAGATGCCCCATCGCGCCGCGCGGGGCCAACTGGCCCTCGTCGGTGAACGCCGCCACGTCCATGCCCAGACTCGGCCCACCCACCGAGCAAGGTTTGAGCGGCGTGAGGGGCGTCGGCGAAAGATGGCAGCCCACAATCTCCGTGCCGCCGGAGATGTTGATCACCGGGCAGCGTTTCTGCCCGACGTTTTCAAAATACCACAGGTAACTCGCCTCGTCCCAGACTTCGCCCGTCGAACCGAGCACGCGCATTTTCGAGAGATCATAGGCCGCGGGACCGCGGCCATCGGTGCCGCGCATGAGCAACCGGATGAGCGTGGGGGAGCAGCCCAGCGTCACCACGCCGAGCTTCGCGCAAATTTCCCAGATGCGGTCGCCGGTCGGATAATTCGGCGCGCCATCCAACAGCACGATCGGCGTGCGATAGAGCAGACAACCGATGATTTCCCACGGCCCCATCATCCAGCCGATGTCCGTCACCCAAAAGAACGGCTCGCCCGGCTGCACGTTGAACGCATAGCGCAGCTCTTTGCCGATCTGCGCGAGACACCCCGCTTGCGTGTGCACCGTGCCCTTCGGCCGTCCGGTCGTGCCGCTCGTGTACATGATGAGACACGGATCCTCTGCCGCCGTCCGCTCACAATGTAGGGCGGGGTCGCCGAACTCCGCCTGATCCGCGGAATCTGGCGGGGTTCGGCGACCCCGCCCTGCATTCAAAAAATCCTCCCAGTCCGCCGTATCCACCCACACCGTGCGCGTGAGCGAGGGCACCTTGGCCGCCGCCGCTCGCGCGAGGCTCGCGGTATCGACGGCCTTGCCGCGTCGAGAAAGAGTGCCGCAGGCAAACAGCAGCTTGGCTTCGCACGACGCCAGCCGCTCCCGCAGCGCCTCCTCCCCGTAACCGCAGAAAATCGGGACGAAGCGCGCGCCGAGTTTCATCGTCGCAAACAACACCACCACCGTCGGCACCTGCATCGGCGCGTACAGGCCCACGCTGTCACCCGCCTTCACACCCGCGGCGCGCAACGCGCCCGCACAGCGATTCACCAGCGTGGCCAGCTCCGCAAAGGTGACCCGCCGGGCTTCCTCAACCCGGCCGGAATCGGACTCATAAAACAGCGCCGTCTCCGCGCCGTGCCCATCGCGCACGTGGCGGTCCACGCAGTTGTGCGCGACGTTGACCTGGCCGCCGAGGAACCAGCGCGTCCACGGAAACCCCCGCGACTCATCCTTCACCGCTGTGTAGGGCCGCGTCCACTCGACGCCCATGTCCTGCATCGCCGCATTCCAAAACCAAGCCGTATCGCGCACCGATGCCGCGTGCAGCTCGTCCAGCGTCGCGTGCCCGTGCTTCGCCATGAACTGCGCAACATGCGAGTCGCGGGTCCAGGCGTGGTCTTCGGGGTGCCAGATGAAAGGGGAGGAAGGCATTTTTACCACGGATTAAACGGATGCTCACGGATCAGACCAAGGCATTTGGTTCGGGTTTATCCGGGTAATTGCTGTGTAATCCGGTGGTCAAGGTTCAGATCAATTCCACGCACATCGCCAAGCCTTCACCGCCCCCGATGCAAATGGCGGCGACGCCGCGCTTGAGTCCGCGCTCTTTCAGTGCCGCGAGCAGGGTGACAACGATCCGTGCGCCGCTCGCGCCGATGGGATGGCCCAGAGAAATTGCCCCGCCCCGCACATTGATTTTTTCATGAGGAATGCCGAGTTCCTGCATGAACGCCATGGGCACCACGGCGAACGCCTCGTTGACCTCCCAAAGATCGACCTCGCCCGCCTTCCAGCCCGCCCGGGCCAGCGCGGCCTTTGTGGCCTGCACCGGCGCGGTCGTGAACCAGAGCGGATCCTGCGCGTGTCCGCCAAAGGCCACGATGCGCGCGAGGGGTCGGAGATGCTTCGCCTTCGCCGTCTCCGCGGTCGCCAGCACCAGCGCCGCCGCGCCGTCATTGAGGGTCGAGGCGTTCGCGGCGGTGATCGTGCCCGTTTTCTCAAAGGCGGGCTTCAGCGTGGGCAGCTTGTCGTATTTCACCTTCGCCGGACCTTCGTCCTGCTCCACCTTCGTGACCCCGCCCTTGGCCTCAGTGATCTCGACGGGCGTGATCTCCGACGCGAACCGTCCGTCTTTCTGCGCGGCGTTCGCGCGCTGAAACGACGCGATGGCATAGGCGTCCTGCTGCTCGCGGGTAAAACCGTATTTGGCCGCGCACTTTTCCGCGCAGCTGCCCATGTGAATGTTGTTAGACGGGTCCCACAGCCCGTCGACGATGAGCGAGTCAATGACCTGCTGGTGGCCGAGCCGGTAGCCATCGCGCGCCTTCGGCAACAGATAGGGCGCGGCGCTCATGTTCTCCATGCCACCCGCCACCAGGATCGTGGCCGCATCCAGGGCGAGCGCGTGCGCCCCCTGCATGATCGCCTGCAGGCCGGAGCCGCAGACCTTGTGAATCGTCACCGCGCGCGCCGACTCCGGGAGTCCCGCCGCCAGTGCCGCCTGCCGCGCCGGCGCCTGGCCCAGTCCGGCCTGCAGCACATTGCCCATCAGCACGTCGGACACCTCCGCCGGCGCGACCCCCGCTTGCGCGAGCGCGCCCTTGATCGCCGCCGCGCCCAGTCGCGGGGCGGGCACGCCAGCGAGTGAGCCTTGAAATGCGCCCAGTGGCGTGCGCGTGGCGGAGAGGATGACGATCTCAGGGGTAGTCATGGGGAAATATTAACCGCGAAGAAACGAAAGGACGCGAAGTTCGGAATCTGGCCTGGGCGAGCTTTGCGTTCTTCGCGGGAAAATCAGGCTTAATCCGGGCGCTCGATGGAAAACATGTCGCGTGTCGTCGCGTAATCATCGCCACCGAGTCGGCCGATGAGGTCGAGCTTGTGGGCGTCGGGCTTGCCGTCGGCGCCCAGCACATCGTCGGAGATATGCGCCGTAAGGATGCGGCCGAAGACCACGTGCGCCGCCAGCGGCCCTTCGCCGATGTTCACGATCCGGTCCAGCCGGCACTCAAACGCCACCGGCGCCGCCGCGACGCGCGGGGGGCGCACCAGCTCGGACGGCGTGGACGCGATCCCGAATTTCTCGAACTCACTCTCCCCATACGGCAGCAGCGCCGAGGTGGCGTTCATCTGCTCCGCCAGCCGGTGCGGCACAAGGTTGATGACAAACTCCGGCACCGCCTCAATGTTGCGCACCGTGTCCTTCTTCCCGCCCTGGCGGTTGTTGACCGGACAGAACATCAGCGTGGGCGGATTGGCGCACACGCCTTGGAAAAAACTGAAGGGCGCGAGGTTGGTCTTCCCGTCAGCGGAAATCGTCGAGGCCCAGGCGATGGGCCGGGGCATGATCGTCGTGACCATCCAGGAATAGGCGTCACGCGCCGCGAGGGTGGAAAAATCGAGTCGCATGGGGAAGTGGGTCAGCAGGGTCAACTCAAGTTCACCGGAAGGAGAAAGGGGGAAGCCAGGAAGCCGGGAAAGACCAAAACTCCCTGGTTCCTGGCTTCATGGCTTCCTTCTTAAAGAATTCAGCCGGTCAGCCCAGCCAGCTCAGCGGGTAGTGGTGATCGTAATAATGGGACATGGGTCAGAAATGCAGGCCGGGCCGATGTGTTTTATCCCGGGTCATGGGTAACCGATGTTCGGGGTTGAGGGTAACACTTTCCACGTTATGCCCGGAGGGCCATGGCCCTCAGACCATGACCTGGCCACGAGTCGTCCTCCACTCCGTAGTTACCCCCTTGTCCAAGGATTGCTTCGCTCCCGGTTCCTTGTCTCTCTTGCCGCACTTCGCACCCCGCCCGGGGTCTGCTTTTCTTCCACTCTGCTTATGGCTCGCATCCTAGTTATCGACGACGACGACACGCTTCGTGGCATCATTGCCAAGAGCCTCACCCATGCGGGTCACACCATCACGCAGGCCAACAATGGCCGGAAGGGTGTCGCCCAGTTCCGCGCGGACCCCACCGATCTCGTCATCACCGACCTCGTGATGCCGGAGCAAGAGGGCATGGAGACCATCAAGATCATGCACCGGGATTTTCCCAACACGCCCGTGATCGCGATGTCGGGCGGCCTCGACGGCTCCCCGCTTTATCTCGACCTCACGCGCCGCCTCGGCGCGCGGATTACGCTGACCAAACCCTTCACGCTCCAGCAGCTCAAGTCGGCGATCGACGAGATTCTCGCGTCGCCGCCGCCCGCTGCCGTTCCGCCTCCGGCTACCGGGCTAGCGGGCAGCCAGCCTTCCGTGGCCTAAGGCCGGCGGGCGATCGGGACCTATATAGGTCCTATGCTTGAGCCCACCGGAGTTTGAGCCGTTTGGGGTATGGCTCCGCTCTCCCAGACGCTCGGCACCGCGCTGGGTGACTGGACCGCCGATACGGCTGGGCTGGGCTACACCGGTGGCGCCATCATCTTTGGCTCGCTGCTGGCCGTGGTGCTCTCGGCCCATTTCTGGACGGGAATTTCCCGAACCACCCTTTTCTGGGCAGCGTTCATCCTGACTCGGCCGCTGGGGGCCGTCGTCGGCGATTTTCTCGACAAGCCGGGGGCTAACGGCGGCCTCAACTGAAGCCGCGCCAACGCCTCGGCCGCACTCTTAGTTTTCATCATCACATGCATCCTGGTCTTTCCGCAGCGGCCGGCCAAGGGCTCAGGACACTGAGGGCGGTCCGCCGGTTTCGGTTTCGCTCTCCGAGCCACGGGCAACTGGCCAAAACACCTCCGCGACCACCCAGCAAAGGAGCGCCCAGCCCAGGCCGGCGGTCCACCCCGCCAGAACGTCCGTGGGATAGTGCACGCCCAGCATGACCCGGCTGATTCCGACCAAACCGCTGAGCAGCAATCCAGTTCCGAGGAAAAATGACCGGCGTAGCCAGCTGGTCGAGGATCGTGCCAGCAACACGCCCAGCGTAATATACACGACCGCGGATGTCAGCGAATGACCGCTGGGAAAACTGGTGTCGGAAACTTCCGTCAAATACGGCACCACGAGGGGCCGTGGACGCTGGAAGATGCCTTTCAACACGAGACTGAGCAACACCCCTCCTCCGACCGCCCCGATGACCAGGACCGCTTCCCGGCGCTGGCGGCTGGCCATGAGATAAACCGCCACCATCACGGTCAAAAGTCCCGTGGCGGAAATGCCGCCCAACGCGCTGAAATCCCGGGCCGCTTCACCCAACCAGGCCGGGCCAGCGAGCCGGCCGGGATCGTCCGCGCTGCGCATGAACCGCAGGATTTTTGCCTCGAGCGGCCGGTGCTCGGCCTCCCCCGCTTCCTCGGCAATCCCAAGGAACGCCCACAGGCACAGGCAAACGACCGCAATGCCTGCCATCAGCATGAGCTCTTGGCGCGCCGCACGCCGCCGCCAGAATTGTTTTAATCGGTTAACGAAAGTCACAGTCGATTTCACTTTATGACCCCATCATCCTGTCGAAGTTACGGCCGCCAGGCCGTCTTCTGCGTCCGCCCCGCCTCCATGCGATCAGCTTCGGCGCCCCGCCGGAAGGCAAAGGTGTTAACGGCGGTTCCCACCCGGCAAGGGCTTGCACGGGCCTGGCCGCTCTGGCTTCGTCGGGCGCCCCATGCCAGACCCCCGCCCTGCGCCCGTCGATCGGGCGGTCATCTCGCCCCGCACACTTCGCCTGACCCTCGCCGCCGCTTTCCTCGGCTGGATGTTCGACGGACTCGAGATGGGCCTGTTTCCGCTCGTGGCCCGTCCCGCTCTCCAGCAAATGCAGGGCGGCGTGGTCAACGATGCCTTCGTCGGCCACTGGATGGGCATCATCACTGCCGCATTCCTGCTCGGCGCCGCCGCGGGCGGACTGGCCTTCGGCTGGCTCGGTGACCGCGTGGGCCGGGTGCGCGCGTTGAGCCTGAGTGTGCTCACCTATTCCGTGTTCACCGGCTTGGCTTACTTCGCGCACTCTCCGGAGTATCTCGCCGTCACCCGTTTCTGCGCCGCGCTCGGCATGGGCGGCGAGTGGTCGCTCGGCGTCGCGCTCGTGATGGAGGTCTGGCCGGAAAAATCCCGCCCAATGCTCGCCGGCATCATCGGCGCGGCGGCGAATGTCGGCTTCTCCCTGATCGCCATCATCGGTTTGTTTTTCTCCGTCACGGTCCACTCATGGCGCTGGGTCGTGCTCGTCGGTGCGCTGCCCGCGCTCCTTACGTTCTTCATCCGCCAGTTTGTGCCTGAGTCGGAGAAATGGAAACACGCCGCCGCCAACACTCGCGCGCGGCCCATGCGCGAGATTTTTTCGCCCCAACTGCGGCGCGTCACGCTGATCGCCACCGGCCTGACGGCGATCGTGCTCATCGGCACGTGGGGCACCGTGCAATGGATTCCGCTCTGGGCCGACCAGCTTACCGGTGGCACGCAGCCGCAGGCGAAGGCGTGGACCGGCCTGCTCGCGGGGCTCGGCGCCATCTGCGGTTGTCTCGCCGGCGCTTGGGCGGGGGGCCGCTTCGGGCGGCGTATCACCTACTTCGGCATGTGCCTGGGCTCGTTCGTGAGCTGCGCGCTCCTCTTTCGCGGCGGCCTCGGCTACGGGCCGGGATTCCTCGCGCTGACGTTTCTGGTCGGCGCGATGACGGCGTCCTTCTTCGGCTGGCTCCCGCTCTATTTGCCGGAGCTTTTCCCCACGCGGGTGCGGGCCACGGCCCAAGGCCTGGCCTACAATGCGGGGCGCGTGCTGGCGGCCATCGGGGCGCTGCAGATGGGCGCGCTCATGCTCCAGTTCAACGGCAGTTACGCGCGGGCCGGCGCGGTCATCACGCTCATCTATGTCGTGGGCCTCATCCTGATTTGGTTCGCCCCCGAAACCAAGGGCCGGACCTTGCCGGAGTAAACTCCGGCTACTCTAACCGAAATTTTGTAATATAGCAGGTTACAAACTCGCGGGGTGCGCAGGAAGCCAGCCCAAGGTCATGATCTGAATCAAGGCCGGCGCGAAGTCCCTCTGCTAGGGTCGTGCCATGAAATCCCAGGCCGTCAGTCTGCGCGGAGTGCTGTTGCCCAAGGAACATGGCAGCTGGTCCTTGGCGTTCGAACCGATGGCCTTGTTTCTCCTGGTGGCGCCGTCGCTTGGGGGCGGGGCGCTGGCGCTGGCCGCCGCCGCGGGATTTATGGGGCGCCGACCCTGCAAGCTCGCGCTCACCCTGCCAGCGTCTGACCCCCGGAGGTCTCCGGCGCGGAAATGGGCGGTCGCGCTCATCCTGCTGAGCGTCGTCTTTCTGCTGGCCGCGGCCGTTCTGGGTGGAGCCCGCGCCCTCTGGCCTTTGCTGTTGGCGGCGCCTTTCGCCGGGCTTTTTCTCTGGTTCGACCTGCGCCAAGGTGCCCGGGAGGCCGAGGCAGAAATCGCGGGCAGTACCGCTTTCGCCTTGGTCCCGGTCGCCGGAGCCTCACTGGCCGGCTGGGCCCTCCTACCGGCTCTCGCCCTCGCCGCTTTGTCCCTGAGCCGTAACTTAACGACCGTCCTCACCCTTCGCACCTGCCTTCGGCGGGTCCGCGGGCTGACCGTGCGAGTCGCGCCAGCCCTGCTGACCGCCGCGATCACCTTCGCGCTGTGCGCGCTGCTCGCCCAGCGTGATTTGGTTCCGATCACCGCGGCGGCCTTGGGCGGTGCGGCGCTGGCCCGGGCGGCGTGGCTGGTCAGTGCCACCGGACCCCGCTGGAGCGCTCGACGCCTGGGCAGCATCGAGGCGGGGTTGGGTGCCGCCCAGCTCGCGGTCCTGACCTTCGCGTATGCGTTGTAAACGCTGCCCATTGCTTTGCTTGACCTATGTCAAGGCGCCTTGACGCTGCTCAGGGTAGGTTAACCCACATCCAATCCTGTAATTATGAAAATATCCCGCTCCCATCCCCGCTGCGTCGCTCTGGTGTTCGCCCTCGCGCTGCTGGTCCCGTCAACGCGGGCCGAAACCCCCGGTGACGTCAAAGGCGTCGTGCTGTTGCCTCCCGAGGTCGAGGCGATGCCGATTGAACAGGCCATCCTCACGTCCGCGCCCCATGTCCCGCCGCCCTTCAAGCGCAAATACTCCGCGCGCGTGGTCGTGAACCTCGAGGTGCGCGAGGTCGTGAAGAGACTGGCCGACGGCGTGGACTATACTTTTTGGACCTTCGGCGGCGGCGTGCCCGGCAAGTTCATCCGCGTCCGCGAGGGGGATGTCATTGAATTCCACCTCAACAACCACCCGTCCTCGAAACTGCCCCACAACATCGACCTCCACGCCGTCAACGGCTCCGGCGGCGGCGCAGCCTCGTCGTTTACCGCGCCCGGCCATAGTTCGCAGTTTACGTTCCAAGCACTTAACCCCGGCCTTTTCGTCTACCATTGCGCCACCGCCCCCGTCCCGATGCACATCGGCAACGGCATGTATGGCCTGATCCTGGTCGAGCCCAAGGACGGCCTGCCGCACGTTGACCGGGAATATTACATCATGCAGGGCGAATTCTACACCACCGGAAAATACGGCGAGGAGGGTCTGCAGTCCTTCGACATGAGCAAGGCCATCGACGAACGCCCCCCCTATATCGTGTTCAACGGCGCGGTCGGTTCGCTCGTCGGCGACCAGGCCATCACTGCCAATGTCGGCGAGACCGTGCGGATCTACTTCGGCGTCGGCGGCCCCAACATCACCTCCTCGTTTCACATCATCGGCGAAATCTTCGATCGGGTCTACCCCGAGGCCGGCATGAAATTCGTGCAGGAAGACGTGCAGACCACCCTCGTGCCCTCGGGCGGCGCGACCATCGTGGAGTTCAAGGTCAACGTCCCGGGCACCTACGTGCTGGTCGACCATTCGCTCAGCCGCGCGTTCAACAAGGGCGCGCTCGGTATGCTCAAGGTCACCGGACCGGAGAACCGCATCATTTATTCCGGCAAGGAAATCGACGCCGTTTATCTCGGCGCCCAGGCCGAGGCCGGCTCCGAATCCTCCAAGCGCGAGGCGGAGCTGAAGACCCAGATCGCCGCCGAGATCAAGGCCAACCCCTCCATCGCCGGCCTCCGCAAGGATGTCCAAATCGAAAAGGGCAAACAGGTCTATATGGGCCTTTGCTTCGCCTGTCACATGGCCGACGGCAAGGGCTTGCCCAATGTCTTCCCGCCGCTGGCCGGCGCCGACTACCTCATGGCCGACCGCGAGCGCGCCATCCGCATCGTGCTCAAGGGTCTCACCGGCCCTGTCACCGTCAACGGCCACACCTATAGCAGTGCCATGCCCGCGCAGGAATCCGTGCTCACCGATACCCAGATCGCGGACGTTCTGACCTACATCACCAATACTTGGGGCAATTCGGGTGACGCGTTCACTGCCCAGAAGGTTAAGGCCATCCGCGACGAGATCCATTGAGCCGTCACTCTCATGGCCCCGCTCTCCCGCTTCGTCCGTCGGTTCCTCCTCGCGTCGGCCTTGGCCGGCGCGCTGGGGGGTGACGCAGCGGGAGCGGCGGTCTCCGCTTCACCCGCCCCCGCCCCTCTGCCAGCCGGCATGGTGCTCATTCCCGCGGGAGACTACATTCCGCTGACCCGCACCGACAAGGATCCTCCCGCCATCAGGGTGGCGGCCTTCCTGCTCGATGCGCGCCCCGTCACCAACGCCGAGTTCCTCGCCTTCGTCACCGCCCAGCCTCGCTGGCGGCGCTCCACCGTCAGTCCGCTCCTCGCCGACTCCACCTACCTGGCCAACTGGGCCGGCGAGCTTGAGCCGGGTCCGTCCGCGCCCCCCGACTCGCCCGTCGTCCACGTCTCGTGGTTCGCGGCGCGCGCCTACGCCCGCTGGGTCGGCAAGCGCCTGCCCATGACCGCCGAGTGGGAATTCGCCGCCGGCGCCGGTTACACCCGGCCCGACGGTCGCAACGACGCGGAGCTCAACCACGATCTCTACGCGTGGCTCGCGCGTCCCGTCCCCGCCGTCCTGCCCGCCACGGGCCGCAGCCGGCCCAATTTCTACGGCGCCCGCGACCTCCACGGCCTGGTGTGGGAATGGGTGGACGACTTCAGCACCGCGATGGTCACGGGCGAGTCCCGCGCCGACTCCGGCTTGGAGCGCGACCTCTTTTGTGGCTCCGGCTCGATCGGGGCCAAGGATACCACCGACTTTGCCGCGTTCATGCGCCAGGCGCTGCGCTCATCGCTCAAAGCCAACAATACCACGACCTCGCTCGGCTTTCGCTGCGCGCTGGACGCTCTTCCCTAAACCCTCCCTCCCATGCGCCTCACGTTCCCACTCCTTTTTCTTTTCTCCGCCAGTCTCGCTCCCGGCGCCGAAACTCCCGCCCCCGCCACGGGCGCTCCCGCTTCAGCCCCTCCACCCGCCGCGTGCGCGCATTGCGCGCCCGCCCCCGCGAACGCCGCGTCGGACCCGGCTCCTGCCTTTTCGCGCGAATCAATCTACCAGCTCGACGCGCGGTTCACCAATGACGCCGGGAAGGCTTTCACGCTCGGCGAGTTGCGCGGCCACCCCGTGGTGCTCGACATGTTTTTCGCCTCCTGCGGCTATGCCTGCCCGCTGCTTATCACCGACATGCAGAACCTCCGCGACAAGCTCCCCGCCGGCGTGCGCGAGCAGGCCGTGTTTGTGCTGGTGTCCTTCGATGTCGCCCGCGACACCCCCGCCGAGCTCGCCCGCTACCGCACGCAGCGCCAACTCGACGGACAGTGGATTCTGCTCCACGGCGACAATGATGCGGTGCGCGAACTGGCCGCGCTGCTCGGCGTGAAATACAAACAGGACGCCGACGGCAGCTTCTCTCACTCCAATATCCTGACCATTCTGAATCCGGCGGGCGAGATCGTCCACCAACGCGCCGGCCTGCAGGGCGGGCTCGACGCCGCCGCCACCGCCCTCGCCGCGACCGTCAAGTAGCCGCTGCCCCTCTATCGCGATGAACCTCCGCCTTGCCTTCCTCTTGCTCTGCACCGCCGGGGCCGCGTTCGCCGCGGAACCACCCAGTCTGAGCAACGCCCTGACCGGCGGACAGGTCTCGCTCAACCTCCGGCTGCGCTACGAAAACGTGGAGCAGACCGGCGTGCAGGACGCGGAGGCGCTCACGTTTCGCACCCGCCTCGGCTACACCACCACGCCCTGGCAAGGCTGGCAGGCCATGGTTGAAGCGCAAAACACCTTCGCCGCCGACGGCGACAGTTACAACCAGTCCGGGCTCAACCCCGCCGGCGCCAGCCACGCCGTGGTCGCCGATCCCGAGGCCACGGACATCAGCCAGGTTTGGCTCTCTTTCATCCGCGACCACACCACGGCCAAGCTCGGGCGGCAGCGCCTGGTTCTCGATAATGCCCGCTTCATCGGCGACGTCGGCTGGCGCCAGAACATGCAGACGTTCGACGCCTTCACCGTGTCGGACAAGTCGCTGGAAAAAACCACCCTCACCTACGCCTACCTCCAGCAGGTCAACCGCGTCTTCGGCCCCGATCACCCGCAGGGCAAGTGGGCGTCCGACTCCCATCTGTTCAACGCCAGCTACGCGGGCTTTGCCGCCGGCACGCTGACCGGTTACGCCTACTTGCTGGATTTTTCGAATGCCGCCGCGAACTCCTGTGCCACGTACGGGGCCAGCTTTGCGGGCACCACGAAGCTTCCCGCCGGCGTCAGCTTCACTTACCGCGCCGAACTTGCCACCCAGTCGGACTACGGGGCCAGCAAGCTCAACTACCACGCGCAATACACCCTTCTGGAAGCCGGCCTCGCGCTCAAACCGGTCGGCGCCACGCTCGGCTACGAAGTGCTGGGCTCGGATCACAATGTCGGCTTCAAGACCCCGCTGGCCACGCTCCATGCCTTTAACGGCTGGGCGGATTTGTTTCTCGCCACGCCGGCCGCCGGGCTCCGCGACACCTATGTCAAAGTCACGGGCAATCTTCCCGCCGGGTGCTCATTCCTCGGTTTCTACCATCAATTCGACACCGACGTTGGCGGCGTTGACCTCGGGCACGAGACCGACCTCCAGCTGAGCCGCAAGTTTGGGCAGCGGGTCACCGCGCTCGTAAAATATGCCGATTTCCGCCGCGCGAGTCCGGCCTATCCCAACGTGCAAAAAATTTGGGCCCAGGTGGAATTCGTCTACTGACCGCCATCCACCGTGAACTCCCCCGCGTTCAAACCCCTTGATGTCCGGCCTCATCTCGCGCGGGGAGAAGAGCCGTTTGCCCTCATCCGCACCCGCGTGGATGCGCTCAAGCCGGGACACGGTCTGACGGTGATCGCGCCGTTCCTGCCCGCCCCGCTGATCGAATTGCTCAAGAGCGAAGGATTCCAATGCACCGCGGAACGCCGGCAGGATGGCGCGTGGGCGGTCAGTTTCTGGCGGGAATAACCCGCCTCTCTTTTCCATGAAAAAAAACTCCCTGCTGTCACCCGATCAGGCCGGAACCTGCGCCTTGCTGGAGCCGGTGGAAGACGTCGTCCATGGCGTCGTGAGCCGGGCCGTGCTCACCACCTCCGGCCTGCGCGTCACGCTGTTTCATTTTGCCGCCGGCCAGGGGCTCTCGGAGCACACCAGCAAGGCGCGCGCCCTGATCCAGCTGCTGGGCGGCACCTGCACGTTCACGGTCAGCGGCCGCAGCTTTGTGCTGAAGCCCGGCGACCTGCTGCACTTGCCGCCCGGCGAACCGCATGCCGTGACCGGGACGGAGGCATTCTCCATGCTCCTGACCCAGGTGTCCGAGCCCGCGGCCTGAAGCTGTCTTTTGGTCGAGAGTCGGAGGTCGGGGTTTATCCCCGATATGCCTTGGAATGACTTTCGGGGATAATCACCCACCCACAAAACAGCCTCCTTCCTCCGGAAGTACCCGCTGGGCCTTCACAGGGTTTTGGCGGGACATCACCACCGCGCTCCCACTAACGTGGGTGGACCATGTCAGCACGCACCGAAGGACTCCGATTGACCGCCCTCACCGGCACCTTGCGCAGTTCGCAGCTTTTCTCGGGGCTGCCGGCGGACGACCTGGCGGCGATCGCGCGGTTCACCGTGCGGCTGACGGTCGCGAAGGACGGGTATCTGTTTCACGAAGGCGAAGCCTCGCGCGGATTCTATGTGGTGCAGAGCGGCGCCATCAACGTCCACCGCGTCAACGCGACCGGGAAGGAACAGGTCATCCACGTTTTCCGCGCCGGCGAGTCCTTCGCCGAGGCGGCGCTCGCCTCGCCCACCGGTTATCCGGCCAATGCCCGCGCCCTCGAGCCCGGCGTGGTGCTGCTGATCCCCAAAGCCCCCATGCTCGAGCTGATCGGCCGCCGGCCCGACCTCGCCGTGCGGATGCTCGGGTCGATGAGCGCGCACCTGCGGGTGCTCGTCGGCATGCTGGACGACCTCACGCTCAAGGATGTCGAAACCCGCCTGCTCAACTGGCTCGTGAAACAAAGCCGCGCCGCCCCCGGCGGGTCGATCCGGCTGCCCGGCACCAAACGCGTGCTGGCCGCCGAGCTTGGCACCAGCAGCGAAACCCTCTCCCGCACCTTCGCCCGCCTGCGCACCGAAAAGCTGATCAGCGTGGCCGGCCGCACCATCACGCTGCACGATCCCGCCGCGCTCGCCGCCCTGCTGCGCCACCATCTCGGCGAAGAGTGAGCCGCGCGCCCCACGCCCGGCTTGGGCTTGGGTTGGATCGACGTAGGGGCGCAGACTTTGCTGCGCCCTCCGAGATCTCACAACGCAGTCGAACCCGCCGCAGCAAGCCTGCGCCCCTCCGTCGATCTCACCTGAAATGCCCTCGCCGACAGCCCGAGCCTTGACCTCTCTCAAGGATGTTTCCCCGCCATTCGACTATCCTCGCTTCCCGCCTATGCTGCCGCCGTCTCTTCGCGCACCCTTTCCTTCATGACCGATTCCTCCTCCGCTTCCTCTTTATTCGACCGCATCGGCGGCCGCCCCGCGCTGATGGAACTGCTCCGGTATTTTTACGCCGATGTGCGCCAACAGGCCGAAATCGGTCCGATCTTCGCCGCCCACATCCAGGACTGGCCGGCGCATCTGGAAAAGATCGCCGACTTCTGGTCGGGTGTCACTGGCGGGCCGGCCCGGTATGGCGGCGGAATGCCCCTGAAGCATTTTCCCCTCGGGTTGGAGGAGCGGCACTTTGAGGCGTGGCTCGGTCTCTGGCAGCGCCATTGCCGCATCCGCCTCGCGCCGGTCGAAGCGGCTGAATTGATCGCAATCGCTGATACCATCGGCCAGCGCCTGCGCCACATGATCGCGCTCCACACCGGGAGCCGGCCGCCCGGCTGAGCAGTTGGGGATCGGCGGGGCAGTGAACCAGACCCGTGCCATGCCCAGCCGGCATCCCACCCCGGGACGCCTGCGCTCCGTTTTATTGCACCGGCCAGACCTTGGGATTCTCGGCGTCGTTGTTCATCAGGTCGCCGAGCTTCGCGGCCTTGAAGAGGCGGTCCGGCATGATGTTCTGCTGGCCGTTGAAGGTGCTGCCGTCCGGCATGTAGCCGGCGGTCATCGCGCGGCGGCGGCCGTTGGTCATGTTGGCTCCGGCGCCGTGTGCGGTCAGCCCGTTGTGAAACACACAGCCACCCGCGGCCACCGGCGTCGCCACCGTGCCGATGGTTTTGAACTGCGGGTAGATTTTAAAGAGGTCGGCGATATTCTCCCCGATGCCGGCATTGCGGAAGTCCGCGATCTTCTGCGAGCCCGGCACGTAATACAGGCAGCCGTTCTCGAGCGTGGCGTCGTCGAGCGCGATCCAGATGCTGATGGCGTCGCGCGACGAGAACGACCAGTAGGGATCGTCGAGGTGCCAGCCGGTGGGGTTGGCAAAGGGCTCCTTGATGAGCGCCTGGTCATGCCACAGCCGCATCGCCGGGACGCCGGACAGTTCGCAGATCATCCGGCCGATCTCCGGCCCGAGCATGAAGCGTTGGATGACGGGACTGACTTTCCAGAGGTTGAGTTTCTGCGTGAAAACCCGGTCGTAATAACTGTCGCCGTCCTCCCCGGTATGCTCGCCGCCGGCCACCTTTTTCTTGCCGAGTAACGCCACCGCTTCATCCACCGCCGTGCGCAGCTCCGCGAGCTCGGCCTTGGTCAGCAGGTTCTCATGCACCGCAAAACCATCCCGCCGGTAATGCTCGATCTGCTGCTGGTTCAGGTGGGTGTTCATGGCCGGAGCCTTGGCCAGCGGGCCCAGAGCCGGCAATGAGGATCGCCGGGACAGGGCACTCCTGAGCTACGGCGGGCCAGCGGGGAGACGCGGCTCCGTCCCGGAGTTTTTACCACGGATAACACGGACAGACACGGATCAGAGTTTCGATCCCCAGACTCTGTTTCGGAACGTATGGTGGTTTGATCCGTGTCCGTCCGTGTTATCCGTGGTAAAATTTCCGCTTCGATTCCGAATTTTTCGTGTCCTTCGTGTTTTTCGTGGTCTCCCACCGTCGGATTCCCTCACGCTGCCGCGCTTATGCCCGAGACTTCACCCGCTTTCCCGACCGCCCTCGAGGCGCCGTGGCGTGCGGGCTGGAGGGCCGGCCGGGCCAATCTCGTGCCCGGGGTCGCGCTGTGGCTGATCGGGTCGGTTTTGGTGTTTGCGTATTACTATCACGCGCCCACGCACGCCGCGCTGGAGCGCCTGACTGAACTGCACGCCCGGATGGGCCTGACGTTTTCCTTGCTCGCCACCATGATCTGCGGCGGCCTGCTGCCGATCCTGTACTTGCGCCGCGATCCGGCCGTCCGCGCCGACTACCAGCTAAGGAACTGCCTCTTCCTCCTGGCCTTCTGGGGTTACAAGGGCGTCGAGATCGAGTTATGGTATCGCCTCCTCGCGCACGTCGTCGGCTCGGACAACAGCGTCCGCACCATCGCGATCAAGGGTGCGCTGGACCAATTCCTTTACTCCCCCTTCTTCGCGGTGCCCCTGACCGTGCTGGTCTTTTCGTTCAACCACGCCGGCCTGCGCTTCGCGCCCGTCCTCGCTGACGTCCGGGCCGGCGGCTGGTTTCGCCGCCAAGTCCTGCCGACCGTCGTGGCCAACGCCGCCCTCTGGATCCCCATGGTCTGCCTCGTTTACGCGCTGCCTCTGCCGCTGCAGACCCTCCTCTTCGACCTCGCTCTCTGCTTCTGCATCCTGCTGATCGCGCACATCATCCGGCGGCGGAATTGAAGACCGGCCGATCCTCAATCCGCCGGAGTTTTAACCACGGATAACACGGATGAACACGGATCCGACTGGTCGTTCACTGGCCTTGGATTGATCCGTGTCGATCGGTGTTATCCGTGGTCAAAAAATCCGAGGTTTGGGTGCTTTCGCCGGGAATCTTTGCCTTCCCCCGCACCTCATACATACTCCCCATGATGAAGCTGCTGTCCCGATTTCTAAGCCTCTGCGCCCTCGCCCTCGCGGCACTGCTTCCGCTGGCCCATGCCGCCACGCCCTCGCACGTGCAGGCTTCACTGGTCGCCGCCGACGCGTCCATCCAACCCGGCAAGCCCTTCACCGTCGCCCTGCGCTTCGTGCATGATCCCCACTGGCATACGTATTGGCTGAACCCGGGCACCGGTCTGCCGACGTCGCTGGCCTGGAAACTCCCGCCCGGCTTTACCGCCGGCGAATTCCAATGGCCCGCACCTAATCTGCTCAAGGACAACTCCGGCGGCATCATCGGCAACGGCTACGAGGGTGAACTCTTTCTCCCGGTCACAATCACCCCGCCCGCCGACGTGAAACCCGGCACCACCGTCGAACTCTCCGCCGACGCTGACTGGCTCATGTGCGAGGAAATCTGCATGCCCGGCAAGGCCACCATCCAACTTTCCCTCCCCGTCTCCGCCGACGCGCTCGCGGCCGACGCCACTTGGGGGGGGGAAATCCGCGCCACCGTTGCCGGTCTGCCTCGCCCGGACGCTGGCTGGAATATCTCCGCCACGCGCGATGCAAAAAATGTGACGATCACCGTGTCGCCCGGTTTTGCCGAACATCGTGATCACCTCCCCAAGAACCTCTATTTCTTCTCCGACGATAACCTCACGGCCTACGACCAGCCCCAAACCGCCACCGACGACGGCCAAGGTCACTACGTCGTCACCGTTCCGCTGACACCTGACCGCCCGAAGGACGTCACGAAACTCCTCGGCGTTCTCACCTCGTCCACCGGCTGGCTCGCCGACGGCTCGCTCCGCGGCCTGCGCGTGGAAGCCCCCCTCACCACCGCCGCAACCGCTGCTGCCGTTCCCCTCGCCTCTGGCCCATCGCCCATCGTCCCCCCAGCCGCCCCGGGCGGCTTGGGCGGAACCCTCCTCCTCGCCCTCGTCGGTGGACTCATCCTGAACCTGATGCCCTGCGTGTTTCCGGTCCTCGGGATCAAGATCCTCGGCTTCGTCAATCAGGCCGGACACGAGCGCAGCAAGGTGATTGCCCACGGCCTCATGTTCGCGCTCGGCGTGTTGCTCTCTTTCTGGACCCTCGCCGGCGTGCTGGCGGTGCTGCGCGCCGGGGGCAGCCAGCTCGGCTGGGG
>Ga0105047_10000253_pt1 | contig 84547 bp, 79 predicted proteins | sample MAT04_FD_78384 | JGI IMG/M metagenome (GOLD analysis project Ga0105047, IMG submission 78384) | Freshwater microbial communities from Lake Fryxell liftoff mats and glacier meltwater in Antarctica - MAT-04 (megahit assembly) | ecosystem: Environmental > Aquatic > Freshwater > Ice > Liftoff... | reverse complement strand
TGCGCCGCCGACACCGTGGGTGTGTTCCAGATCGAGAGCCGGGCCCAGATGAGCATGTTGCCGCGGTTGCGTCCGCGCTGTTTCTACGACCTGGTGATCGAGGTCGCCATCGTGCGACCCGGCCCGATCCAGGGTGGCATGGTGCATCCGTATCTGAAGCGCCGCCAGGGCCTGGAGCCGGTCGACTATCCGGGTGAAGGATTACGCGCTGCGCTCGAACGGACCCTGGGCGTGCCGATTTTTCAGGAGCAGGTAATGCAGATCGCCATGCTCGCCGCAGGCTTCAGTGCTGGTGAATCGGACGACCTGCGCCGCTCCATGGCGGCCTGGAAACGCAAGGGCGGCGTGCACAAGTTTCACGATCGCATGATCAACGGCATGGTGCAGCGCGGTTACCCCGAGGAATTTGCGCAGAACATCTTCAAGCAGATCGAGGGCTTTGGCGAATATGGTTTTCCCGAAAGCCACGCGGCCAGTTTCGCGCTGCTGGTTTATGTGAGCTGCTGGCTCAAACACCATGAACCGGCCTGCTTTCTGGCGGCGATGCTCAACTCCCAGCCGCTTGGGTTTTATGGTCCGTCGCAACTGGTGCAGGACGCCAAGCGCCACGGCGTAGTCGTGCGGGCGGTCGACGTGATGTGCAGCGACTGGGACAACACGCTGGAAGGTGGTGGTGCGTCCGGCGCCGTGGGCGATCACGCATGGCCGCAGGAGTCGGGGGAGGCGTTGCAGATGAGCCTCGAAGAGGTGAATCAGGAAGTGAGCCCGGATGGACTGCGATCGCAGGCGACGGGGGGTACTCCCGATTCAGGGCATCGACCTTTCCGAACCGCGCGAAGCAGGACGAAATCGGGATCTGACCCCCATTTGCGGCCTGACCCCCATTTTCGGCCAGCGGTTCGCCTGGGTCTGCGCATGGTCTCGGGCCTGGGGGAAGCGGCTGCGCAGCGCATCGCTCTAGCGCGCGCCGATGGTCTCTTCGCGACAACCGAGGATCTTGCCTTGCGCGCTGAACTCGACCAGGGTGACCTCAAGGCGCTGGCCAGTGCCGATGCCTTGCGCGCCTTGTCGGGCCATCGGCGCCAGCAGGTCTGGGATGCGTCGGCGCTCAAGCCGGCGCCGCCCTTGCTCAAGTCGGTTCCGGTCGAAGAAGACTGGCTGGAGCTGCCCGCTGCAAGCGAGGGCGAGGAGGTGGTGTTCGACTATGCCGCCACCGGCATGTCGCTGCGTCGCCATCCGGTGTCCTTGCTGCGCGAACAACTGGCCGGCATGAAGCTGCTCACCGCGGCGCAGATGCACGACCTTCCCGATGGACGGCTGGTGCGCGCCTGCGGCCTGGTCGTGATGCGCCAGCAGCCGCAGACCGCCAAGGGCGTGGTGTTCGTGACACTGGAGGACGAGACCGGCAGTGTCAACGTCATCGTCTGGAAGAGCCTGCGCGAGCAGCAACGCAGCGAGTTGTTGTATTCCCGGTTGCTGGCGGTCTATGGTGTCTGGCAACGCGATGCCGAGACCGGTGGCGAGGTGCGCCACCTGATCGCCAAACGGCTCAAGGATCTGACGCCGCTGCTCGGCGGTCTGGCGACGCGCAGCCGGGAGTTTCATTGAGGCAGGTGCCGCGTCTTGCCGTACCGCACAATGCCTTGCCTTGCCTCAGGTGACGGGACGCGATAATCATACTGAGCGGACCCGGCCCCTCTCGCGGGACACCGCAACACCACGCAACGCCATGCCCGCAGCGAGCGACATGCGAGGTGGCCTTGCGTGATGAACCGGGGTCAGGACTTGCTTGCGGCAGCCTCTTTCTTCGCGCTCAGACAGGTCTTCATGAACCCTTTGCGTTCATCCCCGGATTTGCCAACCGCCTGCTTGTTGCACATGGCCATCTTGTTCTGTTGTGGTGTCTTGGTTTTCTCTTCGGCGTGGGCCAGACCGATGCTCAGGGCCATGCCGATGGCCAGCAGTGAGACAAATTTCTTCATGATGTGACTCCTAGTGTGATGTGGACAGCAGATGCCCGGAATTGGACTTCTGCAACCGCCACGCCAATCGAGGCCCGGCTGGTTGAGCCTTGGCACCTCGACCCGCGTGTGGGTGATCCAATGCTAGGTAGCCGCCGCGCCGCTGTATTCCACCCGTTGGAGGATGGCGCGCAGGATGTCACCCATTGGGGGGATCGGACGCGGCCCGCATATCAACATCCCCGCCACAACAGCGCTTGGCTGCCGCGTGGTCAGTCCGCCTTGATGGCCGCATCCTTGACAACCTTTCGGTACAGGTCGAAGTCCTCATTCATGGCCTGCGCGAAGTCCTTGGCACTGGAGCCGATGCGCACCACGCCCGCACCACGCAATTTCGATTCCGCCTCGGGTGAACGCAGGAAGGCCTGAATCTCCTCCGACAGCTTGTTCACGATGGCGCCCGGCGTGCCTGCTGGCGCCATGACGCCATGCCAGGGTCGCACATCAAAGCCGGGCACCACGTCCTGAATCGACACGAGCTCGGGCGCAAAGAAGGCCCGGTCGCGCGTCGATACCGCCAGCGCGCGCAGCTTGCCGGCCTTCACATGGGGCAGAGACGTGGTGGCAGCATCCATCGACGCATCGGTCTGACCGCCAACAAGGTCCTGCACCATCGGTGCTGAACCTTTGTACGGCACGTGGACCATGGATGTGCCGGTTTTCATCAGGAACAGTTCCATGCCCAGGTGCAGTGAGGAGCCGACACCCGACGAGCCGTAGGTCAGCTTTCCGGGATTGGCCTTCAGGTATGCGATGAACTCGGGCAAAGTCCTGGCCGGCACCTTGTCAGCATTGACAACCAGAATCAGCGGTGTCACGCCGACCATTGAAACCGCCTCGAAATCTTTCACCGGCTGATACGGAAATACGCCAGGGCGGACCGCGGGATTGATGGCATTGGCCGCGATATTGCCCATGCCGATGGTGTAGCCGTCCGGCGCGGCTTTCGCCACCACGTCCATGCCCAGACTCGAACCGGCACCGGGTTTGTTGTCCACCAGAAACGGCTGGCCCCACTTTGCCTGCAGATGCGCCGCCACCATACGCGCCATCATGTCTGCCGCGCCGCCCGCCGGCACGGGCACGATGAACCGCACCGGCTTGGTCGGGTAATCGGTGGTTTGCGCCAGCACGGGCGCGAGCGGCATGGCGCAAAGCAGGCCCAGCGCAAACGCGCGACCCAGGTGGGACTTCAGGTTTCTCATGATTGTCTCCAGGTTGCGATGAGGGAACTTTTTCAGGTCATGCACGGCCGGACGCCGGACTTTGCGCCGACCCGCGGGGGTACGCGCCATTTTTGGGGCGCAGGAACTGCCAGACCGACGCGCCCGGTGCTATGCCCAGGCCCGGCCCGCTCGGAATCTGAAAGCGCCCCTGTGCGCAGGCCATGTCGGTATCCACATATTGCAGATTGCGATCAAAGACCGAATGCTGGTATTCATGCATCGTGGTGTTGGGCAGTGCCGCAGCCGCATGCAGGCTGGCCGCCTGGTAAATGCCAATACCGATGCTGGCGTGCGGAATGACGCGCATGTGAAAGGCGTGCGCCATGCGCCCGATCTGCATGAATTGCGTGATGCCGGTATGCCCCATCTCCGGCTGCACGATCGACATGGCGCGGCGCTCCATCCGGGGTCGGTACTCGAACACGGTGCGCCACTCCTCGCCCAAGGCCAGTGGTACCCGCACATGGGCACCGACATGGGCCTGCCCCTCGATGTCCTCCGGCTGACAAGGTGCCTCGACGAAATAGGGCTGGTAGGGCGCCAGCCTGTCGATCAGCTGCACCGCCTCCTGTGCGGTGAACTTCCAGTGCAGGTCGACCATCAGTCGGACTTGCGGTCCCAGGCCCTCGCGCAACGCCCGCATTTCTTCGACGATGCCGTCAAAAGACACCGCTGCGGCATACTTGAAGGCATCGAATCCGCGCGCCTGGAAGTCGCGTGCCAGCGCCAGTCGCGCGTCCAGTGACCTGCCCGGCAAACCGGACACATAGGCAGCGATGTCAGCGTGGCGCTGACCGCCCAGCAACTTGACGACAGGTTGCCCAAGCAGCTTGCCGAAAAGATCCCATATTGCGATGTCGATGCCCGCGATGGCGTCGACATAAAAGCCGCCAAAGAAACCACGAACCCGCATCAGGTCGTACAAGTCTTCCTGAATGACCGAGACGTCGCGCGGATCGCGTCCGATGATGACCGGACCGAGCACATCATCGATGATGGCGGTGACAGCATCCGGCGCCACGATGCCGTAGGTTTCACCCCAACCCACGGTGCCATTGTCTGCCGTGACCCGGATCAGCACCGACATGTCGGTCGAGGGGTAGATCGTTCGATTACCCTGTCGCACCAGGTAGCCGCGCGCGTTGATGCTTTCGCCTGGCCCCAGCGGCCCGAGATACGGCGTGTCGCGTGGCAGCGAAATGATGAAACTCTCGACGGACGCGATGCGCGGATTCACGGCTGCGTCTCCGGCACCGCACAGGAGCCCACACATTGCTGCAACACCGCATGGGGCAGCAGCAGGTCGTCAATGTCGGACAAGAACGCATCCACATCGGCCCGGTCCATGGCGTCGAGCACCGGACCGGGCATGCGTTGCAACATGCACGGAATCAGGCCGCGCTGCATCAGCACGTATTTGGTCAGGGACCAGCGAAAGACCGCCTGCACATTGAGCACCGGCAGCATACGGGTGAACAGGGCGCGCACGAGTGCGGCATCACCGGCGCGGTGTGCGGCAAACAGCGCGACGTGCACCTCGACCAGTTCGATCGCCGGCATTGTGCCGGCAGCACCACGGCGCAACTCGTCGGTGATGTAGCGTCCCCCGGCGCCGCCAAACACGCCTGCCAGTTGGGCCGGCGCAGCCTGCAGTAGCGCCGACAGGCGCTGCCCGCTGGGCAGAGTCTCCTCCTTAACGTAGCGGATGGCAGGTACCGCCGCCATCAATTGCAGCAGCACCTCTGGTTCCAGGCCGGCGCCGACGGGCGGAGGAACGTTCTGCAACATCAGGACCGCAGCCGGTGCGGCTGCCGCAATCTCGGAAAAATAGGCAATCTGCTGTGCCAGCGTCGGACGCTCGGGCGGCGCTGCAATCATCAGCACCTTGCCACCCGATTGCATCGCGAAACGCGCCAGGTTGACGGTGGTTGTGATGTCACTGCTCGAGGCGCCCACGATCACCGGGATTCGTCCCGCCACTTCGGACAATACGACGCTGACCAGTTGCTGGCGTTCGTTCAGATCGAGCTTGGCCACCTCGCTGGCGACGCCAGGAAAGGTCAGTCCGTCCACTCTGGCCGCCAGCAGATAACGCACCAATACCCGCAAGGCTTGCACGTCGGGCGCACCCTGGGCATCGAACGGGGTCGGGAGCACCGGAAAAACACCACTCAGTTGATCGGGTATTGTGTCGGCCATGTCCGCATTTTTGTTGATTTAAAGTTCCATTCAATGGAACATTTGTGGAGTGGACGAATTCTAGTTTTCGTAAGTTATAGGTGAATGGGTGTTAACCCTGACACTCTGCGCTTTAGAATTCGCATCTGACACCTTCATGTGGTCTCATTTAATGGAACTAAAATCGCACTCTCCCATCGATGACCGACGGGGCGGCGCGCTCGGGTTGGGTGTACTTGAAAAGGCGATGGGCCTGCTCAACATCGTCTCGGCGCGGCGCGCGCCGATGAGCTTTACCGAGTTGCGCAATGCCTCGCAATTGCCCAAGGCCACGTTACACCGCACTTTGAACACGCTGGTACGCGAGGGCTTGTTACGCCACGACAGTTACAGCCGCAGCTTTCAACTCGGGTTTCGTCTGCTGGAGCTGGCCCACGAAGTCTGGAGCGATTTCGATCTGCGCCTGGTCGCGCAGGATGAATTGGTCGCCTTGCGCGACGCATTGGCAGCGCCGGTGCAGTTGGCTGTACTCCATGGTGCCCAGCTGGTGGTCGTGGCCAGCGAGGATGCCGGTCGGGGCAAGGGAGATGCGCCTGCGCCTGCGCGCGTGGGTGCCAGCCTTAGTCTGGTTGGGTCGGCGGCAGGCAAGGCAATCGCTGCACATCTGGAGCCGCAGCAATTGATCGATCTGTTGGGTCCGCTGGCTTTGAAACTGCGCGGCGAACTCGACCTGGTGCGGGCACGCGGATACGCCGTCGGCGATCACTACCTGCCCGGTGGCGGGCTGGCCGTCGCCTCGGCAGTGCTTGACTATGCCGGCAAGCCGACCGGTGTGATCTCGGTCTCGGCCGGCATGCGGGCGGTGGACGATCCGCAAGTCCATGGACTGTCTGCGCCGCTGATGAAAGCGGCCCGCAAAGTTTCGCACGGCGCAGCGGGTGGGGTCATGTCCTTGTCGGTGCAGGTGCCACCTGCGGAGCCGGCGCAGACCGCCGTGCGTTGCGTCAACCGTGTGGCAGCGTTGCTGGGAGAAGGGCCGATCTGGTCGCCCCGGGACAACGCCTTGTACTGGGTAGACATCCTGACCCCGGCCGTGTATTGCCACCAGATAGCGGATGGCAGCAACACTGTGACGGCGCTGGGCGCGATGGCAAGTGTGGCCATACCCAAGGCCACCGGTGGTCTGTTGCTGGCCACGCCTGGCGGTTTGATGACCTACAACCCGACCGATCAACGCATGAGCCTGCTATCGCACCCGGAGTCGGAGCGCCGTGGCAACCGCTACAACGACGGCAAATGCGACCGGCGCGGGCGACTGTGGATTTCGTCGATGGACATGGGCGCAGCTGCCAACCGCGGCAATCTGTTTCGGGTCGAGGCCGACGGCAGCTGGCAGAAGATGGACTCCGGATTCACGGTCCCCAATGGCCTAGGATGGAGTCCGGACAACTCTTGCATGTATTTCACTGACACCTTCCGCCGCACCATTTATGTCTATGACTTCGACTTGCTCGCCGGCACGATCAGCAACCGGCGTGTGCTGATCACGTTGGCAGAATCCGACGGCAAACCCGATGGACTGACCGTGGACGCGCAGGGCTGCATCTGGGTGGCGCTCTGGGACGGCTGGCAAGTCGCACGCTTCTCGCCGCAGGGGCGGCCGATGGAACGGATCCGGCTGCCGGTGTCGCGGCCGACCAGTTGCTGTTTTGGAGGCGCCAGCCTTGAGACGATGTACGTGACGTCGGCCTCGGTACGGCTGGACGCACAGGCGCTGGCCGCGGCACCGCTATCGGGCTCGCTGTTTGCGTTTGAAATGCCAGGCGTGCGGGGCCTGCCAGAGGCCACCTTTGCAGGTTGAAGCCATGCCATCCCCGCGGCTTCAGCGCCGGAAGGCGCTGGGGGCCTGCCCCATCGCGCTACGGAACATCGCGGTGAACGCGCTGTCGCTGGTGTAGCCACTGGCTGCGGCGACCCGGCCCACCGGCGCGCCGCGGGCCAACATCGGCAAGGCGCGTGCCAGTACCACCTGCTGACGCCAATGCTGGAAGCTGGTGTCGAGTTCGCTGCGGAACAGGCGTGCAATGGTGCGTTCGCTGGCGCCGACGTCACGCGCCCATTCGGCCAGTGTGGCGCAGCGGGCCGGTGCCTGCATCACGGCATCACACAATATGCGCAGACGGTTGTCGCCGGTCTGCGGATGGGGCAGCGGAACACCGAGTTGCTGCGTCGGCGCGTGCGCCAGTTCGCTGAGAACCAGCGCGGCAATCAGCGACTCGCGGGCCTGTTCCGGTGTCGGGTTGGATTGCAGCTGTGCCAACCGGGCGCCGACCTCGTCGAGCGCTTGCACCAGTTCACGCAGCAAAGGCGACATCACCAGCATCCTGCAGGTCTGCCAGCCATCGGGGACTGCATGGGCATGGATGTACAAGGTGCGAAACGCCGCGTCTTCCAGCGCATTGACCGCATGGCGCACGCCGGGGGCGATCCACACGGCGCGTGAGAACGGAACGATGTAACTGACGACGTCCCGGTTGTCGGCAGCTTGCGCGGCCGTCACCTGCAACACGCCGCTGGAGCAATAAGCGAGTTGCGCCCAGCCGTGGTGATGCGGTTCGAAGTGTGTGTCGGCTGGCAGCACACGGGCGCGCACGCGCACCGGTCGCTCGCCGCTGGGCCGAAACGGATCGGTGTTGCCCACCGGGGTCAGTGCTGCTGCGGGCGAGGGTTTGCGGGAAGCCATGGTGTTTGGCTGAAATTCGACGAATATTGGCGATTCGTCGCGGTTGGGAGTCTGGCCGACATCTTACGATAGGTGCCATGATTTCAACTGCCACTCCCGCTCCAGCCCGCGCACCCGAGACCAGCCGGTCGCAGGACGCTGCGGTGATCGGCCTGGTCGGCATCGCGCACATGATCAGCCACTACAGCCAGTTGTTGCTGGCGCCGCTGTTTCCGTGGCTCAAGGACGCCTTTCAGGTCAGCTACACCGAGCTGGGTTTTCTGATGACGCTGTTTTTCGTGGTCTCGTGCGCGGTGCAGACCACGTCCGGATTTCTGGTCGACCGCTTCGGTGCTCGGCCGATCCTGTTTGCCGGCCTGGCCCTGATCGGTCTGGCCGCGATGGGTTATGCCAGCAGCACCAGTTACGCGATGCTGGCGGTGTCGGCGATCGTGGGCGGCATCGGCAATGGCGTGTTCCATCCCGTCAACTACACCTTGCTCAACCGCAAGATCCATCCGCTGCGCCTGGGCCACGCCTACAGCGTGCACGGCATCACCGGCAGCCTGGGCTGGGCGCTGGCGCCGGCGATGCTGGTACCGATCACATTGTTGTCGTCTTGGCGCGTGGCGCTGGTCTGTGCCGGTGTGCTGGCATGGTCGGTGTTGCTGCTGGTGTGGCTGCAGCGCAATCGACTGCTGTTGACGCCGACCGCAGCAAAGGCTGGCGCGCCTCGCCCGGCAGGCGCGAATGTGGCAGGTGCCGAAGAGAGCAATCTGGATTTCCTGCGCATCCCTGCGGTGTGGATGTGTTTCGCGTTCTTCTTTTTCTACGCCATGGCGCTGAGCGTGGTGCAGGCGTTTGCACCTGAGGCAGCCCGTCAGCTGCATGACTTTCCGCTGACGCTGGTCGCCGCGTGTCTGACCATCTACATGGTTTGTGCGGCTGGCGGTATGGTGCTGGGTGGCTTTCTCGCATCCGATCCGGCACGCTGTGAGCGCATCGTCGGCGCCGGTTTCGGCATTGCCGCCTGTGTTGCTGCCATCATCGGTTTTGCACCCGTGCCAGGCATGGCGGTTCCGGTGCTGTTCGGCGTCATGGGTTTTGCCAGTGGCATCGCTGGTCCGTCGCGCGATTTGTTGGTCAAGAAGTCCACGCCGGAAAACGCCACCGGCAGGGTCTACGGTGTGGTTTATTCCGGACTCGATATCGGCCAGGCAATTTCACCGTTGATCTTTGGCCGACTGATGGACCACGGCAGTTACCAGGGCATCTGGTTGGGGTTGGTGATTGTGCAGGGCATACTGATCTTCAGCGCATTCCGGGTGCGGCGGGCGCGCCGTACGGTGCTGGCGCCGACGATACCGAAACCGGCCTGAGCCTACGTCGGCCTGCAGGGCCGATGGCCGCCGCGCGATGCGCCCGTCAGACTGCGCTGCGGTGACGGGCAATGCAGGTGTCGAGCACCTCGGCCATGTCGCGTTGCCACCAGTTCGCGGCCGAGAAAATCTCGACTTCGCTGTAGCCGGCAAAACCCTGGTCTTCGACCCAACCGCGCGTCTGCGGTATGTCGATGACGCCGTCGCCCATCATGCCGCGGTCCACGAGCAGGTCGGTGGTTGGCGTCAGCCAGTCGCAGACATGAAACGCCAGCAGGCGCCGCTGGCCTGCGCGCGCAATCTGCGCCTGCAGTTTCGGATCCCACCAGACGTGGTACAGGTCGACGGCGACGCCCAGATCGGCGGGTTGCACGTTGCCTTGCGCCGAAACCGGATCGAGCTGCTCGCACAGATCCAGGGCCTGTTCCAGCGTGTTGATACATGCGCGGTCGGCCGCGTACATCGGATGCAGCGGTTCGATGGCCAGCGGCATGCGGCAACTGCGTGCGTACTCAAGCAGCCGGGCGATGCCGTCCCGGACCTGTGCGCGTGCCTGCGCGATATTCTTGTGCGCGGCTTTGCCATCGAGGGCACCGGGCAAACCGCCGACCACCAACACCAGGCAGGGTGCGCTCAGTGTGCAGGCCTCGTCCACCGCTCGCCGGTTGTCGTCGTGGGCCGAGTGCAGACCCGCGGCATCAACGGCCGGGAACATGCCGCCGCGGCAATAACCGGACAGTTCCATGCCATGGGCCTTGATGGTGGACGCCACCTTGGCCAGCCCGGCGGCGGCGACCTGATCGCGCCAGGGCGCAACCGCACGGATGCCACGTGCGGCACAGGCGTCGAGAATTTCGACCAGCGGCACTTCGACACCACGACTCTTGCGCACCGTGGCGGTGTTGATCGACAACCAGCGGTGGTCGTTCGCGAAATCCCTCATGCCTCGATTCCGTGCAGCGCCAGCAGCGTGTGCATGTGCCCCACGGCCAGTTCAGGCTGTTCCAGCAGATTCGCAGCGTCGGCCAGCCGGAACAGCTCACACAGATGCACCAGCGAACGGGTGCTTTGCTGGCCACCGACCATGGTGAAGTGGCTCTGGTGGCCATTGAGCCAGGCCATGAAGACCACGCCGGTCTTGTAGAACCGGGTCGGTGCCGCAAAGATGTGGCGCGACAAGGCGACGGTCGGGCCAAGGATGGCGTAGAACCGATCTTTTTCGCCTTGCGCCAGTGCGGCCAGTGCAGCACTCGCGGCCGGTGCAATCGCATCGAAGATGCCCAGCAGGGCATCGCTCTGGCCTTGGACGGTGGCGCTGCCGAAACCGTCGCCGGCGATCAGTTCGGCGTAGTTGAAGTCGTCGCCGGTATACATGCGCACGCCCTTGCCATCGGAACCGCCCTGGGCTGGCAGGCGCCGACGCATGGCAATCTCCTTGTCCTTGTCGAGCAGCGACACCTTGACGCCGTCGACCTTGTCCGCATGGGCCTGGATGATGTCCAGTGCGGTATCCGTGGCCACGTTCAGGTCGGAGGAGCCCCAGTAGCCGGCCAGTGCCGGGTCGAACATGTCGCCCAGCCAGTGCAGGATCACCGGCTGGCGTGCCTGGCGCAGGATGCGGTCATAGACACGTTCGTAATCGGCTGGGCTCCTGGCCACACGGGCCAGCGCACGACTGGCCATGACGATGAGTTTGCCGCCGAGTTTTTCGATCGCCGCCATCTGCTCTTCATAGGCACGGATCACGTCGTCAACAGAGCGAACCTCGTCCAGCACCAGGTGGTCGGTGCCGCAACCGGAGGCGACCAGCGCACCGGGTACGTCCCTGGCGGCGTCCAGTGAGCGGCGGATCAGTTCCAGTGAGGTGTGCCAGTCCAGACCCATGCCGCGTTGCGCCGTGTCCATGGCTTCGGCCACGCCCAGGCCCAGCGACCACAGGTGGCGTCGGTAGGCGATGGTGGAGTCCCAGTCGACGGCGCTTTGCAGCCACGGGTCAATCGCCGCGCGCGGGTCGGCCACCACGTGGGCTGCCGAGTAGGCAATGCGGTTGAACACCGGTCCGGACGTGGGCCGGACCGGCGGCTTGCCGCACAAGTCATAAGGCGTCAGGCCGCCATTGGGGCCGGGCAGTTGCAAAGTCAAGGTCATGGGAGTTCGCCCTGTAAAGGTCGCGGGAGTACAGATCGGGTTCAGTGGTGGTGGGGGCGTTGGCCGCTCAGAGCGTCGCCAGCGGTTTCACATCCACCCAGCGTCGTTCCTTCCAGCTCTCCAATGCGGCCTCGACAAGCTGCACGCCTTTGGCGCCTTCGGGCAGCGTCCAGCGGTAGGGCGCGTCCTCGACCACGTGGCGGATGAAATGCTCCCACTGGATCTTGAAGCCGTTGTCGTAGACCTGAGTGTCCGGCACATCCTGCCACTGGTCCATGAAGTGCATGGTTTGCTTCTCGTCCGGGTTCCAGACCGGGCGCGGCGTGGCCACGCGGCTTTGTGCCCGGCAACTCGAGAGGCCCGCCACAGCGGAGCCGTGCGTTCCGTCGACATGGAAGGTGACCAGGTCATCGCGGCGCACGCGCGTGGCCCACGACATGTTGAGCTGCGCGATCACCGGCTCGCCGTTGTGGCCGATCAGTTGCGCCGTGGCGTATGCGGCGTCGTCGGCGGTACAGGTGTATTCCTTGCCGGCTTCGTCCCAGCGGGTCGGGATGTGCGTGGTACCCAGACATGAGACCGACTTCACCTCGCCAAACAGGTTGTCCAGCACATAACGCCAGTGGCACATCATGTCCAGGATCATGCCGCCGCCGTCTTCCTTGCGGTAGTTCCAGCTCGGGCGCTGGATCGGCTGCAGGTCGCCTTCGAACACCCAGTAGCCGAACTCCAGCCGCACCGACAACATGCGCCCAAAAAAGTCGGCGCGGCGCAACATGTCGAGCTTGCGCAGGCCGGGAAGGAACAGCTTGTCCTGCACGGCGCCATGTTTGAGCCCCGATGACTGGGCCAGGCGCGCGACCTCGACGGCTTCGTTCAGGTTGGTCGCAATCGGCTTTTCGCAATATACGTGTTTGCCGGCGCGGATGGCCTTGGCCAGCAGGGTCGGGCGCATCTGCGTGGTACCGGCATCGAAGAACACGGTGTCCGACGGGTCGGCGAGTGCTGCGTCCAGGTCGGTGCCCCAGCGCGCGATGTGGTGTGCCTTGGCCAGCGCCTCCATCTTCTCGGCATTGCGCCCGATCAGGATCGGGTCGGGCATGACGGTGTCGCCATTGGACAGGCGCACGCCGCCCTGGTTGCGGATCGCGACGATGGAGCGGATCAGGTGCTGGTTCATGCCCATGCGACCGGTAACGCCGTGCATGATGAGGCCGAGGGTGTGTTGTGCCATGAAAGTACTCTTTGGAAGCGGTTAGGAAATGGTTTGCAGGTCGTCCCAGTGCGGCGTCGCAGCGTGTGCGAAGCCTGGTACATGCAGGGACGTGATATCGAGCAGGCCATCGCGCACCGCCAGGTGCGGCCGACCGTTCGTATGGGTGTACAGGCCCGGATGGGCCGCGGCAAAAGCCTCGGCTTCGGCCGCCGGCGCAACGCCAAAACCGTCGACATAGTGATGGCCGTTGCGCTCGATATGGCGCACGCCCAGGCTGGCGGCAAGCAAGGTGTCCTGCTGCACGGCCAGCCCGGCCTGGCAGGTCAGGTCTTCGCCCGACAGCACCAGTTGGTCGGGCTGCTGCGCAATACGCGCCGCGTTGTGCAATGAGCGGTAGATGCCCTTGCAAGCCTTGCTCGAGATGCCGCGGTAGCCGAGCGCGATGCCGCGCTCCAGCACGTCCGTCTGGTCGTCGGATTCATCCAGGATCACCGGGACGGTGATGCCCAGATCGGCAATCGATTGATCGAGCGCCACCTTGCGCGCCACAGGCTGCTCCAGCAACAAGGTGCGGCGTAATAACGTGGCCAGCGCCGGGGTCGCCTGCAGTGCACGCCAATACGCGCCAAGCGCAGCGGTGTCGGTGAAAGTTTCGTTGCCGTCCAGCGTCACCCGGTAGTCGCCGGCCGAGGCGTCCAGCACAGCGGTGATGCGCGACAGCCGGTCCAGGTCGGCGTCGATGGTGCCCGACAATTTGAGCTTGAAGTAGTGCAAACCGTATTCGCGGATAGCGGACTCCAATGTCGCGGGCAGTCCATCGACGGGCTTGTGGCCGGGTTCGCCGTCGGTCAGCAGATCGGCCAGTCCGACGGTATGGCGCAACGCCACGGAAGTCGGCCGCTGCAGTGCCAGATGGGGCCCCCACGGGTCCCCGAGCACACCCGCAGCCAGCCCGTCGACCCAGGAAAGCCCGGCAGCGCGCAGGCTCGCGTCAGCGATTGCCTTGTCCAGCAGCGCAGGTCCGAACTGGGCGGCCAGCCGCGGCAGGCCGCGCGACACGCCAACGGCGACAGCCGCCTCGCCTGCGCGCTGCGAACGTTCGAACGGTGACATGCTGGCCGAAGTTTCGGCATATGCGGCGCGCGCGCTGCGCAGCGCTTCACGCAGCTGCTCAAAATTCTGCGCATGCGTGAGCTGCGGCGATTTGTCGAACCACTTGGGTACCATCAGTTCGGCACTGGCGCCAATGAGCGCGCGCCCGCCGATCTCCAGTTCGACGCGAACAAACGCCTGCGGACACTCGGTGACCGTGGCAGCGCCGAAGCGAAACGGCAGGCGCAGCGTGACCGGGCGCTCGAACAACGCCACCGATCGCAGGCGGGACGACACTGCGGTCACTGGAGTCCCCTGCGTGCTGCGCACTGCGGGATTCACCTTGGGAACGGTCCTGCTGCTCATGCCAGGCTGTCCCAGGTCGCACGCAGGTAGCCCGCGCTGTATGCCGCGCAGGCCGGCCCGTCTGGCTGGTAGTTGAACGGCTCCACCGCCATCCAGCCCTGGTAGCCTTGGTCACGCAGTACCTGCATCACCGGGCGCTGGGCCGTGTCGCCCTGGCCCGGTCCACGCCGGTTCTTGTCGTTGAACTGCACATGGGCAATATGGCCGCTGTACAGGAATCGGGCCAGAACTTCGTGCACCGGTTCGGACTCGGACTGCGATGCGGCGCTGACGTCGAGCATGGTGCGCAGCGCGGGCGAGGCAATGGCGTCGACCAATGCCGCGGCCTGCGCCACGGTATTGATAATCGGGGTTTCCTTGGGCGACAGCGGCTCCAGGCAATACACGACACCGGCTTGCTGCGCATGCGGGGCCAACTCGGCGAGAGCGGATGTCAGACGCTCGGTGGCGTCAGGCGCGCTTTGGCCGGTTTCGGGTGAACGCTGGCGGGGGGAGCCGTGCACCAGCACCTTGGCGCCGCAAGCGCCAGCGAAGTCGATCAGCCGGCGCAGCAGGTCCAATGTCCTGCGCCGCAGCGCGGCGTCGGTGCTGACCAGCGACAGGCCGTCGGGCTTGACCAGCAGCCAGTGCAGACCGGAAATGGCCAGCCCATGCTCGACCGCAATGGCCTGGTAGCGGCTGGCATCGGCCGTGCTCAAAGTCTGCGGGTCATCGGCAAGTGTGAACGGCGAGAGCTCGAGCCCGGTATATCCGGCTGCAGCTGCCCAGGCGCATTGCTGCTCAAACGGCATGGGTTGCAGCACTTCGTTGCAAAGGGCCAGTTTCATGGAGTCTCCGGTGTGCGGTTGGCGCGGCCCTTGGTGGCAAGGCTGTAGATCTTGAAACCGACGGTGGCAAAGATCAGTGCCGCCACACAGGCCGAAATCGGGCGGGTAAAGAACGGTGTCAGGTCTCCGTCGGACAAGAGCAACGCGCGGCGCAGGTTCTTCTCGAGCAGGTCGCCGAGCACGATGCCCAGAACCAGGGGCGCCATCGGATAGCCGAAGCCGCGCAGGAAAAAACCGAGGATGCCGAAGGCGACCATCACATAGACGTCGAACAGCCGGCCGGCGATGGCGAAACTGCCCACCGCACACAATACGAAGATGATGGGAACGATGTAGTGTTGGGGTACCCGCAGCACCTGGACCAGCAATTTGGTCAGCGTGAGGCCGTAGATCAGGATGCCGATGGTGGCAAACAGCATCATCGCCACAACGTCGTAGACGAACTGCGGGTTCTCCACCATGATCATCGGCCCCGGGCGTATGCCGTGGATGATCATCGCGGCCATCAGCACGGCCGCCGGAGCCGAGCCCGGAATGGCCAGCGTCAGCACCGGGATCATGGCGCCGGGTACGCAGGCGTTGTCGCCGGTTTCGGCGGCCATCAGGCCTTCGACCGAGCCATGGCCGAACTGCGCTTTCTCCTTACTGGCGCGTTTGGCCGCGGCATATGAGGACCAGGCCGCGATGTCTTCGCCGACACCGGGAACCACGCCCACGCCGGTGCCAATCAGGCCCGAACGCAGGATCGTGCGCCAGTACTTGAACACGTCGGCGATCTTCGGCACCACGGAGTCGAAGGCACTGATCTTGACCGGCGCCTGGCGCTGGCGAATGGCGGTCAGCAGTTCGGCGAAACCGAATGCACCAACCAAGGCTGGCACCAGCTGGATGCCACCGGCAAGATCGCGTACGCCCCAGGCAAAACGCTCGTACCCATATTGCGGCTCCTGCCCGATGCCGGCAATCAGCAGGCCAGCGATGCCGGCGATCCAGCCCTTGAGCGGATCGTCGCCCGTCAAAGTACCGGCGATGATGACGCCAAACAGGGCCAGCCAGAAGAACTCATAGGCACCGAATTTGAGGGCCATGCCGCCCAGCAACGGTGTGAAGGCGGCCAGAAAGAACATGCCGATCAGCGTGCCCATCACCGAGCCGCTGGTGGCTATACCCATGGCGCGTCCGGCCATGCCCTGGCGTGCCAGCGCAAATCCGTCCAGACAGGAGGCCGCGGACGCCGGCGTACCGGGAATGTTCAGCAGGATGGCCGAACGCGAGCCGCCGTAGATTGATCCGACATAGGTGCAGACCAGAATCAGCAGTGCCTGGCTCGACGGCAGCTTGAGCGTGAGCGTGGTCATCAGGGCCAGCGCCATGGTGGCCGTCAGGCCGGGCAGAGCGCCCATCACGACTCCGACCAGTGACGACAGCAGCGCGTAGCCAATGACCTCGGGTGTGCCGAAACGCACGATCGAGTTGCCGAAAAGTATCAGACCATCAAACATGGGAAGGAAACACAGACATCACGGCAGGCGTACCAGGAAGACTTGCTCGAACACCAGGGTCACGACCAGGGCGGTCAGCAAGCCGGCGATCAGCGCCGATACCAGCCGGCGCTGTGCGGTGTGCTCGGGTGGGGCGAAGAACCATGTGAATGCGGCCACGAACAAGGCCGTGGCCAACCAGAAGGGAATGTGTCCGATCAGCACGGTCGCGTAGCCCAGCGTCAGCCCCAGGGTCAACAGCGCCCGTGGGTTGAGAAGGCGCGCGGGCGGCGCATCGGCTTCGACGGAGGCCGCCGTGCCACGGCGTCGACGCTGCCAGCCGCGCAGCATCAGGATGGCGCCCAGCAACACCAGCAGGGATCCGATCATGCCGGGGACGAAGCCCGGCATGGTGTACAGCGTGGCGCCCATGTTCTCGAACCGGTCCATGCGCAGCGCTTCCGCCACGACCAGCAGGCCAAATCCTACCCATCCCGCTCCGCCCGTCAGGTCGGAGCGGGCGCTGTTGACGCCTTCGCTCATGGTCTTTGCCGCAGTTCAGGGCTTCGGAATACCGACCGTGTCGGGAGATACCTTGGCCTTGCCGGCCGCCTGCTGGGTCCATGCGTAGGTCTGGATGGCCGGGAACACCGCCTTTTGCGCAGCCTCGCCTGCCTGCGGGGCGAACACGGCACCGCGGCTCTGGGCATATTTCTTCAGCGCCTCGTTCTTGACCATTTCGGTGGCCCAGATCTTGTCCATCGTCTGCACCACGTCGGGCGGAACGCCCTTGGGAATAAAGATGCCGAAATAGTTGATCGGATCCGTGAAACCGGGAATGAACTGGGACAGTGGCGGCACCATGCCGAAGCCGTCGATGTCGACCGCCTTGTCGCCCACCACGGCCAGCGGACGGATTTTCTTGGCGCGGATCATGTCGGTCTGCTCGGCCGCCAGCTGTGTCGTGACTTGTGTCTCGCCCGAGGCGGTGGAGACAGCGGCAGGAGCGCCACCGTCATAGGTGACGTGTTTGTAGGTCACGCCAGCCGCTTTGGCGATGGCCTCGATGGCGGCGTGGCCACTCGAGTTGACGCCGGCAGTAGCCACCGAGACCGAGCCGGGTTTGGCCTTCATCGCATCGAGCAGGTCCTTCATGGTCTTGTAGGGGGTGTCTGCGTTGACGCCGACCACCGCCACGTTGGCCACGTTCAGGTACAGGTTCCAATCGGTGATGGAGGAGTCCAGCATGCCCAGCACCTTGTAGGTCCCCAGATCCTTGGCTGCGCCGGCGGTCCAGGTGTAGCCGTCCTTGGGGGCTTCCCAGGCGTTCTTGCTGCCCACGGATCCCGAAGCGCCCGGCTGGTTCATGATGATGATTTTCTGGCCCAGGTGTTTCTCGAGCTCGGCCGCATTGACACGGGTCACCTGATCAGTCGAGCCACCGGCAGCCCATGGCACGATCAGTGTGATCGGCTTGTTGGGTTTCCAGTCGGCCAATGTGGTGCCGGCAGCGAGTGACAGCAGGCTTGCGAGCAGCATGCCGCGAACGGGTAGCGCAGGTTTCGTCATCTCAATGTCTCCTTGGGGTTGGAAGTTTGGTAACGGATGCAATAGAAGGTTAATTCACTAGACGGTGAATTGTAGGAAGTGACGATGCCGTGGTCAATTGGTCGCGGACATCAGTTTCTCAGTACATACCCTAGGATCACGTCGGTCATGTGGGACAGGCGTTCGCCATGGGCCTTGGGTGTCATCAGGTCGCGTCCGAAGATGGCCGACAAGGTGTGGTTGTTGGACAGGTAGAAGTACGAAAGTCCGGCGATGGAGACGTACAGCTGCAGTGGATCGACCCCGCCCCGGAAGTCGCCGCTGACACGTCCGCGCTCCAGAATGGTGCCCAGTGTGTCGATCAGCGGGGAATTCAGTTCGCGGGCGCGTTGCGACTGCGCCAAGTGGCGTGCCCGGTGCAGGTTGGCACTGTTGAGCAGAGTGAGAAACTCTGGTTGCGCGAGGTAGTAGTTCCAGGTGAATTCGACCAACCGGCGTAGCGCATCGACCGGCTTCATGGCCAGCAGGTCGAGCGTGCGCTCCTCCTCTCGGATATGTTTGTAGGTCTGTTCCAGCACGGCCTGAAACAGCGCCTCCTTGTCGGCAAAGTAGTAGTAGATCAATCGCTTGTTGACGCCCGCGCGCTCCGCGATCCGGTCCATGCGTGCACCGCCGAGTCCGCTTTCGGCAAATTCGCCCTTGGCCGCCATCAGGATGGCTTCCTGGGTGCGTTCGGCGTCGCGGGTGCGTGCGTCCGGGGATTCTGTGATCGCCGTGGTCATGGTTCGAATTATTCACCGGATAGTGAATTATCGGAATTAGGGATTACCCTGAATGCGAGCCGCCCGCGGTCGTCTTGTCCGGGTTCTGTCCGGTGTTGGGGGCGGCTGGCGGACCCGGTCAGCCGCGCAGCCGCTGATCTCGTGGGTCAGGTCAAACCACCGCAATGCCAGGTGCAGCAACGTCGTATCAGCGCACGTTCATCCACTTGAACAGCATGAAGCCATCTGCGCGCTGGTAAGCGTCGATGGTCTTCTTCATACCCCAGGACAAGGTCTGCTGGTGCAGCGGGATATGGCCGACGTCGTCGGCATGCAACTGCAGTGCTTCCTTGATCATTGCGTTGCGTTTGTCCTGGTCGAGTTCGGACTGGATCCTGGTCGTCAGCTCGTCGAGCTTGGGGTTGCTGTAGGCGCCGAAGTTCCAGCTGCCTTGACTGCCGGACGGGGTAGCCAGCACGGTGAACAGCAGGTTGTGCGCGTCGTAAGCAGCGGGCGACCAGCCCAGCATGAAGAAGCCCATCTCGCGCTTGAGGCCCTTGGGAAAGTATGTGGTCTTGGACTCGGCCTGCAGCTTGATCTTGATGCCGGCCCTGGCCAGGTTGGCGGCAATCGCCTGGCAGACCTCAGAGTCATTCACATAGCGGTCGTTCGGGCAGTTCATGCCGACCTCGAACCCGTTCGCGTATCCGGCGTCGGCAAGCAGCTTCTTCGACGCGGCCAGATCGAAAGGCAGTCGGGGCTCCATGTCGGTTGAGTAGCCCTGAATGCCTGCTGCGATCATCGCGCCGGTGGGCTTGGAGGCGTTGCGCATGATCTGTGTCTTGATGGTCTGAATGTCGATCGCCTGATAGAAGGCCTGGCGCACGCGCTTGTCCTTGAACGGGTTCTTGTCGGTCACGTTGGACAGCGGCAAGACATCGCGCTTGTGATCAAAGCCGAGAAAAATCACACGCAGTTCGGGGTTCTCGACCACCTGCAGCTTGGGCGAACTGTTCACGCGTGCAATGTCCTGCAACGGCACTGGATCGATCACGTCGACCTCGCCCGACAGCAAGGCAGCGACCCGTGTCGCGCTGTTTTCGATTGGCAGGAACACCACCTCGTCCAGATTGGTCTCGAACTTGTTCCACCAGGTTGGCGAGCGCTGCAGTACGGTCTTCTGGCTGGGCTGGCGTTCGCGCACCTTGAACGGGCCGGTTCCGTTGGTCCGGAACGAGGCCGCGTTCTCGATGCCTTTGCGCCGATCAACCGGGCGTGTGGCCTGGTTAGCCTCGGCCCACTTGCGATTCATGATCAGCACGTTGGTCATCAATTCGGGCAGGATCGGGTTCGGAGCCGAGGTCTCGAGCTCGACGACAAAATCCGACACCTTGCGGATTGTCTTGACCGACGCCAGTTGCGACTTGATATCGGATCCTTCGCCGCGCGCACGCTCGAGCGAGAACACCACGTCATCGGCGGAAAACGGCGCACCGTCGTGAAACGTCACATTCCGGCGCAATTCGAAGCGCCAGATGTTCGGTGCGGCGGCCTTCCAGGTCGTTGCCAGCGACGGCGTCAGCTTGAGGTCCTTGCCACGGGTGGCCAGTGCCTCGAACACATTGTTGAGAAACGATAGCTGCACCGCCTCGTTGAACGAATGCGGATCGAGCGACAGCACATCGCCCTGGTTGGCAACACGTACCGTGGCGGCCGTGGTCAGGGTGCAGCCCAGGGCCAGCGCGATGGCGCCGATCCGATTCAACGGGACGCCGGGAGCGAAAAGCCGTGGCATGGTGATCCTTAAGCGAAGTGGGCCGGTGATCGTAGCATCGCCCCCGTATTCCCTTTGATCGCAGCGCGTTTGCATCTGGCGCCCGGCTGACCTGCTTTTCAGGGCACGGGAAACCGCGCCCTGCGCTCCAGGTCGTCCAGATCGATGTGGTTGCGCATGTACTGCGCGCTGGCATCGACCATCGGCTGGTGGTCCCAGCTGGTAAGTCTGCCTTTGCGCAATGCGTCGTAGACCAGGCGACGTCGGCGCTGGCTGCCCAGCACCTGCGCATTGAGTGCCGGCAGGTCCCAGCGGCTTGCAACCTCCTCGCGGAACTCGGCAACCCGCGCCCGGTGCTGCGGCGCCAGGGCCAGATTGTTCAACTCCCGCGGGTCGGCATGAACGTCGAACAGCAGGTCCGGGTCCTGCGGCGCATGGATGAACTTGTAGCGACCGCGGCGGATCATCACCACGGTTTCGCGCGAGCCTTCAGCCATGTATTCGCCGATGACTTCGTCATGCGCGCCCGCGGCGCCGATCAGATGCGGCATCAGCGAACGACCGTCGATCGACAAGATCGGGTCCATGGCGCCGCCGGCGAGTTCGACGAAAGTGGGCAACAGGTCGATGGTGGACACGCTGGCCTTGACCCGGCCCGGCTTGATCCGTCCTGGCGCACAGACCACCATCGGCACCCGCGCCGAAGCCTCGAACCAGTGCATCTTGTACCAGAGGCCGCGCTCGCCGAGCATGTCGCCGTGGTCGCCGGAGAACACGACGATGGTGTTGTCCCGCAGCCCGCAGTCGGCCAGCGTTTTCATCAGCTTGCCGATGGTGGCATCGACGTAGCTGCAGGCGCCGAAGTAGGCGCGCCGCGCCCGCCGGATGGCCTCTGAAGGCATGGTCTTGCCCCACAGGTCGATCACCTCGAGGATGCGACGAGAGTGCGGATCCTGCGCTGCCTGGTCAATCTCCACCGCGGGCATGGGAATGTCCACGCCGTCGTACAAATTCCAGAACTCCGACGCAATGGTGTAGGGGTCGTGCGGGTGGGTCATCGACACGGTCAGGCAGAACGGCTGATCCGGTGTGTTGCGTACATGGTCGAACAGATACTGGTTGGCCTTGAACACCACTTCTTCGTCGAAGTCGAGCTGGTTCGAGCGCACGCAGGGTCCGGCTTGAAGCACTGACGACATGTTGTGGTACCAACTGGCGCGCACGTCCGGCGCGTCCCAGTTCACAGCCCAGCCGTAGTCTGCCGGGTAGATGTCACTGGTAAGCCGCTGCTCATAGCCATGGAGTTGGTCTGGGCCGCAGAAATGCATCTTGCCCGACAAGGCCGTGTGGTAGCCCAGCGCGCGCAGGTAGTGGGCATAGGTTGGCACATCCGCAGCGAATTCCGCCGCATTGTCAAAGGCACCGATGCGCGACGGCAACTGGCCACTGACCAGGCTGAATCGCGACGGCGCGCACAGGGGGCTGTTGCAATAGGCCGAATCGAACACGACACCTTCGCGCGCCAGGCGCGTGAGGTGCGGCATCTGGATCGGCGAAGCCGGGTCATGCAGGGGCAGCAGCGGCGCGGCCATCTGGTCGGCCATGATAAAGAGAATGTTGGGGCGGGCAGTGCTCATGATCAGGACTCTGGTTGCTGTTTGGTTGCCTTAGCGTACACGCCCACGCGGTAGACTTCGCCCATGGCTGAGTCGACGATCCCCGACGAGCGCGTCCTGGATGTCCTGCGCACCAGTGCCGTGTTCGGCCGCCTGGACGAAGCCGTTTTGCAGGACCTGCGGCGACTGCTCGTGCTGCAGGTCGTGCCGGGAGGGCACATCGTGTACCGCGAGGGTGATCAGGCAAACACCATGTTCTTCCTGATCAGCGGCAGGTTGCGAGTCTCGCGTCGTGGCCCCGATGGTGAACTGCAGCTCTACAACGAGATCCGGCCCGGCGAGAGTGTCGGCGAAGCCGGTCTGATCCTGCAGCAACCCCGTGCAGCCGATATCACCGCCTTGCGCGACTCGACCGTGGCTTTGCTCAGCCGCAGCGATTTCGAACGCCTGCTGGTGCTGCATCCGCTGCCGCTCAATCAGGTGTTTGCACGCGCGATCTACAACCATATGCGCCATGCCTCGCAGGTGGTCGAGCGGCGCCATGCCCAGATATTCGTGGTGGTCCCGATGCACGACGGTGCCGACGCGCATGCGGTGTCGGTCTGCCTCACCCGGGCCTTTTCCAGGGTCGGGCGGGCCTTGCATGTGACGCCGCAGCGTGAGCCGGCGCCAGACCCGCTTGTCACAAATGTGTGGCAGGGCAAGGATCGTTATGACGAGCTTGAAGAGCAATACGAGTTCCTGATCTACCAGGGGGACGGCGGATCGAACGCGTGGAATCAGCGTGCTTTCCGCCAGGCTGACCAGGTGGTGTTTGTCACCCGCGCCGACGCACCGATACAGGCGGGCGCGATCGAGCGACAACTGCAGTCGGAGCCCGGCTTCGACTTGAAGCGCAAGCACCTGGTGGTGATGCACGCCAGCACAGCGGCCGAACCCACGGCCGTGGCACGCTGGCAGCAGGGGAGAGACCACGAGCGAATCTATCCGATGCGTGACGGTCATGCGCCGGACTTCGAGCGGTTGGCACGTTTTCTCCATGGCCGGGCAGTAGGTGTCGTGCTCGGTGGAGGTGGTGCCCGGGGCTTTGCCCATCTGGGTGTGTTGCGCGCGCTCGAGCAGTCGGGCATCGCGATCGATCTGATCGGTGGCAACAGCATGGGTGCACTGATCGGTGCGCAATATGCCTGCGATGTGCCGCTGGACGTCATTCGCGAGCGCACCGTGCGTTTTGCACGTGGTGGTGAGCGTCCGACGATCCCGGTCATCTCACTGGTTTCGGGCCGCCGCGTCGAGCGCGACCTGCGCCGCATGTTTGGCGAGCGCACGGTTGACCAGTTGTGGCGCCCGTTTTTTGCGGCGGCGTGCAATCTCAGCCGGGCCTGCACCACCGCACAGGACAGCGGACCCCTGTGGCGTGCCGTGCTGGCCAGCAATTCGCCCGTGGGCCTGTTTCCACCGGTACTGCACCATGGCGATCTGCTGGTGGACGGCGCCATCCTGGAGAACGTTCCGGTGGCGGCGATGCGCGCGCGTCTGGGTACACGGCTGGAAAAGCGCCATGGCAACGGCACCATCATTGCGATCGATGTCGACGTGCGCGACTACATGGGGGTCGATCCGTCGATGACGCGCCTTTCGGTGCGCAGCACGCTGCGAGGCCTGCTGCGCTGGGGCGTGACTGCGCCGCCGGGTATCGGCGACATCCTGTACCGGGCCAGTCATATCGGGGGTCTGCACCAGCGTCCGCGCACGATTGCACAGTCGGACCACTATCTGGAGCCGCCGGTCGCGTCCTTCCCGCTCATGGGGTATGGCCGTGCCGCGCAGATCGCCGAGGTCGGATACCGGTACGCCATGCAGGAAATCGCGACCTGGAAGACGTTGGGTGGTGAGGCCCTATGAAGGCAACGCACTTGCCGCTGTCGTTGAGCCAGCTCGAGGTCTGGCGAGACCAGCGCGCGTGGCCGGGCAGCGCCCATCTGAATCTTGGCGGTACTGCGTTTTTCGAAGGCCTGCTCGATCTGCTGCGCCTGCGCCGCGCCTTGGCGCAACTGGTGGCAGAAAACGCGGCCTTGCGTCTGGTGTTGCGCAACGACGGCACGCAGGAACTGCTGGAGCATTTTGAACCGGAGTTGCAGGTCATCGACTTTTCCGACCAGGCACAGCCACGCGACGCCATGCGCCAATGGTGGCAGGACTGGATGCGCCAGCCTTTCGATTTGACCGATGCGCCGCCATGGCGCTTTGCGCTGCTGCGCGCCAGCGCAAACTTGCATGGCGGCACGATCCAGTTTCATCACCTGATCATGGACGGCTGGGGTACGACCCAGGTGATGCGACGCTGGAGCGAGATCTATAACCGTATCGACACGGATGACCCCCTTGCGCCGCAGCCGGATCTGTCCTATCTGCGCTTCATCGAGGAGTCGCACGCCTACCGGGCGTCCGATGCGTTCACGCGCGACGAAGCCTGGTGGCGTGCACAGATTCCGGTCCTGCCACCACCGCTGCTGCAACGCAAACGCGCGTCGGTGCGGCAACACGGTCTGGCCCCGGCCCATCTGGCGGTGCAAACCATCACGCGTGCCGACTATGACCGCCTGAATCAATATGCGTCCGGCCTGCACCTCACGCCGTTCAACTTTTTTCTGGCGGCGATCGCCTTGTACTTCGCACGTGTCACCGATCAGGGACAGGTCCTGATCGGTGTGCCCAGCCTCAATCGCAGCGGGCGGCGCTACAAGGACACCATGGGCATGTTCGTGGGGGTGCTGGACATCCCGGTGAAAGTGCAAGCCGAAATGACGGCAGCGACGCTGGTGGCCGCGGCAGGAACGACGATGCGTGGCGCACTGCGCCATTCCCGTTATCCCCTGAGTGAACTCGCCCGTGCGCTCGAGGTGGTCCGTTCCGGTCGAGAGGGCATGTTCGACGTGTTGCTGTCGTTCGAACGGCAAGACTACCAGGTGTCTTTCGGTGACGCCGAACTCGTCGAATCGCGGCAGCTTTTTTCGGGCACGGCGCGGTATCCGCTGGGCATTACGGTCTGTGAGTTCCATGCACGCCAGGACCTGGAACTGGTGATCGAAGCCAGTGACACCTATTTTTCGCAGGACGAGGCGAGTCAGCTCGCGACGCGGCTCTGGCGCATCGTGTTGTGCCTGGCCGACACACCGCAGGCCCGACTCGACGACATACCGATCCTGTCTGCGCGCGAACGGGCGTTGATCGTCGACGAGCGCCATGCCGCTGTGGTCTGCCACGAACAGCCTGGAACCTATATTGCTGCATTCGAACAGCAGGTGGCCCGACAACCGGATGTTTGCTGCCTGGTCTGGGATGGCGGCCAGATGGATTACCGCACCGTGAATGCGCGTGCAAACCAGCTGGCCCGGCGATTGGTAGCACTGGATGCCGGACGTGACCGGATCGTGGCCATTGCGATGCAACGCTCGCCCGAACTGGTCGTGTCGATGCTGGCCGTCGCCAAGGCCGGCGCGGCCTACCTGCCACTCGACCCCGATGCGCCCGTGGCGCGGTTGGCGACCGTGTTGCAGGACAGCGGCGCGCTGGCCTTGCTGGTTCAGCAGTCGGATTGGGACCGACTGGCGCCCTTGCATGCGCAGACCCTGATCGGCGACTGGTCGCAGGACGCGCTGGATGCCGATGGCAGCCAGGCGCCGGCGACGCCCTCGGCCAACGACCTCGCCTATGTGCTGTTCACGTCTGGCTCGACAGGCCGACCCAAGGGCGTGATGATCGAACATGCTTGCCTGAGCCGGCGCCTGGCATGGCTGACGCGCAGCTGGGATGTGACCGCGCAGGATCGTACGGGCATGGCCACGCAGGTGACCTTCGACCCGTCGCTGATTGAATGGTGTCTGCCGCTGATCCATGGCGCCAGCATTGCGCTGGCGCCGCCGGGCCGGCTGCGGCCGCAGGCGCTGGCCGAGTTCGCAATGCGCCACGCGGTCACGATCATGGCGTTTGTGCCGTCGACGTTGGCTGGTTTTCTGGAGCGCGCGGCAGATGTACAAGGTCTGCAACTTCGCGTGGCCTGTTGTGGCGGTGAGGTGCTCGCGCCAGAGTTGGCGCACCGTTACCTGCGCAGCACGCAGGCTCGTCTGTTCAACGTCTATGGTCCGACCGAGGCCTGCATCTTCGCGACGGCATGGGAGTGCAGTCGGGACGGTGCTGCCGCGGTGTTGCCGGTCGGCCTGCCAGTGGACGACACGCGCATCTATGTGCTGGACCGTCGACTGCGACCGGTGCCTGACGGTATGGCAGGCGAGGTGTTCATTGGTGGGCGCGGCCTGGCGCGTGGCTACCTGAACCGTGCAGACCTGACCGATGCGGCCTTCGTGAACGATCCGTTCGCCGCTGGGCAGCGCATGTACCGCACCGGTGACAGCGGCTGGCTCGATTCACAGGGTTGCCTGCATTTTCTCGGGCGGCTGGACCGGCAGGTCAAGTTGCGGGGCTACCGCATCGAACTCGGCGAAATCGAATCCGCGTTGCTGGCGGTGGAGGGGATTACGCAGGCTGCGGCCAACAAGGTCGAGCACAACGGCCAGTCGGCGATACACGCCTGGGTCGCCAGTACGCGAGCGAACGATCATGAACGGCTGCAACGGGCGCTGCGTGTGCGGTTGCCGGACTATATGGTGCCCTCTGCCATCGCGGTATTGCCACAGCTGCCTGTCACGGGCAGCGGCAAGATCGATTTTGCCGCCTTGCCGGCCGCGATCCCCAGCCTGCCCCGGCAGGCAGGTCGCGGTCCGGCGAACCCACGCGAGGCCGATCTGCTGGTATTGTGGGAGACCGAGCTCGGACGCAAGTCACTGTCGGTGCAGGACAACTTTTTCGATGTCGGCGGCGACTCGCTCGCCGCGATCACCATCCTGGCCGGGGCAGAGCGCCTGCTGCAGCGCCGGATTCCGCTGTATCTGTTGACCGAGAACCCGACCGTCGAACGGCTGGCGGCGGCGCTGGATCAGCAGGCGGTGCCGCCTGGCATTCTGATGCCGATGAGCGCGGGCCTGACGGGCAACACCATCTACCTTGCCGCTTCGGGTCACGGCGACCTGCTGCGGTTTCAGACGCTGGCGCGTGCGCTTGAGGGCATCTGCGACCTGGTCATGCTCCAACCACCGGCGGACAGGACATTCAAAAACATCCGGGACCTGGCCGCCATGTACGCCGACGCCATCCAGGCGCAGGCGGCTGGTCCCGGACTGGTGGCGGGGTTCTCGATCGGTGGCATCGCAGCGCTGGAAACTGTGCGGTTGCTCGAGCAACGCGGCGCGTCGCCCCTGGGGCTGGTGCTGATCGACACGGTGTACCCCAAGATGATCTGGGGCGGAACCTTCTATTGGAGATTGTTCAGCGCGATGGTGCGTCTACTGCGCCTGCAGGAACTGAGCATCAACGGACGCCGTCTGGGCGCCATGGTCAAGGACGCGGGCCTGTTGGGGCAGGTCATGGCCATGGGCGGCTATCGGGTAGCGCCGGTCCAGGTGCCAACGACGCTGATCAAAACGTCCGGATTGCTCGGCTGGGAGCGGCCGCTGTTCGGATCGTGGAGGAAACTATGGGGTGAGCGGCTGCAAGAGCGCCGCGTTGCCGGACTGCACGGTTCGATCTTCGGTGCCAGTCAGGTGGGTGACCTGGTCGTGGTGCTGACCGACGTGTTGCGCAGGCTGCGTTGAACGGGCGCCGGCCATGCCAAGCAACATGTCCATGCCCAAGGGTACGCCTGCGTTACGGCGGCGCCTGGCCGTATTGGTCGTGATACTGTTGGCGGCATTCGCGTTGGCGCTGGCCTGGGCCTGGACGCCGCTGCGCGCCTGGCTGGACGTCGACCAGATCGTGAATGCACTGGGTGCGCTTGGTCAATCCTTCGGACCGGTGGCTGCGGTGGCCGGATTCGCCCTGGCGTTGACCGTGGCCATACCGCTGACCTTTCTGACATTGGTGGCTATGGTCGCATTTGGCCCCTGGGGCGGTCTGGGGTGTGCGATGGCCGGCGCAACGATCGGTGCGGCAGCCAGTTATGGCCTGGGCCATGCGCTGGGGCGCGAGGCGCTTGAGCGTCTGGCCGGTCCGCGTGTGAACCTGCTCAGCCGGCGGCTGGCCAGCCGCGGTGTGCTCGCGATCATCGTGATCCGGCTGGTACCGATCGCACCCTTTGCCGTGATCAACATGGTGGCCGGCGCCAGCCACATCCGGCTGCGCGACCTGCTCGTCGGAACCGCCATCGGCATGGCGCCGTCGACGCTGGCCATGGCGTTTTTCGTGGATCAGATTGCGGCCGCCCTGCGCGCGCCGACTCCGCTGACGTTTGTCCTGCTCACGTTGGGTCTCGCGCTGATCATTGCAGGCGCCTGGGGCTTGCAACGCTGGATGCGTAGCATCGAATAGGTTTGGGCCAGGTCGCTACTCCCTCTGGCCTTACCGGCCAGCCGCTGCACGCAGCGTGGAAAGTCGCCTTGTGGCTCCGGTACGGCCCTGCGGGCCTTCACATCGCTGCGCGATGGTGAGCCTCGCCGCAAAGCCGCCAGGTCAATGCGCTCCCTCTGGCCTTACAGGCCAGCCGCTGCACGCAGCGTTGCGGCTTTGTCCACCCGCTCCCAGGTGAACTCGGGTTCTTCGCGGCCGAAGTGGCCGTAGGCAGCGGTTTTTTCGTAGATCGGCCGCAGCAGGTCGAGCATCTGGATAATGCCTTTCGGACGCAGGTCAAAGTGCCCGCGCACCAACTCGGCAATTTTCTCGTCGGAGATCTTGCCAGTGCCTTCGGTGTAAACCGTGATGTTCATCGGCTCGGCGACGCCGATGGCGTAGGCGACCTGGATCTGGCATTGGCGCGCCAGGCCGGCCGCGACAATGTTCTTGGCTACATAACGCGCCGCGTACGCTGCGCTGCGATCAACTTTGCTCGGGTCCTTGCCGCTGAACGCACCGCCACCGTGCGGGCAGGCGCCGCCGTAGGTGTCGACGATGATCTTGCGCCCGGTCAGGCCGCAATCGCCCTGGGGTCCGCCAATCACGAAACGGCCAGTGGGGTTGACCAGATAGCGTGTGTTCTTGATCCACTCCTTGGGCAATACCGGCTTGATGATCTCCTCGATGATGGCCTCGTAGAAACTGGACTTGAGTTTGGTTGCCGACTCGCTCTGGTCTGGGTGGTGCTGGGTCGACAACACAACGGTATCGATGCTGTGCGGCTTTCCGTCGACATAACGCATCGTGACCTGGCTCTTGGCGTCCGGGCGCAGGAAAGGCAGGCGGCCATCCTTGCGCAATTGCGCCTGGCGCTCGACCAATCGGTGCGCGTAATAAATCGGCGCGGGCATCAGTTCAGGGGTCTCGTCGCAGGCGTAGCCGAACATCAGGCCCTGGTCGCCCGCGCCGATGTTCAGGTGGTCGTCCGATGCATGGTCAACGCCCTGGGCGATGTCATTGCTCTGCTTGTCGTAGGCGACCAGCACCGCGCAGCCCTTGTAGTCAATGCCATAGTCGGTGTTGTCGTAACCGATCCGCTGGATCGTGTCGCGCGCGACCTGGATATAGTCGACATGCGCGTTCGTCGTGATCTCGCCGGCCAGCACGACCAGGCCGGTATTGCACAGGGTTTCCGCTGCTACGCGGCTGCGTGGGTCCTGCTTGAAAATCGCGTCGAGAATGGCATCCGAGATCTGGTCAGACACCTTGTCGGGGTGTCCTTCGGATACGGACTCGGATGTAAAGAGAAAATCGTTCGCCATAAAAGCTCCTTTAGCTCCATCAACACATTGAAAGTTGCGTTGCCGGAGCCTGTGGACTCAAGCGAACGCTTTAGCAGTTTTATCCAAGGCACAATGGCCGCTTTTCATCGCCAGACCATTGTGGGTGTCGCCCTGCAAGTAGTTCGGTAACTCGGCGACCGGTGCATTTTACGCTTCTCAATGACGCGACTTTTCGTTCTGCTGTCCAGACTGCCACTGTGGTTGCTTCATGCCATGGGCTGGCTGCTGGGCTGGATGGCATATGTGCTGTCGCCGCGATACCGCCGCAAGTTCCTGGAGAACGTGGCGCAGGCCGGGTACCGCTGGTCGTCGGTGCGTGGGGCCATCGGAGGTGCTGGGCGCATGGTCGGCGAGCTGCCGCGGCTGTGGCTGGGCGCGCCCGCCCATTGCGAATGGGAGAACGACGCCTGTGTTGACCGTGCCTATGCCACCGGGCGTGGGGTGATTTTCCTGACGCCGCATCTGGGGTGCTTCGAGATATCGGCTCAAGGCCTGGCCCAGCGGTATTCGCAGCGTTATGGCCCGCTGACCGTGTTGTACCGCCCGGCGCGCCAGGCCTGGCTGGCCGCTTTGATGCGTGCCGCCCGCGACCGGCCCGGCCTTGCGACGGCGCCCACCACGCTGGCCGGCGTGCGCCAGATGATCCGGTCCCTGCGCGGCGGCCACGCCGTAGGCTTGTTGCCAGACCAGGTACCGCCGGACGGCATGGGCGCCTGGGCCCCATTTTTCGGGCGCGACGCCTACACCATGACGTTGTCGGCCCGGTTGGCACAGCAGACAGGAGCCACGGTATTGTTGTTGTGGGGCGAACGTCTGCCCTGGGGCCGCGGTTTTCGTCTGCATTTTCGTGAGTTGTTGCGTCCGCTGGCCGAGGATCTGGACCAGGCGGTGGCCCAGGTCAATCAGGAGATGGAGCGGCTGATCCGCGAGTGTCCGTCGCAATATCTGTGGGGCTATGCGCGCTACAAGCCCCCGAAAGGGGCAGAGTGAAGCCCTCACTGGCACCCGCGTTTTGGCGAACCGGTGCCCGGTACCTGTTGCAGGGGCCGCCATGTTGAGTCATGCCGGCATTGCGCTCATGCGAATGCTGGCGTATCTGCCGTTGGCATGGGTGCGGGCCCTGGGTGTGGCGTTGGGATGGGCGCTATATCTGCTGGCGGGCTCGCGCCGGCGCGTGGTGCAGGTCAATTTGCGCCTGTGTTTTCCGCAGCGCACGCCTGCCGAACTGGACGTGCTGGCGCGCCGGACCTTCGTGCATTTTGCGCAAGCCTGGCTCGATCGGGGCTGGATCTGGCACGGCAGCACCGCGCAATTGCGCCGTCGACTGCGCCTGACTGGCACAGTGCAGGCTTTGCAGGGTGATCAACCCACGGTGATTTTTGCGCCGCATTTTGTCGGGCTGGACGCGGGCTGGACCGCATTGACCGGGCAGATTCCGCGGGCGTTCACCACGATTTATTCGAACCAGGCCGATCCGGCGCTGGACCAATGGATTCTGCAGGGACGCAAGCGCTTCGGTACGCCGCGGCTGTTCGGGCGTGCCGATGGGCTCAAACCGGTGGTGCAGGCCTTGCGCAATGGACAGCCCCTGTATCTGTTGCCGGACATGAACATCACGCGCCAGGAGTCCGTGTTCGTGCCGTTTTATGGCGTACGCGCCGCAACGCTGACGTCGCTTTCGCGTTTCGCTCGCATGGGCCGTGCCCAGGTGGTGCCGGTGGTGACAACCCTGACGACCACGGGCTATGACGTGCAGGTGTTGCCGGCTTGGACCGATTTTCCGACCGACGATCTGCTCGCAGACGCTGCGACGATGAACCAGCGCCTGCAGACCTATATCGATCAGATGCCGGACCAGTACTACTGGGTACACAAGCGCTTCAAGGTGCGCCCGGCCGGCGAAGCGTCCGTCTATTGACCGGTCAGTCGTCCTGGCCCGCGACGTCAACCCGCCGTGTCGGTCGGTGCGTCCGCTGGGTCAGCGGGCGCCGACGTCACGGCAATCCCGACCTCTGCCGGATGGGCCCATTGCCACAACAGCTGTGCGACGTCGTCGAAACCCTGGCGCTTGGTGGCGGAGAACAACATGGCCTGACCGCCGCCGGCCTGCAACTTGGCGATGGACAAGGCCTTGGTTGCTTCGACCCGGGTGAGCTTGTCGGCCTTGGTCAGCAGCAACAGAAACTTCAGGCCCTTTTCAACGCGAGGCCGGATCACGTCGAGCAGGATCTCGTCGAGTTCGGTCACACCGTGGCGAGGGTCGCATAGCAGCACGATGCCCTTGAGGTTCTCCCGTGTCACCAGGTAATTGGCCATCACCTGTTGCCAGCGGATCTTGTCCTGCTTGGGCACCGCGGCATAGCCGTAACCTGGCAGATCGGCGAATACCGCATCGGTGACGCTTTGCTTGCCGAGCGAGAAAAGGTTGATGTGCTGCGTTCGCCCCGGTTTGCGCGAAGCGAATGCCAGCTGCTTTTGCTGTGTCAGGGTATTGATGCAGGTCGACTTGCCGGCGTTGGATCTGCCGACGAAGGCGATTTCCGGCAGGTCAAGCGCAGGCAGGAAATGCAGTTCTGGCGCGGTTGTCAGAAATTTCGCTGTGTGCAACCAGCCCGCCGCGATTGAGGCGGGGCTGGATGGAGACGTGGCAACCGATCGGGCTGCGGTTGCGGCGTGTGGGGGTTTGGAGGTCATGGGAGTCCGGAGGGTTGCCGCGACCTGCATTGTAGAATCACGCTGTTTTGCCCTCTCCCCAGAAGCTGATCTCCATGACGTTTATTGCCCGACTGACGCTTGTCACCACTTTGGCCCTGACCTCCTTGTGCGCTTCTGCGCAGGACCAGAAACCCGATCTGGCCAAAGGCGAGGCCAGCTATGCTGTGTGTGCGGCCTGCCACGCGGCCGATGGAAACTCCGGAACTCCGGAGAACCCCAAGCTGGCGCAGCAGCATCCAGAGTACCTGGTCAAGCAGTTGCAGGAATTCAAGTCCGGCAAGCGCAATAACGCCATCATGAAGGGATTTGCATCCACCTTGTCGGACGACGACATGCGCAACATTTCGTACTGGCTGACCTCCAAGCAGGCCAAGTTGGGCTTTGCCAAGGACAAGGAGTTGGTGGCCCTGGGTGAGCGTATCTACCGTGGCGGCATTGGCGAGCGCAAGATCGCTGCCTGCGCCGGCTGCCACAGCCCCAATGGGGCCGGTATTCCGTCGCAGTATCCGCGCCTGAGCGGCCAGCATGCCGACTACACCAAGGCTCAGTTGACCGCGTTCCGCGACGGTGTGCGTCTGAACAATGCGACCATGGCCCAGGTGGCTGCACGGCTGAACGACCGCGAGATTCGCGCCGTGGCCGATTACATTGCCGGTCTGCGCTGAAGACGGGCGGGGGCCAAAGTCCCCACGTGCACCATGGTCCGACAAGGTCCGCAATGCGTTGTATTGCGGACCTTTGCCGTTTTGAACCGACACGGCAGCAGCATCGAACGGGAACCTGTAAGGTCAGACCGTGTCGGACAGACTCAATACTGCTCAGCTAACACAAGGACAGGCCCATGATCATCGAATCCCGCGACAGCGGACAGATACACGACAGAGCGAGCGACATCACGCCCCAAGCGGTGTATCTGGGTCGGCGCAGACTGATACAGACGCTCGCAGGCGGCATGGCTGGCGCCGGGCTCGCCTCCTGGGCTGCGCGGGATGCGTTGGCCCAGTCGTCGCGTCCGGGCAAGCTGGCGGCTTTGCAAGGTCTGCGTTCGGATGTGGCCGGTGCGGCCATCATGGAAAAACCGACCGACTACAAGGACGCCAGCACGTACAACAATTTCTACGAATTCGGCACCGACAAGGCCGACCCGGCGAAGAACGCCCATACGCTCAAGGCTTCGCCCTGGACCGTGGAGGTCGAGGGCCTGGTCAAGAATCCCACCAAATTTGCGCTCGAAGACCTGCTCAAGCTCAGTTCACAGGAGGACCGTGTCTATCGGATGCGTTGTGTGGAAGGCTGGTCGATGGTGATCCCTTGGGTCGGTTATTCGTTGGCCAAGTTGATCAGCAAGGTCGAGCCGCTGGGCAGTGCCAAGTACGTGGAGTTCGTGACGCAGGCTGACCCCAAGACCATGCCGGGCCTGCGCTCGGGGGTGCTGGATTGGCCTTATGTCGAGGGACTTCGTCTGGATGAAGCCATGCATCCGCTGACCTTGCTGTCGTTCGGCATGTACGGCGAGGTGCTGCCGAACCAGAATGGCGCCCCGGTCAGGCTGGTCGTGCCATGGAAATACGGATTCAAGAGTGGCAAGAGCCTGGTCAAGATCCGGTTTGTCGAAAAGCAGCCGGTGACGGCCTGGAACCGCGCCGCCGCAAACGAGTATGGTTTTTTTTCCAACGTCAATCCGGAGGTCGATCATCCGCGCTGGAGTCAGGCGACCGAACGGCGTATCGGCGAAGACGGTCTGTTTGCCAAGAAACGCAAGACCCTGATGTTCAACGGTTATGCGGCCCAGGTCGGGCAGTTGTACGCCGGCATGGACCTGCGCAAGTTCTACTGAAACCTGATGTCCCAGTTGCGGCGGCCAGGTGATACACACCGGTCGACGGGGGCCCGGGTGTTTCCATGATTCGCTCGTTTTTGCTCAGGCCTTTGGCCAAACCGGCGGTGTTTGTATTGGCATTGCTGCCGTTCACCTGGTTGTTGTACGGCGCGTTGACGCAGAACCTGGGGCCTAATCCGGCGGAAACCCTGATCCGCTCGACCGGCGACTGGACACTGCGTTCCTTGTGCCTGGTGCTGGCGATCACGCCGCTGCGCGTGATGACTGCCACACCGGCGCTGGCGCGATTTCGGCGCATGCTGGGCCTGTTCGTGTTTTTTTATGCTGTTTTGCATTTGCTGTGCTACAGCTGGCTCGACATGGAGTTTGTGCTCGGCGACATCGTTCGCGACATCATCAAGCGGCCATTCATTCTGGTGGGATTCGCCTCTGTCGTGTTGCTCAGTGCGTTGGCGGTCACCTCGTTCAATCGGGCGGTCAAGGCCATGGGCGCCCGGCGTTGGCAGAAATTGCATAGGCTGGTATACCTGATCGCCGGCCTCGCGCTGCTGCACTTTTTCTGGATGCGCTCGGGGAAGAACGACTATGCCGAGGTCGCCCTGTACGCGGTGATCATCGCCAGCCTGCTCGGCTGGCGTGCCATGCACGCCTTGCGGCGTCGGCGAGTCGCGGTCAAGTCGCCGCAGCAGTCGCCGCGCAGGGTCTGAGTTGTTGGCTCAGGCTGGTCCCTGGGCCAATGCCAATTCGTTGCGCAACTGATCAGCGATAGTCTCGCGGGCACGGATCAATCGCGCGTCAGAGCCTTTGACCAGCACCTCGGCGGCACGGCCGCGCGAGTTGTAGTTGCTTGCCATGCTCATGCAATAGGCCCCGGCCGATAGCACGGCCAGCAGATCGCCCTGCTGCAACGCCAGCGCACGGTCATGGCCGATCCAGTCACCACTTTCGCAGACCGGGCCTACCACTTCCCATTGCTCGGCGGGTGCGTCGCGCTGCTGCAGCGGCACGATGGCGTGGTACGCCTGGTACATCGCCGGCCGTGGCAAGTCGTTCATGGCGGCGTCCACGATGCAGAAATTCTTCTGTTCGCCCGGCTTGAGGTACAACACTTCCGTGATGCAAATTCCGGCATTGCCCACCAGCGAGCGACCCGGCTCGAGCATCAGTTTGCGATCGCCGAATCCACGCGCGTCGAGTTTGGCCAGCAATTTGCGCCACAGCACGTCGGCCTGGGGCGGAGTGTCGCCGTTGTAGTCGATGCCCAAGCCGCCACCAAAATCCAGGTGGCTGAGCGGTACACCTGCCGCCTCGATCTCCTGCACCAGGTCCAGCATGCGGTCCATCGCGTCCATGTACGGCGCCTCCTGGGTGATCTGCGAGCCGATGTGGCAGTCGATCCCCACCACTTTCAGGCCAGCCATGTCGGCGGCTCGGCGATAGGTCTGCACCGTCCGTTCGTGCGCCAATCCAAACTTGTTGCCCTTGAGTCCCGTCGAGATGTACGGATGGGTCTGGGGGTCGACGTTGGGGTTCACGCGGATGCTGATGGGCGCCTGACGACCCATCTCCAGCCCGACGGCGTTGAGTAAGTCGAGTTCGGCTTCGCTTTCCACATTGAAGCAGGCAATGCCCAGTTCCAACGCCCTTCGCATTTCGGCACGGGTCTTGCCGACGCCGGAGAAGATCACACCGGCTGCGTGTGCGCCCGCAGCCATGACACGGTCCAGCTCGCCACCCGACACGATGTCAAAACCGCAGCCGGCCTGGGCCAGAACGCGCAGGATGGCCAATGTCGAATTGGCCTTCATGGCATAGCAGATCTGGAACTGGCGGCCTTGCAGGGCGCGCTGGTACGCCGCGAGCGACGCAAGAATCGCCGCCTGCGAGTAGACGAACAATGGCGTTCCGTGTTCGCGTGCAAGGGTATCAAGACTTACGTCTTCGATAAACAGGGCAGGGCCCCGGTAGGCGGTGTGCGGCGCGCCGGGCAGAGAAGATGGGATCATGGTGCTAGGGAGTCGATGCGGGAGCGGACGGCGCCGAGGCGGCTGGTGTCGTTGGCGCTGGGTTTCCGACACGCAGAGTTTCGAACACAGTCGCGCGGTTAAGCGCAGCTGGTTCGGTCGGAAGATACAGAACGCCTTTCTGTCCGCAGGCGGTCAGGAGAACCGCCACGCCGACAGGGATACCCACTCTGACTAGAATTTGGCGGATGAATAACATGGCGAAATTGTAATGACCGACTCAGAATTCATGGATCGGGCCGAACGGGTCCTCACGGCAGTCGAGTCAGGTTGCGATCGGATCAATGAGCAGACCGATGCTGACATCGACAACCAGAGGGTCGGCGGCATGGTGACGCTTGCTTTCCCGGCGGGTGGCGAAATCGTCGTGAACCTGCAAAAGCCCTTGCAGGAGGTCTGGCTGGCCTCGCGCAGTGGGGGTTATCACTTCCGCTTCGATGGTCAGCAGTGGATGGATACCAAGGGCCAGGGCGAGTTCTTCACCCACTTGTCCCGGGAGGCAAGTGCGCAAAGCGGCCGGCCCCTGGTGTTCAAACCGTTATCGGGCGTTACGGAATAAGTCGAGGATCCGGCTGCGTTCTTCAGCCGGCGGCACAGCTTGCGCTGCATCCACCGGGCGGCTCGGGTACGCCTCTTCCATGCCCAGACTGTTCACGCCGTTGCCGTAGGCGTACTCGCGGTAGTACCACTCACCGCCAGCATTGATCACACCCTCGGGTGCCGCGTACTGGACGACCGGCACATCCTTGAGCGCATGCTCCATGTAAGCGATCCAGATCGGCAGGCTCAGGCCTCCGCCGGTGGCCAGCGAATTGCTGCCCAACTTGCGCGGGGTGTCATATCCCATCCAGGTAACGGCAACCAGGCCGGGCTGAAAGCCGGCGAACCAGGCATCCATCGAGTCGTTGGTGGTACCGGTCTTGCCGAACAGGTCTGTGCGCCTGAGCGTCGCCTGCGCGCGCGCAGCAGTGCCTGAGCGGGTGACTTCCTGCAAGAGGCTGGTCATCATGAAGGCGTTGCGCGCATCGATGGCGCGCACCGTGTCATCGAGCACCGGCGGCTTGTTTTCCATCAGCACCTTGCCTGTTTGTTCCGTGACCTTGGTGATCAGCCAGGGATTGACGCGATATCCACCGTTGGCAAACACCGAATAGGCGCCGACCATCTGCATCGGTGTGACCGAGCCGGCACCCAGCGCCAGCGTGAGGTAAGGCAGGTTCTTGTCTTCATCGAAACCGAAGCGCATGGCCCAATCACGGGCGAACTGGGTTCCGACAGCCTGCAAAATCCGGATCGAGATCATGTTCTTGGACTTGGCCAGGCCGGTGCGCAAGGTCATAGGGCCATCGAACTTGCCGTCGTAGTTCTTCGGTTCCCACGGTGCCCCCCCGGTCACGCCGGAATCAAAAAACAACGGCGCATCGTTGACCACCGTCGCCGGCGTGAACCCTTTTTCCAGAGCCGCCGAATAGATGAACGGTTTGAAGCTTGACCCGGGCTGGCGCCAGGCTTGGGTGACATGGTTGAACTTGTTCTTTTCGTAGTCGAAGCCGCCCACAAGGGCCTTGATGGCGCCGTCACGTGGATCCATCGCCACAAACGCGCCTTCGACCTCCGGCAACTGCGTGATTTCCCAGCCGCCCTTGGCGGTCTTGGCCACCCTGATCACGGCGCCGGGCCGGATCTTGATGTTGGGCGGTGCCTTCTCTGACAGCCCGGAGCGCGCTGGTTCCAGGCCTTCCCCGGTAATTTCCAGAGTTTCGCCGTTCTGGCGTATCGCCTTGATCAATTTGGCATTGACGTCCAGCACCACGGCCGACATCACGTCGCCGTTGTCTGGATGACCGTCCAGCGCCTCATCGATCGCATCGTCAATGGCTTGCTGGTCGGACGTCGGCAGCTCGATGAACTTCTCCGGCCCGCGGTAGACCTGGCGCCGTTCGAAATCCATGATGCCGCGTCGCAGCGCCTTGTAGGCGACGTCCTGGTCGGTGGACTTGATCGTGGTGTAGACGTTCAGGCCGCGCGTGTAGGTCTCGCTCCCATACTGGGCATACACCAGTTGCCGCACGGTTTCCGCCACGTATTCGGCATGTACCCGCACCGCGTCGGGGCCGCCCTTGAGCTTGAGCTTCTCGCTGCGCGCGCTGTCGGCCTGCTGCGCGGTGATGAATCCGGTCTCTTGCATTCGGTCGATCACGGTCAATTGCCTGGCCCGTGCGCGTTTGGGATTGCGAATCGGGTTATTGGTGCCAGGTGCCTTGGGCAGGCCAGCCAGCATGGCCGCCTCGGCAATCGTGATGTTCTTCAGCGGCTTGTCGAAATAGGCTTCGCTCGCGGCGGCGAAGCCGAAGGCCCGATTGCCCAGGAAAATCTGGTTCATGTAGATTTCCAGGATCTGGTCCTTGGTCAGCAGATGCTCAAGCTTGAACGTGAGCAACACTTCGTAGATCTTGCGGGTGTAGGTCTTTTCAGAGGACAGATAGACGTTACGGGCGACCTGCATGGTGATGGTCGACGCGCCCTGACTCTTGATGTTGCCCAGATTGGCCAGCGCTGCACGCACCATGCCCTTGTAGTCGACGCCGCCATGTTCATAAAAGCGCGTGTCTTCGATCGCCAGCACGGCGTCGGTCATTACCTGCGGCATATCCTTGAGCCGAGTCAGGTTGCGCCGCTCTTCGCCGAACTCACCAATCAGCAGGCCATCCGACGAATAGACGCGCAGCGGCAAGATCGGGCGGTAGTCAGACAGGGCCGATACATCGGGAAGATTGGGGAACGCAACAGCCAACGCAATGGCAATGACCAACGCCAGACAAGCCGCACCGGCAAACGCCAGGCCGACCGCCCATCGCAGTATGCGCAGTACGCTGAGCCACACAGATGGACCCGTTCCTTGGGGCTGCTGCGCAGTTTCTTTGTCGGTGGAATTCGGTTTTCGTGACATAAATCCTTCTTGAGGGCGCGCCGGTATTATAAAAACGGACTTGGGTGGCGGTCGCCCGCCGCAAATGGTGCCGGGTGTCGTCAGCGCTCTTGTTTGATGGCTTCAATTGTCTGGCTCCGATTGCGCGGAAAATGTAACCGTCTGCTTTTGGCAACGTTCGAGGCTACCCAAATCAGGAAATTCCTTTGCGGGACAAGGAGCTTACTGATAGCATTCAAGTGAATTCTTAAGTTTCGCCGATTCTCAATCGGCCTCTTGCAGGGGATAGCCTTGATCTCTTTGGGATCGTTGTTCGGTCGTCAGCCACCCGCATTGCTGGGTCTCGACATCAGCTCGTCCAGTGTCAAACTGGTGGAGTTGGGACGCGACAAATCAGGCAATCTCGTCTTGGAGCGTTGTGCCATCGAGCCGCTGGAGCGGGGCTGGATCAGCGACGGCAATGTCGAAAAATTCGACGAAGTGGCACAGGCCATGCGCCGGCTGGTCAAAAAAAGTGGCACAAAAACCAAGAATGTTGCCATGGCCTTGCCGCCTTCCGCGGTGATCACTAAGCGCATCGTGTTGCCGGGTGGCCTGTCCGATATGGAACTGGAGGTTCAGGTCGAGGCAGAGGCGAACCAGTACATCCCGTTCCCGCTGGACGAGGTCAGTCTGGACTTCTGTGTTGTCGGCCCGAGTTCATCGTCGGTCGGTGATCTCGATGTGCTGATCGCTGCATCGCGGCGTGAAAAGGTGCAGGATATCCAAGGCCTGGCTGAAGCCGCAGGTCTGAAGCCGGTGGTGGTGGACGTCGAGTCCTATGCTTCCCGCCTGGCCACGTCGCGTTTGATAGAGAGTTTGCCGAACAAAGGTGCGGGGACTATCGTGGCCTTGTTTGAGGTAGGCGCGCTGACCACCAGCATGCAGGTCATCCGCGACGACGAAGTCCTTTACGATAGGGACCAGGCTTTCGGCGGTGCGCAGCTGACGCAACTGATTGTGCGCCAGTACGGTTTCTCTCCGGAAGAAGCTGAATCCAAGAAGCGCAGTGGCGAATTGCCCGACGATTACGAGTCCAGCGTGTTGCGCCCGTTTGTCGAGAGCATGGTTCAGGAGATCGGCCGTGCGTTGCAGTTTTTCTTCACAAGTACACCCCACAACAAGGTTGACCACATCCTGCTTGCCGGCGGATCATCTGCTTTGCCGGGCTTGACAGCGGCAGTCACCAAGCACTCGTCGTTCAGTTGCAGCCTCGTGAATCCGTTTGATGGCATGGAGATCGGCAGTGATGTGCGGCTCAAGAAGATGACCCGCGAGGCACCGTCGTACCTGACGTCCTGCGGACTCGCATTGCGGAGGTTTACGCAGTGATTCTGATCAACCTGTTACCGCACAGAGAGGCCGCGCGCAAGCAACGGCGCGATGCGTTCAATGTCAGCCTGGGCTCTGCCTTTCTATTGGGCGGGCTGATCGCTGGAATGATCTTCCTATGGTTCCAGGGCCGAATATCCGACCAGCAGGGGCGCAATACGACCTTGTCATCAGAGATCAAGCGGCTGGAAGGTCAGATCAAGGACATCGCCAGTCTGGAGTCGGAAATCGCCGGGTTGCGAGCGCGTCAGCAGGCCGTGGAAGACCTGCAGGCGGACCGCAATGTCCCAGTCCATTTGATGTCCGAGCTGGTCAAGCAGATTCCCGACGGTGTGTTCATTGCCACCATGCGCCAGGACAAACAAACCGTCACATTGCAGGGCGTGGCCCAGTCGAACGAGCGGGTGTCCGAGTTGTTGCGCAACCTGTCCGGCGGGACCCCCTGGTTCTCCAAGCCGGAACTGGTGGAGATCGTCGCCGGCACGGTGACGCTGTCGCCGCGCGACGTCAAGCGCGTGGCAAATTTTTCCATGCGTGTGCAACTCAACCGTGCCAGCGATGTGCAAAAGCTCGCTCAGCCGCCGCAGACGGCTGCAGCGGGTGCAGCGCCCGCAGCAGCGCCAGTAAAGAAATAAGAGGGAGGCAATATGGCGAGAAAACCCTCCATGCAGTTCGATTTCCAGGCGCTTCAGGAAAAACTCCTGGGGCAGTTTCGCGGGCTTGACCCTAAAGATCCGTCGGTGTGGCCGTCGCTGCCACGCTACAGCATGTTGGTGGCGGTGGTGGTGGCAGTTGTGGCGGGCCTCTGGTTTGCATGGCTTACCGATTCCGAATTGGAACTTGAAGCTGAGAAAGCCAAGGAAGTCAAGCTGCGGGAGGACTACAAGTTCAAGTTGGCCAAGGCCGTCAACCTGGACGTTCTGAGGAAGCAGCGAGAACAGGTCCTCCAGTATGTAACGCAGCTGGAGAAACAGTTGCCCAGCAAAGCCGAGATGGATGCATTGCTGTCGGACATCAACCAGGCCGGTCTGGGGCGCAGTCTGCAGTTTGATCTGTTCCGACCAGGTCAGGTTTTTGTGCGTGACTACTATGCGGAACTTCCAATTTCTCTGCGGGTCAGCGGTCGCTACCACGACATGGGTGCCTTTGCTTCCGACATTGCGAATCTGTCGCGTATCGTGACCTTGAACAACTTGACGATCATTCCCAAGGCCGACGGCAACCTGTTGATGGAGGCCACCGCCAAGACCTTCCGTTATCTTGACACGACGGAAGTCGCGGCGCAACGCAGCGCGGGCGGGGCCAAGAAATGATGCGAGTGCGAACACTGGTCACGATACTGGCCGTTCTGACGTTGTCGGCCTGTGGTGGTGCGGACAACGACGATCTTCAAATGTGGATGGCGGATCAGCGCAAGTCCATTGTTCCTAAGATTGACCCGATTTCCGAGCCGAAGGTATTCCAGCCTCAGTCCTACGAGCAGGTCGCATCGGTTGACCCTTTTGATAAGGAAAAGCTGGCCCAGGCCCTCAAGCGCGATGGCGGACGGTCGGTTGCCAACAGTGGCTTGGTTGCGCCAGAGCTGGCCCGGCGCAAGCAGGCGCTCGAAGCCTATCCGCTGGACACCATGGTGATGGTGGGCAGCATGATGCAAGCCAGCAAGCCGGTCGCATTGGTTCGGGTCAACAACCTGCTGTATCAGGTACGACCCGGCGACTACCTGGGTCAGAACTACGGACGTGTGATGAAAATTGACGAGACAGAGGTTGCCTTGCGCGAAATCGTGCAGGACGCTGTGGGCGAATGGATAGAGCGCTCAGCCGCGCTGCAACTTCAGGAGAGGGCAAAATGATGAATCAATCCAGGAACGCGGCCATGTCGTGCTGGAAGCGGCTGCTGATCGGACTGACTGCGACCGTGGTGTCTCTGTCGTCCATCGCGCAAACTGCGATCGAATCGGTATCTGGTTCCGTTCAAGGTGGCAGTGAGGTCATTCGCATCGATCTGTCCCAGCCCCTGACGGCCGTTCCCACAGGCTTTGCGATTCAGTCGCCGGCGCGTATTGCGCTGGATTTTCCCGGTGTGTCGAACGCGATGGGGCGCTCTACGGTAGATGTCAATCAGGGCAACCTGCGTTCCATCAGTGTCGTGCAGGCCGGGGATCGCACGCGCGTGGTGCTCAACCTCAAGCAACCCACGGCTTACAAAGCGCAGATTCAGGGCAAGTCGCTGCTGGTCGTGCTCGATTCGGCTGTCGCTACAAGCCCGGTTACGTCACCCGCGCCGGTGTTTGCCGAAAATCGCAATCGCGACACCTTGCCGATCAAGGATCTGGATTTCCGTCGTGGTACCGATGGAGCCGGACGCGTCGTTGTGGCACTGCCCAACAACCAGGTCGGTGTCGATGTGCAGACCAAGGGCCAGTCGGTCGTGGTTGAGTTCCTGAAGTCGTCATTGCCGGAAGGCCTGCGTCGGCGCCTGGATGTGTCCGACTTCGGCACGCCGATCCAGACGGTGACCACCTTCCAGACCGGCGACCGGGTGCGCATGGTGATCGAGCCGAGTGGTCAGTGGGAGCACAGTGCCTACCAAAGTGACGACCAGTTCGTGCTGGAGATCAAGCCGCGCAAGGAAGATCCGACCAAACTTACGCAAGGTCCCGGTTACAGCGGCCAGAAGTTGTCGCTCAACTTCCAGAACATCGAGGTGCGTTCGTTGTTGCAGGTGATCGCCGACTTCACGAATTTCAACATCATCACATCCGACTCGGTTACCGGTGGGGTCACTTTGCGGTTGCAGGACGTGCCCTGGGATCAGGCGCTGGACATCATTCTGCAGGCCAAGGGCCTGGGTATGCGCAAGACCGGTAATGTGTTGTGGATCGCGCCGCGCGACGAGATCAATGCCAAGGAGAAGCTCGAACTTGAGTCGGTCGTGGCCTTGCAGAATCTCGAGCCCTTGCGCACGCAGTCGTTCCAGATGAACTACACCAAGGCGGCGGAAGTGGCCACCAGCCTGACGGCCGCTGGCACGTCTGGCGGTGCCAACACTGCGCGTATCCTTAGCCCGCGTGGCAGTGTCATCTCTGAGGCCCGCACCAACCAGCTGTTTGTGACAGACATCGCGTCCAAGCTTGACCAGGTACAGCAATTGATCGCCAAGCTCGATATCCCTGTGCGTCAGGTGCTGATAGAGGCGCGCATCGTCGAGGCATCCGATACGTTTGGCAAGTCGCTCGGCGTCAGGCTTGGTGGCGGCATCAACCCCCCGGGTGGCGTCAAGGTATTCAGCCAGGGCGGCAGTGCCCTCAACGCCGGGTTCGGGTCTTCTTATGTCGAAGGTGCCGCGCAGACCACATCAGGCAGTTTCGTGAATCTGCCGGCCATTGGCCAGAATGGATACAACCCGGCGTCGCTGGCGGTGTCCATCTTCAATTCGGCCGCCAATCGATTCCTCAGCCTGGAGTTGCAGGCGCTCGAAGCCGATGGCAAGGGCAAGGTTGTGTCGAGCCCGCGTGTGGTGACGGCCGACCAGATCAAGGCTTTGATCGAACAGGGTACGGAATTGCCCTACCAGGTGGCTACCTCAAGCGGCGCGACCTCCATCGCGTTCCGCAAGGCCAATCTGAAGTTGGAAGTGACGCCTCAGATCACACCGGAAGGCAACATCATTCTGGACCTGGATGTCAACAAGGACACTGTGGGTCAGGCGACGGCAGCCGGTTTTGCGATCAACACCAAGCACATCAAGACGCAGGTGTTGGTGGAGAATGGCGGGACCGTGGTGATCGGCGGCATTTTCGAGTTGACCGAGAACGATTCGGTGACCAAGGTTCCGGTGTTGGGCGACCTGCCAGGCGTTGGCAATCTTTTCAAGACCCGATCGCGTACAGCCAACAAGCAGGAAATGCTGGTGTTCATCACCCCCAAGATGATTGCCGACAAGGCTGCAGTGCGTTGAACCGGGTAGCTTCGCTGCCTTGGGCGGCGGAGCTGAATCTGCGATTGTGATCATCAGTCTGATCGGCATGCCGGGTTGCGGCAAGTCAACGGTCGGTCGCCAACTGGCGCGCCGATTGCAACTGCCATTCATGGATTCAGACCATGTCATCGAGGCCCGTATTGGTTGCCCGATCAGGCAGTATTTCGAGCGTGAAGGCGAAGAGCGATTCCGAGATGTCGAGTCCGATGTGATCGACGAACTCACGCAGGCGCCTGAGGGCGTGCTTTCGACGGGCGGCGGTTCGGTTCTGCGGCCGTCCAACCGGCGGCATTTGCATGACCGCGGGCGGGTGGTGTATCTCAAGTCCGCACCCGAAGATTTGTTCCGTCGTCTGCGCCATGACCGCAATCGCCCGCTGCTGCAGGTCGACGATCCACTGATGCGATTGCGCGACCTGTTTGTCGTGCGCGACCCTTTGTACCGGGACGCGGCGCACTTCACCATCGAAACCGGGCGACCCTCGGTGGCTACACTTGTCAACATGATCGTGATGCAGATCGAACTCGACGGCGGTGCGCCCAGCGCGCACTGAGTCTCGACGGTCCTTCCCCTAAACTAGGGGACTATGAGTCAGTCGCAAAACGTCGAACGTGTTTCCATTGAACTGGCTGAACGCAGTTACCCGATCCTGATCGGTGCTGGCTTGCTCGGGGATGGGCAGACCTATGCGGGATTGCCCAAAGGCATGTCGGCGCTGATCGTGACAAATGCGACGGTCGCGCCGCTGTATGCTGCGCCGCTGCAGCATGCGTTGGAAAAGTTTTACAGGAAGATTCATCTGGTGGTGTTGCCTGACGGCGAGGAGCACAAGACCTGGTCCACGCTGAATCTGATCTTCGATGCGCTGTTGCAGAAGCAATGTGACCGCAAGACCGTGCTGTTTGCGCTTGGCGGCGGCGTCGTCGGTGACATGACCGGATTTGCCGCCGCGTCGTTCATGCGGGGAGTGCCCTTTGTTCAGGTGCCGACCACCCTGCTGGCCCAGGTCGATTCGTCAGTCGGCGGAAAGACGGCCATCAACCATCCTCTGGGCAAGAACATGATCGGTGCTTTCTACCAGCCGCGACTGGTGGTATGCGATCCGGCAACCTTTGGCAGCCTGCCCCCACGCGAGCTCAGCGCCGGTCTGGCAGAGGTGATCAAGTACGGTCCGATTGCCGACATGGCGTTTTTCGACTGGATTGAGGCCAATCTGGCGTCGCTGATGGAGCGGGACCCGCAGGCACTGGCCCACGCCGTGAAACGCAGTTGCGAGATCAAGGCCTGGGTGGTGGGGCAAGACGAACGCGAGTCCGGCTTGCGCGCCATCCTCAACTTTGGCCATACCTTCGGTCATGCCATCGAAAACGGCCTGGGATACGGCCAATGGCTGCACGGCGAGGCGGTGGGTTGCGGCATGGTCATGGCAGCCCATCTGTCGCAGCGACTGGGACTGGTGGATGCCGCCTTTGTGGCGCGTCTGACACTTCTGATCGAACGCGCCGGATTGCCGGTTGTCGGGCCGCGACTTGCCGCTGGCGACGCCGAAACGGGGCAGCCATCGGCCAATTCCGATCGCTACCTCTCGTTGATGCGGGTTGACAAGAAAGCCGACGCCGGAACGATCCAGTTTGTCGTGATCGATCGACCAGGCTCTGCCGTGGTGCGCACGGCGCCGGACGACCTGGTACGCCAGGTTGTGGACGATTGCTGCGCCTGATCGCCCAGGACGCCTGACCCCATGCCTTTGGCAATATTTGCCTGTGACCCGTCATCTTCGCGTGGTAGACGGCATGCGGAGCCGGCTGCACCGACGCGGACCGACTTCCAGCGCGATCGGGATAGGGTCATCCACAGCTCGGCATTTCGGCGCCTGGTCTACAAGACCCAGGTCTTTCTGAACCACGAGGGTGACCTGTTCCGGACCCGGCTGACCCATTCACTGGAAGTGGCGCAGTTGGGGCGGTCAATCGGTCGATCGTTGGGCTTGAACGAAGACCTGATCGAAGCGGTGGCACTGGCCCATGATCTGGGGCATACACCTTTCGGCCACGCCGGCCAGGACGCACTTAACGCGTGCATGGCGACATTCGGCGGCTTCGAACACAATCTGCAGAGTTTGCGCATTGTCGACATGCTCGAAGAGCGATACCCGGATTTTGATGGACTCAATCTCACGTTCGAGACCCGCGAAGGCATCCTGAAACACTGTGCAGTACCCAACGCAAGAGTGCTGGAGTTGTCGGAGCCGGCCTATGCAGATGGTTTGGGTGGCATCGGCCGCCGATTTCTGGAGCGGGGCCAACCCGGCCTGGAGGCGCAGCTGTGTAATCTGGCCGACGAGATCGCCTATAACGCGCACGATATCGACGACGGCGTCCGATCCGGTCTGATCAGCGTGGAGCAGGTGGCGTCTGTTGATCTGTTCAATCGCTACCTGACCCAGACGCGGGCGCGCCATCCGCATCTGCAAGATGACGACCAGGATCGGCGACTGCTGTACGAGTCGATTCGCCAGATGCTCAGTGCCCAGGTGTTTGACGTGATCGAGTCGACTCGCCAGCAACTCGAAACGCACGCGCCCGACAGCGTGGCTGCCGTACGCACCGCGCCACCGCTGGTGCGTTTCTCGGACGAGATGCGCCGGACGTCGACCGAACTCAAGCAGTTCCTGCTGCGCAACCTGTACCGGCATCCGCAGGTGATGGAAACCACCGATCAGGCGCGTCGCGTCGTGCGGGATTTGTTCGAGACCTACATGCATGCACCGCACGACATGCAGCCGGTATTCGCTGCGCGATGTGCCGCGGCCGACGCGCAGGCCGATGGAATGCGCTCACGTGCTCGTCCCGTCGCTGATTTCATTGCGGGCATGACCGATCGATTCGCGCTGCGCGAGCATGAACGGATCACCGGACTGCGACTGCTGGGTTGACGCAAATGCGGCCCGGGTTTTTTGCGCGACAACCGGCACTTGTCATCATCCTCGCAGGTGTGGCGGCGGCGCTGCATGTGGGCAAGTTGCCACCGGCGATTCCGGTCTTGCGCGAAACGCTGGGCGTGACTCTGGTGCAGGCGGGTTTTCTGCTGTCGCTGGTGCAGATGGCCGGCATGGCGCTGGGCCTGGTGGTAGGGCTGGCCGCAGACCGTGTCGGGTTGCGGCGCGCCATGCTTTCGGGTCTGTTGCTCCTGTCCGTGGCCGGTGCATGGGGTGCCGCGGCACAAGACGCCGTCAGTCTGCTGATGCTGCGTGCGCTGGAGGGTTGTGGTTTCCTGCTGGTCGTCATGCCTGCGCCCGGATTGATCCGCCGTATGACCCCTGCGGCCAGGATGCCGTCTGTGATGGGCTTGTGGGGAGCCTACATGCCAACGGGTACCGCGCTGGCTTTGGGATTCGGCCCGATGCTGATCGCCTGGGCTGGCTGGCGCAATTGGTGGCTGGTGTTGGCGCTATTGACGGCAGTCATGTGGCTTGGGGTGAGGCTGGGGGTTACACCCGACGCGAGGCGAACACATGAACCGTCGGCAGTGGGTGCCGAGGTAACACCCGGTGCGCATTTCTCCGGTGGATGGTTGCCGCGTGTGCAGCGTACGCTGGGGGCCACAGGGCCCTGGCTTGTGGCCGCGAGTTTCGCGTTGTATTCGGGGCAGTGGCTGGCCGTGATCGGCTTCTTGCCGTCGATTGCCGGACAGGCGGGGCTGGTGGGTGCTGAAATCGCGCCCATGCTGGCCTTGGTGGCGCTGGTCAATGTTCTCGGCAACGTGGCCGCCGGTCGTTTATTGCAGCGTGGGTTGCCTGCCCGAGTCCTGCTGACAGGGGGATTTTGTGCCATGGCCATGGGCGCTTTTGTGGCGTTCTCCAATATCGGTGCGGGGACGGCGGCGCACGATACGCTGGTATTGCGCTATTTCGGGGTCTTGATTTTTTCGATGGTGGGCGGGGTGATTCCGGCAACGCTTTTCTCATTGGCGGTGATGCTGGCGCCAGATGAAGGCAGCGTGTCGACCACAGTCGGGTGGATGCAGCAGCTGTCTGCATTTGGTCAATTTGTCGGACCTCCATTGGTCGCCTGGGTTGCCGCCCAAACTGGAGGCTGGCACTGGACCTGGGTGTTGACCGGGGGCTGTTGTGTACTGGGCGTCATCGTGGCGCGCCAAATTGGCAAGGAGTTGGCAAGTGGAGCAGGCTGATGATGCGTCGGAATTCGCAGCCATGGTGGTGTGCGACATGCAGCATTGGCTGCAGCAGGCCGTGATCGGTCTGAATCTGTGCCCGTTCGCCAAGGCGGTGGTCGTGCGCCAACAGATCCACTTTGTCGTGAGCAGGGCCCAGCATGCTGATCAGCTTGAGGCGGAGTTGCTGCGCGAGTTGCAGGCGCTGTGCGCTGCCGACCCGCAGGTCCGTGATACAACTTTATTGATGGCGCCCGATTGCCTGACCTCGTTCCTGGACTTCAACGATTTCCTGGAGCGGGCCGATCACTGCCTGCAGTCGCTGGATCTGTTGGGCGAGATCCAGATTGCCAGTTTTCATCCGCAGTTCCAGTTTGCCGGTACCGGCGAGAGCGACATCGGCAACTTCACGAATCGTGCGCCATATCCAACCTTGCACTTGTTGCGCGAAGCCAGCGTGGATCGGGCGGTTGCGGCGTTCCCGCAGGCTGAATCGATCTTCGAAACCAATATCGATACATTGCGCCGGCTCGGCGGCGATGGCTGGGAAGCGCTCGGCATAACGCGATCCGCGCCCGTGGCGCAGCGGCAAACCGGGACGACACGCCCAATTGGCAAGCGACGTGGCACGATGGGTCGATGAGCAAGAAACCAACACACCGCAATGCGGAACCGGCGCGCGGCGGACTCAGCGCGTTGTCGCCGGCGACTGCGGCGGAACTGCGCCCAGGCCAATCCGTGGCGCTGCTGCAGGAGCTGCATATCCTGACGCGCGACGCCAAACTGAATCAGGACTCCCGGCGCAAGCTCAAGCAGGTCTACCACCTTTACCAGTTCATTGAAAAGATCCTGCTTGAACTCGCAAGCGAATCGGGCCAGTCAAACCAGGTGCCGGGCTCAACGCCTGAGGGCCTGTCGTTGGCAGACCACGGTGCTGGCAAGTCGTATCTGGGGTTCATCCTGTACGACCTGTTCTTTCGCGGACGTGGCGACGGGTGGATCTATGGCATCGAAACCCGCAGCGACCTGGTGGACAAGTCGCGCGCGCTGGCCCTTGCGTTGGGTTTCGAGCGCATGTCCTTCCTGAACCTCAGCGTCGCAGAATCGGCATCGGCGCAGCAATTGCCGGCGCAGATCGACCTGGTTACTGCGCTGCATGCCTGTGACACCGCGACGGATGATGCGATCGCGTTCGGTCTGGCCAAGAAGGCGCGTGCCATGGTGCTGGTGCCCTGCTGCCAGGCTGAACTGGCGCGCCTGCTCAATGCCGGCAAGGCCTTGAACCTGCGACGCACGCCATTGGCGGAGTTGTGGCGCCACCCGCTCCACACCCGCGAGATCGGCAGCCAGTTGAGCAATGTATTGCGTTGCCTGTATCTGGAGGCCTGGGGCTATCAGGTCACTGTGACCGAACTGGTCGGTTGGGAACACAGCATGAAAAACGAGCTGATCATCGCCCGCCACACCGGTCATTTGCGCCGCAGCGCGGCCGAGCGCCTGCAAGCTCTGCTGGAGCAGTTCGGATTGCAGGAACTGCTCGAAACCCGGTTCAGGCTGCCGGTTGCGAATCTGTAAAGTTGCCTTGGCACAGTCGCTTGCTGCGGAATTTTCTGCAAGAATCGACTCGGATGATGCGTGGTTATCACTAGGGGAAGTCGCGTGAAACGATATGCAATTTTGGTCTTGACCCTGGCACTGGCGGCTTGCAGCACCACCAGTCCGGACATGGTGCAGCGCTCTGACGCCCAGCGACTGTCCACCGTCATTGACGCCACGGTCCTGTCCGTGCGGCCGGTCACGGTCGACGGCACCCAATCCGGTATGGGGTCGGTCGCTGGTGGTCTGGTGGGCGGCGTTGCTGGCGCCAGCGTCGGTGGTCGGCGCGAAGGCATCATCGTCGGCGTGCTGGGTGCAGTGGCTGGCGCCGTGGCCGGCAACGCGATAGAACGTTCCGCTACCCGCGAAGACGCCGTCGAAATCCTGCTGCAGCTTCGCAATGGCGAGCGGCGCGCCATAGTGCAGGCACGTGGCAGCGAAACCCTTCAGCCCGGCGATGCCGTGATCCTGGTGACAACCGGCGGCAAAGCCCGTGTGACCAGGGCACCACGCTAGCCGCTAAGATATTGGGGTCAGATATTGGGGTCAGAATCCAATTTCCATAAAATATTGGGGTCAGAATCCAATTTCCATGATGCGCACCATCATGGCGCACATGCTATGGCCCGTCTCGCCCGCGTCAATGTTCCTGGTTACCCCTACCACGTCATCCAGCGCGGGAACAACCGGCAACGCATATTCAACTCCGACACCGATCGCGAATTCATGCGCGAGCTGCTCGCGGAAAACGCGCTGCGTTTCGATGTGGCGATCCATGCGTACGTCCTGATGGACAACCATTTCCATCTGCTGCTGACACCTAACAGTGCAGGCGGCTTGCCCCAGATGATGCAGGCGGTTGGCCGCACGTACGTGCGCCACTTCAATGACAAGCACCAACGCAGCGGTACCCTGTGGGAGGGGCGTTACAAGTCTGCGTTGGTGCAGACCGAGCGCTACTTGATGGCGTGTATGGTGTACCTGGATCTCAATCCGGTGCGTGCGGGTATCGTCTCGCGCCCTCAGGACTTTGTCTGGTCCAGCCATTCCCATTACGCGGGCATGCGCAACGATAGCCTGGTCACGCCCCACGCACTGGTCTGGGAACTCGGTAACACGCCGTTTGCCCGTGAATCGCGTTATCGGGATCTGGTGCTCCGCGGCATCACGGACGAGCAGCGCGTGACGCTGGGTCAGGCCGTGACCAATGGCTGGGTGGTAGGTGATAGCCGCTTTGTTGCCCAGTTGCAGGGGCAGACCACTCGACGACTTTCCCGTGCGCATCCTGGACGGCCGCCCAAACCCGTGCCGCCGGACTGATCACTTTGAATGAGTGCCGCGGTCATCGAATGCCTTGGTCAATGTGTCCCCAATTAATTATCAACTGGGAATTTTCAGAATTAAAAGGGATCTGACCCCATTTTAAAAAGGTTGGTGTACATGTTGCACTGCACTAAACTTTAAGGCCCGCACGCGACGCCGTGTCCGCGTGTGGTCGGATGGGTGCGCCAACGGGTGTGCGCCGGCCATTGACTATTGAGGATGAACCATGGCGACAGCTGCTGAAATCGACGATCTGGAGAAAAATGGCCTGTATTCGCGGGCCCATGAACATGATTCCTGCGGTGTGGGTTTTATCGCCAGCATCCGCGGCGTCAAGTCCCACGACATCGTCAAGAATGCGCTGCAGATCCTGCAGAACCTGGACCATCGCGGAGCGGTGGGGGCTGACAAGTTGATGGGCGACGGTGCCGGTATCCTGATTCAGTTGCCCGATGCCCTGTACCGCGAGGAGATGGCGGCGCAAGGTGTCATCTTGCCGGCGCCCGGCGAGTACGGAGTGGGCATGATTTTCCTGCCCAAGGAGCATGCTTCGCGCATGGCCTGCGAGCAGGAGATGGAGCGCGCGATCAAGGCCGAAGGCCAGGTCCTGCTGGGTTGGCGCGATGTGCCGGTCAATGCCGACATGCCGATGTCGCCGGCCGTGCGCCTCAAAGAGCCGATCATGCGCCAGGTGTTCATCGGTCGCGGTGACGATGTCATCGTGCAGGATGCGCTCGAACGCAAGTTGTATGTCATCCGCAAGACGGCCAGCGCGTCGATCCAGCGGCTGCGGCTCAAGCACAGCAAGGAGTATTACGTTCCCAGCATGTCCAGCCGCACCGTGGTCTACAAGGGCCTGCTGCTGGCCGACCAGGTCGGCGTTTATTTCGCCGACCTGCAAGACGTGCGTTGTGTCTCCGCACTGGGCCTGGTGCACCAGCGTTTCTCGACCAACACATTCCCGGAGTGGCCGCTGGCGCACCCTTATCGCTACGTTGCGCACAACGGCGAAATCAATACGGTCAAGGGCAACTACAACTGGATGAAGGCGCGTGAAGGCGTGATGTCCTCACCAGTGCTGGGCGCCGATCTGCAGAAGCTGTACCCGATCAGTTTCGCCAGCCAGTCGGACACCGCCACCTTCGACAACTGCCTCGAACTGCTGACCATGGCCGGTTATCCGATCAGCCAGGCCGTCATGATGATGATTCCCGAGCCCTGGGAGCAGCACACCACGATGGACCCGCGGCGCAAGGCTTTCTACGAGTACCACGCTGCGATGCTGGAACCCTGGGACGGCCCGGCTTCGATCGTGTTCACCGACGGTCGCCAGATTGGTGCCACGCTGGACCGCAATGGTTTGCGGCCCTCGCGCTACTGCGTCACCGACGACGACCTGGTCATCATGGCATCGGAGTCGGGGGTGCTTCCCGTACCCGAGAACAAAATCGTGCGCAAATGGCGGCTTCAGCCCGGTAAGATGTTTCTTATCGACCTGGAACAGGGTCGCATGATCGACGACGAGGAGCTCAAGTCCAATCTGGCCAATATCAAGCCTTACCAGCAGTGGATCGAGAACCTGCGCATCCGCCTGGATGACGTCAATGCCCATGCCAAGGCCAAACCCGGAGCCGTCACCACCATGCCGGCGGCGCCACATGGCGTTGTTGCCAATGTCACATCCTTGCTTGATCGACAGCAGGCGTTCGGCTACTCCCAGGAAGACATCAAGTTTCTGATGGGCCCGATGGCGATGGCGGGCGAGGAGGCTCTCGGCTCCATGGGCAACGACAGCCCGCTGGCCGTGTTGTCCGACAAGAACAAATCGCTGTACAACTATTTCAAGCAGTTGTTCGCTCAGGTGACGAATCCGCCGATCGATCCGATCCGCGAATCGATCGTGATGTCTCTGGTGTCATTCATCGGACCCAAACCCAATCTGCTGGATATCAACCAGGTCAACCCGCCGATGCGGCTTGAAGTCGCGCAACCTGTGCTGGACTTGGCGGACATGGCCAAGCTGTACGACATCGAGCGCCATACCCATGGCAAGTTCCGCAGCAGTGCGCTGGACATCACTTACCCGCTGGCATGGGGTTACGAAGGTGTCGAAGCCAAGCTGGCCTCCCTGTGTGCGGAGGCGGTCGACGCCATCCGTGGTGGCAAGAACATTCTGATCATCACCGACCGCAAGGTCAGTGCGACCCAGATCGCCATCCCGGCCTTGCTGGCGCTCAGTGCCGTGCACCAGCATCTGGTGCGTGAAGGCTTGCGCACATCTGCCGGCCTCGTCGTGGAGACCGGCAGTGCGCGTGAAGTGCACCACTTCGCGGCCCTGGCCGGTTATGGCGCGGAAGCGGTTCATCCCTACCTGGCGCTGGAGACCTTGTGCGAGATCCATCAGCATCTGTCGGGTGACCTGAGCGCTGAAAAGGCGATTGCCAACTACGTCAAGGCCGTCGGCAAAGGCTTGTCGAAAATCATGTCCAAGATGGGCGTGTCGACCTACATGAGTTATTGCGGCGCCCAGCTGTTCGAGGCCATCGGCCTGAACACCGTGACGGTCGAGCAGTACTTCCCCGGCACCCCGAGCCGTGTCGAAGGCATCGGCGTGTTCGAGATCGCCAAGGAGGCGATCCGCATGCACAAGGCGGCATTCGGCGACGACCCGGTGCTCGAGAACATGCTTGACGCCGGCGGCGAATATGCCTGGCGTGTGCGTGGCGAAGAACACATGTGGTCGCCCGACGCGATTGCCAAGCTGCAGCACAGTGCACGTTCCAACAACTGGAACACCTACAAGGAGTACGCCCAGCTGATCAACGACCAGTCGCGCCGGCACATGACCCTGCGCGGCCTGTTCGAATTCCGCATCGACCCCTCCAAGGCCATCTCGGTCGACGACGTCGAGTCGGCGGCCGAAATCGTGAAGCGGTTCGCCACTGGCGCGATGTCGCTGGGCTCGATCTCGACCGAGGCGCATGCCACGCTGGCCGTGGCCATGAACCGGATCGGTGGCAAGAGCAACACCGGTGAAGGTGGTGAAGATCCGGCGCGTTATCGCCAGGAGCTCAAAGGCATTCCGATCAGCCAGGGCCAGACGCTGGGCGACATCATGGGCCACGATGTGGTCGAGTCTGACTATTCATTGAATGAAGGCGACTCGCTGCGTTCGCGCATCAAACAGGTGGCCTCCGGGCGCTTCGGCGTCACCGCCGAATACCTCAACAGCGCCGACCAGATCCAGATCAAGATGGCGCAAGGTGCCAAACCCGGTGAGGGCGGCCAGCTGCCCGGTGGCAAGGTGTCGGACTACATCGGCAAGTTGCGCTACTCGGTGCCCGGCGTCGGCCTGATCTCGCCGCCGCCGCACCACGACATCTATTCGATCGAGGACCTGGCTCAGCTGATCCACGACCTTAAAAACGTCGCGCCCCATGCCAGTATCAGTACCAAGCTGGTCAGCGAGATCGGCGTGGGCACCATTGCGGCGGGTGTTGCCAAGTGCAAGAGCGATCACGTGGTGATCGCCGGCCATGACGGCGGCACCGGCGCTTCGCCGTGGTCGTCCATCAAGCATGCCGGTAGTCCGTGGGAGATCGGTCTGGCGGAAACCCAGCAGACCCTGGTGCTGAACCGCCTGCGCGGTCGTATCCGGGTACAGGCTGACGGTCAGATGAAGACCGGCCGCGACGTCGCCATCGGTGCCTTGCTCGGTGCCGATGAGTTCGGCTTTGCGACTGCGCCACTGGTGGTGCAAGGCTGCATCATGATGCGCAAATGCCATCTCAATACGTGTCCGGTCGGTGTTGCGACCCAGGACCCGGTCCTGCGCAAGAAGTTCTCTGGCAAGCCCGAACACGTCGTCAACTACTTTTTCTTCGTGGCGGAGGAAGTGCGTCAGATCATGGCGCAATTGGGCATCCGCAAGTTTGACGACATGATTGGCCGTGCCGATCTGCTCGACACCGCGCGTGGCATTCATCACTGGAAAGCCCGCGGACTTGACTTTTCGCGCCTGTTCGCGCAGCCCAAGGTGCCTGCCGACGTGTCGCGTTTCCATGTAGAGAATCAGGATCACGGTCTGGACCGCGCGCTTGATCGCTTGCTGATCGAGCGCTGCCGCCCGGCCTTCGAGCGCGGCGAGAAGGTCAAGTTCATCGAGGTGGTGCACAACGTCAACCGCTCCGTGGGTGCGATGTTGTCCGGCGCCTTGACCAGGGTCCATCCGCAGGGCTTGCCCGATGACACGATCCGGATCCAGCTCGAAGGTACTGGTGGTCAGTCGTTTGGCGCCTTCCTGGCCAACGGCATTTCGCTGTACCTGATAGGCGACGCCAACGACTACACCGGCAAGGGCCTGAGTGGCGGGCGGGTCGTGGTGCGTCCGAGCATCGAGTTCCGCGGCGATTCCACGCGCAACATCATCATCGGCAATACCGCCCTGTACGGCGCCACCACCGGTGAGGCATTTTTCGGCGGCGTGGCGGGTGAACGGTTTGCGGTTCGCCTGTCGGGCGCCACGACCGTCGTCGAAGGTACCGGTGACCATGGCTGTGAATACATGACCGGCGGCACCGTGGCCGTGCTAGGTCAGACCGGTCGCAATTTTGCGGCCGGAATGAGCGGAGGCGTCGCTTATGTCTACGACGAGGACGGCAAGTTCGCTCAGCGCTGCAACACGGCCATGGTGTCACTGGAGAGCGTGTTGTCGACACGCGAGCAGCAGGCCATGGTCGATCCGGGGGTATGGCATCGGGGCCAGTCTGACGAGGCCCAGCTCAGAAAGTTGCTCGAGGACCACAACCGCTGGACCGGCAGCAAACGGGCCCGTGACCTGCTCGATAACTGGGAGGTCAGCCGTTCGCGCTTCATCAAGGTGTTCCCGATCGAATACAAGCGCGCGCTGGCCGAAATCGCAGCGCGTGGTCGCGCGGCCGTGGGCAGCGCCAAGGAGGCGGTCAAGCTGGCTGCGTCTGCCAGTGACAAGCATAGTGCCGTGACCGCCAAGTAAGAAGACCCACCGCAGCGACAGACATCAGCAGGATTGAACATGGGAAAAATCACAGGATTCATGGAATACCCGCGACTCGAAGAGGCTTACCGGCCGGTCGAAGAGCGGGTCAAGGGTTACCGCGAGTTTGTGTTGGCCCTGGACGATGGCCAGGCCAAGACACAGGGCGCGCGTTGCATGGATTGCGGCACGCCGTTCTGCAACAACGGCTGCCCGGTCAACAACATCATTCCGGATTTCAACGACCTGGTCTTCCAGGGCGACTGGAAGAACGCAGCGGCGGTCTTGCACAGTACCAACAACTTCCCGGAATTCACCGGACGGATCTGTCCAGCGCCTTGTGAGGCGGCATGCACGCTCAATGTCAACGACGATCCGGTCGGCATCAAATCGATTGAGCACGCCATCATCGACAAGGCCTGGGCGAAGGATTGGGTCCAGCCGCAAAAGGCCAAACACCGCACGGGCAAATCCGTGGCCGTGGTGGGTTCTGGTCCGGCGGGTCTGGCAGCGGCCCAGCAGCTTGCGCGCGTAGGCCATGACGTGACGGTGTTTGAAAAAAACGATGGCGTGGGTGGACTGCTGCGTTATGGAATCCCGGATTTCAAACTCGAAAAATCGCATATCGATCGCCGGGTCGAGCAGATGCAGGCCGAGGGCGTGGTGTTTCGCACCGGAGTGTTGATCGGCGAGATGCCGAAAAACAGCAAGGTCACCAACTGGGCGCGCGAGACCATCAGCGCGGAGCAACTGCAGGAGGCGTTCGACGCCGTGGTGCTGGCCGGCGGTGCAGAGCAGTCGCGCGACCTGCCGGTACCGGGCCGTGACCTCAAGGGTGTGCATTACGCCATGGAGTTCCTGCCGCAGCAGAACAAAGTGAACAGCGGCGCGAAGGTGCGCGACCAGCTGCGCGCGGATGGCAAGCATGTGATCGTGATCGGTGGTGGTGACACGGGCAGCGACTGCGTGGGTACCAGCAACCGGCACGGCGCCAAGAGCGTCACGCAGTTTGAACTGATGCCCCAGCCACCGGAGGAGGAAAACCGGCCGATGACCTGGCCATACTGGCCGATCAAGTTGCGCACCAGCTCCAGCCACGAGGAGGGCTGTGATCGCGAGTTTGCCATTTCGACCAAGGAGTTCATGGGCGAGAAGGGCCGGGTCAAGGGCCTGAAGACTGTGCGCGTCGAATGGAAGAACGGCAAGATGTCCGAGGTGCCGGGTTCGGAGCAGGTGTTGCCGGCAGACCTGGTATTGCTGGCCATGGGTTTTGTATCGCCGGTTGCTGCCGTGCTCGAGGCGTTCGGTGTCGAGAAAGATACACGCGGCAATGCGCGCGCAACGACCGAGTTCAGTTCAGGCTATGTCACCAACGTGAACAAGATCTTTGCCGCCGGTGACATGCGCAGAGGCCAGAGCCTGGTGGTGTGGGCCATCCGCGAGGGGAGACAGGCGGCTCGTGCGGTCGACGAGTTCCTGATGGGATTCAGCGACTTGCCTCGTTGAAGCGTCGTGGTGTCGAGGTGTCGAGGTGGCGCATAGGGCACTTCGCTCGACGCGGCATGAATTGCGGCATGACAGCAGGGTACGGTGGAAATCCCGTATCATTTGATCGCCGGCAACCTGCCGGTATTTGTTTTTCATGGCGCCATCCTCCCCTGATCCCCTTGTCGAATTGCGTGACCTGACCTTCGGGTATGGCGAACGTGTCATTCTTGACGGAATCTCGTTGACGATTCCCCGCGGCAAGGTCACCGCGCTGATGGGGGCGTCGGGCGGCGGCAAGACCACCTTGTTGCGTCTGATCGGCGGACAGAACCGGGCGCAGAAGGGCGAACTGCGGCTTTATGGTGCGGATGGTTATCAGGATGTCGGTGCCATGGATCAGGAGCAGTTGTATGCTGCGCGCCGGCGCATGGGCATGTTGTTCCAGTTCGGTGCCTTGTTCGCCGACCTGAGCGTCTTCGAAAATGTGGCTTTCCCGTTGCGCGAGCATTCGACGCTATCGGAGGGCATGGTTCGCGATATTGTGCTGATGAAACTCAATGCTGTCGGATTGCGTGGCGCACGCCATTTGATGCCCAGCGAAATTTCAGGTGGTATGGCGCGTCGCGTGGCGCTGGCGCGCGCCATTGCGTTGGACCCGGAACTCGTGATGTATGACGAACCGTTCTCCGGTCTCGATCCGATCTCGGTGGGAACCGCGGCGCGGCTGATCCGTCAGCTCAACGATTCCATGGAGCTCACCAGCGTGTTCGTCTCACACGAACTCGAAGAGACCTTTGCGATTGCCGACCAGGTGATCATCCTGGCCAATGGCAAGGTGGCGGCGCAGGGCCCCCCGGACGAGGTGCGCAAGAGCAAGGATCCGCTGGTGTACCAATATGTAAATGCCATGCCGGACGGGCCCGTGCAGTTTCATTATCCGGGGCCGACAGTGGAGGAGGACTTCGGTGCTGCGCCGTCGCTGCTGGTTCCGCCAAGCGGGCATGGGGGATGGTCATGAGTTGGTATCGACCGGCCGATGTTGGCTTCGCGGTCCGCTCGCAACTGGCCAACCTGGGCCTTGGTACGCGACTGTTTGTGCGTCTGGTGAGGTCGTTTGGACCGGCGTTCCGGCGTTTCGGCCTGATCCGGGATCAGATCCACTTTCTAGGCAACTATTCGCTCGCCATCATTGCCGTGTCGGGCCTGTTCGTGGGCTTCGTATTTGGCCTTCAGGGTTACTACACTTTGCAGCGATACGGATCCTCCGAGGCGCTGGGCTTGCTGGTGACGTTGACGCTGGTGCGTGAACTGGGGCCTGTTGTCACGGCACTGCTGTTCGCTGGCCGTGCCGGTACGTCATTGACGGCCGAGATCGGCTTGATGAAGGCGGGCGAGCAGATCAGTGTCATGGAGATGATGGCGGTGGATCCGGTGCAGCGCGTGCTGGCGCCGCGGTTCTGGGCGGGCGTGATCGTCATGCCGTTACTCGCAGCAGTGTTCAGCGCCACAGGCATCATTGGCGGCTGGGTAGTGGGTGTATTGATGATCGGCGTGGATGCCGGCTCCTTTTGGAGCCAGATCCAGGGCGGCGTGGATGTCTGGAATGATGTGGGCAACGGCCTGATCAAGAGTGTCGTGTTCGGTTTCACGGTCACATTCATCGCCTTGCTGCAAGGTTATCAGGCCCAGGCGACACCGGAGGGTGTGTCCAAGGCCACGACCCGCACGGTCGTGGTGGCGTCGCTGGCGGTTCTGGGGCTGGATTTCATCCTCACCGCCATGATGTTCAGTTTATGAGCGCCCATCAGGAGTAACAAGTGCAACGTTCAAAAATTGATGTCTGGGTGGGATTGTTCGTGATGCTGGGGGCAGCAGCGATTCTGTTTCTCGCGCTACAGTCGGCCAATCTGCTGAGCCTGAACTTCCAGCCGACCTACCAGCTGGACGCCAAGTTCGTCGACGTGGGTGGCCTCAAGCCCAAGGCGGCGGTGCGCAGCTCCGGCGTGCTGGTGGGCCGTGTCGAGTCGATCACCTTTGACGACAAGACCTTTCAGGCCCGCGTTTCGATGGCCATGGACAGCCGTTTTGCCTTCCCGAAGGACAGCTCCTTGAAGATTTTGACCAGCGGCCTGCTGGGCGAACAGTATCTCGGCATGTCGCCCGGTGCAGACGAGAAAAACCTGGCCGCCGGTGATACCATTTCCAGCACCCAATCCGCCGTTGTTCTGGAAGATCTGATCGGTCAATTCCTGTACAACAGTGCTTCGGGAGGGAAGGACAAAAAATGATTTCGACTGCTCATGCAGGTATGCCCGGCGTTTTGCGCAGGATGTTGACCGTCGGCCTGGTGCTGATGGCTTGTCATGGTTGCACTTCAGTGCAGGCGCCTGATCGCCGCGATCCGATGGAGTCGTTCAATCGTGGCGTATTTGCGTTCAACGAAGGGCTGGATCAGGCCGTTTTCAAGCCGGTCGCCACCGTCTATCGTGATGTGACGCCGAAACTGGTTCGCACCGGCGTCGGCAATTTCCTGGGTAACCTGGATGATGCCTGGTCTTCCATCAACAGTCTGCTGCAGTTCAAGTTGCGTCATGCGGTCGACAACTTCATGCGCTTTGGCGTCAACACCACGTTCGGCTTGTTCGGAATATTGGATGTGGCCAGCGAGATGCAGATTGACCGCCATTCGGAAGATTTCGGTCAGACCCTGGGCGCCTGGGGCGTTGGCCCTGGCCCTTATCTGGTGCTGCCGCTGTTCGGTCCGTCGACGCTTCGTGATACCGTTGCGTTGCCGGTGGATTTCAATGGTGACCTCGCATCGCGTTCCAACGACGTCGGGGCACGCAATTCACTGCGGGTGCTCAATGTGATCGATACCCGGGCCGGTTTGCTGGGTTTGTCGTCGGCGCTCGACGACGTGGCGCTGGACAAATACGGCTTTGCTCGCGAAGCGTTCCTTCAGCGACGGCGAAACGCGGTGTTTGACGGCAATCCCCCAGAGATTGATCCTGTTACAGGGGCCGATACCCGATAGGTTTAGTATGCGCTGATGTTGTCTGCGCATGGTTGGCATTGACATTGGCGGCATGCGCCGCGCGCTACGCAGCCGATTTTCCATTGCGCCCGCCCCTGCGCAAGTTATTGAAGGATCGAAACAGTGAATTACCGTCGAATTTTCACCCATCAGGTTGCTGTCGTACTGGCCAGTGCCATGATGGCCTTGCATTTGCCGGCGCTGGCCGCCGATGAACCGCCGGATGCGCTGATCCAGCGCTTGTCGAACTCGGTGCTCGACAACATCCGCAGCGACAAGTCCATCAAGTCCGGCGATTTATCGAATGTGATGGCGCTGGTCGACAGCAAGATCATGCCGGACGTCAATTTCCAGCGCATGACAGCGTCCGCGGTAGGGCCGGCATGGCGCCAGGCCACGCCGGAGCAGCAAAAACTGCTGCAGAGTGAATTCAAGACTCTGCTGGTGCGCATTTACGCCGGTGCATTGGCCCAGGTCAGTGACCAGACCGTTCTGATCAAGCCCTTGCGTGCGGCGCCGGACGACAAGGAGGTGGTTGTGCGTACGGAGGTGCGGGGTCGCGGCGATCCTGTTCAGCTTGACTACCGCCTGGAGAAAACACCTGGTGAAGGCAGTGGCTGGAAGATCTACAACCTGAATGTGCTGGGTGTCTGGCTGGTGGAGACTTATCGCGGCCAGTTCGCGCGCGAAATCGGCAACAGCGGCATTGACGGGCTGATCAAGGTTCTCAGCGAGCGCAACAAGGCCAATCTCGCGAAGGGCTGATCCACGTGCTGGTATTGCCTGCCGACCTGACGCGCAACCAGGCGAGTGCCTGCCTGCAGATGCTGGTGCAGGGACTCAAGGCTTTGTCGGACACAGCCGTCGTGGTGGACGCCGCTGCGCTTGCGCGCTTCGATTCATCCGCGCTTGCCGTTTTGCTGGAGTTGCGCCGCGAAAGTCTGGCACATGGAAAGACCCTGCGTATCCGGGCGCTGCCCGAACGATTGCGCGATCTGGCGAAGGTATACGGTATTGCGGAGCTGCTCGCGGCAGAGTGACCCGAGCGGCTAAAATTGCCGGCTCCCATGTCCGCAATCTCCTTTCAATCGGTCTCCAAGTCCTACCCGTCCCCACGCAGCCCGAACAAGCCGTTCCTGGCACTTGATCGGGTTGACCTTCAGATAGAACGCGGCGAGTTCTTCGGACTGCTGGGGCCTAACGGGGCAGGCAAGACCACCATGATCAGCATCCTGGCCGGCCTGTCGCGTGCCAATGCCGGTACCGTGTCCGTTTTGGGCAGCGACGTGGTGACAGATTTTGCACAGGCGCGGCGCAAGCTGGGCATCGTTCCGCAGGAACTGGTTTTCGACCCGTTTTTCAATGTGCGTGAAGCCCTGCGCTTCCAGTCCGGTTATTTCGGCATCCGCAACAACGATGCCTGGATCGACGAATTGCTGCACAGTTTGGGGCTGACCGACAAGGCTTCGTCCAACACCCGGCAGCTGTCCGGTGGCATGAAGCGGCGCATGCTGGTGGCGCAGGCCCTGGTGCACAGGCCGCCGGTGATCGTGCTGGACGAGCCGACCGCCGGCGTTGACGTGGAACTGCGTCAAACCCTGTGGCAGTTCATTGCCAAACTCAACCGCCAGGGCCATACCGTGCTGTTGACCACGCACTACCTGGAAGAGGCCGAAGCCTTGTGCGGCCGAATCGCCATGCTGAAATCTGGCCGCATCGTGGCGCTGGACAGCACCAGCGAACTGCTCAAGGCCGCTTCGAGCAACGTGTTGCGCTTCAAGGTCGACGCCGAATTGCCGCCCGCGCTGGCCGAAAAGGCCAGAGTCACCGGGCGCATCGTGCAGATACCGGCCAACGACGCGCGGGAAATCGAAGCTTATCTGGCCGCAGTTCGCGAAGCCGGTTTGCTGGCCCATGACGTGGAGATCCGCAAGGCCGACCTCGAAGACGTTTTCGTCCAGGTGATGGCGAAACACCCCGATGGCGTCGCCGACACGGCGGCGTGATTCTGCTGGACAACCCCGAAAGAAAATCTTGCGAAGCCAAGCTCCGATAACCGCCCCTGCGCCATTCGTGGCGGCGGCGTTGCTGCCTGAAGAGACGCCTCACGGGGCCGCCATGATCGGTTGGCGCACCCTTTTCCACAAGGAAATCCTGCGCTTCTGGAAGGTGGGTTTCCAGACCGTCGGCGCGCCGGTGCTCACCGCCATTCTGTATCTGCTGGTGTTTGGTCATGTGCTGGAAGGCCGGGTACGTGTATTTGGCGACGTGTCCTATACCGCGTTCCTGATTCCCGGCCTGGTCATGATGGGCGTGTTGCAGAACGCCTTTGCCAACAGCTCGTCGTCTTTGATCCAGAGCAAGATCATGGGCAACCTGGTGTTTCTGCTGCTCACGCCGTTGTCGCACTGGCACTGGTTTTTCGCCTACGTCGCCTCATCCATTGTGCGCGGCATGGTGGTGGGGCTGGGCGTGCTGGTGGTCACCTTCTGGTTTGCCGGCCCGTCGTTTGTCGCGCCACTATGGATTCTGGTGTTTGGTGTACTGGGGGCGGCGCTGATGGGCGTGCTCGGACTGATCGCCGGCTTGTGGGCGGAGAAGTTCGATCAGCTGGCGGTTTTTCAGAACTTCATCATCATGCCTATGACCTTTCTCAGCGGCGTGTTCTATTCGATCAAGTCGTTGCCGCCGTTCTGGCAGTTGGTCAGTCACCTCAATCCCTTTTTCTACATGATCGACGGATTTCGCTACGGCTTCTTCGGTCAGAGCGATGTTTCGCCCTGGCTCAGCCTGGCCATCGTCGGAACAGCCATGGTCGCTGCCAGTGCAGCGGCCATCCATTTGCTGCGCATCGGCTACAAGATTCGCAGCTGACAGGAAACCATGACTGCTGAAGAACTCAAGTCCATCATCACCGAAGGCCTGGCTTGTACCCATTGCGAACTCAATGGCGACGGCCGCCATTGGCAGGCTGTCATCGTGTCGGACGCGTTCGAGGGCAAACGTCTGATCCAGCGGCATCAGATGGTGTACGCCACGCTGGGCGCGCGCATCCAGACTGACGAGGTGCACGCCTTGTCGATGAAGACAATGACGAGCACCGAGTGGAAAACCCATGGATAAATTACTGATCCGCGGTGGGCACCGCCTGCAAGGTGTCGTGCCGATCTCGGGCGCCAAGAATGCGGCCTTGCCCGAGTTGTGTGCCTGTCTGCTGAGCGCCGATCCGGTCACTCTCGACAACGTTCCACGTCTGCAGGACGTCAACACCATGATCCGCCTGATCCGCAACATGGGCGTGACGGTCGAGCGCGACGACAACGGCCAGGTCCGGGTCGATGCCAGTACGCTGACGTCGCCCAAGGCGCCGTACGAATTGGTCAAGACCATGCGCGCGTCGGTACTGGCACTGGGCCCATTGCTGGCGCGGTTCGGCGAGGCGACGGTGTCGTTGCCCGGCGGCTGCGCCATTGGCTCGCGACCGGTTGATCAGCACATCATGGGTCTGACGGCGATGGGGGCCGACATCGTGGTCGAACACGGATACATGATCGCCCGCCTGGCCAAGGGCCTGCAGCGACTGCGTGGTGCACGCATCACGACCGATATGGTCACGGTGACCGGCACCGAAAACTTCCTGATGGCGGCAGCATTGGCCGACGGTGAAACCGTGCTTGAGAACGCGGCGCAGGAGCCCGAGATCAGCGATCTGGCCGAGTTGCTGATCGCCATGGGGGCGCAGATTCAGGGCCATGGCACGAGCCATATCGTGGTGCACGGTGTGAACGAACTGCGCGGTGCCCGGCACCAGGTCGTGCCTGACCGCATCGAAGCCGGTACCTTCCTGTGTGCGGTGGCGGCGGCGGGCGGCGATGTCTTGCTCTTTGGCGCACGCGCCGATCACCTGGAGGCCGTGATCGAAAAATTGCAGGCAGCCGGCGCCAGCATCACCGCTGTCGACGGCGGCATTCGGGTGGTGTCGACGGGGCGGCTGACGGCCCAGAGTTTCCGCACCACCGAGTACCCAGGTTTTCCAACCGACATGCAGGCGCAGTTCATGGCGCTCAACTGCATTGCCGATGGCACTGCCACGGTCACCGAAACGATCTTCGAGAATCGTTTCATGCACGTCAACGAGTTGGTGCGATTGGGTGCCCGCATCCAGATTGATGGCCGGCGTTCGGTGGTGCAGGGTGTCGAGCGACTTTCCGGTGCCAGCATCATGGCGACTGACCTGCGAGCTTCGGCCAGCCTGGTGATCGCCGGTTTGGTGGCCGAAGGCGAGACGCTGGTCGACCGTATCTACCACCTGGACCGGGGCTACGACCGCATGGAAGCCAAGTTGCGCGCGCTGGGTGCCGACATCGAACGCGTGGCGGCGTGACGGGGGGATCCACATGATCACACTGGCCCTGTCGAAGGGGCGCATCTTCGATGACGCGTTGCCGTTGCTGCGCTCAGCGAACATCGAGGTGCTTGATGATCCGGAAAAATCGCGCAAGCTGATCCTGGACACCAATCGTCCCGATGTGCGTGTGCTGGTGGTGCGCGCCACCGACGTGCCGACCTATGTGCAATATGGCGGCGCTGATCTCGGCATCACCGGCCTGGACACCTTGCTTGAGCATGGCAGCGAAGGTTTGTACCAGCCGATTGACCTGCAGATCGCGCGCTGTCGTATCAGCGTGGCGGTGCGCGCAGGGTTCGACTATGCCTCCAGCGTGCGCCAGGGCTCGCGCCTGACGGTGGCCACAAAATACATGGCGATTTCCCGCGAGTTCTTCGCGGCCAAGGGCGTGCACGTCGATCTGGTCAAGTTGTATGGCAGTATGGAACTGGCGCCTCTGACCGGCCTGGCCGATGCCATCGTGGACCTGGTCTCCACGGGCAACACATTGCGCGCCAACGATCTGGTCGAGGTGGAGCAGATCATGGAGATCAGCTCCCGGCTGGTGGTCAACCAGGCGGCCCTCAAGCTCAAACCCGGGCCGATGCGCCGCATCATCGATGCCTTCGAGGCGGCAGTACGCAACCCAGCAGGAGTGACCGCATGAGCGCCGCGCCGGGCCGCCCCAAGCAAGCTCGCACCGCAGCCCGAAGGGCGGAGGTACTCCAATGAGCGCCGCGCCGGGCCGCCCCAAGCCAGCTCGCACCGCAGCCCGAAGGGCGAAGCAAGGTACTCCGGTGAGCGTTTCGGCAAGGCCGCTCAGGCTAAGCAGCGGGGACGAAGGTTTTGAGGGGGCGTTTGCGCAGCGGCTGTTCTGGTCGAGTGCGGCCGATGCGGTCATCGAGCAGCGGGTGGCCGAGATCCTGGCCGATGTGCAGGAACGTGGCGATGCCGCGGTGCTGGATTACACCGAACGATTCGACGGTGTCGCGGCTCCCGACATGGCGGCGCTGGAGATCCCGGCGCGCGACCTGCAGCAGGCATTTGACGGTTTGCCCCTCGATCAGCGCGAGGCACTTCTGTTTGCTGCCGCGCGTGTGCGCAGTTACCACGAGGCACAAAAGCAGGTGTGTGGCCAGAGCTGGAGCTACCGCGATGCCGATGGCAGCCTGCTGGGTCAGAAGGTGACCCCACTGGACCGGGTGGGAATCTATGTTCCGGGCGGCAAGGCGGCCTATCCGTCCTCTGTGCTGATGAATGCCATCCCTGCCCATGTGGCCGGTGTGCAAGACATCATCATGGTCGTTCCCATGCCCGCAGCCAAAGGTGGCACTGGCGCGAAAGGCGAGCGCAATCCGCTGGTGCTGGCCGCCGCCCATGTGGCTGGCGTGTCACGCGTGTTTGCCATCGGCGGCGCTCAAGCGGTGGCGGCGCTGGCCTACGGTACCGCAACGGTGCCCAGGGTGGACAAGATCACCGGCCCGGGCAACGCCTATGTGGCGGCGGCCAAGCGCCGTGTGTTCGGCACGGTGGGCATCGACATGATTGCCGGTCCCAGTGAAATCCTGGTGCTGGCCGATGGGTCCACCCCGCCGGACTGGGTGGCGATGGATCTGTTCAGCCAGGCCGAGCACGACGAATTGGCGCAATGCATCCTGCTGTGCCCGGATGCGGCGTATATCGACCAGGTCCAGGCGGCCATCGACAGGTTGCTGCCGGACATGCTGCGCCGCGACATCATCGCCAGCTCGCTGAACGGTCGAGGCGCACTGGTGCAGACGCGCACGATGGAAGAGGCCTGTGCCATCAGCAACCGCGTGGCGCCGGAGCATCTGGAGGTCAGCAGCAACGAACCGCATCGCTGGGAACCATTGCTGCGCCATGCGGGCGCGATCTTCCTGGGGGCTTACACCAGCGAGAGCCTGGGTGACTATTGCGCCGGACCCAACCATGTATTGCCCACCGGATCGACCGCGCGCTTCTCCAGCCCGCTGGGTGTCTACGATTTTCAGAAACGCAGCAGCCTGATCGAGGTGACTGCGGCGGGTGCGCGGGTGCTGGGCCGGGTTGCGTCGGTTCTGGCGCATGGTGAGGGTTTGCACGCCCATGCAAGAGCAGCGGAGATGCGACTGAAATGACCGACACGTACCCAACCATTGCGCAGGTAGCTGGCAAACTGGCGAACGCACGTCGCCTGCGGTCCAGTCTGCTGGCCGCCATGCTGGCGCTGGTCACCACGCAGGTCTTCGCGATCAGCATTCGCGATTTGCGGGGGCTGGAGGTGTCCGACAAAGAGCACGGTGTGTTGTACGTCCAGTATTACCTGGTGGGTGCGATGGAGGGTGTGCTCGAGGCCAACGCCCATGCGGGCCGCTCCGGCGGCAAGCCGACCGTGTGTCTCAATGGCCGGCGCGTCGAGCCGCGCATGGCCAAGCCGCTTTACGACGGCGAACTGCGGCGCAATGCCGGCCTGTACGAAGCAGACATGCCGGTCGAACTGGTGATGCGCAATGCCCTGACATCGGCGTATGCCTGCTGATCTGCCACCGTTCGCGGGTGCTGCGCGGCCTGCCTGCAACTGCTGATTCCCCGATTCCGATGAGAGCCGAGAAATGTCCAATGTTTCAGAACTGATCACGCGCCACATCCGTTCCGATGTGGCCGGCATGTTTGCCTATGCGGTGCAGGACTCGCGCGGTTTGCTCAAGCTCGATGCCATGGAAAATCCGCACAGGCTGTCGTGCGAACTGCAGCAGCAGCTGGGACAACGGCTCGGAGCGTTGGCGCTGAACCGATACCCCGACGGCCGCATCGATGACTTGCGCGCGGCGCTCAAGACCCATGCCCAGGTACCGGACGGCTTCGACCTGATGCTGGGCAACGGGTCGGACGAACTGATCTCCTTGCTGGCGATAGCCTGCGATGTGCCGGGCGCCACCATCCTGGCGCCGGTGCCCGGATTTGTCATGTACCGCATGAGTGCGCAGTTGCAGGGTCTGCGCTTCGTCGGCGTCTCGCTCACCGACGATTTTTTGCTCGACGAGGCCGCGATGTTGCAGGCGATCGAGGCGCAGCGGCCGAGCATCCTTTACCTGGCGTACCCGAACAATCCTACGGCGAATCTGTGGGACGATGCGGTGATGGACCGGCTGATCTCGGCCGCTCCGGGCCTGGTGGTGATCGACGAGGCCTACCAGCCATTCGCCGGTCGCAGCTTCATCGACCGCCTGGCGGCCCATGACAACGTGCTGCTGATGCGGACCATGAGCAAGTTCGGACTGGCTGGCGTGCGTATCGGCTACCTGATCGGGCGCACGCCGCTGATCGCCGAGATCAACAAGGTCCGGCCGCCGTACAACATCAGTGTGCTCAATGCGGAATGCGCGCTGTTCGCCCTTGAACATGCCGAGGTTTTCGCCGAACAGGCGCGCGACATCGTGATGCAGCGCGCGTGGCTGGTGGCGCAACTGTCCGCGCTGCCAGGCGTGCGCTGCTTCCCCAGCGATGCCAATATGCTGCTGGTGCGACTACCTGATGCGGGGCCTAGCGGCGCTGGCGCGTCCGCTGCCGCCTTTGCCGCCATGCGTGCACGTGGCGTGCTGGTCAAGGACGTTTCGGGCATGCATCCCCTGCTGCGCAACTGCCTGCGCCTGACGGTCGGCACCGCCGACGAAAATCGTGCGATGCTCCAAGCCCTGAAGGAATGTTTATGAGCCCCGAATCCCCAGTCACCCCATCGGTCGCGCCGAGGCACGCCGAAGTCACGCGCAACACGGCGGAAACCCGTATCACGGTGCGCATCGACCTGGACGGAACCGGCCAGTCGCGTCTGCATACCGGCATCGGCTTCTTTGATCACATGATGGACCAGATCGCCCGTCATGGCCTGATCGACCTGGATATCCAGGCCGATGGGGATCTGCATATCGATGGCCACCACACGGTCGAAGATGTCGGAATCACGCTGGGCCAGGCCGTGCACCGGGCCCTGGGTGACCGCAAGGGGATCCGACGCTTCGGTCACGCCTATGTGCCACTGGACGAAGCTTTGAGCCGTGTGGTGATCGACTTTTCCGGCCGCCCTGGATTGGTAATGCATGTCCCGTTCAAGAGCGGCATGATTGGCGGCTTTGACAGTCAGCTGGCGCACGAGTTCTTCCAGGGATTTGTCAACCATGCCCTGGTGACACTGCATATTGACAACCTGCGGGGCGAAAACGCGCACCACCAGGCCGAGACGGTGTTCAAGGCTTTTGCGCGCGCTTTGCGCGCTGCGGTGGAAGTCGACCCTCGAGCGTCGGGCAGCATCGCGTCGACCAAGGGGTCGCTCTGAGTCCTTACAAGGCCTTCGGAACAATGAAGATGGGTGACCTGGCATGGTGATGGCCGCGACGCGGGGTGTGGTGGCCGTGGTGGACTACGGCATGGGCAATCTGCGCTCGGTTGCGAATGCGGTCGAAGTGGCCGCGGCACACCATGGACACCGGGTCGTGGTGACTGCCGATCCGGACCAGGTGCATGCGGCCGAACGCCTCGTGCTCCCCGGGCAAGGCGCTATCGCCGACTGCATGCGCGAATTGCGCGCGTCGGGCTTGCTCGAGCCAGTGCTGGCGGCCGCGCGCAACAAGCCCTTGTTCGGCGTCTGCGTCGGCATGCAGATGTTGCTTGACCACAGCCAGGAGGGCAGCAAACCACAGGGCCCGGACGGTACGCCGGGGCTGGGGCTGATCCCCGGACGGGTCGTGCGATTTGACCTGCGCGGACGATTGCAACCCGATGGCAGTCGCTACAAGGTGCCACAAATGGGCTGGAACCAGGTGCACCAGACCCGTCCCCAAGGCCGGGCGCACGCCTTGTGGGAAGGCATACCGGATGCAAGTTATTACTATTTCGTACACAGTTATTTTGCGAGACCGTCTGATGCGCACCACAGCGCAGGTGAGGCGGACTATGGCGGTCGCTTTACGGCGGCGGTTGCGCGCGATAATATTTTCGCAACCCAATTTCACCCCGAGAAGAGTTCTGACCAAGGCATCGCGCTTTACCGCAACTTCCTACGCTGGACGCCCTGATCCCCTTCCCCTTTTTCGCGCACCATGCTGCTTATTCCTGCGATTGATTTGAAAGATGGTCACTGTGTTCGCCTCAAGCAGGGCGATATGGACCAGTCCACCACCTTTGGGGAAGATCCTGCGCAGATGGCGCGCAACTGGGTCAACAAGGGTGCACGGCGGCTGCACCTGGTCGATCTCAACGGGGCGTTTGCCGGTCATCCCAAGAACGAAATGGCCATTCGCCGCATCCTGAAGGAAGTGGGTAGCGAGATCGACGTACAACTCGGTGGAGGCATCCGTGACCTGGACACTGTGGAGCGTTATCTTGATGCCGGATTGCGCTATGTGATCATCGGCACGGCCGCGGTCAAGAATCCCGGCTTCCTGCAGGACGCCTGCACCGCTTTCGGCGGGCACATCATCGTAGGCCTTGATGCCAAGGACGGCAAGATCGCCACCGACGGCTGGAGCAAGCTGACGCGTCACGACGTGGTCGACCTGGGCAAGAAGTTCGAGGATTACGGCGTCGAGGCCATCATCTATACCGATATTGGTCGCGACGGCATGTTGTCGGGTATCAACATCGACGCGACGGTCAAACTGGCGCAGGCCTTGACGATACCGGTCATCGCATCCGGTGGCCTGAGCAACATGGCCGACATCGAGGCCTTGTGCGAGGTGGAGAGTGAAGGCGTCGAAGGTGTGATCTGCGGTCGTGCCATCTACAGCGGCGACCTGGATTTTTCCGCGGCCCAGGCTAGAGCCGACGAACTCAACGGCTGAGATCTGCTACACCACATGCTGGCCAAGCGCATCATCCCGTGTCTGGACGTCACCGGCGGGCGGGTCGTAAAGGGTGTCAATTTCGTGTCTCTGCGCGACGCCGGTGATCCGGTCCAGATTGCGGCGCGCTACAACGAGCAAGGCGCCGACGAACTCACTTTCCTCGACATCACCGCAACCAGTGACGGACGCGACCTGATCCTGCACATCATCGAGGCGGTGGCCAGTCAGGTTTTCATACCGCTCACGGTCGGAGGCGGCGTGCGCTCGGTCGAGGACGTGCGCCGTCTGCTTAACGCCGGCGCAGACAAGACCAGCTTCAATTCTGCTGCCATCGCCAATCCGCAGTTGATCGACGATGTATCCGATAAATACGGTTCGCAATGTATTGTGGTGGCGATCGACGCCAAACGTCGCACGGACCTGCAGGAGCAGCGGGTCGGGACCGACGGCACGGTCGCGGGCCCGGGGTGGGATGTCTACAGCCATGGTGGGCGTACCAATACCGGCCGCGATGCCGTGGCATGGGCCACGGAGATGGCGCAGCGCGGAGCGGGCGAAATATTGCTCACCAGCATGGACCGTGACGGCACCAAGTCCGGCTTCGATCTGGAACTCACCCGCGCGGTCAGTCACGCGATCGATGTCCCGGTGATTGCCTCTGGCGGGGTGGGCGACCTCGATCACCTCGCGGACGGCATCCTGTTTGGCGGTGCCGACGCCGTGTTGGCGGCAAGCATCTTTCACTACGGGGAATTCAGCGTCGGCCAGGCCAAGCAGCACATGCGCGCGCGCGGCATTGCGGTTCGTTTGTGAGAACTTGTGTGCCAGTCCAATAAATTGCGCAGCAATTTTTGCTCTGGCACCAACATTTCGTCGGAAGTTGGCTGTTCAACTTGTGTGCCAGTCCAATAAATTGCGCAGCAATTTTTGCTCTGGCACCAACATTTCGTAGCTGTCCCGCTGTTCAGCTTGCCGCCATCGTCTGCGGGGTCTTGGTGCCGGTGCCGGGTCGCCGCGTGCCGATCGCCGACAATGGCGCAATGTCATGGCTCGATCAGATCAAATGGGACGCGGCGGGCCTGGTGCCCGTGATTGCGCAGGAACGAACCAGTGGTGATGTGCTGATGTTTGCCTGGATGGACCGCGAGGCGCTGCAGTTGACTGCATCGAGCGGCAGGGCCGTCTATTTCAGCCGCTCGCGTGCGCGCTTGTGGCCCAAGGGCGAGGAGTCCGGCCATGTACAGCTCGTGCATGAAATCCGTCTCGATTGCGATCACGATGTGGTGCTGCTGCAGGTGACTCAGACCGGGCACGAGCCGGGCATTGCCTGCCACACCGGGCGGCACCGCTGCTTTTTCCAGAAGCTGGTGGGCGGCCCCGATCATGGGCGATGGGAAATCACCGATCCGGTCTTGAAAGATCCGACATCGATCTACAAGTGAATGCGAATGGACAACGAACTTCCCGATAAGGCTGGATCGACGGCACACGTGCTGGACCGCCTGGCAACCACCATCGAAAGCCGACTGCCGAAAAATGGTGGCGACCCCGATGCCAGTTATGTGGCGCGGCTGCTGCAACGCGGCCCTGACGCATTTCTGAAGAAAATTGGCGAAGAGGCGACCGAGGTGGTGATGGCCGCGAAGGACGTCGACGCAGCAACGGCCAGCGGCGCCACCCCTGATGGATCCCGCCTCAAACTGGTGGGCGAAGTGGCAGACCTGTGGTTCCATTGCCTGGTGGCACTGGCCCACTACGGCCTCAAGCCCTCGGATGTTGCTGATGAACTGGCGCGGCGTGAGGGCACCAGTGGCATCGAGGAGAAAGCCTTGCGCAAGGCGATTTTGCGAGAAGGCGCCTGAACCGGCGCCGTTGACTGGAGGACCCCATGCCCGATATCACCGATGTCACCGCCCGCAACGATGAACATGCGCAAGCCCTGAAGTCTGTCGGGTGGGTGAGTTATGTACTGCACCTGATCGTCGCGGTGGGTGCAATCATTCCGGGTGCGCAGGCCGGCGCGCTGCTGCTGATCGTTGCGCTCGTCATTGACATGGTGAAAAGGCCCGAGGCCGACGGAACCTGGCAGTCCAGCCATTTCTCCTGGCGCATCCGGTCGGTGATCTTTGCCGGGTTGCTGTATCTGGTGACCTTGCCGCTCTTTTTGCTGTTCATCCTGCCGGGTCAACTGGCCTGGTTTTTGATTTCCATCTGGTTCTTGTACCGGATCGTCAAGGGCATGGTGGCGATGAACAATGACCGCCCGGTGGCCACCTGAGACTGGAAGCGTCACGAATGACACATGACCCCGACTGCCTATTCTGCAAGATTGTCCTAGGCAAGATCCCGTCGAAAAAGGTGTACGAAGACGAGCACATCTATGCGTTCCACGACATTCATCCTTGGGCCCCAGTGCACTTCCTGATGGTGCCCAAGGCGCATATTCCTTCGATGGCGCAACTCGGCCCGGAGCATGCGGCACTGATGGGGCACATGATGACGCTGGCGCCAAGCCTGGCCTTGCAGGCGGGCTGCAAGCCCTATCCGGATGGGGGCTTTCGCGTCGTAAGCAATACCGGCGAAGAAGGCGGGCAGGAGGTCCAGCATCTGCATGTGCATGTGATGGGCGGGCCTCGCCCGTGGTTGCGCGGTTAAAGACCTAGGGAGATTCGATGGGCATGTGCCCATCGGTCTAGAATCCGCAATATCGATTAGGAGTCAACTATGGGTTCGTTTTCAATATGGCATTGGCTGATTGTTCTGCTGATTGTCGTCATGGTGTTCGGCACCAAGAAGCTCAAGAACATGGGCGGCGATCTAGGCGGAGCAGTCAAGGGATTCAAGGACGGCATGAAAGACGCCAACGCGTCCGCTGACGAGGCGGCTTCCGGCCCAGCGGCACAGGTTGCCAACGGCGCCAAAACGGTCGACAAGTCCACGATCGACGTTGAAGCCAAGCAGAAATCCTGATAGCCGGGTGGTTTTGTCGTGATCGACCTTGGCGTATCGAAGATGGCGCTGATTGGCGTGGTGGCGCTGATCGTCATCGGGCCTGAGAAGCTGCCGCGCGTGGCGCGCACGGTGGGTGCCTTGCTGGGCAAGGCGCAGCGTTATGTGTCCGACGTGAAGTCCGAGGTCAGCCGGTCGATGGAACTTGACGAGTTGCGCAAGATGAAGGACTCCGTGGCGGGCGCTGCGAAGGACATGGAAAATACGATCCAGGCCAATGCCAGCGACATCGAGAAGTCCTGGGCCGATGCCACCGGCATGAACGACAACTCGCAAACGGGCAATAGCTACGAGTTGCCTGAGAGTTACCCGGCCTATCGTCACCCCAACAAGCGCTGGCGCGTCAAGACCGGCGCCATGCCGAACTGGTACAAGGCGCGCACGGGTACCCGCACCCGCGCGTTGTCGGGTGCTGCCAGGGTCGCGCGATACCGGCCGCAAAAGTTCGACTGAATGAACGGGTATCGTCCCGCGCCCCGGAGCCGCGGTTCCGAAGGGTGTCCGGCACACATGACACGATGACTGACACCAACAACAAAGACGACGAACTCGCCGGTACCGAACAGCCGTTCGTGCAGCACCTGATGGAGCTGCGCAACCGACTGGTATACAGCATGGCGGGGCTGGTGGTGTGCATGGTGTTGTTGGCGATCTGGCCGACACCCAGCGGGCTGATCGACCTGATTGCGATGCCGATCCGTGCGCATATGCCGCCGGGCGCGAAACTGATCGCGGTGGGCGTCTTTTCGCCGTTCTTCGTACCGCTCAAGGTGTTGATGATGGCGGGCGTGCTGCTGTGTCTGCCCTGGCTGATGTACCAGGCCTGGGCGTTTGTGGCACCGGGTCTGTATGGACATGAAAAGCGCCTGGCGGTGCCGCTGATATTTTTCGGCAGTGTGCTGGCCTACGGAGGCATTGCCTTTGTGCAGCTGTTCGTGCTCGACAAGATGTTCGCGTTCATCCAGTCGGTGACCCCGGCCAGCGTGGCCGCCACCCCGGACATCGCATCTTATGTCGAGGCCATCCTTGGCCTTTACCTGGCCTTCGGTGTGGCGTTCCAGGTTCCGATCGTGGTGGTGCTTTTAGTGCGCATGAATCTCGTGAGCATCGACAAGCTAAAGGAATTCCGTGGTTACTTCATCGTCCTGTCGTTCGTGATCGCCGCCGTCATCACACCACCGGATGTGATCTCTCAGCTGGCGCTGGCGGTGCCCATGTGCCTGCTGTACGAGGCGGGCATTGTTGCCGCCCGCATGTTCATCAAGAACGCCAAGCCGCAGGAGGACGGCGACGGTGAACAGGCGGCAGGCGATTCAGATAAAAAATCCTGAATCTTCGCGCCTGTGCGCGTGTTCACTGTCCCGGGCGCCGCTGTGCAGGCCTGACACCTGGCACCACATCAATATCGATCTGTGTGTCCTGCCGCTGCAGGGCAAAGCGTGACGCAACTCCTGGTTTGAGGCCCGCTACACGCGTCAGCAGTTCCGCCACATTGCGGATCTCGGTGCCGGCCACGGAGGTGATCACGTCGCCCGGACGGACGCCGGCTTGTGCCGCCGGCCCATTTTGCAGGACGCCGGTGATGATGACCCCCTGGCGCGCCTTGACGCCGAAGGTTTCGGCCAGTTCCGGGGAAAGGTCGTTGGGCTCCACGCCGATCCAGCCGCGCGTCACTTGCCCATCCTTTACCAGCCCTTCCATGACCTGTCTGGCGGTAGACATGGGAATGGCAAAACCGATACCCATGCTGCCGCCTGAGCGCGAATAGATTGCCGTATTGATGCCCAGCAGGTTACCTTGCGTATCCACCAGCGCGCCACCCGAGTTGCCCGGATTGATGGCGGCGTCGGTCTGGATGAAGTTCTCGAAGGTGTTGATGCCCAGTTGGTTGCGGCCGAGTGCGCTGATGATGCCGCTGGTGACGGTCTGACCGACACCAAACGGGTTGCCAATCGCCAATACCTGGTCTCCGACTTCAATCGCGTCCGAATTGCCGATCACGACCACCGGTAGCTTCTCGAGGTTTATTTTCAAAACCGCCAGGTCGGTTTCCGGATCCGTGCCGATCACCTTGGCGACGGCCTTGCGGCTGTCGTTGAGCATCACCTCGATTTCGTCCGCACCGTCGACCACATGGTTGTTTGTGAGGATGTAGCCGTCGGCGCTGACAATGACGCCGCTACCCAGACCGGCGCGGGGCTCCTGGTTCTGGTCGCCAAAAAAGAACCGGAACCAGGGATCGCTGCTGCGCGGATCACGGACGGCAGCCTTGCTGGTGCTGATGCTCACAACCGCAGAGGACGCTTTTTTTGCGGCGAGGCGAAAGCTACCGGCTGGCGCTCCCGCGGCCGACGTACCGGGTGGCGCCTCGAGCAGGGCGATCGCCGGCCCAGCCCGCCGGCTGCTGTCCAGCCAGCCCGGCTGGAGCGTTGCCACGACGAAATAGACTGCCAGCAACACGGTGGCGGACTGGGAAAAAACAAGCCAAAGGCGTTTCATGAACAAATTGTAGGCGTCGCACGCAATGGAGTGTCGGTGGAGTGTCGATATGGGGTCAAGGCCGATGGCGCTGGCCTCAGTTAGCGCATCGGGTCGGGCGTACCATGCCGCTATTGACTGGCTTGCATGCCGTACACGCACAAAACCATCCGCATCGAACCCCTGGCGCCTGCCAAACCGGCCTGGGGCGCGCCTTGCAATGGATGCGGCATCTGTTGCCTGGTGGAGCCGTGCCCGGTGGGCATGGTGCTGTCGGCAAAGCGCAAAGGGGCTTGTCATGCCTTGCACTGGGACGTGCAGCTGGCGAGCTATCGATGTGGGGCGTTGGTGAGGCCGGGCGAGGTTTTGTGCGAAGTCCTGCCTCGCCCACTATGGGGTTTGTCGGGCGCGCTGGCGCCGTTGCTCGCTGCCATTGCCAGGCGTGCCATCGCGGCAGGAATAGGGTGCGATTGTGATCTGCAGGTCATGACGCAGCGCGACGATCCGCAAGCGGAGCCCGCACAGCCTTCGGTCTGAATCCTGCCCGATCCGCACCCGGCTGCAAGGTCGCCCGGTCGAGAATTTGATTGACAATGCCCTGCAGCCAGGCAGTCATGCCATCGCGGCCGCGAATACCCTTCACGCATCACAGACAAAGCCACTATTGCCATGACCGACCGCATCCTGCTTGCCCAGACGCTCGATACGCTGCTTGCGCCTGAGAAGTTCCGCGACTACGGCCCCAATGGCCTGCAGGTCGAAGGTCGGATGCAGGTGCGCAAGATGGCTTCTGGCGTCACAGCCAGCCTGGCGTTCATCGAAGCTGCCATTGCGCGCGGCGCCGACACCTTGCTGGTCCACCACGGTTTGTTCTGGCGCGGGCAGGATGGATGCGTCACGGGTTGGATGAAAAGGCGTCTGGCCTTGCTGCTGCAACACGACATCAACCTGTTCGCCTACCACCTACCCCTTGATGCCCATCCCCAGTGGGGCAACAACGCCCAGTTGGGTCAGCGCCTGGGTCTGGTGGCGACGCAACGTTTTGGCGAACAGGACCTGGGTTTCCTGGGGCAACGCAACGATGACCAGTTATTTGCCGATGCAGGTGCGCTGGGCGCCCACGTCGAGTCGGCGCTTGGACGCCGCGTGACCATCGTCGACAACCGCGATCAGCCAATACGGCGCATCGCCTGGTGTACCGGCGGCGCGCAAGGGTATTTCGAATCGGCGATCGCCGCGGGTGCGGGTGCCTTCATCACGGGCGAGATTTCCGAGCCGCAGGCGCACTATGCACGCGAGTGCGGGGTGAGCTATATCGCTTGTGGCCACCATGCGAGCGAGCGCTATGGTGCACAGGCGGTAGCCGGGCATGTGGCGGCTCAACTGGCACTTGAACATGAATTCATCGACATCGACAACCCGGCCTGAGCCCGGCCAGCCACTGCCCATCGCTATCACGATGGGGGACCCGGCAGGTATCGGCCCGGAAATCATCGCCAAGGCGTTCCGCGAGGCGCCCGACCTCACCCGTGGCTGCTTCGTGGCCGGTGATGTGGCCAGTTTGCGCCGTGCGGCCGGCTGGACGGCCGTTTGGGGCCAGGTACCACTCCCAGTAGCTGTGATCGAGCGACTGTCCGACGTGCTGGACTTGCCCACCATGTGCATTCCGGTGTTGCAGGTCGTTGAAACAGCCGCGTTAGTTCCAATCGGTTGCGTCAGCGCGGCCGGGGGTCGCATGGCTGCCGAATGCGTAGTGTGGGCGGCGGATGCCGCTTTGCGCGGTGACATTGCCGCCATGGTCACGGCGCCGCTGCACAAGGAGGCCTTGGCTGCTGCCGGCGCGCCGCACACCGGTTTTCCCGGCCATACGGAGATGTTGCAGGCGCGGGCCGCGGCCTACCAGAATGTGACCGTGCAGAAATTGCCGGTGCGCATGATGCTGGCCAATGACGAGTTGCGTACGGTGCTGGTGAGCATTCACATGGCCTTGCGTGACGCCATCGACGCGGTCACTCTGCAAAATGTGCTGCAGACCTTGCGCATCACCGATGAGGCTTTGTTGCCGGTGCTGGGTCGCTCGCCACGGATCGCCGTGGCCGGCCTCAATCCCCATGCCGGTGAGGGTGGCTTGTTCGGCCATGAGGAGATCAAATTCATCGCGCCCGCCATCGCGCGGGCGCAAGCCTTGGGGATCGATGCGCACGGCCCGTTCGCGCCGGACACCGTCTTCATGCGGGCCCGGGCCCGGCCCGACCGGCCGGCCGAGTTCGATGTGGTGATCGCGATGTACCACGACCAGGGCCTGATACCGGTCAAGTATCTGGGCGTGGACAAGGGCGTCAATGTGACGCTGGGTTTGCCCCTGGTGCGTACCAGTCCGGACCACGGAACGGCTTACGATATCGCGGGGACCGGCCAGGCCGACGCGGCCAGTCTGGTGGCGGCGATCCGGATGGCCCGACAACTCCGGAGTCCGGTTGCCGATAGCGCCTGAACGGATTGCGGCGCAGGCAACGAACGAACCGGTTGCGCCAGGCCTGCACCGTGTGGGCGGGGCGAGCGGCGCAGTGATTATTTCTTCAGGCTGTCACGGATCTGGCGCAGCAGCAGGATGTCTTCAGGCGTCACCGCAGGCGCCGGCGTTGGAGGTGGGGCCTGGCGTTTAAGCCGGTTCATCTGCTTGACCATCATGAAGATGATGAAAGCCAGGAGGATGAAATTCACTGCGATGGTGATGAAGTTGCCGTAGGCAAATACTGGCACACCAGCCTTTTTCATCTCGGCCAGACCTGCGCCAACGCCGGCCGGTATGGCTCCCAGCACCACATACATGCTGGAGAAGTCCAGATTGCCGACGATTGCGCCGACCAGCGGCATGATCAGATCGCCGACCATGGAGTCGACGATTTTTCCAAAGGCGGCGCCAATGATGACACCGACCGCGAGGTCCATGACATTGCCTTTAACCGCAAATTCCTTGAATTCCGACATCATGCTCACGGCGAACTCCATTTTCGTTTTTGGGGGTGCGCCATTGTAGGTGCGGGTTTTCGGGCGAAATGTGAAGCGTGGGCCATGGCTGGCGAGCCTTGGCGACGATGGCGCAAGGCCGGCCCTGGCCGTCAAAGCCAGCGAGTCGGTCAGCTACAATCCCGCGCTGACCCAAGAGCGATGTTTTCATTGAGGAATCCCATGAGTGACACCCCAGTCGACCCCAGCAAACGGACGTGGCTCATCGCGTCCGGCTGTGCTGGTGCCGTCGGCGGCGCCTTCACCGCCGTCCCGTTTGTCAGCAGCTTTGCGCCTTCAGAGCGGGCGAAAGCCGCTGGCGCAGCGGTCGAGGCCGACATTTCATCTCTGAAGCCCGGCGAAAAAATGACTGTTGAATGGCGTGGCAATCCCGTGTGGATCATGCGCCGCACAGAGGAGGAACTCGCGACCTTGCCGACGCTTGATACGCAGCTGGCCGATCCCAGGTCCGAGCGAAAGCCCGACGAGTTCACGCCAGAGTACGCGCGCAACGAGACGCGCTCGATCAAGCCCGAGGTGCTGGTCGTGGTCGGCATCTGTACCCATCTGGGCTGCTCGCCATCGGATCGTTTCCAGACCGGCCCGCAGCCTTCGCTGCCCGACGACTGGAAAGGAGGCTTCTTCTGCCCATGCCACGGCTCCACGTTCGACCTCGCCGGGCGTGTCTTCAAGAACAAGCCGGCGCCGGACAACCTGGTCGTGCCGCCGCACATGTACCTGTCTGATAACCGGTTGCTGATCGGTGAAGACAAGAAGGCCTGACCCCATGAAGACATTCCGTACCGGAGCACCACGTGGCTGAAATGAAAGAGATCTCCCCCAATGCGCCGGCTTCTGCCAAGCTGCTCAATTGGGTCGACAACCGTTTTCCATTGTCCAAGCTCTACAACGAGCACCTGGGCGAGTACTACGCGCCGAAGAACTTCAACTTCTGGTACATCTTTGGCTCGCTCGCTTTGTTGGTGCTGGTCATCCAGATCGTGACCGGCATTTTTCTGGTGATGCACTACAAGCCCGATGCCGCGCTCGCATTCGGCTCGGTCGAGTACATCATGCGCGACGTGCCCTGGGGCTGGCTGATCCGCTACATGCATTCCACCGGCGCATCGGCGTTCTTTGTCGTGGTTTATCTGCACATGTTCCGTGGTCTGATCTACGGCAGCTATCGCAAGCCGCGCGAACTGATCTGGGTTTTTGGCTGTGCCATCTTTCTGTGCCTGATGGCTGAAGCCTTCATGGGCTACCTTCTGCCCTGGGGTCAGATGAGCTACTGGGGCGCTCAGGTGATCGTGAACCTGTTTGCCGCGATCCCGTTTATCGGCCCGGACCTGGCACTGCTCATCCGCGGTGACTACGTGGTGGGCGACGCGACCCTGAACCGCTTCTTCAGCTTCCACGTGATTGCGGTGCCGCTGGTGTTGCTGGGCCTCGTTGCGGCGCACATCATTGCATTGCACGAAGTGGGCTCCAACAACCCCGATGGCATTGAGATCAAGGCCAACAAGGACAAAAATGGGCATCCGGTGGACGGCATACCTTTCCATCCGTATTACACCGTGCACGACATCTTTGCTGTCAGCATGTTCCTGATGGTGTTCAGTGCGATCGTGTTCTTCGCGCCTGAATTCGGCGGTTACTTCCTGGAGTACAACAACTTCATTCCGGCTGACCCGTTCAAGACGCCGCTGCACATTGCGCCGGTCTGGTACTTCACGCCGTACTACTCCATGCTGCGTGCCATCACCAGCGAATTCATGTACGTGTTGATGGCCTGTGTGGTTGGCGGCTCACTGCTGCTGGTGCTCAAGGTCAAGATGCCGTCCTTCCTCAAGCCGGTCATCCTGGGCGGCGCGTTGGTCGCAGTACTGATGATGTGGAACATCGACGCCAAGTTCTGGGGCGTGCTGGTGATGGGTGGTGCGGTCATCATCCTGTTCTTCCTGCCCTGGCTGGACAACAGCCCGGTCAAATCGATCCGTTATCGGCCTGACTGGCACAAATATGTGTACGGGATCTTCGTGTTCAACTTCCTGGTGCTGGCCTACCTGGGCGTGCAGCCGCCATCGTCGATCGGCGAGCGCGTGTCGCAAGTCGGCACATTGTTCTATTTTGGATTCTTCCTGCTGATGCCATGGTGGAGCGCCTTGGGTGAACCCAAGCCTGTGCCGGAGCGCGTCAACTTCGCAGCCCATTGAGCAGGAGACAAACAGTATGAAAACTTCAGGAATCTTCAGAAAGTTCACCTGCGCGATCGTTGTATCGCTGGGTCTGCTGGCCGGCGCCCATGCGGCCGAAGGCGGCATCCCATGGGACAAGGCTCCGAACAAGACCAACGACCTGGTGGCACTGCAAAATGGCGCCAAGTTGTTTGTCAACTACTGTCTGAACTGCCATTCGGCAGCCTTCATGCGCTACAACCGGCTGACTGACATCGGTCTGACCATCGAGCAGATCAAGGACAACCTGCTGTTCACGACGGAAAAGGTTGGCGACAACATGGTTGCTGCCATCGATCCCAAGGAAGCCAAGCAGTGGTTTGGCGCCAATCCCCCGGATCTGACGGTTATTGCGCGTTCCCGCTCCGCCGCCGGGCAGGGCAGCGGCGCCGACTATCTTTACACCTATCTGCGTACTTATTATCCGGACGCCGCCAAGCCGACCGGCTGGAACAATCTGGCGTTCCCGAACGTCGGCATGCCGCATGTGTTGTGGCAGCTTCAGGGTAATCGTGTGCCGGTGTATGAGGCCAAGACCGAACATGGTCACGAAGTACAGGTGTTCAAAGGCTGGCAACAACTCACACCCGGCACCATGTCGCCGCTGGCATACGACAATGCGATCGGCGATCTCGTCAGCTACCTGCAATGGATGGGCGAGCCGGCGCAGAACACGCGCAAGCGCATTGGTGTGGGCGTATTGATTTTCCTCGCCCTGTTGACCGTGTTCACCTGGCGACTGAATGCCTCGTACTGGAAGGACGTCAAGTAAGGCTTGAGTTGTCCGGGCCCTTCGTCATGCGATGGGCTTGCGTTTTCAGAGTGGGCTTGCAAACATGCATCCCACTCTTTTTAGTTTCGACGCCAACTGTTGCCGGGTTGGGTTTCGTCGTCACTGTTTTTGATTTTGAGGAGCTCCCGCCATGATGGTGTTGTATTCAGGAACCACCTGCCCTTTTTCCCACCGCTGCCGTTTCGTGCTGTTCGAGAAAGGCATGGATTTCGAGATCCGGGATGTCGACCTCTATAACAAGCCGGAAGACATCAACGTGATGAATCCGTACGGTCAGGTGCCGATTCTGGTCGAACGCGACCTGATTCTGTACGAGTCGAACATCATCAACGAGTACATTGATGAGCGTTTTCCGCATCCCCAGCTGATGCCCGGTGATCCGGTGGATCGTGCCCGTGTGCGTTTGTTCCTGCTCAATTTCGAGAAGGAACTTTTCGTGCATGTTTCGACACTGGAATCGCGCGCAGCCAAGAGCAACGAGAAGCTGCTGGAGAAAGCGCGTTCGCACATCCGTGACCGCCTGACGCAACTCGCGCCCATCTTCCTGAAGAACAAGTACATGCTGGGCGAGGGCTTCTCGATGCTGGACGTCGCGATTGCCCCGTTGCTTTGGCGCCTGGACTTTTACGGCATCGACCTGAGCAAGAACGCTGCGCCACTGCTGAAATACGCCGAGCGCATCTTTTCGCGACCAGCGTATATTGAGGCGTTGACGCCATCCGAGAAGGTGATGCGCAAGTAAACCAGCCGTTTTGCCGATGATTGATGCACAGAACTCCACTTCGACCCGCCCGTACCTGATTCGGGCATTGTACGAATGGTGTACCGATAACGGCCTGACACCCTATGTGGCGGTGCAGGTCGACGAGACCGTGCAGGTTCCGCGCGAATATGTGAAGGACGGCGAAATCGTCCTGAACATCAGCTTCGACGCCACCAGTGCGCTCAAGCTCGGCAACGATCTGATCGCCTTCAGCGCGCGATTTGCCGGCAAACCACGAGAAATCATGATTCCGGTGGATCGGGTCATCGCAATTTACGCACGTGAGAACGGTCAAGGCATGGCCTTTCCGCGCTCTGCCGTGCAGTCGCGGAGTGCGTCCGCATCACCGATCACCGATGCGTCCGATGCCAGTGCGGATGCGCAGGATGCGCAGGATGCGC
>Ga0105047_10000252_pt1 | contig 84567 bp, 49 predicted proteins | sample MAT04_FD_78384 | JGI IMG/M metagenome (GOLD analysis project Ga0105047, IMG submission 78384) | Freshwater microbial communities from Lake Fryxell liftoff mats and glacier meltwater in Antarctica - MAT-04 (megahit assembly) | ecosystem: Environmental > Aquatic > Freshwater > Ice > Liftoff... | reverse complement strand
TTTTGTACCAGAGATGGCGATTCGAACTCAAGACCAAGCTCCAATCACGTGAGTCTACAAAATAATCTCGCGCGATCAAAGACCAGATTGCGCGCTCAGCAACATCGCTACAGTGCCATTCGTCGCTGACACCGTTTTGCGTTCGCATTCACGGTCGCGTGGATTCAGGAATGTATCTGCAGTTTGAAGTCCCCAATGCTTTCACAGGAGCGTCTCGCTGGAAGGGTCTGAGGACGATCGGCATGGTCGTCTATAAGAGCATGATCAAGCGCGAAGAACGCATCGACATTCGTTATTTCATCAGCAGTCTGTCTCTTGATATCGCACAGTTTTCGAAGGCCGTTCGGCGACATTGGGGAATCGAAACGACCTGTCACTGGAGTCTGGATGTCACTTATGGCGAAGACGGATTAAGAACTCGCCAACGTACGATCGCGGAGAATCTCGCATGGCTTCGACGCTTCACTTTGTCACTGCTCAAACAACATCCCAGCAAGGACAGCCTCGCTATGAAACGCCGAATTTGCGGATGGAATGATGACTTCTTGATGCAAGTCCTTGGTATCAATACTATTTAAGTGTGCGCTGGCCTTGGCATCCCCCACGCTCTTCGCCTTGCGGCAGTTATGGAAAATCCAGCCCGGCGAGAGATGGATTTTGCAACCACAAATCACCATCAGGAGACTGACGTCCGCCACTCGCCTGTGATGACAGGAAGATTGGGGACAGGAAGATAAACCCTGACAACAGGATTCTCATCGTCCTGACCCAAATCGTCCTGCCAATTGCGTTCACCGCTGGACGAGTATTTTCATGAGTTGTTTGTATCGACCCAAATACACCGAACACGCCAGAGACCCCCGAGGCTTCACCATGATGGTGCTTGGCACCGCGAGCCCTGCGTCAAATTCGCCGTCCGCGTTGCCGCTTCTTTGGCTATCCACGAGGCGGTGTTTGCGTTAAACCGAAAGCACTGCCAAATGCTTGTGAATCACACCGAAGTAAAGAAATGCGACAATTATGAACAAGACCACGTAAGACCGTTTCGTTCGCCGTCTCGATGCAACGACAACAGTAGCAAGCATTATTGGCGAATCGACACGAAAAAGGACAACGAACAAGAAGGCTGGCAGGACGATGAAGGTCAGGACGATGTGAAATGCAGGAATCGCAAATCAGGGGACTCACGTCCGCCAATACCTAACCCCCTGGCGAGGCGCTTTCGCTTATCGTGCCGTGATGCGAGGATCATCGACTTGTGCTTTGCTTGCGGACGTGTCGATTTCTTCTTACGCTTAGCGATCCGTGCCTCATTCGCTGATTTACATGCTTTGTAACCGCCAATCCGTTGTCGCGGGCCTCGGTCTTTTCGAAAATACAATCGACGACTCGGATGAATTCTTTGTCTAAAGTGCAGGTTGTGAAGGAACTTTATTATGCGACCAATTGTAGCCGGAATTGCCGGCATCCTGCTGGGTACGGCCATGACGACCATCGTCAATGCAGACACCACTTCCGCCGCCATTGCTGTGCTTCGAGCTGTGCAACCTGGCGCAGCAGATTCGGCTGTGGCGCGTGAAGCGGTTCAGAAACTGGCAGTCGGTGGCGAACAGGCTCTGATGCCTCTGTTGAATGCCTTTCGCGATGCCAGTCCACTGTCCAGCAACTGGCTGAGAAATGCGTTTGAACAGATTGTCGAAGCCGAAACCAAAGCAGGCCGTAAACTGCCTCAAAAGGAACTGGAAGCCTTTGTGCTCGACCAGGCACAGTCACCGCTCGCGCGGCGTCTGGTATACGAAACTCTTCGGCAGACAGACCCCGGCATCGAAGGCCGGCTGATTCCGGATATGCTGCTCGACGCGAGTCCGGAGTTCCGCCGCGACGCGGTCGCGAGACTGATCAGCGAAGCGGCCGCAATGCCGGACGCCACCCAGGCGACTCCGTTGTACCGCAAAGCCATCAGCGGAGCGGTCCATGAGGATCAGGTCAAGACCATTGCCGAAGCACTTCGCAAGAACAATGAAACGATTGATATTCAGAAACATTTTGGCTTCCTGCCTGACTGGTCAATCGTTGGCCCGTTCGACAACAAAGACGAAAAAGGTTTTGCGGTGCCTGATGGACCGGAACTGGACATCGATTCTTCGAAAGATCCCGATTTACAGGCGGAATACGACGGACAAGCCGGCAAAGTTCGCTGGCAGCCGATCACCACGACGGACGACTACGGAATGATTGATATTGCCAAACAGATCGAAAACTACAAAGGTTCTTCGATGTACGCAGTGACGACATGGACCAGTGACAAAGATCAGCAGGTTGAAATTCGTCTGGGCACGCCAAATTCGTGGAAGCTCTGGGTCAATCGCACGCTTGTCTTTGAGCGAGAAGAATATCATCGCAGTTCAAAGCTGGATCAGTATCGTGTTCCTGTAAACCTGAAGGCCGGCAAGAACATGTTGATGTTCAAGGTTTGTCAGAACGAAATGACACAGGACTGGGCACAGCGCTATCAGTTTCAGATTCGTATCTGCGACAGCACAGGTTCCGCCATTTTGCCGTCAAACAGCACCGCACGACACGAAACCCGTTCAGGAGTTCGACAGTGAGACCGACTCTTCTATTCACAATCCTGGCGATTTTTTCAGCGGCTCAGTGCATCGCGACCGACTGGCGACAATTTCGTGGCAACGCCGCAAATTCTGTAGCCACGGGAGAATCGCTGCCCACGGAATTGAGCGGTGATACGATTGCCTGGAAGGCCGCACTTCCGGGTCGAGGTCTATCAGGTCCGATCGTGGTCGGCGAACAGGTCTTTGTTTCCGCCAGCTCCGGGTATACGCAAGATCGACTGCATGTGATCAGCTTCGACGTTGCGACCGGCGAGAAAGAATGGGAGAGACAGTTTATCGCCACCGGTCGCACGCTGACGCATGATACCATGAGCAACGCGACACCCACCATGGCCAGCGACGGCCAGCGCGTGTTTGCGTTCTTTTCCAGCAACGATTTAATCTGTCTGGATCTCGCCGGGAATCTGCAGTGGTATCGCGGCTTCGGCAGTGAGTTTCCGAATGCAAGTAACAGCCTTGGGATGTCGTCCTCGCCGGTCATCGTCGGCAAGACTCTGGTCGTGCAGGTCGAAAGTGATGCGGAAGCTTTTGCCTGTGGAGTGGATATCGAATCGGGCGTCACGACCTGGCAACTGGATCGTCCGCATGCAGCAAACTGGTCGTCGCCGTCCATTCTGCCTGCGACGGATCATTCACCAGCCCTGGTGCTGTTGCAGTCTTCGAAAGGTCTGGCGGCGGTTGATCCGGTTTCCGGCACAATCGTCTGGAATTACGACAAAGGCGCATCGACGATACCGTCATCAACGGTGGATTCCGGTTCCATTGTGATTCCATCAAATGGACTGACGGCAATCCGGCCTGGGGACGGAAAATCGTTCGAACAGATCTGGAACGCATCCAGCATCAGTCCCGGAACGTCCAGTCCCGTCGTTGTTGACGGAATGGCGTTCGTCCTGAACAGTGCCGGAGTCCTGTCCGCAGGCGATACCACTTCCGGTGAGCGGCTGTGGCAACTGCGACTCCGAGGCAAATTCAGCAGCACACCGATCGCGGCCAGCGGTTATCTGTATCTGTTCAATGAAGACGGCAATGCGTTCGTCGTGAAACCGGAAAAAGACAAGGGCACGATCGTGTCGGAACTGGATCTCGCCGAGAAAATTCTTTGCAGTCCCGGAGCCTCAAACGGCGCGCTGTACATTCGCAGTGATGAACACCTTTTCAAGATTGCGAAACGGCATTAGGATCGCTCTAAAAATAATCGTCCAATGTCAATACCCCAATATTTGCCAGCGTCATCCGCTGATCGCACGGTTTCAGATCCGCGAGCCGCTTACCAGTCGCGCGTTGACGAGATCGCGGTGCATGAAAAAAAATTCGCTCGTCGTGATCAACGATTCGTACGATTCCGAATCGCATACTTTGTTTTGGCGCTGGGGTTGATCACTCTGTGTCTGGGTGATCCGAAACACGTCTCATGGTGGTGGTTGACGATTCCGGTTGTCCTGTTCGGCAGCCTGCTGCCGTTTCATCAGAAATGCCTCCGAAATCTGAAGCGGGCGAGGGCCATTCGTGCATTTCACACCAGCCGTCTGCGACGCCTGGACCGGGAATTCGGCGAGGACGTTTCCGACGGTGCGGAATTTTCCAATGATCTGCATCCGTGGACACAGGATCTGGATGTTTTTGGACCAGGCTCGCTGTTTCAACTTCTGAACGAATGCCGCACTCAGCCCGGTCGCCGAAAATTGGCAGAATGGCTTCAGGCCGTTTGCGATGGCGATACAATCCGCCTGCGTCAGGCCCGTGCTCAGGGATTGAAGAACGAACTCGCTCTGCGGGAATCGCTCGCCTGCATTCCCGACTCTGCCCAGTGGGCTGCCGCAGAACGGCTGCTGATAGAATGGGTTCATGAACAGCCGCAACCCATGCCGTGGTGGATCGTTGCCTGGTCGTTGTTCATCGGCTTACTGGCAGTTCCTGTGATCGCTCTGGTTTTGATAGAGGTGTTCCCACTCAAAATGCTGCTGCTGGTGATTCTGCTGCAGGCACCGGCGATTGCCCTGACGCGACGGCAGATTCGAGCGGTGGCCCAGCGAATGGACAATGTGGATTCGGCCCTGCGTCAGTTTGGCGCAGTGATTGATGTCTTTGAACGGCATTCCGTTGAAGAACCGGCAATCCGAGATCTGCAGAATCGTTTTCACTCGGAATCCGAAACAGCATCTCAGGCGATCCGGCGACTCGAGCGGCTCACAAAATGGCTCAACGACGCAACCCGCAACCAATTCTTTGCACCGATTGCATGGGCCTGTGGCTTGTTTGTGTTGCTCACATATCTGCTGGAACGCTGGCGACAGAAACATGGACGCGACGTGGCCGACTGGCTGGAAACAACAGCCTGCCTGGAAGCGTCGCTCTCCGTGGCGGGCTACTCATTTGATCATCCGGACGATTGTCTTCCGATGATTTCGGATACGATCCCGGAACTTATTGTCGAAGAACTGGGCCATCCGCTCTTGAAGGAGTCTGCCTGCATCCGGAACAGTGTGGCCCTGACTGCGGAGAAGCCATTGCTGTTGATCAGTGGTTCCAATATGTCAGGCAAAAGTACTTTCCTTCGCAGTCTGGGGGCCAGCGTGGTCCTGACTCTGTGTGGGTCGGTCGTACGTGCGAAAAGTTTTCGCACGTATCCATTTCAGGTCGCGACGGCAATGCGTGTGAGTGATTCGCTGCAGGAAGGACGTTCGCTGTTCTTCACTGTCGTGCGCCGCCTGAAGACGGTGGTTGATCTGACCGAACAGCCTCGAATCGTCCTGTTTCTGCTGGATGAGATTCTCAACGGAACAAATTCACACGACCGCCGTCGCGGAGCAGAAGCCGTGATCCGATCGCTTGTCGCCCGCAAAGCGCTGGGGATAGTCACGACTCACGACCTGGCGCTGACAGAGATTGCCGATTCCATGTCCGAACAGGCAGTCAATAAACATTTCGAAGACAAGATCACCGATGGCCAGATGACGTTCGACTACAAACTCCGCGATGGAGTTGTTGAACGCAGTAACGCGATCGCCCTGATGCGAATGCTGGGACTGGATGTGTAAACTTGCTGCCGTATTGCAGAGGTACTACTCCGGTCGCGGCCCGGAATCGTCCATGTCGTCATAACGGCAGACATAGTCGGGCTGTTGAGAACGGATTTTTTCTTCTTCAAAAGCTGCCAACACGGCTTTCTCAATCTGATCGCGGCAGGCAGCGTTGATCGGATGTGCGATATCGGCGAACATTCGGTTGCGAGCACCGTGTGGGTCCGCTTCAGGTACGGGCGGCAATGACGCGCCACAATGGGAGCAATATCGGGCTCGCACTTCATTCTTGGCAGAACAGCGCTGACACTTTTCAGTGAGCTTGCGACTTGGCATGGCGACAAAATAACCACGCTGTCCCTGGATAATCTTCAGATCCCGAACAACAAACGCCCCATCAATCGTGATGGAACAGAACGCTCGCAGGCGGTCATCGACGTCGGTGACAAGCTTGATTCGAACCTCTGAAATATCCACAAGCATCTGCCTTACTGAAAGCCGAACAATGACACAGACGGTTTGTTGAACTCGGCCCAGAGCCAAAAACCGTCTGGCACGCGACCAGAATCCTTCGAACTATGTCCTGGTCTTCCGGTTCTGTCAATCCGATCAAATCCAACTTTCGAAACCCAGCATCCCTTCGGGAAGGGGTAGACTGACTCCCCTATGGAGTCGTCCGTTCAAATGTGGGCTGCAGCCGTTTGCCCGTGAATCGCTGGAAATTGCCGCTCGTGCAATCAGACTGCATCATTGACAACGTCTGTCATCACGCAGCAAATGTTTTCCATTTTCTGCGAATGTTTCTCGATCACAACCCTGAAACGTACAGCGCGTTCGAAAAGGAACAAACGATGAATGTTGCCATCCGAGCCGCAACACCAGACGCAGCCGCAGGCATTGTGGAGTCCGGTGAAGCGTGTGCTTCGTCAGCGTCCGGATTTTTTGACAACGAAGTAATGCCCGCAGAGTCGTTGCGACCGGCAAAGTGAGCAGGTGATGTGGAATCGATTCGCGTTGCCAATCAGCAACCCGCGTGACCAGGAAACGCTATGACGTAGCTTTGCGGTGTATGCACGAGGGCCATTAATTAGGCTGGCGTGTCGGTCAGGAATCTGCACACAGAAGAGGCATTGACGCCACTTCGCAGGGTCGAATGTCGTCCATGAAGCCGCTCCGAGATCTGCTGAAACACTCCTCCATCTACGCGATCGGTCAGATCCTGACTCGAATGGCATCGGTTCTGCTGCTGCCGTTATACACGAATTGCCTCACACCGGCAGACTATGGAGTGGTTGGCATTCTGGACACGACCGCAGCGATTCTCGCTCTGATGATTGGCGGTGGTATGGTGACCGCTGTGACGCGGTTTCATTTCGAACGCCCTTCAGAAGAAGATCACGATCGGACATGGTGGACGGGGCTGACCTGGGTCGCTTTCGCTTCTCTGGTGGTACTGACTCCTCTATGGATTGGCAGACACACGCTAATCGGTGTCATTCTGCCGCAGACCGTCTCCAACGGTCCGTGGTTGTATACGCTCACACTGGCGACGATCTTCGTGCAGTTGATCGGTCAGCTTGTCGATGGCTACCTGCGCGTCCTGAAATGGTCGGGCGTGTTTGTGATGATTTCACTGGGCCGTCTGCTGCTCAATGTCAGTCTGAATGTCTGGTTTCTGGTCGGGATGAAGTATGGAGTTGAAGGATTGCTGATGGGCAATCTGATCGCGTCGATTGCGCATACACTGGTGCTGCTGAGCGTCTTTGTCTGCACTCGGGGGCCGTATCAGGTCAGCGTTTCTCTGGCTAAACAGTTGCTTCGCTTCAGCGCTCCTTTGATGGTGACTGCATTCCTGGCGATGCTGATGCACGAATCCAATCGCTACATTCTGGTGTATCTTGTGAGTCCCGACGATCTGGGTGTCTATGCCTTTGCTCAAAAGATCGGGTTTGCGGTGAATACACTGTGCCTGCTGCCGTTTTCGTCGATCTGGCAAGTTGCCATCTATGACATCAATCGCCAGAAGAATGCCGATGAAGCGTTCGCTCAGATCTTCGGATGGTTCGTTTCCGCCCTGGGAATTCTGCTTCTGGGAGCCGCATTGACAGTGCATCCCGTCCTTCCGCTGTTGACTCCGGATGCCTTTGGACCGGCAAATGATCTGATCGCTGTTATTCTGCTGGCACTGTTTGTGTATGGGCTGCAGATCCAGTTTGAAGTGCCGGCAATGTTGATGAAACGCACGAGTTTACTTGTGCCGGGCAGCGTTGCGGGTGTGATCACGAATGTGGCGTGCAATGCTGTTCTGGTGCCGTATCTGGGACTTTGGGGAGCCGCATGGTCCAGCGTCGCTACGTATTCCGCATACTCTTTCACAACGTTGTTCCTTTGTCGCAAAGTACGGCCACTGGATTATCCGTGGCGACCGAGCCTCGCGGCAGCGGTCGGTCTTGTCACCAGCTATTGTCTGTGCCGATTTTTTCTGTTTCCTTATGTGGGTGTTATCGTCGAGATTCTGATTTCGATTGCATGCTGCGGATTCTGGGCGATCCTGCTGCTCGGAAAAGAAGGCATCGCATGGTGGCGTTCGCGGCACCGGCATTCGGAACCGCAGACGTGCCTTGAACATCCTCATGCTGAAATGACCGCTTCCAGCGAAGGCGGGTTCCGCGCGCTGGCCAAAAGTCTTGTGCAGTTGAACTGCATGACGATCATGTTGCCGGCGGTCCTGTTCTATCGAGTCCACGCAATTGTGCTGGGAAGCGACCGCGCATTTTCCGGCTGGTCGCAGCTTCTGAGTTTGATTCCCGGTTTGCTGGGCGTGCATCTGCGGAATGCATTTTATCGTTTTACAATGGAACGATGTTCGGTCGATTGTCATATCGGATTCGGAACGATCTTTTCAACTCCGGATGCCTCCGTGGCGTCCGGAGTTTACATTGGACACTATTGCTGCATTGGCGAAGTCACGATCGGGAAAGACGTGTTGATTGCATCTCATGTGTCGATCATGAACGGATCTCGTCAGCACGGAACCGCAGACCTGGAAACACCGATTCGCGACCAGGCTGGCGTCTATGTCCCGATCACCATCGGCAAGGATACCTGGCTGGGTGAACGCGCGATCGTGGCCGCCAGTGTCGGCAAACACTGCATTATTGGAGCAGGCTCGCTGGTTCTGCATCCAATCCCGGACTACAGCGTCGCCGTGGGTGTTCCAGCCAGAATCCTGCGGGATCGAAGGTCGGAAATGAATTCCGTGGAACACGCTGGTGATGTCTTTGACCGTGTCGATACGGCATTGGCGGGATTGCAGCAGATTGTGAACGAGTAGAACACTGTCAGGCCATTCACGTTCGCTCAGGGTGCGGTCGCCGATTTCGGTAGGTCCTCCTTGCCGAGGAGGATTTTTCAAAATGCCGCACGGCGAACCACAAGAGCGGACGTCCGCTCAACGAGGAGGTGTTGCTCTTTAATCAACATTTCAGAGCGTTGAAAACCGAGTTCCGCGAGACTGCAAATATCAACAGGTCTGTTCGGTACAGGAAGAGGCAGACTTTTTGCGTCGGCACCAGCCAGTGACTCCGGCACATGCGGCGACAACACCGCAAAACAGCATCGAGCCGGGTTTCGGGACGGCAGCCGCTGGATCAACTGTGATACTGCCAGCAATGCTTGAGAAAGGTATCGACGTGAAGGCTGGGTCAAGGAAATCGGAAATGGGGAAAGGTGTGACATCGATCGTATAGATTCCGGCAGTCACTGCGGAAAGGTTCAAGCGAAACAACAGCTTATTGGTCGTCGTGAGAGTCACGGGAGCTGGAAGTCCCGGAAGCGGTGGCGGGCCACTGCCGTCATCCGTGAAGTCGGCACCAGAGTAGGTTGTCGCGGGACCTACCAGACCGACGGGCAAACCCGTATTAAAGTTCAGGCTCTTGCCGGCAAAAACATAACCAGGATCCGTCAATTGCGATTCCGTCTGGATCGGACTGAAGATCAGCCCGCCAGCAGGTCCGCCGCTCAGTCCAATTTCCACCAAAAAACCATCCAGCGTCTCTGTGCCCGCAGATGCACGCACAAAAACGTTAATCAAACCGGACGAGCCGGCGATGAGAGGGCCAGGAACCGATGGCCCAAAGGACACGAGAATATCCGCAGACGCTGAAGAACTCAGCACCAGGATGGACAGTAACAACAGACTGATCGAGCGAAGACAATTCATATCAACAAGACTCCCTGTAAACTTAAGAGGCCGGTGGATTTTAGTGAGGGGTCCAGACCGGAAGACAGTGTTTTCTGAAGTTTTTTTAATCATCCCAGAATAATCCGCTTTTTAGCTTTTTCCCGACAGCCCGCGACATCAAAGCTGTGTCAAGGACATTGACCAGACCATCCCCGTTCACGTCGGATTCGACGGACGCTGTGCCGTTCGCCTGAAGAATCTGGATCTTATCACTGGCATTCACCTTGGCATCTCCTGTGACATCGCCGAACAATCGGAAGAAATTCTTCTTTGATTCGAAGGAGCCGTTGCTGTCCGTATCGACCGATATCTCGTAGTAGCCGTCACCAGCGTTGCTGTTACGATTGCCGCCGATTCCCTGGACACCAAAATCAAGCCTGATGTTGTTTCCGACAACGCTCGCGTTTCCGAGGGAAATGAGGGCCGGGTTGTTGCCATCCAGGTCAAAACGAATCAGTCGCACGCGGCCGCCATCGATCAGAGCGAAGAGACCACTGTTGCTCGAAAACACAAGATCCAGATTGCGGACAAAGGATCGCTGCGTCTGCCCGTTTTGCACATCGATCGCGTTCAGTTGCGGAGTGATGACTTTCAGGCCCGCATCCACGGTATCCTGATTTTGTCCCGCAACCACTGTGATTGTTGCAGTGCGTCCGTTGGACGTGTTCGCATCACTGTCGATGGTGTCGTCGCCGGGCACATCCTGCGGACTGAACTGCCGACCCGGTGGTGCGACGAATTCAATGATGTACGTGCCCGGAGCCACAATGAAACTGTACAACCCACCCCCGGCTGTCACTGTCGTGTCGAGTTGTGTGTCGCCGGCAGCATTCAGCAGGTTGACGGTGACGCCGTCGCGTCCCGTATCACCGGTCTGCAGACCATCTCCATTGGCATCATCAAAAACAAAGTTACCGATGGCCGCATCGTTATCGGTGATCGTGCCGGTGCCGGTGTCTGACAGGCTGACGCTGCGACCGCCCAGCGCCGTCGTGGTGCTTAACGACGCCGTGAATGTTTCATTTCCTTCGACAAGGAAGTCTTCGCTGATGGCGACGGTGACTGTCTGCGGGGTTGTTGAAAGAGCAGCAAACGTGACGGTGTCCTGCGCACTGTCGTAGTCTGTTCCGCCGCCGGTGGCAGACACGTCCGTGTAGTCCACTTTGATGGCAATGGGGATGTCGATGAGATTTGACAGTGAGACAGTGAAGGTCATCGTGCCGTCTGCTTCGTTGACCGTTACGTCATCGATCGTAAATGTGGCCGTGTCATTGTCTGTGATCGCGACGTTTTGTGAAACTGTCGGCCCGAGAGTAATTCCAGCCGAAGGATTGGAGATTGTCAGAATGGCAGTTTCCAGCAACTCGACAACAGCGTCGTTCTGCACAGTGAACGTCACGCTGCCAGTCGTCGCGCCGTTGAGAATTGTGATTTGCGCGGCCGACAGGCTGTAGTCTCCGGCAGTGATTCCGATACCCGTCACAGCGAGATCAACCGTTTTGTTTCCGACCACTGCCGAACTGGAGGTTGCCGTCACGGTGATGGCCGTCACGCCGACTTCGGTGCCAGCGTTCGCTGACACGGACAGGTTGACGGTTGGCAGTGCAGCGACGATGCCGAAGTCGAGCGTGTTGTTCGTATCATTGCCAACGCCTGCGGTTGGCTCGGTGTTATAGGCCAACGTGATCGGCAGACTACGAATTCCGTTGGTGGCCGGGGCCGCGTCATCGACGCCGTTGTCGTCGTTGTCGATGTTGTTGTCGGGATCGGTGCTGCCGATAATCGACAACAGGCCGGCGAGCGGCTGGCCACCGCCAAAGTTCGACGCATCGACGCGGACGATGTAATCGCCGGGGAGCAAACCAGAAAACTGAAACACGCCGCTGGCGTTCGTGGTGGTCGTCGTAACCTGCGTCGTACCATCGCTCAAGAACAGCGTCAGTGCGACATTGTTGACAACAGTGTCCGTGCCGGAATTGAACACGCTGTTGCCGTTGGCCTCGATCCAGACTTGATTGCCCAGCGTCAGCGAATCCAACGAAGTATTCGTCGGATCGGACGAGCCGCCTGCGCTTGGATCATCGGTCAGCACGTTGGCGAAGTTGCCGCCGGAGACGGTGCCTTGGTTGGAAATCGTGGGTGCCAGGCCGTTGGTCAGGTTATTGATCGTGACTTGGAACGTGACCCGCACTTCTTTGCCGGCCGGCAGTGTGCCGATCTTCAGCGGGCCGACCAGGAATTCTTCGTGGTCGATGCTGCCGGGCACCGCGCCGTCGGCTTGACCGGTCGCAGGCAGTCGCCGCTCGCCGACCGTCGCATAGCCGTACAGCAGACTCTCGCGGTCGGCGGCGGAGTAGCTGTCGCCCAGACCCAGGATGTGTCCCATTTCATGCATCACGGTGGTCAGCAAGTCGATCTTGCCTGCCGGTGCAAGCGTGGAATTCGTGTAGAGCCGCGTTTCCGAACTCGCGTTAGGGAATTCGCTGTCGTCCAGCGGCGTGCTGTCGATGAACCAGCCGAACCCGCCGCCATCGGTGTCGATCTGAATCTGGTTGCCGGACGCCGAACCCAGATACCAGCCGGGCAGGCTCGACACGGTAAACGTGGTGTTCGCCAGAGCCGCCGATTGTTCGGCCGAGAGCCCCGTCGCCGCCCAGTGGGCTGCCGCCGCAGTGACGATAAAATCCAGTTCGTCGCTGCTGAGCATACCGTCATCGACGACCACTTGTGTGCCACTGGCTCCACCAGTGTGTTCCATGATCGAAATCGACGGTGCCACAACGTCGTCCGTCAAGCCACCCGGAGCCGCACTGGCAGAGCCAGTGGCACACGGAGCTGGCGGAGAATCCATTGCGATGTCCGCCGTGGCCGGTCCCGCTGCCGACGGCAAAGCTTCGACGCCGCCTGGTGCAAAGAGCAACGGCAGCGTGGGGAGAGTCGGCGTCGGTGGGGCTGGCTGACCGAAGTCGGGCGCGCCGGTGACCGTCACGGTCGCAGCGCTGTTCGCCGCTGCCACGGCAGCCGCGCTCGCCTGCGTCACGTTGATATCGCCCGGCGCAGCGTTCTCGGTGATCCGGATCACGCCTACGCCAGCCGCAGGCAGGATATTGCCGGAGATGTTCAGATTGATCGTGCCGCCGACCACCCCGCCGGTGCCGGTCGCGGCCTCGAACTCAATGTGCGAACCGGCCGTGTCGGTGAGCGTATTGCCCGTCACCGTCGCGTTCAGCGTGGCGGTACTGATCGCACGCACGCGCAAAACCTCGAGGCTCGTGTTGGCGGTGATGACGTTGTCTTGAATCAATGCGGTCAGCTTGGTGCCTTGCTGTGCCGTGAAGAGGACAACATCCGAAGCGCCACTGGCGACCGAGAAGAGGGCGGCCGCCGTACCGATATCATTGTTTCTCACGGTGACATCGGCCGTCGTCGTGGCACCCGCGAGGTTGACACTGATGGCGGATTTCGAACTGGAGCCGAGCCGATCGATGTTGTTGTTATCGAACAGCAACCGCGTCGCGCCCGTCCCGTCGGCGGTGATGGTGATGCCCCGCGCGCCAATGATGTCGTTGAGCGTGTTGTTCTGAACGGTGATATCGGCATTCGCCGTACTGCCGTTCGTCATGCCGATAGCACCCGCATTCGAGACCGGGCGCATGATCGTGTCCATCGTGTTGTTGTCGATCAGGGCGAAGAAGTTCACGCCACCGAACGGGGTCAGCGAGATCCCGCCGTTGCCGAGTACGGCCGCGTTGTTGAAGGTCGAGTTGTTGAAGGTCGAGTCCTTGACCGTCGCTCTCACGGTCCCCGTCGAGCCCCCGATGCTGCTGACTAGCACGCCATTGCCAAACATGTCGGTGAAGAGCGAGTTACCTTCGACCGACAGCACCATGTTCGACGTCCCTTGAGCCTCCATCAACACCCCGTTTCTGCTCGTGTCCGTCCCGTTGAACGTCGTCCCCGTGATCGTGAACAAGGTCAGGTTCGCATTGTTGTTGACGATGCTGACGCCGTCGCCGATCGCGCTCGTCCAGTCCAGGATCGAGGAGTTGGCGAGCATCCCAGTGCCGCGCAGGTTCTGCGCGTCGATGCCGTGATTGCCGGGCACGTCGATCTTGATTCGCGTCAGGGACAGATCCTGCGTGTCGGTGGCCGCGATGGCGCTGCCCGTCGTGTGCTGGATGATGCCGCCGCTGTCAGCCGCGCCGGTGCCTGTGATCGTCAGTCCGCCCGAACTGCCGGTGGCATTCAAAATGATGCCACTGACCGGATCAGCACCCGCGTCGTTGTTGCCCGAGGCGATGCTCTGGAAATTGAGGTCGCTGGCACCGATCGTCGTGTTCGCGACATTGAGCGCGGTGGCGTTGGGCGAGGTAATCGTGTTGCCCGAGCCCGTGACGCTGATCGTGCCGCCGCCCGTGGCGCTGAAGCCGGTGCTGCTGGTCGTGTCGATGTCGAGCCCGCCACCGGTGAAGTTGATCGTCGCGCCGGTATTGCCGCTCAACGTCGCCGCCGTGTTCGCGCCCGTGTTCAGCGTCTTGGTCGCGCCGCTGAAGGCGATCGTGCCCCCGGTGTTGCTGGCGACATTGATGCCCGTGCTGGTGTCGGTGATGTTGCCGCTAAAGGTGATCGTGCCGGCGGTACGTCCGGTCACTTCCACCGAACGCGCCGCGACGCCCGTCGTGCTGATCGTCCCGCCGTAGCTGATGTTTGTGCTGCCGCCGCTGATGTCCACGCCGCGCGTGCTGGCGTTTACGATCGCGCCGCTGGTCACGCTAAACGCGCCGCTGCCCGTGAGCGCATTGATCAGGATGCCATTGGCCGCGCTGTTGGTGTTCACGCTGGTGAAGGCGATGCCGCTCGCTCCGGCCCCCACGGTGCTGATGTTGATCGCCGTGCCCGTGGTCGTGTCGATCGTCTTGGTCCCCGCGCCGCTGACCGTCAGCGTGCCCCACTGCTGGCTGTCGAAGCCGATGCCGCTCGTCGTGTCGATGTCCAGCCCGCCGCCGAAATTCGCCGTGGCCGAGTTACCGGAGAGCAGGTTCACGCCTTTGCTCGTGCCCGTATTCAGAGTGATGCTCGCGTTGTTGAAGTTGTAAGTGCCGCCGGTGCTGTTCGTCACGCTGATGCCGACCCCGCCTCCGCTCGAACTGATCGCGCCGGTCTGGAACGTGATCGTTCCCGTCGAGTGCCCGTCCACCGCGATGCACCCGCCGGTGCCGCTCTCGCTGAGGCTGCCGCTGTAGGTGATCGAGGCCGACCCGCCCTGCACGTTGAAGGCCGTGCCGGTGACGCCCGCGATCGATGTGGACGGATCGAAGGTGAAGGTGCCGGTCGAACCCGTCACCAGCGAGACGCCCACTACGCCCGCCGTGATCGCGACATTGCTGATCGTCCCGTCCGCCACGCCGCTGCCGAGGATGCCCGCCGTCGTCGTGCTGCCGATGGCGACGCCGCGCACCGTGTTTCCGTTCGCCAGCGTCACGCCCGCGCCAGCCGCATTCGTGATGGTCGGCTTGGTAGTCGCTGCGATCGTCATCCCGTTGACCGTGAGCGAATCGCCCGTGCCTTGCAGCGTCTGCGTTCCTTCGAGCGTGATCCCACCCGTGTAGGCCGTGCCGCGGTCGTAGACAAAGATGGTCTGGCCAGCGCCGTCAGGATCGCCACCGGTATTCAGCGGCGCGAGAGTCGTAAATGGCTTGTTGAACGAGCCGTCGTTCCCGCCCCCCGCGTAAGCGCTGTCGACGTACCAGACCAACCCGCTGACGTTCAACGTGACCGTGCCCGTGACGACGCTGTTCAAATTGTCCGCATCGCGGGCGGTGTAAGCGAATGTCGTCAGGCCGGTAAAGCCGGTCTCTGGCGTGAACGTGAAGCTGCCATCGGTATTCAGCGACACGGTGCCATGCGTCCCCGTGGTATCGACGTTCACTGCCGTCACGCCCACGTTGCTCAACTGCGTTGTCGAACCGGGTCGATGTCGTTGGCGAGAACACCGGAAGCCGCGTTGATCATGATCGGCGTGTTGCCGGTCAGCATGTAGGGGCCGTCGTCGAACGCGACCGGCGTGATCTTGATCGAGCCGCCGACCAGCGTCGTATTCATATCCTCGGTGTCGAAGAGCGAGACACCGGTGGCGTCCATGTTGACGTTGTTGGTGATCGTAACGTCGTATTGCAGCGTGTCGCCCGGATCGGCCACGCCGTCCGTGTCAACGTCGGTGAACAGGCTGTCCACATTCACGGCCGTGATTTGAGCGGCGAGCAATGTGCGTGTCTCAAATCGCTCGATCCCGGCCGACGTGAAGTCCCGCAGCCGCGACCGACGCGAACGAGCCTGCGAACCCGCAGCCGCGCGACCGCTTGAAAAGTGCGACAAGAGCCAGTGTGACCATGAGAATTTGTGATACATCTGACAATCCCTGGGACGGGGTAACGTGAGTTAATGCATCCGCTTTCGCAGAATCTACATGCGGCACATCATGCGAGTTAAGAAAAATACACCTTCTGCATTACGACTAGTTATCAGCTCAATACTGGAACTTCTTCAAGTCAATTGTCTAATCGATCACAGCTGCCGTTCAACGCGCCATCAGCGCCAGGCGCTGTGCCGTGATTCGAAGTCCGCGCGACGCCAAGGGTGGGGTCACTGTCTTCAAATCCATCAGACCAGAAAACCGTCGCAGCCAGCAACGCTCTGGTTTCGAGCGATTCGCATTGCGGGATGGAAACAATCAGTCCGCTGCCGCCGCGAAGATGACGTGGTCGCCGACTTCCGCTGGTGCTGCGAAAACTTCGCCCTGTTGGCAACGACTGAGATAAGCAGTTCTTCAGAATCATGATCGATCTTTTTCTTTATTGAAACCTGCGGGCTGCTTACCTTGTTTGGAACTTGCACAGCGTTAGTGGAGACAGCATAGAAGTCCGGCCTTCTCTCCGAGAGTGATGGCGTCTTTGGCGAAATCAAATACTGACCATCGGAAATCAAACCACGACAGAGGTGCGGAATCTGGACGGAACATGCGTTCAAAAAATGCACCAAACCCGCATGAAACATACCACTGACCCTGGTGTAAACCTATCCGCCCCCCTTTAGGGTAAAATAAGCAAGATGTGGATCATGGGTAATATTTGACCGGGCTCTCTGATTTGAAATAATTCATAGTGTAATTCGCATTGCATTCCTTTGGTCGGGTCTCCCGGCCCAACCAACTGTGACAACCCGCCAGGAAGAATCGTTTACGGCTGATTTCAAGCAATAGTGTTGGAATCAACTCGCTACTTGCGACAAAATCGGGCGGCTCGGTTGACCGCTTCAATTCGTGATCAGGCTTAGATTATGATTTCTGATGTCGTGAAACGCTTCCTTTCAGGGCTTCCTCGCGGCGGCAGCTTGCTGCTGCTTCTTGCGCTCGCGCACGTTCCTCATGTGATGCGCTATTACCTGGGACTATGGCGTTTGCCTGAGTACCAGTTTTATCCGTTTGCGATTGGAGCCTTCGTCTGGTTGTATCTGACGCGTAGCGGCGCGCCCGGGGGACGGTGGTCCCTGCCAAGTCTGATGCTGTTTGGGCTGGACGTGCTATGCCTTGCCGCCTCAGTTGTGCTGAATTCGCCGTGGCTGGCTGCCGTTGGGATGACTGCCTGGTGTTGGGCCTGGTGTTTAAATCATCCTGATGTCGGCTACAGGCGAAGTGTCAGTTATCTGGTACTGCTTCCGCTGATGACACTTCGACTGCCATTGAACAGTGACCAGAACGTCATTCACTGGCTACAGCGTCTGACGACGACCGTATCGAGTGAGACCTTTCACCAACTGGGGATTCTGCATGTCCGCGAGGGCAATGTGCTGCGGTTTCCCAACAAATCATTTCTGGTCGCCGAAGCCTGTAGTGGCGTGCAGTCGCTGTTCGCGATTTTGTTTCTCGCGGCTCTGGTGATCTGTCTGCGGCGAAGAGCCGTCTGCCATGGAATCGTGCTGCTGGCATCTGCGGTTGCCTTTGCCGCCGGCATGAACATCGCGAGGATCATGGGGATTGCTTTCGCATGGGAGCAGTTTCAGGTAGATCTTTCGGTCGGGATCGCCCATGACATCGTCGGATACGTCTGTCTGGCTCTGGCTGCGGCACTACTAATGAGCGGGGATGCATTCCTTGGATTCATGCTGCAAAAGATTTCTTATTTGAACGGCCATGGGAGATTCGACCATCTCAGAAATCCGTTCATAGAAGTATGGAACCGCCTGCTTGTTATCAATCCGGAGTCAGGCGATACGGTCGAGACCCGCGAAAGCATAGACGAAAGCCAACGAATTCGTCCCGACGGAACCGATCATTGGACGCCCCGATTCTGGTTCCACTGCATGCTGGAATTTGTCTCACGCTGGGTGCGGTCACGGTTGCCCGAACAACTCATCGCGGGCGCACCATTTTGCATCGCCGCTGCAGCCGGCCTCACGTTTACGGCCTGGCTGAATACTACCTCGGATGAATCCGTGGTGCGCCAGTATCGAGCGGCGCTTCAGCAGGTACAACTGAATCCGCAGGATTCGGTCCGGGAGGAATTCTGCCTCCGGGCGCTGTCTAGTTTGCGTCCTCACGAAGCGGACATCCAATTTCTGCTGGGCAAGTTTCTGATTGCCCATGATCGCGCAGCCGAGGGTCTGTCCCTGATAAGCTCACTCGCGCCGGAACAAACGGGCGGCTATCCTCAGGCAAGAATGTGGCTCGTAAACCAGGCACTGCAGCCAGAGCCATTGCTTCGGCTGGATTACGACGCGATCGAAAGACAACTTCAGATTCTGCTTCGGCAACAACCGGAAAATCCCGATGTCCATCAGTTGTTGTCTCAAATCTATACGGTGCGACGCGAATGGCAACTGGCGGAGCGGCATCTGGAGAAAGCTATTCGTTTCAAGCCAGAGCTGAATCTTCAACTGGCGCGACTCAAACAAACACTGAACAGAGGTCCGGATGCCGTGCGGATCTGCGGGCAACGTGCTGCCGAGGCGCTGATGACTAAACTCGAAAAGGATCGACTGAACCCTGAAATTCGGGTCGCCTTGGCAGAAGCACAGCTCCTGTCCGGTGCAGAAACCACGGCTCGGGAAACAATGGTTGTCGGTTTGCAACAGTCCGAGGATCACAGGCTCAGGCAAGCACTCGCTCAATTTGACCTGAATCAGGTCGCAAAGCGGCTGACTGATGCGCATTACAACCGGGATGTCTGCCTTGGCATCACGATCAATGCACTGACACTGGATCCGTCGAGCGTTTTGGGTCTGATGATGGTAGAAAAACTGATGGCGATGGGGGCTGCGATACCGCCAGATAGTCTCAGACCCGTTGTGGCACACTGGGAATCTGCTGTAGCCGACGATCCAGGGAATGAAGTCAGTCGAATAATGCTCACGGAGGCGCTGACGGCTGCGGGAGAGTCGTCGAAGGCAATTGATGCTCTAAGTCCCCTGACAGGGACCCGTCCGGAACTGCGGCTGGCGCTCGGAAAACTCCAAATGAAAACCGGGCGGACGGATGAAGCAACCACACTTCTGACGTCACTGATTGCTGAGTCTCGGACTCAGCTTGAGGCCGGGCCGGACGACGTCAAGGCAGCAGCGACCCTTGCTGAGTCGTTGTTAGTCATGGGGCAAAACATGGAATGCCGACAGTTCCTTCAGACGCTGGCGGACGATCCGGCACAAAGCCGAATCCCGACCAACCCGGATCTTGCCGCACTCTACGGTCGTGCCTGCATTTCGGAATACGACCGGTTGACGGGGTACCGGATGCCTGACCAGGCGAACGTCTATGCGGTCGAGACCGAGATTAACGCAACGGCAGACGAAACCATGCTGCTCGAATTACTCAAAGAGGCAATGACTTGCAGCACGACTGCGGTTGAGGGGATCGATCGTCTGGCGCGTCTCAGTTTCTCAACTCACCAGGCCGCCGATGATGCGGAGCGCATGATTCGACAGCTAAGGCTGGAAGGTGATTACGGTGCCGAGATTCTGAACAGACTGGGGATGTACGCACTGATGCTGCGGGAATACCAAACAGCCAGAGACTATCTGGAACAGGCAAATGCCCGATCCCGGAGTCAAAGTCCGATGATTCTGAATAATCTGGCGATTGCCATGGTTCGCTCCGACGAATCCAGCGCCCAAACCGCTTTGGAACTGGCAAATCAAACGGTTGAGAAACTGCCTGGCAACGCGGTCGCTCTGACAACGCGCGGGGAAATCTATCTGGCCCTCGGAAAATGGAACGAAGCAATTGCCGACCTGACCGATGCGGCAAAGGATCAGCCCGCGAGCGCCGAAATCCATCGCATGCTCGAACGGGCCTATGCCGGAATCCCCGTTCCTGCGATGGCCGCTGAGCACGCGCGAAAGGCGAGTGAGCTGGAATCTGTCCCGTGAGTTAGACCGTAACCAACACAAGCAACACGATTCCGGCACCAACGACAGCGATCCACTGACAAGACTCGGGACTCCCGGTTTTGTGGGACCGAATCACCGGTTGCTCGCGAAATCGAAAGAGGACGACCCGCGTAGATTACCCTGCCCTTAACGCAAATGTAAAGGTGTATAAACGCTGAAGCGAACGAAACATTATGGGTCGTGACACAACGAGACCGGCCAGGCGTTCGCGAGAATCTCGGGGCCGCCTCCCCGATCCGGACTGCACTCCGCGACGCCGTTTTACTATCCTCGCGCGAGAATTTGGCGACTCGCCAGCCACCAGCAAGCAGCAGTCTTTATCCCCCAGAGACGGAACGATGGAAATCAAGTTTTACAATACGCTCACCAACGCCACCGAAGTCTTTCAGCCGGTGGAATCCGATTGCGTTCGAATGTATAGCTGTGGGCCGACGGTTTACGATTTTGCTCACATCGGCAACTTTCGCTCGTTTTTGTCCGCCGACGTCATTCGCCGGACGCTCGAATTCTTCGGGCACAAAGTTCACCACGTCATGAACATCACCGACGTGGGGCACATGACCGACGATGCCAATGCCGACGGAGGTGGCGAAGACAAGATGCAGGCGGCCGCGCGGCGCGTGAAGGAAGACAAGAAATCCGGCAAGGTACCAGAAGGAGCCGTCCTGAATCCCGATGATCCATATCAGATCGCAAGGTTTTATACCGACGCATTTCTTCAGGATGCTCGGACGCTGGGTGTCAAAGTTGCCTTTGAATCAGACAACATTCTGCACGCGACGCAGCACATCGATACGATGCAGGAAATGATCGCGCAACTGATCGCAAACGGACACGCCTATGTTGGCAAAGACGGTGTTGTTTATTACAGCGTCGAAAGTTTTCCGAATTACGGTCGCTTGAGCGGCAATACGCTGGATCGATTGCTCACCGGTGCCGGCGGACGAATCAGCGATGAGAACCAGGCCAACAAACGGCATCCGGCCGATTTTATGCTTTGGAAGGCTGACAGTTCGCACATCATGAAATGGGATTCGCCGTGGGGTACGGGATACCCGGGCTGGCATATTGAATGTTCCTCTATGGCTCGAAAACGCCTGGGCCGCGACGTAATCGACATTCACACGGGCGGCGAAGACCTGATCTTCCCGCATCACGAATGCGAGATCGCTCAAACATGCGGTGCCACCGGGAAAGATACGTTCGCGCGCTTCTGGATGCACGCCCGTTTCCTGATGGTGGAAGGCGAAAAGATGTCCAAGAGTAAAGGAAATTTCTGGACCGTGCGAGATGTCCTGGAAGGCAGCGCAACGGGGACACAGGTTCATCCGGCGGTTCTGCGACTAGAACTCATCAAGTCACATTATCGAGCCAATATGAACTTCACAAAGAAAGGTCTGCTCGATTCGGCAGGCGCTGTGAAACGCCTGACCGAATTCCGATCGAAGCTGGAAGCAGCGTCTGGCGGCAAGGCAGAGGTTGTCGATCTGACTTATCCGGTGCTGAAGGAATTTGCAGAAGCCCTGGCAGACGATCTGAACATCGCCGGCGCATTGGGCGCGATCCTACCCTGGGCGACTTCTACCCCGTCTGATCCTGCCGCCGCTCTGGGTGCCCTCAATCGGATCAACGAGGTGCTGAGCATTGCACCGCTGGAATCCGCGTCAACTGCAAGCGGGCAAGTCTCAAGCGAGCGGACTGCAATTGACGAGCTGTGTGGACAGCTTGATGATGCACGCAAGCGAAAAGATTTTAAGGCCGCAGACAGCCTTCGCGAAGAAATTCAAAAACAGGGATACGATGTCAAGACATCTCCCGCCGGAACAGTGGCCGAGAAGCGGTTGGCGTAAGTATTGAATACCGGATAGGCTCTTGTGCGATAGCCCCCTCCCGGACATTGCTTCGCTCGTCCGACCTCCCCCTGACGCTACGCTTGGGCGGAGGTGGATTTCCGGGTTCTCGTCGCAGGACGACAGTTATTGCTGGGCTGATCCTAATCCGACATATTTCGAGCGATCCTCACAACACTATTCAAGACAAAGATTCCTATGACAAGAGTGCCCGTGATCCTCGCTGGTCTTTTGTGTTTGCTGACCGGATCCGGAGCGATCGCTCAGGAGTTCCAAAGCCCGGAGGACGTCAGTTTTTCCTCGCAACTCGATAACACGGAACAGCGTTATGTTGTCCTCCTGCCCGAAGGCTTCGATACGGATGTCCCGCACGACCTGATGCTCGCTCTGCATGGTCACGGCGGCGATCGATGGCAGTTTGTGGCCGACAAACGCGCCGAATGTCAGGCAGCACGCGACATGGCACTCCAGCGAAACATGATTTTTGTTTCGCCCGATTATCGAGCCAAAACGTCGTGGATGGGACCGGTTGCGGAAGCTGACGTGCTGCAGATTCTGGATGAACTCAACGGTCGCTTTCGAATTCGCGATGTTGTCATCTCCGGCGGTTCGATGGGCGGAACATCAGCCCTGGCCTTCGCAGCAATGCATCCGGATTGCGTAGACGGTGTTGTCTCACTCAATGGGACGGCAAACCTGATTGAATACCCGAATTTTGCAGAAGCGATTGCGGAATCGTACGGCGGCACAAAAGTCGAAAAGCCGGATGTCTATCGCGAACGATCGGCGGAATTGTTTTCAGAACGCCTGACAATGCCCGTTGCTGTCACAACCGGTGGTAAGGATACACTCGTTCCGCCAGACAGTACACTGCGGCTCAATGAGGCGTTAAAGAAGCAGAACTCGCCCGTTCTTTCGATTCATCAGCCGGATGTTGGCCATGAGACAAACTATGACGACACCGTTGCCGCGTTTACGTTTGTCTTTGATCAGCTTGATGCGAAGCGAATGACTCGAACGGCACCGGTTCTGAGTGCCTTTGAGAATGAAACCATCATCGTGTGTCTGGGCGACAGCGTCACGGGAGTTTATTACCACACAGGCGGTCATCGGGCTTATCCGGAAATGCTTGAGATCGGGCTGCAAAAAGCTCACCCCGCAGCCACGATTCGTGTCATCAACGCGGGTATCAGCGGTCACACAACAACCGACGGCCTGGCTCGACTTGAGAAAGATGTCCTTCAGCATCATCCCACATTGGTGACGATCAGTTTCGGACTGAACGACATGACTCGCGTGCCTCCTGACCAGTTTCGCGCCAACCTTGAGCAATTGATTGATCGTTGCCGCACTCAACACAGCCAGGTACTGCTTTGCACACCTAACGCCGTGATCAATACCGACGGGCGCCCCATCACGCGGCTCGACGAATACTGCGGCATCATTCAGGACGTCGGGCGAAAAAAGGGCGTGCCGGTCTGTGATCAATATGCGGCAGGCAATCGGCTCAAAACGCGAGCGCCCCGCACATGGCGGCTGACGATGAGTGATGAAATTCATCCCAATATGGACGGCCACAAACGCATGGCGGAAGAATTGTGTCGCAGCATCAGTGGTGCGGAAATCTCCCTTGATGCAATCGAACCTCCGCCAGCACTCACGAGGACTCGTACGCTACTGACGGCGGGCAGCACAATCAAGGTGCTTGCGATGGAGCCTGTCGCTGTTGCTGCGGAATCGGCCATCCAGCAACTATATCCGGATGCCAAACTGGAACTGATTCCATGGCCTGTTGCGGGAAAATCGCTGTCGGAACTGGAGCAGTCTGCCAAAGACCTGGTTCGTGCGACGAAACCGGATCTTGTCGTCCTGACCATTCCCGCCGCCAAAGAGCCGGAAGATTTTGAAGCCAGCGTTCATGCAATCTCCTGGCTGATGAACTGGTCGCTCAGTTTCGGCCATCAGGAATGGGACTGCATCGTCGTGCATCCGAGTGTCATCGATCCGAAAACGGATCCGACAAACGGAGCTTTGATCCGCAGGCTGGTACGGGCACAACATCTGCATCTGATCGATCGCGAATCAGGTGATACTTCCGATTCCACTGCAATCTTGCGAGCGTGGTTTAAGGATCACCTACAGCCATAAAATTTGAGATGACTCTCGTACGGTTCGCGGGAATTTCAAGGCAGCGGCAGGAAGTAATTTACTGGCAGGAATCATTCGTTTAACCCGTGGCCGACAGGCCAGGCCGTTGCGGTAGCCAGCGGTAAAATCGCTGGCCTTCGGCCACGGGTTAAACAAGTCAATCGAACAGGCCCGGCGTTTAGCCTCTCGAAGGCATCATTCAGAACCACGTGGAGTGAATTCTGATTTACTTGTCGATGGGTGCTTATTTGATACGAGATCGGTTGCGGAGACTAACGCTTTTGGCGAACCTACGGGACAGACTCAATTTCAGTTCCGCATTTTCTCTGTCATCATCAGGATCGCCAATATGCCGCAAAGGTTAAACCGATTGACTGGGCTAACCAGTATCTATTTCTTGAGTGCGATGATTGCGTTGACGCTGGGCATCCGCAGTGCGTCATGCGATGAGAAGCCGGAAACGCCCGGCGATTTATCGGCCCGGCGTTTCTTGATTATCCACTCAGATGATGCGGGCATGAGTCATTCAGTCAATCGAGCGACGATTGATGCGATGGAGAAAGGCTTTGTGTCTTCGTGCAGCATTATGGTTCCGTGTCCCTGGTTTCCCGAATTTGCAGAATGGGCCAGCAAGCATCCCGAGAAAGATTTTGGGATTCACCTGACACTGAATTCTGAGTTTGACAAATACCGCTGGGGACCGGTTGCAGGTCGCGACAAAGTGCCCTCACTGGTTGATAAAGACGGCTATCTGCACGGATCCAAATCCGAAGTTGTTGCACAGGCCAGACCGGCGGAAGTGGAAATTGAACTCAAAGCCCAGATCGACCGCGCACTTCAGGCTGGTATTAAACTCAGTCACCTGGATACTCATATGGGTACTGTCATAGCGACAGGCGATATGCTGGATATCTATGTTCGCCTCGGGCTGGAATACAATCTGCCGGTAATGCTCATCAGAAAACTCAACCCTGTCGTGGCTCTGGAATACCCGGACCTGGTCCGGAAGAGTGCCGAATCCATCCAGGCTCTGGAAGCAAAAGGGCTGCCGCCGATAGATTATCTGTTCCAGTTTTACGAAGGCAAAGAACACGATGCGAGACAGGAGCGGTATCTCAGAACGTTTCGCGAATTGAAGCCGGGCGTCACCCAGATGATCATCCATTGTGGCTATGACGATGCGGAATTGCAGGGCATCACTTCAAGTCATTTTCTGCGCGGTGATGACACGCGAGTCTTCTCCGATCCGGCGGTGAAAAAAGAAATCGACGAAATGGGAGTCGAAGTCATCAGTTGGCAGCAACTGCGTGACGGCATTGCTCGTCTGCCCGAAAAATGACCTGAAGATGTACAAACGAAACAAGACACAATGACTTCCACTTCGATACTGAAGAAAGATGATGGCTGGGCCATTCTACTGGGGCTGGCCATTCTGCTGGGTTCACTGCTTGCCGTTATGGCAAATACCTCTTCCGTGCCAGCGAAAGATCCGATTGCTTCCCCCATCAAGAATCTGGTTGCAAAACCGGGTGGGTGGAGCTCCACTGCATGGCACGCTCTTGCCCCGGAAGGCAAACCGTCTGCATTGCCCGGCATATTGGGTGTGTTTGTGTTGTTGTCGATCGTATTTGCGGTTGCCGCACAGGCGATGAACAATCAGGGTGCCGCGTTTCTAAAAGCGTTTCCGCTGGTTTTTCTGCTGGGCACGGTGGCGATTGTGATGGAGGGGCAATCCGTCGTAAAGCACTATGGCTTCAGCGACGTCCTGTGGGCGTTGCTCGGCGGGATGCTCATCTGCAATACCATCGGGACGCCAAAGTTTCTGCAGCCAGCGGTTCGCACCGAGTTGTACATCAAGACCGGACTTGTGCTGCTGGGTGCCGAGGTTCTGTTTAACAAACTTCTCGCGCTGGGAGTTCCCGGCATCTTTGTCGCCTGGATTGTGACGCCGATTGTTCTGATCACGACGTTCTGGTTTGGTCAGAAGGTGCTGAAGATTCAGTCCGCGTCGCTGAATATGGTGATCTCCGCAGACATGTCGGTCTGTGGTGTGTCGGCGGCAATTGCCACGGCTGCTGCCTGCAAAGCGAAAAAAGAAGAACTCTCCGCAGCGATTGGCCTGTCGATGGCGTTCACTGCCATCATGATGGTGATCATGCCGATCGCAATCAAAGCGATGGGCATGAGCGAAGTTCTGGGCGGCGCATGGATTGGTGGCACGATCGATTCCACCGGGGCTGTGGGCGCTGCCGGTGCTTTACTGGGTGACAAGGCCTTGAAGGTTGCCATAACCATTAAGATGATCCAGAACATTCTGATCGGGGTGATCGCGTTTGGAGTGGCGGTTTACTGGGTGAAGTTTCAGACGCCGGACGAAGCGGGGACCGGCGTTGGTATCGGGGAAATCTGGAATCGGTTTCCAAAGTTTGTGCTGGGGTTTCTGGCCGCATCGATTTTGTTCTCGTGCATCACAGCCTTTTATCCTCGCGGAGATGAGATTGTCGAAGCAACGGTCTCCGGGACATCAAAAACAATTCGAGCCTGGCTGTTCTGTCTGGCATTTGTCAGTATCGGACTGGAGACGAATTTTCGGGAACTCGCATCACAATTTCGAGGCGGCAAGCCGCTGATCCTGTATGTTGTCGGTCAATCGCTCAACCTTGCGTTGACTTTACTGATGGCATGGCTGATGTTCGAAAAGGTATTCCCCGGTGCAGCCAAAGTCCTCGAAAAATAAGCCCGTCGCTGTCCTGGCTGGCTCTGTGATCGCGTTGATGCTGATCTGGGGCGTTGTGTTGCCATCGATCGCCGCATGGCCTTATTTTCAGAAAACGCGACAGCGCTTCGAGGCATCCGGCGTGAATCCGTCAGCCTTTTTCTACACCGACCACCCACAAATGCTGGACAGAAGTTTCCGCGCAAGCACCGCGACTGATTGAACGCCGGTCATTCGTTCTCCGGAAAAGAATTGCTAAGAAACCCACCACAGGCAGTTCGGAGACTGGCGAATAATGAATAAATGCGCATACTGCACATTCTGGTTAATCTGAAACACGTTGTTTTGTCAATGAATTCTGGAGTTTGCTGTGATGAAGAACAAGAAGAAGAAAAAAGACGACAATCCTGAAACGACAGGTGCGGTCGCTCGGGTAACCGAAATCATTGCTTCGTCACCGAAGAGTTTCGAGGATGCCGTCGCGGTTGGCGTTGAACGTGCCTGCAAGACCTTAAAAAACGTGACAGGCGCTTGGGTGCAGGATCAAAAAGTCGAAGTCGATGACGGGAAAATCACTTGCTACCGAGTGATCCTGAAAGTGACGTTTGTGCTGAACGATTAGTTCTGCGTCGCTGAATCGCCTGCAGGATTCCGTCCCATGTGTAATGTGTCGCCTCGGCTGCCACCGTAAGTCCTGCCTCGCGTGCTGCAGCCGATGTGACGGGACTGATTGTCGCAATGCTGGTCTTCAGATCGTTTGCGGCAATCCCGGATAAACTCAGCAATTGCGCAAATCGCCGGGCGATGGAAGGACTGCTGAGACCGATCCAATCGAGCGTACCTGTTGTCAGTCGTCGCTCGACTTCGGGACTAAGTTTTTCCACGTCGCGGTTTTCGTAAACAACAAGTTGTGCAAACACTGCCCCGACGTCCGTCAGCATTCTCGGAAGAACGTCACGCCCTCGACTGGCGCGAACCCACAAAACCGACTTGCCTCGCACGTGTTTTTCCAATGCCTTCGCGAGAGATTCCGCGCGATATTCGGGCGGCACAACATCGGCCACGATGCCAAAATCCAGGAGCCGTTCAGCAGTGCTGGGGCCAATCGCAGCGACTTTCGCGTTTCCAAGTCGACGTGTGTCCAGCTTGGCATCATGCAGATGACGAAAGAACTCGGCGACCCCGTTGACACTCGTGAAGACCAGCCAGTGAAATTGCGACAATTGCCGCAACACGCGGGAGATTTCCGTTTCATGATGCTTGTTGACGGGACCAATTTCGATCATCGGCATCAAAACAGGTTCCGCACCTTTGCGCACGATTTGGTGTGCCACATCTTCTGCCTGTTCTTCCGGTCGAGTCACGCCGATGGACACACCGAACAGTGGAAGTTCTTCGAACCACGACAACTGAGAACGCTGCGAAACACATTCGCCTATCACAATCAGGGATGGCGGCTTCAGTTTCTGAGCCGCCGCGAGAGCTGGCAGTGTTTCCAGTGTGCCTGCGACAACCTTCTGACTGGGAAGAGAAACCTGACACACAACGGCTGCCGGCACAGATGGAGACATCCCGGCGACTTGCAGTTGCTCACAGATTTCCGCAAGGCGACTTAACCCCATGTAGAAAACGAGCGTACCGGGGAACGTAGCGAGCGCGTGATAATTGAGACGACTTCCTATTCGCGCAGGATCTTCATGGCCGGTCACAAAAGCCACTGCCGACGACATTTCCCGATGCGTGAATGAGAAACCCGCATACTCCCCTGCCCCGGTCGCGGCCGTGACTCCCGGAACCACTTCAAACGGAATTCCTGCTGCACGCAGTGCCGCAGCCTCTTCACTGCCACGGCCAAAAATATACGGATCGCCGCCTTTGAGTCGCACAACCTTTCGCCCGGCCTGTGCTTCGCGAATCAGTCGAGCGTTGATATCCGACTGAGCGACGATAACGACATCGTCTCGCCGTGCTCGGGCAGTGCGTTCGCAGGCTCCCTGAGTCAAACGCAGCAGCAAAGGATTGACGAGTCCGTCATAAAGCACAAGATCAGCCTGAGCGAGACACTCCGCGCCTCGCACGGTGATCAATCCCGGATCGCCCGGTCCCGCGCCGACGAGGAAAACTTTGCCAACGGCTGAAGTGAAATCTGATGACATACCCGAATCTTGTAATGCTTGAACGAGGACAACTACGGACGGTTGATCCCAAAGTGAGCGGCACAGCGCTAGCCGCCGGTGATTGATGTCGTGAAATACCGGCGGCTAGCGCCTTGCCGCTCAGTTCATTTCGGACTGTTATTTTTCGAGCGATCCTATGCGGAATTCTGGTGTTTCAGGAGCATTGCCGTGGCCAGCCGCAGTACGTCGTTATCTTCGCGTGCGGTGGATTCAAGGACGTCGATTCGATTTGCATCAACACAATAGGCGGAGAACGAAAATCCGGACGGATCTTCCAGGTGTTTCAGAAACGGCGCTGCTGCGTCAAACGCCATGCTGGTCCGATCGACGCGCTGGCCGAGATCTGCGAGGACAAATGCAATCATTCGCTTGTCCGAAGTCTCCGGTTCCTGCCGCAATCGATCGATAAAGTAATGCAGTGACGCATCCACGTCCACATCGGCAAGTGCATTCAAAAAATGCCGGTTGGCGACATAATAGTCATCGAACGGCACGTCGCCAGGATATCGCAGTGGTTCGGCCAGTTGAGCACCATAATCGCACAGTTCAATCGCCATCTGCAGTTCCGGACAATCCCGATCCAGATGTCGGGCAAAGCTGACCGTCGAATGCAGGTGCGAAACATCAATGTGATAACCACCTTCAGCGAACAGTGATTCACGTCCCGATAGAAGTTCCCGCAGCGAGACACCCGGTTTCACCGATGGATCGCGCCGTTCGATGTCGCGATGCACATTGGACTGCAGGTCGCCATAAATGTTTCGGACCATCATCGCGGCCGCCTGCCGACGTTCATCGGGCGTCATCTGAGCCATTACTTGCCCCATGGCGGTGACCGTGTTGCACGTGCCATGCGTCTTGAGCAGCAGCTTCAGCCCTTCGACGACATGGGCACCTTCATAGAGGGCAAGATTCAGTAGTTCGTCCAGCCCTGCCCCAGGCTCAGACGGCAACTCTGCAACCCGCCTGGCGATCGCCGCGCGAACCGAATCGGTTTCGTTGATGGTGCGAAAATACGCCCAGGCATCCGCCAGTTGACCGGCGTCCAGAAACCGTTGACCGACTTCCCGAGCAGCCGAAGTGTAGGCGTCTCGAAAAACCGATTCGTGCGGTTCCGGGATATTCCCCAACGATGTCGGCTGAGTGATCGGCAGTCCCAGGCGATGTCGAACTCGGATCAGCTTCGCATCAAAAAGCCGATGAAAGTCGCCCTGACTGATCAGTGTTTTTTCAGCAGCGTCAAGAATCGCACTGTCGCCGTCGGGAGATGTCCCTGAATTTTCGTTTCGTTCAGTATCAAATTGTTCAATTGCGGTCATTACGGAATCACTTAGTATTGCTGGAAAGCTGCCGATCGCCTTTGACTACGTGCCACAGGTTCCGCAGCCACCGCCACCACTGGCCTGCACGATGCCTTCGGCACTGACGGGTTGAACATGAATGACACCGAAGCCTCCAGCCGCTGCCAGCAGGGCCATTCGCGTTGTTTCAGCATTGCGATCATTCAGGACATACATGATCAGCCGATCGTCGAGTGTGCGTTCCATGTCGATCAGTTCCAACTGAAGCTTCCATTTCTCCGCACGTGCTAACCATTCAGGGAAGCTGTCTTCTGCCGCCTGCTGGTCGCTGGCGCTTCGATGCAGATCATCGGCAGTCGCGAGTCGCATCAGTTCTCCGGTCGGAGTCGCTTCTTCCCCTTCTACCGTTTTTGCATTCGGCGGCAGGATCTGCAGCACAACAGCAAGTTCCTGGCCACGCTCCGTCGAAACAACCACCGATTCAGTCCGTGCGGGTTTCTCACCCCACGCAGCGAACCGTGCGACCTGCGGGACTCGGCCATAACGCGCCAGCACAAGGAATTCCGGAATTCGCTCTTCCAGTTCCGGAACACCTTCACACGTGTCTTCTGTCGGGGCAATCATGTGATGTACCTTATTACCAATCGTTGAACCTCAGGGATCTGACCGTGTAGCCCGACCTGTCCTCAGGTCGGATTCCCTCATCTTAGCGAAAAGATTGACCGCTGCCGATCAAGCCCTGCGGGAAGGACGATCTTGTCCGTCGAAACCCCAAACCTACAGGACAACAACATCCCAAGTGTAACGCCAGGCAGACAGATTCGATTTCCCTGGATGGCGTCATTTTCCCGAAATTCCTGCGACCACGCAGGGAGATCTGTCCTCAGATCTGCTTCCTTCAACGCGATCCATGGAATCAGGCGGAAAGTCAGGAAGATTTCGGACAGGAAAATGGATTACCGGATCAAAGCGAACAGGGAGTCAGAGCGATTTCGAGGAGCGACTGAAAGTTTAGCACACTCTCGAACATCGCCTTCATGCCTACGGAATCCGCAGAGCCACCTTAATGCATTGCTCCAACTGCATGAGCAGCGATCCGGAAAAATGCCCGATCTTGCGGACAACGTCCCGCTGATCCACCGTATCGAGGTGTTCGGCTTTGACCGTCGAATCATGCAGCAGCCCGGTCTGCTTTCCATCTGCCGTACTAATGTCAATCAGCAATTGTGAGGGCTCGGACTGAGACCGAGTATTCGATGATGTAATGATTGCCACGATCGTCGAATTTAAACGGGCGTTTAATCCATCGTTTTGAACAATCACTGCCGGACGCACCTTTGTCCCAACTCCCGAGACAAATGAAATCGGTAGCAGAACGACGTCGCCACGCTGAAATTTATTGCCGATAATCATCGTAGTTATCGTAAACGTCCATGGAAGGGTCGTTCCAGCCTGCTTCACCGGCAGACTTCGAGATTAGCGCATAAGCGTCTCGTGGGTCGAAGTCACCGTCAGCCAATAGCGCCTGCACAGCTTCATACTGTTCTGCAGAAATGACATAGTAGATCCGGCTCGTCTGTTCATCGACGATCTTTACTGGCTGGCCACGTTCAGCGTCCAACGCTTGTCGGATTTGTTCGGTGAGTACAGGAGTCATGACACTAGCATACCACGACCGCTCCCAACTGGCGAGAGAATTCTATCAGTACGCTGTGAGAAAATGATCCCCAGAAAGAGGCCCCCGTCTGGACGGGAGACAAATATGGGACGATGCGACGAAAATGGAATGCAGCTCACTGTTTTGCCTGCCTACGAGTTTCGCCGGTCATCCAGAGTCAGTCCCGGAATCCATGAATAGTGAGCGGTGTTGCCGGTGACGAGGACGCGACCAGTTTCCAACGCGGTGGCAGCAATAATCAAATCTGCGTCGCCGTGCGGAAGTTCTGACAGCATATCAGTGTCGAGGAGTGAAATCGTCATCAGTTCACTCGAATGACCGAGACAGATTGCTTCGCATAATCGACTTGTCGATGTTGTCGATTTCCTCGTCCGTCAGCCCGTTATAGATGTTGCACCAATCCGGCAGCGCCTGAGCCGACTGAGAATTGTTGGTTGGCTGCGCAGGTTCGAGGTTCATGACCTGAAGAATCAGTTGTTCATTGCCGCGCAGACGATGACCTAATTGTCACGCGGCCGGGCGGCGGCGGGCTTTGGCGTGGCGAAGTGTCCGGTATTTCAGTTTCAAAAACGCATCCAGCATCTGCTGAGCGTCGCGGAACCGATGTCGAGGATTCACTTCAATCGCCCGCCGCATGAAGTCGATAAAGTCGGGATGTATGTGGCCTCGCAGTTTCGGATACCCTTTCGCTGGCCATTCAAACGGCCATTCCGGCCATTCGCCCGCCAGCAGTCGCCACAGGATCAGTCCGATGGAGAACACGTCCGAGCGAAATGATGGTTTCCCCATCGCCTGCTCGGGAGCCATGTAGCCGACGGTCCCGGTTCCGCCACCTTTGACGGTCTTCTGGGAAACTTTCGCGATTCCAAAATCGGCCAGTCGAATGCGGTTGCCGGAAAACATAATCACGTTTTCCGGCTTAATATCACAATGAATGACATGGTGCCTGTGAGCTTCCGCAGTCGCCTTCAGAATTTGCTCTACCAGGCCGAAGGCCGTTTCCAGAGAAATACGGCGGCTCATTCTTTGAAGCAATGTTTCTTCGCCCAACGGAAACGTAACCACCAGACGATCTTCGATGATACTGGCGTCCTTGATCGGCAGAATATTTTCGTGTTCCAACTGTGCCGTCGCCCGTATTTCTTTTCGAAATTCCGTCAGCACAGTTTCGGTTGTGTAACGCGCATGAGGCACTTTGATCGCGACGCGAATTCCCTGGACCGTGTCCATCGCCTGATACTCGATCGCAAAACCACCTGCTCCCAGACGGCGTTCGATTCGGTATTTGCCAAGCTTCTGCCGAATTCGCAGTTCGCCCGACATTTTGAAACCGTTGGACATAGTTTTGCGCTGCGTCCTGAAGCTGCAACAGGAAACGACGACGTTCAGTGGAATCCGAGCGTCGGAGGTAAGATCGGGTTTAAGGGGTCGATGAAGCCCTCGTCTGTCCAATTTTCGGCGACGCGACGCCGTCGCAGGATTTCCTTTTCCGCACGATGGACAAAACCCGCAATTCCATCACCAACGACCTGCCGTCAGCGGAATAATCGTCAAGGATTACGGCTTTGGAACCGGGAAATTCTGAAGTCGGATTCAAGTCCCAACATGCTGTTGCCGAAATGCGGCTCAGTGCCTTTCAGACAGCTATGTTTCGAGCGAAATCCGGACAGAATGCCAAAGAAGTTGAATTTCCGAATAGAAACCGCGTACTGGAAAACAGATGATGCATTTCCTGGTGATATCAATCCGGCTGTGGCAAAGCATCTGAACTTTTTGAATATGGGGCACCACCCGGATTCCAGGCTGTTGATTCCGTGGATTTCGTTTAACTGCAAGCTGCAGGCGACTGAGTTATGACCAACAGACAAGTGTTCGAGTTCGAATTCACCAACGACGTCGTGATCGTGATTCCGCATGGTCCGTTTATGGAATTTCGAGACAGCGATATTCGCGATGCCTACAACGAAACGTACCGGCTGTTGGGGGAATCAGGAATGCGGCATCTGCTGGTGGATTTTTCTGAGTTTGACTATTTTGGATCCACATTCGTCGGCATTCTCTTTCGACTGTCCAAAAAGGCCCGCAGCAATAACGGCGAGACCGCTTTGTGCCATCTGTCGAATACGATGCGCGACATGCTCAAGAATCTGATGCTGCTGGAAAATCCGAAAATCGATTTCGCTCTCACACTCTTTCCAACTCGCGACGCTGCGATTCAACACCTTTCCGAAGCCAGCGAGCGGTTGCAGGACAACGAACCCGGAAACTGACAGGAAGATCAGGGCCATGCGACATGCAGCAGGCAGCCGGATTGAGTGGCGATGAATAGTCGATCACCAAGAGGGCCGGTGCAGATGTGGGCGGGAGGATCCTGTGAGATGTCAACCGCCCACTGAATGGTGCCTTCGAAGTTTAGCCAGATCACTCGATTCTCCAGAGTCAGCACGGCAACGCGTTTCTTCGTAACGGACGCTGAGACTCGACCGGGAATCCCGTCGATCGCGTACGAACCAAGTTGCGTTCCTGTCAGATCGTATACCTGCACTCCATGATTGAATGCTGCAAGGAAAATTTGCTGACCGCCTTCTGAAATCGACATGTCACCAGCATTGTTCATCAGGCGCTCGTTCCAGATTTCATTGCCTTTCAGATCGAAGCGGCACAGTTGACCAAACTCCGCTGCACCCATGAGTTCGGGAGATTCGGCGAGAAACTTCAAATGTTCCATCGGCCGCTTAGTTTCGACCTTGGCGATTTCCTTACGATCGGCCGTCACGATATGCAGTCTCGCGGCGTTGCTGCTGAAAGCAATGTGGCTTCCGTGAGGAGAAATTCCGAGACCGATGATGCGACCGGTGATTGATGCATCCCAGAGCGGTTTCAGATTCGCGTCGAAGCACAGCAAACGACTTTCGTCCAGCACCGCAACTCCGATGTCTCCACTATCCGACCATACCAGTTTCCGCAGTCCTGCATAGCTGCGATCTTCGACCAGCCGATCACCATTCTGATTCATCAGACACAGATGGCCGGATCGAGTTCCGATCAGCAGTGTGCGCGCTTCGTCTGCGAAATCCAGCGCGACAATGCCCTCAGGAAAGAAATCTTCAAAGACTTCTGCCGGCCGAGATCCATGGCTGTTGTGAAGCAGTGGGGAAGCCACACGTTCTGCCTGAAACTATTTTTGGGTGAGGCGGGTCCGCAATTCCTGGATCGCAGCAGCAACGTCCGCATCCGCAGAAATTTCATCGGACGTGCGACCACGAAAGAACGTGACTTGTGTGTCTTCCGGAGAAGGCACTGCTAAATCCGGCTCAAGACCTTTTCCCGCGTAGTTTTGATGCGAGGGTGAATAGAACTTTGCAGTGGTAAGTTTCAGGCCTGTCTCACCTGGCAGATGAATAATACTCTGCACTGACCACTTGCCATAAGTCTTGCGTCCCACAATCGTACCGCGATGATGATCCTTAATGGCACCGGCGACAATCTCGCTGGCACTGGCACTGTTTTCATCGACAAGCAGAGTCAACGGATAGTGGCGAACATTGTTGCCGTGAGCCTGAAAGACCTGCGACTGTTCAGTTGCTCGGCCTTCCGTCGAAACGAGGACTCCACGATCAATGAACCGTTCGATGACAGCGGCAGCCGTTTCCAGCAACCCGCCCGGATTACCTCGCAAGTCCCAAATCAGCGCCTTCATGCCTTTGCGTTCCAGTTCCCGCAAGGCTTCATCCAGTTCTTCAGCCGTATTATTCTGGAATCCCTCCATGCGGATATAACCGATGCCTCGAGTTTCATCCAGAATGACTTTCCGAGTGATGCTCCGAATCTGAACTCGCTGTCGAGTGAACGTGCTGGTCTTTTCTGTGCCATTCGGTGATTCGAACGTCAGTTTGACCTGACTGCCACCGTTGCCTCGCAACAACCTTGCGGCTTCGTCGGTCGAAAAATCACGGCAGTCCGTGCCATCGATTCCAACAATGTAATCATCCGGCTGCAAGCCACCGCGTTCCGCCGGACTGTCCAGCAGCACGTTGACAAGGTGCATTCCGCGACCTTTTTCGCTCTTCATCTCAATCCCGATTCCGACCAGTTCGCCCTGAATGCTGCCAAACAGGTCGTTGTAGCGGTCAGGGGTCAGGAAGTTGCTGTATTCGTCAAGAGCATTGCATCCGCCAAAAATGTATTCCATTACAACGGCGGTGTCGGAAATTCCGAGTTCACGGTTGCACAGGTCGCAGACAGTCGTGATCGACGATCGTGCGTCCATGCGAGTTTCCAGACGACGGTTCCAGTAGTCTTTGATCAGGACGTTGCGTACTCGCTCGATACCTGCATCATTGCCGGGTTTCACATTTCGGCTGAGGAATTTTTCGTTCCTGAGCGCCATGTACAGACTCTCCGTGCCATGCGCCACAAAACGGCTGACCGAGATACTGTCAACGTATTCGTACTGGACACGGGACAGAATGTCTTCGTAAAGATCAAGGCCTTCGGCACGGCCTTTGGTAAGCAATTGGTTTTCGAAACTGCGATCCGAATAGCGTCGATCAACGCCGAAATGAATTCTGGTCCGACGCAATGCGTACTTCAGGCTTTCGTCGTCTTTCCATTCTTCCATCGCCGCTTCGTACAGCGCTATGGCTTCGATCCACTGGCGGCTGTTTTCGAGTTCTTCGCCTGCCTGCCTGGCTTCCTCAGCGCTGGCGTAACGAGAGACATCGAAATCGGAAGTATTCTTTGCGGTGGCGATTGAGGAAATCAGCAACGAAGCCAGGACCAGAAACAGCATCGATCGAACTCTGTAAGTCCATGTATTCATCGGCATGGTTTTCCCCTCGACCATTCCTGCAACTACTGCTGTTTCCGGTCAAACTTCTCAGTAGCTGATCACCGTGTAGCCTCATGCCCTGCGATTTGATTCCTTCCTTGAAATCAGATTTCGATTGAATTCATTGCGGGAATCACCCACCTGTGACAAACCTGACGGTCCACAGTAGCGAGAATCCCGCACACACTTGACGACAAATCGAATATATGGCGAGAAAGCAGGCGGGTCAAACGCCGAATCTCGGTAGAGCCTTCTTCTGCGGGAGAACCTTGAAAATCCGCAGAAATCCCGTATTTTGCCTGGCCTTGCAGATCCTGCCAGCTATCGGATCGTTTCGATTGCAGCGGTTGAACGCAAAGTCGGCCCTGGTTACACATCGTTTTTATCCATCGTACGCTGGTTCCGATGCAACCTGCGAGGGATCCCGACCTGAGGACAGGTCGGGGTACACTTACCAATGTTCCACCGGGCCGTTCGGGGTCTTGACGAGTGCCGTCGGTGTGGAACACCGTCTCTCGCCATGTCGTGCGCGGATCTGGTTGATGATCTCGTCGAATTCTGCGTACGATTCAAAACGTCGCAGGCGGTTTTCCAGGTCTTCCGGAATCCCAAGCCGCGACCCATACCAAGCTGCAAACTTACGGAACATCAGGCACGCAAAGTCAGCGTACTGCCCGGCCATGAGTCGGAAATGGTCGGACAGGAATCCGATCTGTTCGTCCGGCGTCGGTTCATAGATCGATGGATCGCCATTGGCAATTCGCTGAATTCTGCGAAAGATCCACGGATCGAGCATGGCCCCGCGGCCGATCGCAACAGCCGCGCAGCCGGTTTCACGCAGCATGGAGAACGCTTCTGCCGGTGTTCGTACATCACCGTTCGCGATGATCGGCATGGATCGGACAGCTTCAACCGTTTGACGAATTCCGTCTCTGTCCACCGTACCATGGAATCCCTGCGATCGAGTCCGACCGTGTACTGTCACCGCAGCGACACCGATCTCTTCAAATGCGACGGCAAGTTCCGGCGCGGTGATCGTGTTTGAATCCCAGCCAAGTCGCATCTTGACGGTCACTGGCAGATTCACGGCATCGATCACGCGGGAGACCATCCGAACGGCTCCATCCACGTTGCACATCAATCGGGCACCGCCGCCAGAACTGTTGACCTTCGCCATCGGGCAACCCATGTTGATATCGATGCCTTCGTAACCATGCTCCTGAAGCCAGACGGCCGCTTTGACCAGATGGTCTGTTTCGCCGCTGAAAATCTGCACGGACAACGGACGGTCGTCTTCGCAGGTTTCGACAAGGTCGAGCGATTTCCGGCGTTCAGACCACAGCATTGATGCTAAAATCAGATCCGTCGTCGCCAGTCCAAGTCCGCCGATATTTCGAAGCACCAGCCGAAACGCCAGATGCGTGTAACCTGCCAAAGGTGCCAGAAAGAAGCGCGTCGGGAGTGTGCGTCCGCCAATAACGATCGGCTCGGCACTGAGCGGCAAGGCGCTCGCGGCGTTCTCTGCATTCTGAAGCACAGACTTAACCCTTCACTTCGCGAACCGGCATTTCCCAACCCAGTGCCTGCAACGCATCGATCACTTCCATCAATGGCAACCCAATGATCGTCGTCAGACTTCCGGTGAATTGAGTCACAAAAGCTGCCGCGTGTGCCTGAATCGCGTAACCCCCTGCCTTCCCCAATGATTCACTTGTGGAAATGTACCATTCGATCATGGTGTCTGACATGTTACAAAACGTTACGGTTGATTTCACGATGAACTCGCGGCGCTGTTGTTCCTTCGCCACAATCACTCCCGTCCAGACTTCGTGAGTTCGTCCGGCCAGCCAATGCTGCATCCAGTCGCGGACTTCCGACTGCCACTGAGCTGGATCGGGCTGCCCGAGAACTCGCTTGCGCATCTGATCGTTGGTTGCGATCACAATCGTGTCGGCGACGACGACGTATGGCGGCCTGTCAACAGAATCTGAACCGTGTTCGACATCGACCGTCTGCAGATAAACATCCTGGTACTTGTCACGCACAATTTCCAGCAGCCGCTTCTCAAAGCATGGATCATCGCACACGTCCTGAAACCCCGCCTCCGCAGACGAAAGTGGCGGCAGTATTCGCAGCGATTTTGCACCAACCATCGATTCCAGCAATTCGCGTCTTTGAGGAGATCGTGAGCCAAGAACAACTTGATCTGTAACGGGCATGATGACTTCATATAGTTTTGACATGACAAAACATACTTCACGCGGTCGTGAGTGAAATGTCCCGTTCGTTTAACCCGTGGCCGCAGGCCAAGCCGTGAAAACCTGGCCTGCGGCCACGGGTTAAACGATGCGATCCAACACAAATACCGTTTGACCACCGCATCGTATTGTTCCCTTGCGAGAAATGACAATCATGGCCTGTCCCAATGACAAGACAATTCACCTGCGGCAGTCGCGATCGCCTTCGGCTTGCCGTTAAACTTAAGAAATTTAAACTTGGTTGTTTAGGCGAGCGGCAGATTTCTGCTTACGTTCGAAAACTTCTGAACAACTGACTTCACCATTGAAAGAATTCTCGTGACGACTCTGGAACCCCTGTTGCTGCTGCACCCTTCCGACAACGTTGCCGTCGCCAGACGTCCATTGCTGGCTGGCGAAAAACTGACCGTTGCTGGCAAGTCACTCCAGATCACGGAAGCTATTCCAGCCAATCACAAAGTAGCCATCAGCGACATTCGAGAACATGCAGTCATTTTCAAATTCGGTCAACCGATCGGTTCCGCCGGTTCAAACATCACCACCGGTCAGTGGGTTCACGTTCACAACGTCAGTCTTCAACGCGACAAGGCCGGATATGAATTCTGCACGGACATTGTGGAGTTTCCGAAACCACAGACCGACCGAACATTCATGGGATTCCGCCGCAAGGATGGTCGCGCGGGGACTCGCAACTACATCGCGCTGATCAGTACAGTCAATTGCTCAGCGACGACGTCACGCTACGTGGCTCAGGAATTGGCAAAATCGGATCTCAGTCGTTACGGAAACATCGACGGCGTCATTCCCGTGGTCCACAAGAGTGGCTGCGCGTTCGAATACAACGGTGAAGATCATCGGTTGCTGAATCGCACGCTTGCTGGATTCGCGCGTCATCCGAATATCGCAGCGTGTCTGGTCCTGGGCCTGGGTTGCGAGACTGCTCAGGCGGGGCATTTGCAGGAATCGCAGGGACTGGTGCAACTTGGCGGTGCGGCGAAACGTGAACCAGATGACTCACTGCCGATGGTGCTCAATATTCAGGAAGTCGGTGGTGTGCGAAAGACGGTGAACAGAGCTGTCGGAGTCATGCGGGAGCTGATGGCTCACGCCGATGCTGCGCGCCGCGAACCGATTTCAATTTCCGAATTGACACTGGGTCTGCAATGCGGCGGCAGCGACGGCGTGAGCGGCATCACGGCTAATCCCGCGCTGGGATATGCCAGTGATTTGCTGGTCGCGTATGGTGGCGGTTCTGTACTCGCCGAAACGCCGGAGGTTTACGGAGCCGAACAGTTGCTCACACGCCGTTCGATCAGTCGCGCCGTGGCCGATCGACTGCTGGACCGAATTCGCTGGTGGGAAGACTACGCTCAAAAGAACAATGCTTCGATCGACAATAATCCGTCGTACGGAAACAAACAGGGAGGACTGACGACGATTATCGAAAAGTCGCTGGGGGCCGTCGCAAAAGGCGGTACTGCACCGCTGCGAGCCGTCTACCAGTTTGCGGAACCAATCACAGAACGCGGATTCACGTTTATGGACACTCCCGGCTATGACCCGATCTCCGTGACCGGACTTGTCGCTGGCGGATGTCAGGTCGTGGTCTTTACGACGGGCCGAGGAAGCTGTTTTGGATGCAAGCCGGCACCCACAATTAAAGTTGCGACCAATTCACCGATGTTCCATCGTATGCGCGACGACATGGATCTCAACGCCGGAGCGATTCTGGAAGGAGCGAGTGTTGAATCTGTCGGAATGGAAATGTTCGAAAAAATCATCGCCACCGCCAGCGGAGAAAAGACGCTCAGCGAACAGCAGGGAATCGGCGACGAAGAGTTCTGCCCGTGGATGCCAGGTCCGATTTTCTAGTCTCGCATCACCAGCTTCGCTCGGCTATTTCTGATTTCGTACCGCGAACGACACGTTTTCGAACTTCAGTTTCTGGCACAGGTCATAGATCAGAATGAACTGCTGAACCTCGACCTCGTCGTTGACGTTCAGGATGATGCGCGTCGCAGGATCTGCGGCACCAAGTTGCGTCAGACGTTGCGACAGGACTTCGATGCCTGGCAATTGCTGATCGTCCAGAAAGACGGCAACTCCATTATTCTGAGCTTCGGAAGGTTCAATGCGAATCTGAACCGGAGGGTGCTCCCATTCGTCGGCTTTCGCGGATGCCACCGGTTCCACAGACGACGTGCTGTTGCCGTTTAGCTCAGCGGGCAGCAGTTTGTCGGCCGTGCTGCCCACCGATGCGCAGATAAAGAAGACCAGCAGCAAAAACACGACATCGATCATCGGCGTCATTGTGTCGCCGTCGAGGGAACTGTTTTGTCGGGGGCGGTGAGGAATTCTCATTGTGAGTCGATCTGATCGATGCGTTTCTTTTCGATATGCATTTCAGTCCTGAGGCAGCGTAACAGCAAATCGGATACTGCGGATATTCTGAGAGGCACACTGTTCGATCAAAGTTCGCACTGAACCAAATTGAGCATTGCGGTCGGAGCGAATTCGCACTTCCGGCTGTTTTCCGTCTTCAGTTTGCGACTCGTTGAGTTCCGTAATTCGTTTTAGAACATTCGTTTCGGACATCGGAATGCCGCCGACGGACAAATGCCCGTCAGGCTCGATGGTGATCGTGAGGCGATGAGGTGATGCGACGTCATCCGACTGGGCTTTGGATGCCACCGGCAGATTGACCTCACGCGACTGTTCGCTGCGAATAAAGTAGCTGGCCACCAGAAAGAAAATGATCAGCAGGAACACCACATCGATCATCGGCGTGATGTTGAATCGCAACGGCGTGCGCCGCAGGGAAGCATCAGGAAGTCGCATACAAAAACTTGTGAAGCATTGAAAATCGCTGCATTGCCAGTATCAAACAGGCGTGCATCGTAGCGAATTCCGGAAGTTCGGCGAGCGGGGAACGTCAATCCCCTGATTGTGATGCGCGCGAGTGTGTCAGTTTCTTTGCCAATGAGTGCTTACCGGCTGATGCGGCGCGCGGGGTCTGGGGCAATTCGGAGTTCATTTCGAATGCGATACACAGGAGCCATCTCGCGGGCGGTTTCCTGAGCTTGCTGTTTTTCGTGCCAGGAAGACACTTGTCCGAATAACTGCAATTCGGATTCACAGATGTGGACGCGAATCGGACGCAGCATCTGCGACTTCAGACGTTGTTCCAGTTGCGTGACAAGTTCGGTTTCCCGATGTGACAGATTTTCGACGGGCGATGAAATTGTAAACGAAGCACAACGAAGCATGGCAAATCAGCATTCTTTCAAAGACATCAGCCAAACCATCATCGTGATGCAGAAACTGATCAACCAATCTTCGGTCACAGACTGAGTCAACTTGACTGCACACGGCGTGCCAACTTTTCACACCATGTCTACCGTCACACCCCATCGCCGCATTTCTACGCTTCGCCTGAGAAAATAGGTGCTGTGATCTGACACGAAGCGGATCAGAAGCTCTGAAAAAATTACAACCCCGCGTCTAAAGCGTGCTCACGGTGTGCGAGCGTGCGAATTTCGCCAGCATTGTGTGCGACGTTCGACAGCGACGTTCAAGGGTTTGGCGACTTGTGCCTGAGGGTCAGCAGATACGCGCAGACGTCGGCGATTTGTTCATTGCCGAACAATCCATATCCATCGGGCATCGCAGAGACCTTTGTCTTGTTGCGTTCGACAATCGACTGGGCTGCGACGGTCTGCTGCGTGCGGTCGGACTTGAAGACCGTGACCTCCGCTGCAGTTTCTCGCAGTACGACACCCATGATCGTCCGGCCATCATCAGTCACAAGTATCTGCTGGCTATAACCTTCCGTGATCGAGGCACTTGGTGCCAGCAGGGCCTCAACAATCGCTTCCGGCTTCGCCCGCAGACCAATCCCGGACAGATCTGGTGCGAAATCGTTGCCGCGGCCGGCGACGCGATGGCACGCCGCACATCCTGTCCATACTGTCATCTCAAAAAACAATTGCCGACCACGATCCACATCACCGCTCGTCAGCCGCGACAGTACGCCCTCTCGCGTGGCAACTTCCAGTTTCGGGATCGTGACATCCATTTTCAGCCGACTGGTCAGGCTGACCAGGGAGAGATAGAGCCGTGGATCGGGGCTGGCGCAAAGTTCTCGCACCTCGTCCTGGACGCGGGACTGAGCGGGAAATCGATCCGGTGAGATTTTCCCAAGAAAGGTCAAAACGCGGGAACGGATCAGCGTATCCTGATGCTGTTCCAGAATCGCGGCAAGTGTGGCATCGGTGGTCGATGGAGGAATCCATGCTGACGGAAGTATGGATGTCGATAAGACTTCGACAGCACTTGCGACTCGTTTGTCATCGGGACCGCACTGTGCCAGATGTTCCAGTAACCAGGACGCCAACAGACCGGCGTTGTGTTCCACATTGGTGACGATGTCAGCGTCGTCTTGCACCAGGCCAGTTTCTTTGCGTCGTTGCTCCGACGCTGGCGACGCGACGGCGGAAAGATTCAGCATACGTTGCCAACCGTCTACGGCGGCTCGTTGCAACGGTTCTTCTCCACCAAACGCATCCCACAGGTAATCCCTGGAAGCGAGCGTGGTTGTCAGGGGCACCAGGACCATCGCTCGCTCGTCATCGCTTTTCAGGGTTTCATAGAACGTCTGGATCATCTTCAAGTCGTTGCTCCGAAACGAAGCGCTGGACATCAGTTTCAGATACAGTTTCCGCATCATTGGCTTATCGACGGCTTTGTTGGCGCGTTCGATCAGATCTTTAGTGGGAAGGGACTGTTCCAATTCAACTCGTGACGTTGAATTCGGCATTTTTGCGGGCGGGCGTGGGTTCATGGCAAACATCATGGCCCAACTCTGGACTTCTGAATCCGTTTCGTTTTCCGCTATCGCCAACGCTTCATCCAGCGACAATTGATAGTCTTCCTGCAAGCTTAACAAGGCTGCCAGCCTGACACGCGGTTGTTGGCTTTCGAGCAATCGCTTTCTGTCTTCAGCCGGAACGAGACTGCGTAACGTCCCCCAGCCGGCATAGAATGCCAGGCGATCATTCTCGTCTCCCAGCCGTTCGATCAGTGCCGGTATAAATTCTTTCTCGGCAGCCTGACGGATTGCCTGGATCGATTCAAATCGGACACGGGGATCGGTGTCGGTTACATTGTCCCGCACGACCGTCGGCAACGATTTCTGCTTCAGTTCACGGACACGATGCGCGAGTATTCGCGTTGCCTGCAGGCGCAAATTCAGGAAATGGCGTTGGGTGGGGCTTGCTGATCGGACAAGGAAGTCATCAATAGCCTTGTCCCCCGGCAACATGCGTCCCAGCGCCCAGACGGCCCACGTCTGTTGTGACATGTTGATGCGCCCGGCATCGATTGCCTGTATCAACTCATCTCGAACCAATTCGCCGCGCCGCACCAACTCATCCTGAGCAGCGACCCTCCAGACAGGTAGCGCGTCGGGGCCGAGATCTGCCAGCAACTGATCGAAGCTCCACAGCTTGACAGATTGCGATCTCTTTTCTTCCAGGTCATCCGGTGTTCTGGTTTTCGCATCAACATGACTGATTCGGAATATCCAGCTCCCCTCCTGGTTTCGTTCGTACTCATAGTTTCCGCCCCAACCACAGCTATAGAGCGAACCATCCGGTCCGAATTCGAGATCAGTGGGGCGGTAAAGGATGTTTCCGGTCCCCCGTCGAATAAACGGTTCCAGAGTGCCGCCTTCCGGCTGCATCAGTGCTCCATCCCAGGTCGGCCGATAGAGAAACGTGCCATCGAGCCAGTCGTTGAGAATAAACAGTTGCCGGTGCGACACCGGAAAGTGCGGATGATCGTAGTAGATGACGCCTGTGCCGCTGCCAGGAAACATAGGTCCGCTGACTGGTACCGTGGGCAGGTTCCTGTCGCCGGACCAATGAGCGCTATAGGGATGGCCCCAGCCGAAATTCGCTCCGAAGAATGGCATCACAATGCGGTCGCCCTGCGACTGATCGTTATCGGTGCCCAACCAATTGAAACCCGGATCCATCGTGATGTCCCAGGGATTCCTCAAGCCGCGCGTGACGATTTCCAGGTTTTCGCCGAGTGGATCGCAGCGTAAAACGCCACCCTGTCGACCCCAGTCGTCGTCCCAATGGTGGAACGTTTTGCGATAGTTGTCTTTCGTGAAAACTTTTGGAAGATACGCATCGGGTGCGCCCGGCGGATGTTCGACATCCCATAGTTCACGAAAGGCCCGGGGAGCAACGTAACCATATTTCTCTGGCTGATTGTGGCCCTTGGAATTGCCCTTCGACATATAGAGTTTGCCGTCCGGTGCCCAGTTCAGCCCATGCAGAGCGTGTTCGCGGTTCCCCAGATCGGTGAAAACCACGACGTATTCGTCCGCCACGTCGTCACCATCCAGATCACGAACGACTGTCAATTCAGGCGAGTTGGCGACGTACAGGTCGTTGCCCTTCCAGGCGAGTCCCTGAACGCTGTTAAACCCTTTGGCAAATTCCCTGGCCTCATCAGCCACACCATCGTGATTCGTATCGATGTACACAAAAACGCTGTCGGTTGGCGAGTTTTCGTAATTTTCGGGATACTGTGGCCCCTGACCGACGAACAGCCGACCTTTGGCATCGAAACACATCGCTGATGGCTTGTAGACCATCGGTTCCTGAGCGAACACCGACACGTCAAACCCTTCAGGAGCCTGCGGCAGATCGGCTTGTGAGACTTTATTTTCACTCGGCTTCGTTTCGAGAGTCGGCAGGATCGACAGAAAGTCCGAGTACGCACTCGAAGGATAGAACTGGTCGGCGGCTGAATCCAGATGCATCAGCACGCCATAGCTCAGATGGAACGGTTCCCCGGCTTTGACCAGCACGTTTTCTGTCTTCTTGCCGCGGTTATTCAGTTCGCTTTCTGCGAGCGGCGTGGCGACCAGTTGGCCGTCGTCAACGGCATGCCACCACGGTTTGCGAAAGTTTTGGGGATTGTTCATCAGCATGATGCCACCAAAGCGACCTGCGATCGGACCACTGTAATCGCACCAGTCCGATTGATTCGTGCGAATCTCTTTGAGATCAGTCATTCCTTCGCGATTCAGAATGCGGCCGCCTTTTTGGGAAACCGTTGCAATCGGCGTGGCTGTCCGAATCCCCAAACCCATTTCTTCCTGATCGCCCAGCCAGAAATCGGATTGTTCGCGACGCAGAGTGGTATCACACACCATCAGGATTCCCGCAGGACGTTGCATGATCGTGAAACGACTGATCTGTTCGCAAAAAACCTCGTCGCTACCGTTCACCAGCAGCTTGTCGTTAACGGTGAATTGGCCCGAATCTTTGCCACCTTTCGGCGGCTGGATGAAGTCACCACCGATGATCCTGGCTTTCATTCGCCAGTAATCGTTCCCGCCGATGTCGCCGAAGCCCCACCAGATGCCGGGATGAAACGTGGCATGATCCTGCATGTCGCCCTCTTGAGGCGGATGATTACGAGTGAGCTGTACTTCGCCACCGGCCGCATAGACCGACTTGAAGTAGGGTCGTGTCGTCTGTGGATCGTTCCAGGCGTAAATTGCGAATGGCTTGCCATCGATCGTGATTTCGTACGTGTCCCCCTTTTTCTCAAACGCCACATCAGCCAGCACCGGTGCTGTCGAAAACAGAATCATCATTCCAACGGTCAAGCTGTTAGATCTGCTCATTCTGCGATGCCTTGTAACGTGAAAAAGTAGCTGGCTAAAACCGTCATGGAATGAGATTTTCCTGACTCTTCCGGATTCGATGTGTATTCAAAAAACAGGTTTGACGAATTGAGTTGAATACACGAGGATCGCAGCAGATCTGTCTCCCGACGGACGAGGAAAAGTACCACGCGATCCGGGACGACGCCATGCAAGGCAAAGAATATTCTGAGCCCAAGCACGACAACTTCGTCAACGACGCCTACAACAGGGAAGTCGTCAGCATCACACTGGACTACATGAAACTGTTGCAGAGCCAACAGACCATCGACCATCGATCATCGACCATCGATCATCGACCATTGATCACAGGTCGCACCTCTGTCCCTTCTCCCCGAGATCGGAGATCGTCCAGCCTGGCTTCACCCGCCCTTGTCGGCAAAGTGGAAAGCGTGCAGCCATTCCCACATCAATCAGACTGCGACGTGATTGGCTAATTCTTCTTCTTCGGTGCCGGGCCGTTGCTCTTCGGACTGTTTTGATTTGATCCAGTCGAGGCACCCATCTGTCGCAGTTGATACTCGCCCATGGCGATGACGGAACGTGCGTTCGCGGCAACGCTGGCCATGTTCTGGAGTTCATGCTTCTTGCCGGTGACTGCGGTTCCCGTTTGACGGCGGCTCTTTTCTTCTTCGTGTTTCTTTTGGTTGGCATCGATCAAATCCTGATGCGACGCTGCCCAGTCCTTATTGGCCTGAAACATCCTGGTTCGTGCCTGACTCAAATTGCGAATGGCGGCTCTGAGAACCACGTCGGCATTTTTGTAGCGTGCGTCCGCGTTGAGTGCTGCTCGCTGCAATTCGGAGACCTTTTGCAGGTGGTCCCGTACTGGATCGTCACTGTGCTGATCGTTTTCAAGCGGCAGCTTGAGGACTTCGTGAATGGCCTGATGGACGGCTTTCTTTGCATCGTCCACGGCGGCACTGGCCTTGCCGAATTCGGAACCTGAAGATTGAGCCAGCGTAATCTCCGATTCAATCTCACGGAGCGACTTCGCGGCCTGCACGGCGTCCTTGCGAATGTCTTCAATGTCCTGCTGAATACCTTCCAGTTTAGTACTGGAGGAAGAAAGCTGAGCCTGTGTCATGACGGCCTGTGATTCCAGATTCTTCAACACTTCCCGCGCGCTGGCCACCTGCTTCTGAAGGTTGCTGATCATCTGGGCTCGTTGCGCCCTGGCGGCGGCCGCAGCACGACTTGAATAGCTGGAACGCCCGCGGTAGGAGCCACGCGGCGCGCCCTCGGTGTTCGTGGAGAACAGAGCGGAAATCCAGAAAAGCATGACAACGATCATTGGACTGCATCGCAGGAAATGGCTTTTGCAAACGCACACTTCCTTCACTGGAGAACGCACATCGGGATGGATAGACCGGTGCATAGATCTACTGCTTTAGGAGAGTTAATGGCTCAAAGTCATCGTTCACTCATCAGCCAGTAGACATTATTCAATGGCAATTCTTGTGCCTAAACTTCAATGAGTCGGCAGCACGAATTCTGCCGCCCATCGCAGAGCGAGTGTTTTTTGACTGGCAGAATATTGCCCAAATAGAGCAGACTTCGTCCACCCCTGACATGCGGATTTGGTATACCTTATTACGATTCGTGCCGATCCGCTCTGTGAATTAACACGACGAACTCACAATGAATCTACAATCGACAACGAGTGGAACGTTGTCGCCTGACGCGAAACAGCGGAAGGCAGAAAATCTCGGCAATTAGAGATTTCAGAACTTGTAAGGAGTGAGTATTGGTGCCCGGCAACTCTGACAATTCTTCGCTGCGGCCACGCGGCAGTGTGATTAACTCCGCTGCGTATTACAACGGCGTGCGTGTGGCGAATGTCCCGATCCCCGATCTGGGTGATGCCTGGCGATATTCGGACCGGTTTCTGTGGGTAGGTTTGTTCGAACCAGACGAGAATCTGCTGGCACACATTCAGGAGGCCTTTGGTCTGCACGACCTGGCGATTGAAGATGCGCACAATGCCCATCAACGCCCGAAACTTGAGATCTATGACGACTCCATGTTCGTCGTTCTGCGTACGGCAAGGCTATGCAATGAAGGCGAACACCGCATTGAATTCGGCGAAACGCACGTCTTCCTCGGGCCGCGATATGTCATTACCGTGCGACATGGTTCGCTGCAGTCGCATGTCGGTCTGCGAGCCAGGTGTGAAGCGGTTCCGCAGATGCTGGCGAAAGGGGAAGGTTTCGTGCTGCATACGCTGATGGACTTTATTGTCGATCAGTATTTTCCCGTCACCGACGCTCTTGAAGAAGAACTCGACGAACTGGAAGATGAGATCTTCAGTGGCAAATTTGTCAGAAGTGTCACGGCCAGAATTTATCATCTGCGACGCGATCTGCTTTCGCTGAAACAAGCGGTCACTCCACTGATTGAAGTCTCCTCACGTTTGTCACGCAGTACGTCCGATTTGATTCCTCCCGATACGCGGCCATATTTTCAGGATGTTCACGACCATGTCGTTCGCATCGCCGATCTGATCGAGAGTCTGCAGCAACTTTCGCATATCGCACTGGAAGCCAACCTGGCATTGATCTCTGTCTCGCAAAACGACGACACGAAACGGCTTGCCGCATGGGCCGCTATTCTGGCTGTGCCAACTTTGATCGCTGGTCTTTATGGAATGAACTTCAAATTCATGCCTGAAACAGAATGGGCGTACGGCTATCCAATGGCCGTCCTCACCATGTTTATTACATGCGGACTGCTTTATCGCTGGTTCCGCAAAGTCGGCTGGCTGTGAGCGCGATTCCGAGTGAAACGCCCCGCGCGGTTTGACAGAAGTTGGTGACGCTTGCCTGAAGTTGAGCGAGTTGCGAAGATGAGGATCGCTCGACAAATCACCATCCGATGTGAACCGAGCGGCAAGACGTCGCAATCTGTTCCCTTACAACCCAACAGAGAAGTCCTATGCACAATTGCCTCGCGCGATTTCAACCGCACGTTCGCTGCATCATTTTGACAGCAGGCCTGTTTATCAGCAACGGGATGGTAACGCAGGCAGAGGATACTCCTGCGGCGCGCACGTATTCCAATCAACTCAAGCGGCTGGAGACTGCCGCACCGTTGCTGGCAGATTACCCGGACTACGTCGCACCAGTGATGGATCTGACACGCTATGAAGCGCCGATTCTGGTTGATGATCCGCAGGCCAGTCTGTCGGTTCGCGCCTGGCGATGGTCATACAACGCGCGCGGGATCATTGAAATGCCCAATCGTCTCGACGCGAAAGCAACTGCTATCGTCATGGTCCATCCGTGGGGAATCGATGACGGGCAGGGATGGCGAACTCCCCAACCCGCTGGCTGCGCCGATTTCTGTACTCCGGCGAAAAATCACCTGGGAGGTAAGCACACCAGGGAGGTGATCACTCCTTTTCTTGATCTGCTTCGCGATGACGTGAATTGTGTCCTGTACAGTCTGCCAGGAAAAGAAGACGTGATCCGGAAGAAACTGTATCGCTCCGTGCGCGGGCGGCCTACGAAAGAAGAGACCGTCGCTGGACAGCGCGAGCTGCACGAGATTCTGAATGCGTTTAAGTACGAAGGTGAACCCGTCCCGAAACAACTCATGCTGTCTGCTGAGCAGCCGGTGATCGATTATTTTAAGCAGTTTTCAGGACTGGACGCCGGTCCAAAATTCAACAACGCCGGATTCTGGGAGCTGCCGATTCCCGTGACCAGTGATGTGAATGTTCACCCGGACGATGTCGTGATCTACGACGTGGAAGGCTATGCCATCATGCGAGACTTTCTGAAAGAACAGGGTGTGCGGCACGTGCTGTTGACGGGTTATGCGACCGATATGTGCTTCTGCAAAACCACGGCCGGTTTCGAAAACCTGTCGAAGGACTTCAACGTGTTCCTTGTGGGCGACGCAACTCTTGCCACGTTTCCAGCGAACGCGAAGCCGAATCACGCGACCAATGCCGCCATTTCGTACGCATCACTCAATCAACTGATCACGCAGATTTCGTGGGTTCGCATGGATGAATCGGGGAAGTAACGTATCACGTAAGGCGAGCGGAGCGGCGTAAGCCCAACGGCACCCGATTTGAATGTACGCGAATCGAGTGGTATTTCTCGTAAAGCGCTCCGAGCCACAAGCGTGCAACTCGGTGGGCTGACACCCGCCGCTCGCCGGGGCGAATCACAGATCAACACTTTCAGACGAAGAGGTTCTTGAATGATGACTACCTCCAACTGCCGAACATTGATGACGTCTGCTATTGACCGCCGCCGGTGGCTCCAGCAGGCGGCGGGATTCGCTGCGACGCTCGGCTTGTCGCGTCTTGCAGCGCCGGCAGCGGCACTGGCCGAAGACAGTAACGACGCAACATCGCGTGCCATGATCGCCATCACGCTTGATCTCGAAATGAGCGCGCAATATCCGACGAAGGATCAGGTTCACTGGAACTACGAAAAAGGCAATCTCAACGAAGAAACGAAACGCTACGCAGTCGAAGCAGCACGGCGCGTGAAACAGGCAGGTGGCACTCTGCACTTCTTCGTTGTCGGACGTGTGTTCGAACAGGAAAACACGGACTGGTTGCGCGAGATTGTTGAGACCGGCCATCCGGTCGGAAATCACACCTACGATCACGTCAACGTGAAAGCAAAAACAGTGGAAGATCTGCAATTCCGTTTCCGCCGCGCCCCGTGGCTTGTGGAAGGCAGTACTCCGCACGACATCGTTGTGGAAAACATTCGACTGACGACTGAGGCGATGAAAAACCGCGTTGGTGTCGCGCCATCCGGATTTCGTACTCCGGGTGGTTTCCACAACGGTCTGCACGACACGCCCGAGATTCAGCAACTGCTGCTTGATCAGGGTTATCGCTGGGTCAGCAGTATGTACCCGGCTCATCAAGCTGAGATTACAGATGAAGCAGCGTGGCCCGAAGTGCTGGCCGATATTGTCGCACAGCAACAGGCGGCGCAGCCCTTTGTTTATCCTTCGGGACTGATTGAGATTCCCATGAGTCCCGTCAGTGATGTGACAGCCTTTCGTGCTCACCAGTGGAAGCTCGATCAATTCCTTGAGGCGATCAAGGCCGCAGTCACATGGACGATCGAACACGGTGCCGTTTTTGACTTCCTTGCTCATCCGTCGTGCCTGTACGTGACCGACCCGGAATTTCGAACGATTGACATGATCTGCGACCTTGTCAGGAAATCTCCGGACAAGGCGGAATTTGCAGATCTCGATCGCATCGCGCAACGTGTCGCGAAAACGCGGCTGTGAAGACCGCGTTGAAAAAACACGGGAGGATACCGACAGGAAAACATCAGCCCGCCGGAGGATGACGGTCAAGTTCCGCAAAAAGTTCAGCGAGATCTATTTCCAGGCCCGGCAGCACATCGCCACCGCTGAGTGTTCCGGAATCATCAATGATCGTGTAGCAGGAATCAGACGAACAGAACTGAGACCGACCTCACTTGCGTCGTACGTGTACCTATCCTCAGCCCGTAGTTCTTTGCTCGGCATTTACCACGATATGATTCTCAGTTGGTTCAAACATCGTCGCCGAGCAAAGATTCTCGCGACGCCGTTTCCGGACGAATGGAACAATTTCATTCATGACAATGTTGTGCACGATCGACAACTCACGCATGAGCAACAGCAAAGACTGAGGCGAATGGTTCGAATCTTCGTTGCCGAAAAGAACTGGGAAGGCTGTGGGGGGCTGACTGTGACCGACGAAATCAAAGTCACGATCGCGGCGCAGGCCTGTCTATTGGTCGTCGGTATGCATGAAGACCTGCACTTCGATCATGTATTGTCGATCCTCATCTATCCGACCGGTTATGTGGCGCAGGGGACACAGCCATCCCGTTTCGGACTGGTCCTTGAAAGTGGTCAGCCTCGCCTCGGGGAAGCCTGGTGGCGTGGCCCGGTCATTCTGTCATGGGCTGATGCTCAAGCCGGTGGTAGAAAGGAAACACCGGGCCACAATCTTGTCCTGCATGAGTTCGCTCATCAACTGGACATGATCAACGGACGAATCACCGACGGAACGCCGCCGCTCAAATCAAAGAACCAATACGACCGCTGGGTGTCTGTGCTTGGGCCGGAATTCGACAATCTGGTTGAGAGATGCCGTCGCGGCAATCGCGGGCTCATAGATTGCTACGGCGCGACGAATCCCGCAGAATTCTTTGCAGTTATCACCGAAACCTTCTTCGAAAGTCCCGTTGTACTTCGGCGACAGCATGGCGAGATTTACGATTTACTCCACGACTACTACTGTCTCGATACCGCAGAATGGCCTGAAGATTTTTAACTCATGGCGGCAGGTGACCACCGGAGTCTTGACCGTGACACTTTCGTACCACAGGCGCGCGGAGATGCGGAAGTCCAAATGATACGCGATTGGAAATCGTAGACGTCGTACTTCGAGATCATGCCGCTTGCATTTTTGGCCAATGTATGGTCTTCTTTGGATCGTTCCGTTCCACCCAAGACAAATTCTGGAGCCGCCGATGGCAGGGCATCTTGTTGTAGTTGCCGGTCCCGACCAGGGAAAAATGTTCCCGTTGACTGATGGCCAGACGCGCGTGCTGGGTCGCGGACAGGCGAGCGACACGCTGATCAACGATCCTCAGTTGTCCCGCGTCCATTGCCGGGTTCAGGCCGACGGCGCGATCGTTCGTCTGATGGATGCCGGCAGCACCGGAGGAACATTTTTTCAGGACGTCAAGATTCAGAACGTCGAATTGCCACCCGGAAGTATTTTTCGCGTGGGCAACTCCGTGATTCGATATCAGTTCGACGTTGCTGCGGTTGACGATCAGTCGCCAACACAGCCACCTCCAGCGTCTCAGCCACAGCGTGCCGGTGCCAGTCAGATTTCGATGAGCGAACTTGTCGGCACAACGCTCTCACGCTATCGCCTCGATTCCATTATCGCAGAAGGGACCACCAGCACGGTCTTCAAAGGCCTGGATCTGGAGAAGAATCGCACTGTCGCAGTCAAGATTCTGAAACCCGATGTGACGCAGAACGATGAGCAGATGGAGCGGTTCGTGCGCGCCATGAAAACCATGATGCCGATCCGACACAAAAACATAGTGCGACTTTACTTTGCCGGAAAGAAAGGTCCACTGTGCTGGGCGGCGATGGAATATGTCGATGGCGAAAACCTCGAAAAAGTGATTTCGCGAATCGGGGTTCGGGGAATGCTGGACTGGAAAGAAGTCTTTCGAGTTGCCGTGGACGTCTGTCGAGCGCTGGATGAAAGTTATCGGCAGAAGATTTTGCATCGCAATGTCACACCGAACAATATCCTTCGACGAAATTCTGACAAGACCTGTCTGCTGGCGGACCTGATGCTGGCGAAAGCACTTGAGGGAACTCTGGCCAAACAGGTGACTCAGCCGGGTCAGATGATCGGCGAACTGCCTTATCTTTCACCCGAGCGAACTCGTGACGGTCTGGATGTGGATCATCGCTCTGATTTGTACAGCCTGGGAGCGACTTTATATGCACTGCTCACCGGAAAACCGCCGTTTGAAAGCACGTCACTGGTAGATCTGGTGCGCAATATTCGCGACACACAACCTAAGGATCCAAAGAGTTTCCAACTGTCGATCAACGATGGGTTCCGGGACGTGGTGATGCATCTGTTGCAGAAACGTCCGGAAGATCGATACCAGACCCCGGATGATATGCTGGTCCAACTGGAACGCATCGCAAAGTACAATCAGATCACGATGGACTAATACCCTTGTCCGTTCCCACGACTCCGCTGCCAGCTTGCCTGGCAGTAGCGAAGTTTTGAAATTAACACGTCATTCGATCAGGAAACTGGCCCCATGCTGGCTCGTCCGGCATGAGCCACTGTTTCGATGGAAATGCACGAATATGACGGTCAGAGGGCCGGAAAAGATCCTGAATTACTGAGAAATTCTGGGATTTCTGTAGACTTTTCGCCCCCATTGCCGCGCAAACCCGGTGTCATTCTAGTTCAATGGGGCAATCTGCGCAAACACTCCAGCTGGAAATCCGTCGGTTTTGTACACTCCTGTTGGACTGTTCTAAGGTTATTCGTCTGTGCCCCGTTTCGTATCGCCTCATATCTTCGACCTCGTGTCTTTCTCAGGGTTGTTTCCATGCTGATTTCTGCCTGGCTGTCGTCTGTTCGTAGTCGTCTTCAGTCCACACAGGTTTCGAAGCGTCGCGAGGGTCGAGCAAGAAAGGCGGCGGAGTCGCTGGAGAACCTGGAAATTCGGGCGCTATTGACGGCACCCACGCTGGTAGCGATTCGCCCCAACATTGGAACCATTCTGCAGGAAGCTGAGGTTCGGCATGTGGCACCGCGTGAAGTGACGCTGCAATTTAACCCCGGACAAAAGATTGATGCGGCAACGCTTGCCACCGGGATTGTTGTTGATCGCGGAGGCAACGACAAACTGCTCAACGGCGTGGGTGACGTTCCTGTCACGATTGGCTACGTGGGTATCGGAGATCTGCCCAACGAGGTTGTCGTTCGATTTGCAGAAAACCTTCCGGACGACGTGTACCGCATCACAATCAAAGGCGTGGGTGCTGGTGCGTTGAAGAACATCGGAAACGAAGCATTTAACAGCGGCGTCAATCTGGCTCGCACGTTCACACTGGATCTTGGGACTGTTGTGGAAGGCGTTGTCCCTCAGCCGATTCTGCGAAACAAAACGATCAATATCGCGAATGTCGCCCAATTGAAAGATGCGGACAAGTTAACAATCACCGTGGGCGGCAAGACAAAGGTCTTCGAATTCGACAACACAACTTTGGCGAATGGATTCACTGGTGACTTCGCTGTAAATTTCACACCCACGACCCCTGCGACAACGATTGCAGCGAACTTGGCGGGTCAGATCAATACGGCGGCCATGGGAGTCACCGCCACCGCTGCTGGATCAAGTGTGTCGCTGGTCGGCAATTCGTTCACTCCCGCTATTGTCAAGACGCTGAACACTGCAACATCGGTCACCGTAGCTTATGCGGGACTCGTGCAGCGAAAAGACACGGTCGTTGTCTACTTCAATCAGGATCCGCTGAACCCAGCTTCTGCGCAGAGTCCCGCATTTTATCGGCTGTACAATACTGGCGGGACGCTGACGACAGCGGACGATCTGCTTTTGCGTCCCACCTCCGTCACGTATGACGCAGCATCAAATTCTTCGGTGCTTAAGTTTGCGGCGGATTTGCCGACTGCGATCTATTCTCTGCGGATTGGTTCGAACACGGAATCCACCGATGTACTGGCAAACGCGATCGATCTGGGCCCATTGACGGCAGCGGTGCCTGTGCAATGGAACGGAGTTATTGGAGACTCGAACGCCGGTACGAACGATGTCGATCTTTACAAATTCACGGTGAGTACGACTCAGGTGATTGCATTTACTGCGACACCCGCAGCAGGTGCCGACGTGGCATTGAGGCTGTTCAACAGTTCCGGAACCCAGGTGACGATGCAGAATTCCGGCGGTGCGGGAGTTGCCGAAACGCTTTCGTTTTCTCTGCTCGCAGGAACTTACTATCTGGGCGTCAGCAGCAGTGGCAACGTCGCTTATACCCCGACAAACGGTGCGGGTGCGACGGGCGGTACGACGACCGGCGGCTACATTCTGAAAACTGCCGCGATTGCTCTCGGCGACAACAATTCCAGCTTTGCGACGGCGAACAATGTCGGTGTTCTGGGCGCGACGCAACTGACGCTCAATGCTCAGATAGAACCTCAGGGACTTGCTCTGCCGCCCTACCCCGGCGGAATCGATGAACCGTCACACAGAGACATCCCGATTTCGGGAGAAAATCACGTTGGTTCATCCGGTACGACTCCTGCCATCCCTGGTACGATCCCGGTGGTTGAATACAATTTCGCCGATGTGTATGGCACCGATCCGTTTGGCAATATTCTTCACAACATGATCCGAAGCTCGCCCGAGCAAATGCTTGCGGCCCGGCAGATCATGGAACTCTGGTCGAAGAAAGCGGGTTTCGTTGCCCGTGAGACGGCCAATTCCGGACTGCAGATTGTCACCGGGGATTTACGCGCGTTTGGGCCAAACGTGCCTCCGAATGGGGCGGCAGGAATGGCAGGTGGTAACCTGGCAATTGTCAACGGAAACACTGACTGGGGTGCGAGTGAATACGGTGGAGGCTGGTTCCGGGTCGCGATCCATGAAATCGGCCACTCGTTGGGTCTTGCCCATTCCTACGATGCAATTTCTGTGATGGGTGCCGGGGAAGATCCGGCTGCAGCCGCTCCAACGCGCGAACCGGTGTATCCAACTCCGGTGGACATCGTGAATATCCAGCGGATCATACCACCGAATGCGACCGACATCGACATGTATCAGTTCACGCTGACACAAGAGGGTGAGTTCGCTGCTGAGACCATAGCTGAGCGAGTTTCCGGAAATCTCGATAGCGTGCTTCGCTTGTATGATGTCAATAAAAAGCTGATCGCCCAGAATGACAATTATTACAGTTCCGATTCGTTTATCGGCCTGCATTTGCAGCCGGGAACGTATTACATCGGCGTCAGCAGTACAGGGAATGCCGACTACGATCCGACGATTTCAAATACGGGTTTCGGCGGCACGACAGACGGCTCGTATCAGTTGAAGCTGAATTTCAATCCTGTCGCCACAACCACGATGGTGGATGCGACCGGCACGGAATTTGACGGCGATGCCAACGGTGAAGCTGGTGGCGAATACGAATTCTGGTTCCGTTCGGGAAACACCATTGTGGTGGATAAAGCCGCAGTAGCAGGCGGTACAGGAACGGTAGCGTCGCCTTACAACAAAATCTCCGACGCAATCAATGCCGCAACGTTAGCACCCGGAAGTCTCGTGCGCATCGTCGGCAATGGCGGTATCGATGGAAACGACCTGACGGCAGCCGATGCAAAGCCTTATCTGATTGGCGTTTCAGCGCCCGGAGCAGATGGAGCGACGCTGGAAGTTCCAAAAGACACGACACTGATGATCGATTCGGGAGCCGTCATCAAGCTGTGGTCAGCGAACATTGATGCCGGAACATCCGCGCAGGGAACAGATCGCAGCAACGGAGCAATTCAGGTTTTAGGTCTGCCAGGTCGTCCGGTTTATCTGACTTCGTACCGCGATGATGCGTTGGGCGGCGACAGCGATGGCGTTTCCCCGGCTGCAGGTGGCGGCAACTGGGGCGGTGTCGTCTTCCGCGATACTTCTGACTACGAGGATCAGGGGATTTTTCTGAATTATGTCAACAAAGCGAACATCACTTTTGGTGGCGGTCTGGTCTCTGTCAATTCGTTGCCATCGGTCTATTCGCCCATCCATCTTGACGCCGCCCGACCGACGATTACGTTCAATACGATCAAGAACAGTGCGGCGGCGGCGGTTTCGGCGAATCCTAATTCCTTTGACGACTCGCTGAACCGCATTGGGCCGGAAATTCATGGTAATCTGTTGACGAACAACAGTATCAATGGCCTGAATGTCCGTATCCGCACTCTGCTCGGCAAATCGATCGACACACTGGACGTCAATGCGCGTTTCGACGACACAGACATCGTGCATGTAATTTCCGAAAACCTGATCATCACGGGCAGTGCTGGCGGACCTCTGGACAATGTGCCTCGCCTGAGTGGTCGTTTGGCGATTGATGCCGGGACTGTCGTGAAGTTTGGTAAGGCGCGGATCGAAAACCAGATTGGCAATTCCAACATCATTGCGGAGGGCACGGCAGAGCGGCCAATCATCTTTACTTCATTGCTGGACGATCAGTACGGCGTCGGCGGAACGTTTGATACGACCGGCAACCAACTACAGGTTGTCGCAACACCGGGAGCATGGGGCGGAATTTTTCTGGGCCCGACATCTAACGGAAGCATCGATCACGCCATTTTGCGGTACGGCGGCGGTTCAATTCCTATTGAAGGAGATTCCAACGAATTCAACGTGATCGAGGTGCATCAAGCGGCGTTTCGACTGACTAATTCGCGGCTGGAATTCAACGCGAGCGGCGTCGGGCCGGATGGACTGTCGGCAACAAGGAACGGGCGCGGAGCGAACAGTGCAGCAACCGTTTTTGTCCGTGGTGCCCAGCCGATTATTGTGGGAAACCAGTTCCGCAACAACAGTTCACCTGGCAGTTCCGTCATCAGCATTGATGTCAACTCCCTGAACTCATTTGAACATCCGGACTCAGGTCGCAGCACCGGTCTGATCGAGCGCTTTTCGCAGTTTGACGACAATCTCGGTGCGCTGATCAGGAACAACCTGATGCAGAACAATGGCATCAACGGGATGGAAGTTCGCGGCGGAACGCTCGAGACTCAGGTTGTCTGGGACGATACAGACATCGTGCATGTCGTCCGTGATGAAATCTATGTTCCCAATCTTCAGACGTATGGCGGACTGCGTCTGCAAAGTTCCAAAACAGCCAGCCTTGTGGTGAAACTGCAAGGGGTTACAGCCGGATTCACGGCCGGGGGCGTGCCGCTTGATATCGATGATCGGATTGGTGGTACTGTACAGGTCGTGGGTGCGCCGGGATTTCCGGTGGTGCTGACTTCATTGTACGACGACTCAGTCGGTGCCGGTTTTGATCTCGACGGCTTTCCGGTGATGGATACGAACAACGACGGCATTGATATCCATAACAATGCGGCTCCAGCCAATCTCACACCGGATGGTCTCGACGACGTGACAGGCGCGGCTTTCACGGGAAAGTATGCCGGCCCTGGCGACTGGCGAAGTGTCAAACTGGAACAATACAGCAATGACCGCAATGTTCGGATCGTCATCGAGACAGAAGCTGCGCTGACAGCCGGGCAGGACAATAACGGCGGACAGGCAAACGCGGAATTCATCGGGACTCTGGCACCCAACAACAAGAGCGGCGACGACAATCGACCGGTGGGATTTGAAATTCACGGACATGTCAGTTCCGATGCACCGACAGATGTTGATACATACAGCTTCAAAGCCGATGCGGGCACTGAGGTATGGCTCGATCTGGATCGGACGTCGAGCCATCTGGACAGTGTGCTGGAACTGGTGCTCTCAACCGGTGCTGTGATCGCCAGTTCGGACAACGGGACTCTGAGTGGTCTTGCTTTGCCGCTTCAGAAGGCTGCAGCACTTGGCGGAGACTACTACACTCAGAATCATTTTGACGAAGGTTTCCGAGTTGTCCTTCCGGGAACCACAGGCGCGGAAGGCACCTACTTTGTCCGCGTCCGCAGTAAGAATGGACTCACATCCGGAGCGTACCAGCTTCAGGTGCGAGTCAATCAGCGCGATGAGTTCCCTGGATCGACAGTTCGATTTGCCGATATTCGGTTCGCCACCAACGGCATTGAGATGTATGGTCTGCCAGCACATTCTCCGCTGACCGGTGAAGCGGCTGAGGCCAATCCGACCAGTGGTGCGAACGATACTCTCGCGGGGAGTGAGTTTATCGGCAATCTGCTGGCGAGCGATCGCAACACAATCAGTGTGAGCGGAAATCTGCAGACGGCGGCGGATGTGGATTTCTTCACATTTCAGGTGGATTACCAATTCATCCAGGCGATTGCCGGAGTCAACAACGGAGGAAAATCGTGGGCTACGATTTTCGATATCGACTACGCGGATGGGCTGTCTCGCCCGGATACGATTCTGTCGGTCTACGACGCATCTGGCAATCTCCTGTTCGTCAGCCGCGACTCCGATGTGGTCGATGATCAGCCAGCACCCGGTGCCGGACAGAACGTCAATGATTTGTCTCGCGGCACAGTCGGGAAGCTGGATCCGTTCCTCGGAACCGTGGCATTGCCGGAAGGCGATGGTAAGACATACTATGTGGCCGTGTCCTCCAATGGTCGCATGCCGGCCGAACTGAACCAGACGTTCATCGCCAATCCGGCCGACCCGCTGGCTCGACTGGAACCCGTGAATTCCCTTCGAAGAATTGTCGAAGATCATATCGGGCTCCAGGGATACAGTACGGTCATCACCTCCGCAGGGGGTACACCAAGTTTCCCGAGGGTTCTTCCGGACCTGACCAGTGGTTTGTTCAATATCGCGAATGCCACGACACTCAGTACCACCGTCAAGCCGTTTACGCTCGCGGATGTTTCGTTGTATTCGGCCACCGGCGGCACGAGCAATACGCTGTCCATTCGGAATCCTTTGACAGGAGGAGCAGTCGTCAACGGAGTCGGTGGTTCCAGCTTCAATGACATCGCGATGCGGCCGGATGGTGTGCTGTTCGGTACGTTCGCGAATTCGGGCTCGATCGCGCAGATTGATCCGCTGACCGGTGCTCAAAGCGGCGGAGGTGCGAGTGGGATTCCAATGGCGACAGGCAATCCAGATCTTGGAGGCATGACATTCCGTCGGACGCCAGAAGTAACGACTGGTTCTTACGAATTGTTCGTCGCCAACAATAACGATTGGGATCAGAACGGTAACGCTGCCGACGGGAATGAAGCTGGTTCTGCACTCTGGCGTTTGAATCCGGATACCGGCGCGTTGATTGACGAAGACACCAGCACCCTCGCGACGGGAAATCAACCGGTCGGAACATTGCCAGCGGGTGCCACGATCACCGGGTTGGCTTTTGACTCCCGAAATGGAAGCACGCTGTTTGCCGTGGACTCAGTCGGTCGCATTTGGAGGACTACTGTCAGCGGCACTCAAACGAGCCGTAGTATTCCGATTGTTGGGTCGTGGGCTCAGGTGCCGATTACTGGCGGCGCGGGTCCAGCGGGATTTACCGGTCTGACGCTTGGTCCACAAAATGTTCAGAACGGCACCTTCGCGCAAACGCTCTTTGCCAGCGGCATAGATGGTCGCTTGTACGCATTTAATCAGACCGGTGCCCTGCAATCGATCTTTGATACAAACAACGACGGCGTGGCCGACAGCACTTCAGCAGTCTATCAGAATGGCACACGCGGTCTGGCCTTTTCGCCACTGGACTTTAACCTGTGGCATCCAACTCTAATGCGAACAGGCGATTCCGGGCATGGCATCAACCTGGCTCCGGACAACAGCAGGCTGCCCGGTAATATATATCGGACCATCAATGGCAATCTCAAGAATGAAAGAGAAGGTGGTGCCAGCTTCTATTTTGGACTTGAACAATGGCAGCAGAATCTGCAAAGCGACAATGCTTATATTCCGTATGAATCAGGAGGTCAGCTGGGCGTACAGGATGGAAGTCTGCAGCGGGAACTGACAAGCAATCCTGCGATCGGCAACAACTACAATGTCCCGGGCGGGGCGTATGGTTCGCTGATCACGAATAGTTTCAGCCTGGAAGGTTACAAAGCAACAGATCGACCAGTTGTGTACTTTAACTACTTTCTGGACACGCAGGATGCCAATGTGAACGCGAACGCGGTCGACAACACGATGCTCGACTCGGCCCGTGTCTTCGCATCACCCGACGGTGGTTTAACATGGGTGCTGATAGCCACCAACAATTCAGTCCGTACTACCACGTCTGATGGCGTAAGCCTCAAGTCCGAGTTGCCGGCTTATTCGTCGGTTTCCGCCACCCAGACAGCATCGGATCCACGGCAGGTCGTTCAGGAGCTGTTTGACAACACAGGGACATGGCGTCAGGCTCGAGTTGATCTCGGACAATTCACGGGCAGTGCCAATATCAAGCTGCGTTTTGATTTTTCAACCAGCGGCAAAATGAATGACCCAAGTGTGGATGGCAAGGGTTACGGCAACGCAGCCAGTCCGCTGCGAAGCTCGGACAACAACCACGAAGGATTCTATGTTGATGACATCATCGTGGGTTTGGCCGGTCGTGGCGAGATGCTGACCACGAGTGCGCCAGGAAATCAGGGCGGCAGTTTTTTTGCGGCCCCCATCGATCCCTCCCTGGTGGCTCAGCAACTTGTCGGTTCGTATCAGCTTGAGATTCGACGCGGGACTGAGTTCGGGGCGAACCTGGACAAGTTGGCTCCGACTTTCACCGTGCTGCAGCCGCTGAGTCCCAAAGAGAGGCTCGTCAGCGAATACACGCTCACGCCGCCCACAGGCAGCGTCGTTCAGGACGGCAATACGTACACAATTTCCAACGGTATCGTGACGCGAACGTTTGAGTTCAATTTAACAGGCGGAGTTTCCGGTACAAATATCCCTGTTGCCGTGAACGCAGGCATGACCAAAGGGCAGGTGGCAAATGCCCTCGCCGCCGCGATTAACTCGCAGTCCGGAACGGCGTTCAACTCAGATCCCGCGACATGGTTCAATGTCGTAGCCGCCACTCCGCCCGCATCACAGAATGAGAATCGTGTTTCTCTGTCCGGTGCGAGCAATGTCGTTTCGACGCTCAGCTTTTCCTTCTCGAATCGTCTGGGTGATCAGAACCTCGAACGTCAACAGGGCATGGTGATTATTGAATCAAACATCGTTCGCAACAGCCTGCGTTATGGCATTATCTCTGACGCCGCTCCTGTCATCGCAGGCAACCAGACGCTGCCCGGTTCTGTTCGGAATCTGGCAGTCCTGAACGCTTTGCGTCTGGTCGCCGGTGTGACCATTCGCAACAACGTCGTCGCGAATCTTGGTACTGGCGGCATTCTGTTGAGTGGTCAGACAAGTGCTGCTGGTCAGCCGGCAGCTCCCGTGCTGTTTTCTAAAGTTGTGAACAACACAATTTACGGTGGTGCGACGGCAACTGGTATCGGGATCAAAGTCGAAGAAGAATCCAGCCCGACGCTCGTCAACAACGCACTGGTCAATACGGCGATCGGAATTTCGATTGACGCTTCTTCTTCCTCAACTGTGCTTGGTTCTAATCTGTTCTACGGTAACGGCACCGACGGACCAACAGGCAGCGATCCGATTCTCCCGCCCGCAGGCACGACTTTGTTCGTTGATTCGGCGTCGAACAACTATTACCCGGCACCTGGCAGCCCACTGATCGACAGCGCACTGAACAAGTTGCCCGATCGGCCGGCATTCCTGGCGGTCAAGAATCCACTGCTGATTCCTGCTTCCGACCTTGTCGCTCCGCTCACAGATTTGTACGGCCAGCTCCGCGTGGACGATCCGACGCAGGCCACACCGCCCGGTCTGGGAGTGGACATCTTCAAGGATCGCGGTGCAGTCGAACGGGCCGACTTTAACGGGCCGATCGCCCAGTTTGTTCTGCCAACCGATGACAACGGCTCGGCGGATCAGGATTCCGAACTGACTCGAATCCAAGTCGATAACCTGCAGTTCCCGACGACGCTGGCTATAGATCTGCTCGACAATGGGATCGGGCTGGACGATTCAAAAGTCACGTCGGCTCAGTTTCAACTGCGACAAAGCGGCGTCCTGCTCGTTGACAACGTTGATTATCTCTGGCGCTACAACCCAAGTACGAATCGCGTGTATTTCAATTCCGTCACTTCATTTCTAACGGATGCCCGGTACTCCATCGCGATTGACAACAGTGCTACGACCGGAGTTCGAGACCTCGCGGGTAATGCTTTGGCTGCGAATCAGACAGATGGAACGACGGTCTTTACAATGCTGCTGACCGATGGTGTCAATGATCCTCCTGTGAACACTGTCCCGCCAGCCCAGATCACAAATGAAGATATTCCACTGACCTTCTCTGCCACGAACACCGTCCCGAATGCGATTGTGGTCTTTGACAAAGATGCGTATCTCGGACGGCCTGAAGCGAATCCGACATTTACTCAGGACGATGGAATTCTGAAGGTCACGCTCACAGTGACGAACGGCACGTTGACTCTGTCGCGGCTGGTCGGTCTGGATTTTGCAGGTGGCTTCGGCGACGGCGTCGCAGACGTCACGATGCAGTTCTCCGGAACGATTCGTGACATCAATGCGGCATTGACAGGATTGAAGTTCGATCCAACTCCGGACTACTTTGGCTCCGCCCAGTTGACAATTACCAGTAACGACCTTGGCAAACTCGGACCGCAACCCTTGGTACCGGCGATCACGACAACCACGGTCAACATCACGATCAATTCTGTGAATGATCCGCCAACCTTCACTCTGGCCGGAAATCCGGCGGCGGTGGACGAAGATGAGATTCTGCAGTCAGTGCCAAACTTTATGACCGGGAAAGTAGCGGGACCAGCGAATGAATCCGGCCAGTCATTCCTGACACCTCAGGTGACGATTTTGTCGGTCACCGGCAACTGGACAACCGCGACATTCTTTTCACAGGCGCCCGCCATCGATTCTGTCACCGGCGCGCTGACTTACAGGGTGGCACAGGACGTCAATGGTACGGCCACGATTCGGGTGATTCTGACGGATACCGGCACACCTCCGGCTTCCAGCCTGCCACAGACGTTTGTCATCACCGTCAATCCTGTGAACGATGCTCCGGTAATTACACCAAACTCCGGTGTCGGGCCAATAGACGCCACAGGCAATATCACGACTTTGGAAGATGCTGGCATTCAGACCATCAACTACATCGCAACGTCCGATGCGGCGCGGGCGACGGCTCTGGATGAAGTTGGCGGTCAGAAACCACTCACATGGAGCCTCTCGACGGCGACTCTTGTGTCAGGCAACCTGAGCTTCACTCAGCTTCTAGTGAATCCGGCGACGGGAGCACTGACATACAACACCGCTCAGGACACGGCGGGGTCTGCCACCGTGTTGCTGACTCTGACAGACAGCGGTTCCGGGACTGCTCCCAACGTCAACCAAGTATCTCGGGTCGTCACCATTAACGTCACTCAGGTCAACGACGCTCCAATCGCATCGACAGGAGACTACGTTGTCGATGAAGGTTACGGAATTACGCTCATCGCATCTGCGACGGACGTCGATATCCCGCTTGGCGACACGTTGACCTATGCATGGGATCTGGACAACAACGGATCGTTCGAAACTTCGACCGGCGGTCTTGCCACTCAAACCTTTACGTGGGCCTATCTGAGCGGCCTTGGCATCACAGCACCAGGCGTCAGAACGATCAGTCTCCGAGTGACCGATTCCAGTGGTGTCGCGAATAACTCAAACACCGTCACCGCGACACTCACGACTTTGATCGTGGATTACGGCGACGCGCCGAATTCCTACGGAACGCTGAAAGCCAGCAATGGGGCAGCTCACACGATCGCAAACAGTTTGCTCCTCGGCACCAGTGTGACCAAAGAAACGAACGGTCAGCCATCGGCGACAGCGAATCTGGATACGTCAGACGACGGCATCGTATTTCCGATCAGCTTCGAAACCGTGGCGGGGCAGGCATTGCCAGCGTACGTCGATGTCACGGCTTCAGCCGCAGGGAAACTTGACATCTGGCTGGATCTCAACCGAAACGGAGTGTTCGACCACCCGACCGAGCATCTGAACGCGGGGGTTAGCTACAACGTAGTGCCCGGCGTGAACCGCATCAATTTTACAATTCCGGGAGGATCTTCCGTTGGTGATTCACTAATGCGGTTTCGACTGAGTTCCGCCGGATCGCTGCTGCCAACCGGTCGAGCCAGCGATGGTGAAGTCGAAGACTACGCAGTGAAGATCAATGCCCTGCCTGCGGCCGTCACACCAGTCATCAACCGGCCAATTGACTTTAACCTGGCCGATGGCCGAATTCCGCAAACCAGTGATCTGACTCCGACGATTGCCTGGAGTCAGCATGATGCCAACTTCGCGTACAAACTGGTCGTTACGAACTCAGTAAACGCAGCCGTCTTTACAGTGGACACAACGCCATTGTCGTCTGCCACAGTGCCTTCAAATCTGCCAGCCGGAATCTACACGGCTACAGTCACAGCGTACAATCGAGGCCTCACTGCGGCGGCTCCGGCAACCTGGCAATTTCAGATTGTGCCACTGGTTGTCACGTCTCCGGTCGGTAACGTGACAACGTCACGGCCGACCATCAAATGGGACGCCGTCGAAGGAACAAAAACTTACAACGTCGTGGTGGAATCACTGACGACCGGTGCGATCGTGATCAATCAGACGATTACAACCGCAACCGTCGTTCCTCCCGCTTTGCCGAATCAATTCATTCCAACGGCCGATCTGCCGCTGGGACGTTATCAGGTTCGAGTCCGTGCGACGGATGCTGCGGATCTGCCGGGGGACTGGAGCTCCTTTGTAAACTTCACTGTGAAGACCGCGCCGGTCGTGACTGCACCGGCCGCTTCAGTGACCACGCTCAGGCCGACAGTTACGTGGAATCCGGTTGTCGGGGCAGCGACCTACAATGTTACTCTCACCTTCTTCACGGACAATGGCGTTCCGCCGATCACCGCGACTGTGAGCGGAACAAGCTGGACACCGACCGAAAATCTGAGGTTGGGTGAATACCGAGTCACTGTGCAGGCCTTCAACGCGGACAACGAAAGCAGTAATGTCAGCACCGTGCGATCTTTCCTGGTGCAACAGGCACCCGTCTCAATCCAGCCGATCGGGAGAGTGCCCGATACAACTCCGACGTTTGCATGGAATGCTGTCCTCGGTGCAGACCGATACGAACTGGTGGTTTCAAAGAAATTTGGCGCGTTTGATATTGTTGTGAACCAGACCAATCTGACGAGCACGTTCTTCACACAACCATCCGAACTGGGACTGGGGCGTTACACGTACCAGATTCGTGCGGTGAATACGCCATCGAATTCGTCTGCCACTCAGGTCGTGTCGAACTATTCTCCGGTTTATGAATTCGTTATCACGCAACCGCCGGTCATTACGGCTCCAGCACTGACGACTTTCAGTAATCATCCAACGATCACCTGGGTCAATCCGCCAAATTCTGAAAAGTCTGAGATCTGGGTCGATGAGGTTGGTGGCCAAAGTCAGTTCCTTCGAGTCTTCGACATTGCCGGAACCTCTTACACGCCGAACGAAAAGCTCTTCGGTATCGGAACATATCGCGTCTGGGTGAGAACGCATTCCAACACCGACAATCCGGCCACGACCGCTGATGAACGTGAGCTGAGTGATTGGAGCCTCGCACGCACTTTCCGCGTATCGACGCCACCGGTCGTTGTGGGTCCGGTTGGTCGCACGGGGGCAACACGTCCGACGCTGTCGTGGCAGAGTGTACTCGGCGCATTGAACTATGAAGTCTGGATTGACAACAATACGGTCCCTGTCAGGAATCTTTTTGCCAGCCAGACCCCGAACCCGAACAGGGGCATCAATTCTCTGAGCTACACGGTTCCGGCAGATCTTCCGATCGGACAGTACACGTTCTGGGTTCGGGCGAACAATGCGTCCGGGGTGACCAGCAACTGGAGCGTGCCGAAGAGCTTCTCTGTCGTCCCGGCACCCGTCCTGTCCGGTCCGTCACAGGCAACACTCAATGTGCGGCCGACATTCGCCTGGACCAACCAGATGACGACGCTGGATTCGCGCCCGACTGGTGCGGCTCGATACGAGTTCCGCCTGTACGCGACCAATTTCACGAATACGAGCGAAGTCGAACTCACGGCGTTCAGGCAGACCAACTTGACGACAAACACTTATACGATCCCGACCAATCTGCCATTTGGAGGTTATCGAGCTTATGTGCGTAGTATTGCGAATGGAAACACGGCCACTGGTGCCGCCTCGACAACTACAAACTGGAGCTCCGTGCTGTACTTTGTGGTAGGCGGTGGCCCGCTCGTGAATACGATTGCTCCAACGACCAACACGAAGCCCACTCTGTCATGGCAGGCTGTGAGTGGTGCAACCGGCTACGAAGTCTTTGTCGGAACACTTGCCGCTCCCGGCGTCAACATTTTGAAAGTCGGCACCAACAAGTCGGCTGGCACCTCGTTCATGATGCCCGATGCGTTGGCGAAAGGGGAATATCGGTACTGGATTCGAGCAGTCAGTTCAACGACCGGTGTGGTGAGTGCCTGGAGTTCCGTGAAAACGCTGAAGATCGTTGATGTTGGCAATCCGGAACGACAGCCGTTACCTGATGCCACAGAATTCGTTTGGACAATCGTTCCTGGTCTTGTGCCACAGTCGATGGTAACGGAATCGACCATCAGTATGTTGCCGGCAACGATCGATGGTTCACAGTATCTGCCATTGCCGGAGGCGACACCAAACGCGAAACCTGAAGTTCGTGGACTGCCTCTTGAAGGTGCCGCGAGCTCAGTGCCGACACTCGAAGAAGCTGACACTACGGCGCAGACCGATTCGATCCTCGCGCAGTGGCAGGAACATGCATGGTGGGAAGCACAACGTGGGACAGCAAAAACTGAAAACGTTCAGCAAAAGACGTCTGCCGCAGGATTCCTCGGAGCACTCTTTGCCCTGACGCCTCGATCTTTGCGACGGCGGAAGGACAAAGAGAACGAAGAAACGTAGTAGTACTCGATTTACTCGCAGATCGCATCTCGAAAACGGGGCTTGTGGATAAGCCCCGTTTTTTTCGTTACAGTCCAGCCTCCGTCTGCCCTGCAAACTGAACCCGCGACGAAGTACGTTCTCCACATGCAAGTTACAATCACCGCTGTTGGCCCCGATCACAAGGGTCTGGCCGATCCCATCATTCACTATGTGACCGGGGCCGGTGCAAACATTTTCGAAATTCAGATGTACGACCGCGATTCGGAACAGCTCTTTGCGATGCTGATGCGGATCGACTGGCCTGCCGCAGCAGTCTCCGTCGCCACGCTGCGAAAACATCTTCAGGAAATTGGTGAACTTCGTGGTTTGCAGATTCGTGTCTGGTCGCGTGATGAATACGATCGCCCGCCGCGTATCGCGATCTGCACAACGTATCGTCCCGAACCCCCGCTCGCTATTCTTCGCGCGATCCGAGACAAACGGCTGAAGGCGGACGTTGCCGTGATGATCGGCAACCGCAACGCCTGCCGCAGCGTTGCTGATCAGTTTGAAGTCCCGTTTGTCAATATCGGCGACAGTGCCGGAAATCCGGACTATGCTCAGCTTGCAAAGGTCATCGACGAACAACAGATCGACTACGTTGTGCTGGCACGGTACATGCGTGTACTGCCTGCGGAGCTTTGCTGGAAGTTTGCGGGTGGCCGGATCATCAATCTGCACCACGGTCTCCTGCCATCGTTTCCCGGATTTCGACCGTACGAAGACGCATTCCAGCACCACATGCTGTGCTACGGTGCCACCGTCCATTTCATCGTTCCCGAACTGGATGCCGGTAACCAGATTATCTATCAGGGAGCCTTCAGCGTGCTGCCGGGAACCCAACTGGCCGATATCAAGCGTGTCGGTGAATCCGACCACGAACCGAACTGCATTGTGGAAGGCATCCGGCGGGTTGTGGACCGAGAGGTGGAGCTGCATTTTCATCGAGTCATCCGAAAACCGCCGTCCACCACGTAGCATCGATCGGGTAATAAGTATCGTATGGTGCATTGATTCAGGGGACAATTCCTAAGCCCGCCGTGACCCGCTTGGGCGATCAGCCGTAAGGAAATCCCCCTCGGCGAATCTGTAAGGCAAGCCGCCTGGCTTCATTGACCATGTGGAAGGAAGCAGATCTGAGGACAGATCAGCCTACGTAGCCCGACCTGTCCTCAGGTCGGGATCCCTGAAATTCGCAAACTCCCATTCTTCCCGCCGCCCAAATACCCCCATTTCCCTGCCGTTCTGACGAATTTCTGACAATCAGGCAAAATCCGGGAACCACCCTGCCTCGCTGTTCGTCTATCACGCGAATCCCCCGCCCGTTTTGCGCCGAAAACCGATTTTGATCGGATATGGCCTGCCGCTTAGCCACAGTTGAAGTCCCATGAATCCCGCCACATCCTCCCCTGAACCTGATCCCGTTTCGATCGGTGAAACCGACCGCATCCTGTTGCTGCTATCCCGGCAGTTCGATGACGACCTGACGCGGGAAGAAACGACCAAACTGGCGGCATCGTTGAAATCCGATTCCGATCTCAAGTGCTGTGCCGCATTCGCTGAACTGCGGGCTACGTTGCAGAATCTACCCGTCAAGCCGGTTGGCGGATCGTTTGCCACAGACGTCCACAACGCAATTCGCCAACAATCATTGAAGGTTCCTGCAGATCCAATGCCGCATCAATCGCGCGGCAGGATGGCTCGTGGGATCGTGGCGGTTTCGCTTGCGTGCAGTCTCGCTGTACTCTTGCTGATGGCGACGACGTACGACTCCCGTCCGTCAGCCAATCAGATTGCTCGTGCGCCCGAAAGTGCGACGGCTAAGTCAATGTCAGGGAAAGATTTCGTCGCGAGTGTTGACGAGGAAACAGCGGCACAGGAAGCCACTGCCCGACAGGAAGAACTGCGACCGTTTCTGGAAACCGACGACTGGCGAATCGTCGTCGTGAAAGTCAACTCGAAAGACCGCGAAGAAGTCATGCACGACATCGAAGCGCTTGTGGCAAAGAACGGGATGGATATTCGACAGGTCGCCGGCAACAACGATCACGACCCGCGATTTGGCATCCTGTGTACATCAGCCGGTGTCGATGACAAAGCACTTGTCGAAAATGTTCTGTCGCAGACCGACGCACAGGCTACCGACTGGAACGCGCAATCAGTCGCGGAATCTACACGCGAAAGTGTCATCCGCCGCGTGCAGGAATCGATGAAGATTCCCACTCATTCGGAAATGCACTTCGGTCAGATCTATGTGACTCTGCCGAAATCCACCAATCCCCGGGCTGCGAAAGTTCACGTTGCGGTGGCCGATCAGCCGGTGGTCGCAAAGAACTCTGCGATTGCGGAGTCGGCAATTCCTTCTGCATCCATCGGGAAAACAATTGAGCCAATCGGAACCGTGGATGCAATGACATCGGCCGTGAAAGTCCCGGTGCTCGTCGTCTTTGAATTCGCCAGCGAAGAGCCTGATCGGATCTGACTGGCACATCAAATCATCGGCGTCCTGCGTTTCACCAGTTGTAGCGGCACGCCCCACGGATCCCGCAGCATGGCGAACGTATCGCCCGGCGGAAGTTCATGCACATCCGCAACGATCGTCGCACCAGCGGCAGTCAGTCGTATTACGTCTGCCGCGACGTCGTGCGACACAAACGCCAGATGCAGTGCTGGCGGTTCGACATTTGGAAAATCCAGCTTTGCGGCACCAGTGTTGCCGTAAATCTCCAGCATCACCGTACCGCTTTCGTCCGCGATGAAATGGGCAAATGGTGCGTCCATCATCCGCCTCTTGACGGTGAAGCCAAGATGCTCTACGTACCAGCGAGCCATATTCAGAGGGTCACTGGCGTTCAACGCGAAATGTTCAATCTTCACCGGGCCAATCCCCCAATCACGATGTCTCTTGCCGATACGGCAGTTAGCTTTTTTAGTTCCCAGCTCTTCAGGCCAGCGTCCAGAAACTTCACGAAATCTTCGCCACCGGAACGATCCAGCCCCTGGAAACTTGACAACACTTCTTTCCCATCGGCAGAGACGACCGCATAAAACGGCAGCGTGAAGTCACCCACAAGCTGATCCTGAAGTTCCTGATTCTGCGCGATGATCTGTTCGGCGAATATTTTGTCTCGAATTCCCGGCACAAGATCGGTGTAAAGCTGGGCACGCACAAGCAGGTTGAGTCGTTGCAGCACGGCTTCATCGACGAGCACTGACCGTTCCATTTTCCGGCAGTTGACGCAGTTGACTCCCGTGAAATCGATAAACATCGGTCGCTGTTCGGTCTCAGCAGCAGTAGTCGCTTTTTCGAATTCCAGTGCGTAATCCAGTTGATGGTGCGAAATGACAAAGCCCATTGCATCCGTGTTCCTGACGACCACATTTGGCGGAGCAAACGCGGCAACGTTGTCCCAGACAGCGGCCAGTGGCATTTTGTGAAGATACATACCGGCGGTGACGTAACCGGCAAAGATCAGAAACAGCACACCAGAGAGACTCTTCACCAGCTTTACAGTTGATGTGACTGGCCCCATGGGTTTGCTTAAGAGTCCCAACAGATACCCACCGGTGATCACCGACAGGACGATCCACGAAATCAGAAATCCTGTGTAGGTGATATAAACTGGGATGCTGCCGACCGAGAACCCGATATCCGCCACACTCAAAAACTTGGCGACCAAAGCCAGTTCGACAATTCCCATTGTCACTTTCACGTCATTCATCCAGCCACCACTTCGGGGCAGCCGTTTCAGCATTGAGGGAAACAATGCCAGCAGGAAGAACGGCGAAGCAAAGGCGGCCGAGAATGCCAACATGCCCACGACCGGCCAGAACACCTGCCCTTTCGCAGCCCACGCCAGCAGGCTTCCGACAAACGCAAACGTGCAGGTGAATGATACCAGTGTGAACGTCAACGCCATAAAGATCACTCCGATAATTCCGCCTGTCGCTTCACGTTTCGACGTCCACGTGAGCAGTGACGACGGGATTCGAATCTCAAACACACCCAGCAACATGAGTGAGAACACCAGGAAGAGTGCCGCAAAGAACAGATTCAACCATTTGTTATTGGCCAGCGTGTTAAGACTCGCAGGACCGAAGATTGCAGCGACAATCAAGCCCAGAATCGTGAATGCGCCAATGATGCTCAGACTGTAGATGATGGCCAGTTTGATGGAGCTGCCAGCATGTTTTTCTTCCTGTTTTAGAAAGAACGCAACGGTTACCGGGATCATTGGAAATACGCACGGAGTGAGCAACGCTAGAAAACCGGCGGCGGCGGCCGTCAGCACAAAGGCCAGCAATCCGTCCTTCGGGCTTTGATCCTGATCATTTGAGGCATTGGCAAACAATGCCGCGTCGCCTGCGGCAGAAGCAGGAGGCGTCGTCACCGACACGACACCCGGTTTCGCAGCCGTCAGTGTCAATACAAACTCGGCCTTCGTTGGCGGCAGACAGGTGCCACCACTGCACAACTGGAACCGAATCACACCATTCAGTTCCGCCGCAGGATCCGTCAATGTGAAACGATGAGTCCATGTCACTTCGTCGTTGTGGACTCGTTGCACAATATCGTCGAGCGGACGTTCGATTTCTGGCTCAACAGATGCTTTGAACTCACTGCCGATCGGTTCCAGTCCCTTCATCACGCCCAACTCAATCGTGGTCGGCTGACCGGCCATGGCAGGATCCTGATCGAGCGCAAACGTGTGCCACGGTGCTTCGATCACCGTGCGGATCGACAGCGTCACTTCGTCACCGATCTGCGGTCGTTCTGGCGTAAGTCCGATCTCAAAACGAATCTGCCCTTCTTTTGCTGATTTTCCGTAGCCGATTTTTGGAGTCACTACGATCGGGTTCGTGTCGCTGTTGATCTCGGGAGTGACAGGAGCCTCATCGACAGTCACGACGGGATCGATGTCGCTCGTTGCCAATGTCGCCGTGAACTTTCGATTGCGAACCGGCACGCATTCACCCGCTCCTCCGGAATCCGATGAGCTGCAATACAGGCCGTTGAATTTTCCACTGACGACCGTCTCGGCATCGGCAGCCCCTTGAAGTGTCGTGCTCCATGTCACGCTGCCAAAGAATTTTTCAACCGTCTTATCGAGTTCTTTCTCAAACACAGATTTCGGATCATGATCGGCCACCCATTTTGGCTTATTCGCAGTCAGCGCACCCGTGTCTGTGAGCGAAATTTTTGTGGCACCGCTGAACGACGGATTCATCGAATAGAGATAGTAACCTTCGGGCACGACTGCCGTGACCTGCAACTCCGTCTGGCCACCTTCAGTTTTTTTCAGGACAGCAGTGACTTCGACATCGGAATCAGGCCCGGAAGTGTTGCCAAACGACAATGGTCCGCCCAGAAGCGAGCCCGGTTCATTCTGAGCCTGAATCGTGCCGGGCACCAATAGCAGGACAAGCATCAGACACGAAAAGCGGGCCAGAGCAGACAAACTATCAAAGATCGAATATCGCAGCATCGAAATGGCCTTGTTGATTCGGTATTGGGGCTTTGAAATAATACGGCTCTCCCCAATGCTTCTATGACGTAAAATACACAGTTTCGCCCCTTTCTGGGAAGTCGTCTCCTTAGGAATGCGGTTTCCAAAGTTGGGCATCGAACAACGCATACTTCCGTATAATTCGGTCCCGTTTCCGAAAAAAATCATGGACAAGCCATTCCTTTCCACAACCGGCAGAATCTGCTGGACAGACTTGAGCCTGGTCGAAGACAACGACAGAATGGGTTTCCCTCCCGAATTTTCCTGCCGCCTCATCGAAGGCCTATCAATATGACCGCGTTTCCTCCAATGCCGAAAATCGTCGTTTTATGGCACCGCATTTTCCCACAGACGTTTGTGCTGTCGGCAACTGTGCTGATTTGGATATTTCTCTCTGCATCGCCTGCGGTCGCTCAGGGCCAGGAACATTTCTTTGAAACACACGTCCGACCGGTGCTGGTTGAAAAGTGCATTGGTTGTCATGGTGAACAAAAACAATCGGGTGGGCTGCGCTTGGATTCCCTGGACGCAGTGCTAAAAGGCGGCGAATCCGGTGCTGCGCTGATTCCGAGTGATGTGACTGCCAGCAATCTCATTCAGGCGATTCGCTACGATGGCGACCTGCAGATGCCTCCGGACAACGAATTGCCTGATGCCGAGAAACAGGCTCTGATTCAGTGGGTAGAATCCGGTGCAGTCTGGCCAAAGAACGCGGCCCCCTTAAAGCCGCCACGCGAGGATCTGGCGAAAACACACTGGGCGTTTCAGCCGGTGTCACGACCTGAAGTTCCGGAAATTTCTCCGGACAGTGCTGCAAGCATCACAACTCCGATCGATGCGTTTATTCTGGCAAAGCTGAATGAGTCAAACCTCACGCTGTCGCCTCCAGCCGACCGACGAACGCTGATTCGGCGTGTGTCTTATACGCTGACTGGTCTGCCGCCAACGCCCGCCGATGTCGAAAGTTTTCTCAACGACACCGATCCGCAGGCTTACGAAAACCTGGTGGATCGACTTCTTGATTCACCGGCGCATGGTCAGCATTGGGCCAGGCACTGGCTCGACATCGCTCGCTATTCGGATACCAAAGGCTACGTGTATGCTCGGGAAGAACGATTCTGGATTCATGCATGGTCGTATCGCGATTGGATTGTCGATGCGCTGAACGCCGACATGCCCTATAATCGGTTTCTCTTGCTGCAACTGGCCGCCGATCAGGTTCCCGATCGCACCAACGAAGATCTCGCCGCGATGGGGTTTTTGACACTTGGCCGCCGATTCCTGGGAGTCAAACGCGACATCATCGATGACCGGATCGACGTCGTCTGTCGCGGCACAATGGCGCTTACCGTCGCCTGTGCCCGGTGTCATGATCACAAGTACGATCCAATACCGACGGCTGACTATTACTCGCTGTACGGCGTTTTCGCTAGCTGTCGTGAAAAAGTCGCGCCTCTGTCTGTTGCAAAAGTTCCGGACGAAGCCTTCGACACGGAATTGAAAAAACGCACCGATGCACTGGAAAGATTGCGTCAGGAACGTCGTGTCTCCACATCCGCCCGAGTCCGTTCGCGAATTGGCGATTATCTGCACGCCCAGCTCGAGTTGCAGAAATATCCCGAGGAAGGATTTGATCAGGTGTTTGGGTTAGATGACCTGCTGCCAGCGTTCGTGCATCGCTGGCGCGACTACCTGCGAGATGCTGGCCTGCGCAATGATCCGGTTTTTGTCGCATGGCACCGCTATCGCGCAGTCGAAGAAAGCGAGTTCGCGCAACGCAGCGCTGAAATCACGGCAGAACTCCAGCAACTCAGTCCAGAGCGAATCAACCCGCGTGTCGCTGAGGCGTTTGCGAAACCTCCGACATCCTTTAACGAGGTGATCGCACGATACGCGACGCTGCTGCAATCGATCGATATTCAATGGCAGGCGGAGTTAAAGACAGCAGAGGCAACGGGTGTTGTTCTGGAATCACTGAAAGTTCCTGCGGACGAGCAGTTGCGACGACTTTTGTACGGCCCGGGGTCACTGTGTGAAGTCCCCGATGAAGCGGTGATTCATACGGAATACGACGTGGATTCCGCCACCTGCAATGAACTGTGGAAACTCCAGGGCGAAGTGGATCGCCTGATTATCAATGCTGCATCCGAACCGCGTTACGCGACATTTATTGAAGACCGCGAAGTTCCCTCAGAACCGCGCATCTTCAAACGTGGCAACCCCGCAGAAAAGGGCGACGATATTCCGCGACAATTCCTGCAATTGCTGGCAGGTCCTGATCGTAAGCCATTTGAACACGGCAGTGGGCGACTGGAAATGGCACAGGCCATCGTCGATCCCGCCAATCCCCTGACGGCGCGAGTTATGGTCAATCGCGTCTGGGCTCATCATTTCGAAGTGGGGTTGGTGGCAACTCCCGGCGACTTCGGTGTTCGTGCGGACCCACCGTCGCATCCCGAATTGCTGGATTGGTTGACGTCCGAATTTGTCGCAAGCGGCTGGAGTCTCAAGTCGCTGCATCGCATGATTGTGCTGTCGTCCGTGTTCCGACAGTCACTCTCTGGCCCCGCTGATGTGGCGGAGCGTGACCGCGCGCGCGCCGTCGATCCGCTGAACCGTCTGTTGTGGCGCATGAACGGGCATCGCCTGTCGTTTGAAGAAATGCGGGATTCCATGCTGGCAGTTTCCGGTCAACTGGATCTGCGGAGCGGTGGCAAACCTTCGAACCTGTTCACAAAACCGTTTCCCGTTAGACGCACATTGTACGGACTGGTCGATCGACAGTTTCTGCCTGGCACGTTGCGAATGTTTGATTTTGCGAACCCCGATTTGCCTATTCCGAAACGCAGTGAGACCACCGTACCTCAGCAATCGCTGTTTCTCATGAATCATCCGTTGTCACTCGAACGCGCGCGTGAGTTGGCAGAATCGCTTCCGCCGGAACTCAATGCCGATGACCAGATACGAGCGCTGTATCAACGAGTTCTCCAGCGCGATCCTACCGACTCACAACTGACCGCTGCGCACGAAATGCTGAGTGCTGCGGAGCCTCAGGAACCTGTGGAATCGGTCACTACTACTGACTGGGCGTACGGTTTCGGAGCTTACGATGAAGCAACTCAGCGTGTGACAGGCTTTACTCCGCTGCCGCATTTCACTGGTAACGCATGGCAAGGAGGCGAGGCTTTTCCGGACGCTGCTTTGGGTTGGGTGCAATTGACGGCAACAGGCGGGCATCCGGGCAACGATCGAGCCCACGCAGCCGTGCGCCGCTGGACGGCTCCGACGGCCATGACAGTCACGATCCAGTCGGAACTCAAACACGAACCCGCCGTGGGCGACGGTATCCGCGCGTTTATTGTGAGTTCACAAACCGGCATGCAGCAGTCCGCGAAGGTCCATCAGCAAACAGTGCCGTTGAATGTGGAAACGGTGCAAGTGATGCCCGGCGACACAATCGATTTCGTCGTGGACATCGGCGATACGCTCAACAGTGATCAGTATCTCTGGACGTGTACGATCAATGAAGTCATCGCCGAATCAGCCACGCGATGGAACGCCCAGGAAGACTTTCCACGCGACGTAAGCCACCAGCTATCGCCCCTGGAACAACTGGCCCAGGTGCTGTTGTGTTCGAATGAATTTCTCTTCATCGATTAAACAGATCGGTCAGATCGGTCTGATCCGACCAATCAGACTGATCTTGTGAAGGCAAAACCGATGAGCAAAATCCGCAAGAGTGGCGGCTACCGACGGTTGGCGTCGTTCCAGACAGCGACGCTGGTCTACGATGCGACCTACTGGTTCTGCGAGAAATTTGTTGATTCGCGATCACGCACTGTGGACCAGATGGTGCAGGCGGCACGTTCAGGTCGTCAGAACATCGCAGAAGGTAGCCGCGCTGCGGCGACGTCCTCGCAAACGGAACTGCGATTGGTGAACGTCGCGAGGGCGAGCATGGAAGAATTGCTGCTGGATTACGAAGACTACCTGCGACATCGCAAGTTGCCATTGTGGGCCGCCGATTCACCCGAAGCCTCCGCAGTTCGCAGCGTGCCTCGGCGGTTCCGCGAAGATCCGTCTGATCCGTCGGATCAGACGGATCTGACCGATCTTTCGGATGCCCAGCGTTGGGCGCTGTACGCCCGATGGCTGGAAAGCAACGATGCGACCGTACGGGCGAACGCCACCATTTGTCTGATTCATCAGGCCAATTTTCTACTGGACCAACAGATCGCGGCGATCGAAGCCCAATTCATCACGGAAGGTGGCTACAGCGAACAACTCGCCGCTGCAAGACTTGCCCAACGGGCGATTAAGAAAGATCCGTCCAATCTGTCGGATCAGACTGATCCGACGGATCTGATTCCCGCGTGTCCGCAATGCGGAAAACCGATGGCGTTGCGGACTGCCCGGCAAGGTAAAAATGCTGGAATCCAATTCTGGGGCTGCACGGGCTATCCCGAATGTAAAGGAACGGCCGAAGTCTGATTTTTGGGCATCAGACTCACCGGAGCGACGGAAATCTCTGATTCCGTTGATTGTCGGAATCCGTGATTGAATCCCGTCAGTCTGACGGTCATCATTTTGCAATTCCGTGGAGGCATCGAAGCATGTCGTCCGATGGAGTAAGTATTCAAATCACCACATTTTCTGCAGTGTCGCACCCCATGATCAACAGCCTGATCCGGTCTATTCGGCATCAATTCCGTAACCTCACCACCCGCCGCCCCACCCGCCGACGCCGCCCCCGCAGTGCGTCACCCGAACAACTGGAAGCCCGGCATTTGCTATCGGTGGTGGTGGAGCCTGTTGTGGACTATGCGACCGGTCCCGCGAGTGTTTCTGGTGTGGATCAAACAGTTCAACTCAATGACAACGTTGTGATTTTCACGATGTCTACGTTGGAAAACGGCCGAGAGCTGTGGCGATCAGACGGGACGGCAACAGGAACGTTTCGACTGACCGATATCGAGCCGGGACCGGGAGACTCAATAATCGGGCAGGTCACGTCTACTGGGAGTACAGTATTTTTTACAGTATTCGGCTTGGCCTCTGCGAACGAGGAACTGTGGCAGACCAACGGCACACAGGAAGGAACGCAGAAAATCTTCGGAACACAGAAAATCTCCGGAACACAGACGGCGCTCGGATACCCGGGTATTTCCAAACTAACAAAACTGGATGAATCGCACCTCGCGTTCATATTGAACGGCGAAGTGTGGGTCACAGATGGAACGTCCAGCGGGACGGAAAAAACAATTTCGCTGGTGGATCAGTCAGCTTATATCGAAGATCTGCAATTCGGCCAACCTAATTCAGGCGTAGAAAACGTTTTCCTGACGGCCTACAAATACCTCAACGATTCGACGCAAAACGAATTGATTCTCTACAATTTGCAATCGAAATCTACGACAGTTTTATTGTCAAAAGAGCGGACGACGACCTCAATAGAATTAGACCTGGTCCAAAACGGACGACTTATTTTCAACCTGACTGACGGAGACCATGGCACGGAGCTTTGGTATTCGGATGGGACGCCAGGAACAACGGTACTCTGGATGGACATCAATCCGGGGCCAGCTAGTTCGGCCCCGGCCAACTTCACAACATTCGGAAACTCAGTGTACTTCGTTGCAACATCGGCAGAGTTCGGAAACGAAGTGTGGTTCATCAACGAAAACAATTCGTTGCCTCAGGTCATTGATATCGCCTCTGGTACGATGTCGTCGTATCCGAATCACTTTGCATTCGCCGAAGGGTTTTATGCCCACTCCGGGTACGGAATTTATCGGCTCGAAGGAGGAAACGCCACAAAAGTTCCCCAAAATGCTTACCCCACTTTTCCAACCCCTGTCCCAATGCAGGGTAACGCAAATCATTTGTACTTCTTCGATGGGCGGCTCGCCTTCTACGACGGCACGAGTGTTCAGGCTGTGCGCACATTCGGAAAGTTCCGGACGTTTCTTGGTACAAGTAACAGCGGCGTTTTATTTCTTGCAGACGACCTGATTTCCGGACTTTCGATTTGGAAATCAAATGGAACAGCATCAGGAACGTCACTTGTTCTTAATCCTGACCCGGGAACGGCAAGTTCATATCCATCTCTACTGACGAACATCAATGGAGATCTTGCGTACTTCACCAGTGACAGCCCCTATTTCATTCACAATTCAGACCTTCTCCAGGTCACCGGCACGAATCAAGTGCAGGTGATCGATTCAGGTTTAGCGCCGATCTACGGAAGGGAGATTGCCGTTGCTCTAAGTGAGGCACTGCAATATCAAAAGGTCGTCGGATCAAGAATGCAGATCGCGGAATGGAATGGAAACCATATCTCACTTCTTACAAACGTCACATCTAACGGCGCTCCTGCTCCGCCAATAATGCAGACGAATGGTCGTAAGATTCTGCTACTGGCGGACGAGTTTTCTCCGTGGGCTCCAATGCAACTGTGGACGGCAGATTCCAACGGTGCGCCGACTGAGCAACTGGCTGCATTTACCTACATAAATCCAGACGGATTTACGGAAGTCGCGGGAAGACTCTATTTCCAGGCCTTCGACAGTTCGATCGGGCAAAATCGGGTATGGCGGACCGACGGGACAGTTGCTGGGACAATTCCAATCTCGCAACTCTCGTCTGAATTCGGGCAAAACAACGTTTTCTACAGCGGTGATTTGGTTTTTTCTGACACTGCAGATTATAACGGAATCGTGTTCCTGAACGGTAGCACTGATGAGGTCCGCGTTGTTAAAGACTTGGGCAAGGTTCAGCAAAGCACTGAATTATTCATGACCCACGGACTCGACACGCTCCTTCTCCGGCACGGAGACCAGATTTGGCGCACTCGAGGTACCGCAGAAACGACTCAGTTGGTGACAACGCTACCGGGTGCGGTGGCGACCGCCCGAACATCAACTGCGGGAGGCTTGGAATACTTCATTTTAAGTACGTTCGGTACTGAGGAGAGGGTGACACTCTGGAAGAGTGACGGCACGGCAACTGGGACGTCACAGGTCGCTGTACTTCCCAACAATATCCAGGGATATCGCGTCCATGGATTAACAGAGATCCAGGGGAAACTGTTCTTCTTCGTCGAGATCGCGACGACCGGATACTCAGAAGTCTGGACCTCAGATGGCTCGCAATCCGGCACGCTGCCGATTGCAACGAATCTGATCATCGACGGTCAGGCGACTTTAGTTTCATATGACGGTGGAATCGCATTCCCTGCAGCAACTCCCGAAGTTGGCTACGAAGTCTTCCGGATCGATACCACAATCCCGGTCGTGGCACCGGCGAACATCGCTGTTCATTCATACGGTGAAGGCACAGATCTGACATGGCCCGATGTTGCGGGGGCGATTCAATATGATGTCTGGATGCAGAATCTGTCCGATCCTTCCAGACCGGTCATCAGAAAGCGAGTCAACGATCCTGGACTGCCGCTGTTGAACGATACCGGTTACGCGATCGACAACAAACTTGGAACCAGCGCGTATCGTGTCTGGATTCGCAGTCTGCCGGTACTCGGCCAGCCTTCTTCATGGAGCGCGGCGCAGGATATTGTGGTTGGACGCAATCCGGTCATGCATTCCATTCCGTCGCACATCGTGCAGTCAAAACCCACTTTCCAGTGGACTGGCCCGGACGATGTTGACACCTATGAAATTTGGCTCACGAACCGCGATACGAATACTCGCGTATTCTACGCTGATGGTCTGAAGCAAACGTCACTTCAATCCGCGCAGACTCTGCCGCCCGCAAAGTATTCTGTCTGGGTGCGTGGCACGCGAAAGAATAGATCGACCACAAACTGGTCCACGATCACGGACTTTGTTGTGTTGGCTCCGGCGACTCAACTTACCGGCGGTATCGGAGTTCAGGCAACCCAACGTCCGACTTTTACATGGCAGTCCGTTTCCGGAGCCACGGGATATGATATCCAGGTCTTTCTGGCCGGGTCATCGACTCTCGTCTACAGATCAAACAACGTTCACGGACTTCAGCATGTTCCGACGAAGGACTTGCAGGGCGGAAACTACAGCGTATTCATCCGAGCGCTCAAAGGGAATCGTCAATTCTCCGCGTGGAGTCAAGCCCAGTCGGTTCATATCCTGGTCCCGCCCGCAAATCTTCGCTCCACGAATTCGGGATTCGCATGGGATGCAGTCCCAATGGCCACTTCATACACTTTTGAACTGCGAAATGCCGTGACGCAGGCCATTATACTATCGGCGACGCTTAGTGAAACGACGTTGACGCTAACGTCGCCTCTGTCACCGGGCCGCTATTCACTGCGAGTCCAGGCGAACGTTGCGGGAAGTTCGTCTCAATGGTCATCGGCACTGGCATATGAAGTATTCAGGCCCGTCGCCGTTTCGATTACCTCCGCGAACACTCCAACGGTCGATAGGACTCCAACGATCACATGGGCACCGGTCGCCGGTGCGAAGAACTATGAAGTTGTCATCTCTCAGGCAGGCAACAGCGTGCCGATTTATGATCAGGCGAATATCGTCGGCTTCTGGCATCAGGTCAATACGGCCTTATTGCCGGGAACATATCAAATCCAGGTCCGCGCTGGCTTTTTCGATGGTTCACGAAGCAACCTGAGTGCCGTGCAAACGCTTGTGATCGGTCCGGCTCCGGTGCTGAGTTTTGACAGCGGAAAACTTCAGTGGAATAACGTCAACGGGGCGACTCGATACGAGATGTGGGTCGATTACCTCGGTACTCCAGTGCAGCAGAAGATTGTTTACCTTCCGTCGATGTTGCGGACGCAATATACCTTGCCAACCACACTCCCGAAGGGCCATTACCAGGCGTGGGTCCGAGCCATTCGTTTCGAACGCGGCGAACAATACGGAGGACTATGGAGCACCCTGCTGCGTTTCGAGATTCTTTAATTACACAGTTGGTGCTGACCATAACTTATTCGCCGATGATTTTGACCAGAACTCGCTTTGGTCTTCTACCGTCAAACTCACCGTAGAAAATCTGTTCCCACGGACCAAAGTCCAGCTTTCCGTCCGTCACAGCGACGACGACTTCTCTGCCCATGATTTGCCGCTTCATGTGTGCGTCAGCGTTGTCTTCGCCGGTTCGGTTGTGGCGGTACCTTTGTGGTGATGCATCGAACGGGGCCAATTGCTCGAGCCATTTTCTGTAGTCGTCGTGCAACCCGGATTCGTCATCATTGATGAATACCGATGCAGTAATATGCATCGCGTTGCAAAGCAGAATTCCTTCCCGGATACCACACTTACGAACCATCTCCTCGATCGTCGGTGTGATATTCAGGAAACCCATCCGTTCCGGGATATTGAATGTCAGGTATTCGGTAAAGGACTTCATCTTCAATTGCTCCAGGCGTTCAGGTCATCCGGTTTTTCGTCCTTCTACAATGCTTACGTCAGAACTGGTTGGGACGATCTGAGAGAATGTGAATCCAGATGCGTTCAGTAGACTCTGATATTCCTCTGCGGTGCGTTCTTTCCCTCCCGGCAACACCATCATGGTAAGATCAAGCAACTTGGCGAATGATGGATTGTTTCCCGGAGCAATGACACTCTCGACAATCAGTACTTTGCCATCGGCATTCAAAGCGTTATGGCAATTCTTCAGAATCGTGATCGCTTTGTCGTCATCCCAGTCATGGATGATATGTCGCATCAGGCAGGCATC